>Ga0209798_10001471_pt1 | contig 14152 bp, 10 predicted proteins | sample DOMMetBare3Fresh_FD_187475 | JGI IMG/M metagenome (GOLD analysis project Ga0209798, IMG submission 187475) | Wetland sediment microbial communities from St. Louis River estuary, USA, under dissolved organic matter induced mercury methylation -... | ecosystem: Environmental > Aquatic >...
TGATGATCGAGGCGCGCATCGTCGAAGCCAACGACACTTTCGGCAAGTCGCTGGGGGTCAAGCTCGGCGGCGGGGCTCAGAACCTCAGTGGCGGCCTGCATCGCGTTGCCGTTGGGGGCATCACTGGCCCGGGGCGCGGCAGCGTCACAGGAGGTGTGCTGGACTCGTCACCGTTCGTGAATCTGCCCGCGACAGGGCAGGGCGGCTATGACCCGGCGACAGTCGCGATCTCGCTCTTCAACAGCGGCGCGACCCGCTATCTCAATCTGGAGTTGTCCGCGCTTGAAGCGGACGGCAAAGGAAAGATCGTCTCGAGCCCTCGCATCATCACGGCCGACCAGATCAAGGCGTCCATCAGCCAAGGTACCAAGGTGCCGTTCCAGCGCTCAACGAGCTCTGGTGCCACGTCGGTCGAGTTCATCGAAGCCACGCTGAAGCTAGAAGTCACGCCGCAAATCACACCGGAAGGCAACGTGATCCTGGAGGTCAAGGTGAACAAGGACAGCCTGGGTACGCTGACCGCGCTGGGGCGTGAGATCAACGTCAAGGAAGTCAAGACCAATGTGCTGGTGGAAAACGGCGGCACGGTCGTGATCGGCGGGATCTTCGAGCAGAACGACTCGGTGAGCCAGACCAAGGTGCCGTTGCTGGGCGACGTACCGGTGCTGGGCAACTTGTTCAAGACCACGACCAGGGACAGCACGCGCACGGAGTTGCTGGTCTTCCTGACGCCGCGCATCGTGACCGAAAAGGCTGCGGTACGCTAAGGGGGCTTTGACTGCCCCTCCATCACACTCAGGCAACGCGGCGCCCAGGGCCATCGCTTTCGTCGGCATGCCCGGCAGTGGCAAGTCCACGGTCGGGCGCCACGTCGCGCGACATGCGGGCCTGCCCTTCGTCGACACGGATCACCTGATCGAGCAACGGATCGGCTGCTCGATCCGCGAGTACTTCGAGCTGCATGGCGAGCCGGCCTTTCGCGACGTCGAGGCCCAAGTCATCGACGAGGCGACCGAGGTCACGACGGCGAGGGTGATCGCGACCGGCGGCGGCGCCGTGTTGCGCGAGCGCAATCGCGAGTTGCTGCATCAGCGCACCACCGTGATCTACCTGCGCAGTACGCCCGAGGACCTGGCCCGACGGCTGCGCAACGATTCCCGCCGCCCGCTGCTTCAAGGTGGCGGCGACACGCTCAACCGCCTGCGCACGCTGTTCCATGAGCGCGATCCCTTGTATCGCCGCAGCGCGCACTTCGTGATCGAGGCCCATCGGCCCTCTGTGCATGTGCTGGTGAACATGGTCCTGATGCAACTCGAACTCGCCGGACTGACGCAGGCGAGAGCCGAACCCGACGCCCGATAAACTCGGCGCATGCCGGGATCAGGTCATGACGAACGCAAGGTCAGCATCGCGTTGGGCGCGCGAAGCTACGACATCCTGATCGGTCATGGGCTGCTGGGCCGTGCGGAGTCATGGGGCTCATTGCCTAGCGCGTCGTCGGCCGTCATCATCAGCAATCCGACAGTGCTTGCGCTGTACGGCGCCGCGTTGCACGCCGTGCTCGCGACGCGCTACCCGCGGGTGGTGATCGTCGAGTTGCCCGACGGCGAGGCGTACAAGAACTGGTCGAGCCTTGACCTGATCTTCGATCGCCTGCTGGGTGAGGGCTGTGATCGAAAGACCACGTTGTACGCGCTCGGCGGCGGCGTGGTGGGCGACATCACCGGTTTTGCGGCTGCCTGCTACATGCGCGGCGTGTCATTCGTCCAGGTACCCACGACATTGCTGGCCCAGGTGGATTCATCGGTCGGCGGCAAGACCGCGATCAACCATCCGCGCGGCAAGAACATGATCGGCGCCTTCCACCAGCCGCTGCTTGTCGTGTGCGACCTCGATGTGCTCGACACGCTGCCAGCGCGCGAATTTGCTGCCGGCTTGGCCGAGGTGATCAAGTACGGGCCGATCGCCGACGCGGCGTTCCTGGAATGGCTCGAAGTGCATCTGGATGAACTGCTGGCGCGCGATCGTGATGCGCTGGCACACGCGATACAGCGATCGTGCGAGATCAAGGCCATGGTGGTCGGCGCCGACGAGCGCGAGTCAGGCCTGCGTGCGATCCTCAACTTCGGGCACACCTTTGGCCATGCGATCGAGGCCGGGCTTGGGTACGGCCAGTGGCTTCATGGTGAAGCGGTCGGTTGCGGCATGGTGATGGCCAGTGATCTGTCGGCACGTCTGGGCCTCATGTCACCTGAGTTCGTCAGCCGCATGCGGTGGCTCTGTGAGCGGGCTGGACTGCCCGTGCGCGCGCCAAAGCTCGGCGGTGCCGAGCGTTGGCTCGAGCTGATGCGCACGGACAAGAAGGCCGACGACGGCTCCTTGCGCTTCGTCGTGATCGAAGCCATCGGTCGCGCATCGCTGCGCGTCGTGCCCGAGGCAGTCGTGCGCGACACGCTGTCGGCCCAATGCGATTGACGAGGTGACCGCGCGCGCGCCTTATGCCTGTGACGCTGCGCACTCGCGTGGTCGGCGCATCGCCGAGCCGGCATCGCCAGCGCGCAGCGAGTTCCAGCGCGACCGCGACCGCGTGGTGCACAGCACGGCGTTCCGGCGACTCGTCTACAAGACGCAGGTGTTCGTCAACCACGAGGGCGACCTGTTCCGGACACGATTGACGCACTCGCTCGAGGTGGCGCAGATCGGTCGCTCGATCGCGCGCAGCCTGGCGCTCGACGAGGATCTGGTCGAGGCCATCGCACTGGCGCACGATCTCGGCCACACGCCATTCGGACATGCGGGCCAGGACGCGCTCGATGCCTGCATGAAGCGGCATGGTGGCTTCGAACACAACCTGCAGAGCCTGCGGGTCGTCGACCAGTTGGAGCAGCGCTACGGCGCGTTCGATGGTCTGAACCTCACGTTCGAGACCCGCGAAGGAATACTCAAGCGCTGCTCGCGCGCGATGGCGCAGCGCATCGAGGCGAAAGAACCAGGCGGTGTGGCTCATCGCTTCGTCGTGGGTGGTCAGCCGAGTCTGGAGGCGCAGCTTTGCAACCTTGCTGACGAGATTGCCTACGCAGCGCATGACATCGACGATGGGGTGCGCTCGGGTCTGCTCGCCCCGGAACAGCTCGGCACGCTGCCGCTGGTAGCGCGCCACCGCGACGCCGCGTTGTCACAGTTCCCAGGGTTGGACGACAGGGCGCCCCGCCGACTGCTGGCTGAGACCTTGCGGCGCATGCTGTCGGCGCAAGTGGGCGATGTGGTCGAGACAACGCGCACCGCCTTGGCGACGCATGCGCCACATGACGCCAACTCGATCCGCGCCGCGCCGCCGCTGGTGGCGTTCTCGCAGACAGGTCGCGTGGAAGCAGCCGCGCTCAAGCGGGTGTTGTTCACGTCGCTGTACCGACATCCGCAGGTCGAGCGAACGACCGCCCGTGCGCGCGAGGTTCTGCACACCCTGTTCGAGGCCTATCAAGGCGCACCGGCCGAGTTGCCGCTGGACCATCGGACCAGCCTGGATCGACGCGGCCCGCGGGCACTGGCCGACTACATCGCCGGCATGACCGACCGCTTCGCCGCACGTGAGTTCCAGCGCCTCACCGGCGCACGGGCCTTCGACGCAGACTGACATGGCACGACAGCCCAGGCTGGCCGTGGCAGGCGGGTTGCATCACGTCGGCCTGCGCGGTCACGACAACTCGGTCGTCTTTTTCGACGATGCCGATCGATCCTCCTTCACGGCGCTGTTGCACGAAGCCAGCAGGCGCCTTGCGGTGGCGCTGCACGCCTATGCCTTGCTCGACACCGAAATCCATCTGCTCGCCACGCCTGTGCAGGCGAATGCACTCGGCCGCCTGATGCAATCCATCGGGCGCGGCTATGTCTCCACGTTCAACCGCAGGCACGGCCGGCGCGGCTCGCTTTGGGAGGGGCGGTTCAGGTGCAGCGTGCTGCAGGCCGAAACGGCACTTCTGGATGCAACGGTCCTGGTCGAAAACCTGGCGATCGAGCGCGGTTTGGCTGCCCGGGCGGCTGATTGGCCGTGGTCCAGCGCAGCGCACCACATCGGGCGCGTCCGGGACCCGCTGATCTCGGAGCACCCTGTTTACTGGATGATTGGCAATACGCCGTTCGAGAGAGAGTCAGCGCACGCCAACTTGCTTGCCACCGGCGTGCCGATGGGGCGGCGTGAAGCGCTGCTGCAAGCCTTGCATCGTGGCCATGTCGTTGGTGACACTGACTTCGTTGGGTCCGTGGCCGAGAACTTGGGGCGACCGGTTGCTCCTCGGCCTCGTGGCCGGCCGAAACGCTCTAAATGATTGTCCCTATTATTAATAGTTCACTCTGCTACTAGCGAAATAAACAGGGTCAGACTCCAATAAAAAGTGGTTGGCTTGATTGCTGCGGTGCATTAACCTGCCGCTCCCCGCAGCGAACTTTGGAGCGCGCGATGAGCACGTCCGCCAGCCGCCAGGAAATCGAACACAGCGCCGCCGAAGGCCTTTACAGCCCTCACCAGGAACACGATGCCTGCGGGGTTGGCTTCGTGGCGCACATCAAGGGTCAGCGCTCGCACGGCATCGTCGAGCAGGGGCTGAAGATCCTCGAGAACCTCGACCATCGTGGAGCGGTCGGCGCCGACAAGCTGATGGGCGATGGTGCCGGCATCCTGATCCAGATCCCGGACGAGTACTACCGCGCCGAGATGGCCGCGCTCGGGTTCGAACTGCCGCCACCGGGCGAATACGGCGTGGGCATGATCTTCCTGCCCAAGGAGCATGCATCACGTCTGGCCTGCGAGCAGGAACTCGCGCGCGCCGTCAAGGCCGAGGGCCAGGTGCTGATCGGCTGGCGCGATGTGCCGGTCAATGCCGACATGCCGATGAGCCCGGCCGTGCGCGCCAAGGAACCGGTGATCCGCCAGATCTTCATCGGGCGCGGGCCCGACGTGATCGTGCCCGATGCGCTGGAGCGCAAGCTCTACGTGATCCGCAAGACCGCCTCGGCGGCGATCCAGGCGCTCAAGCTCACCCACAGCCGCGAGTACTACGTGCCCAGCATGAGCTGCCGCACGGTCATCTACAAGGGGCTGCTGCTGGCCGACCAGGTCGGGCAGTACTACCGCGACCTGGCCGACGAGCGCGTGGTCAGCGCGATGGCGCTGGTGCACCAGCGCTTCTCCACCAACACCTTCCCCGAGTGGCCGCTCGCGCACCCCTACAGAATGGTCGCGCACAACGGCGAGATCAACACCGTCAAGGGCAACTTCAACTGGATGCGCGCGCGCGAAGGTGTGATGAAGTCGCCGGTGCTCGGGGACGATCTGGGCAAGCTCTACCCGATCAGCTTCGAGTACCAGAGCGACACGGCCACGTTCGACAACGCGCTCGAGTTGCTGACGATGAGCGGGTACCCGCTGGCCCACGCTGCGATGATGATGATTCCCGAGGCCTGGGAGCAGCACGAGGGCATGGACATCCGCCGCCGAGCCTTCTACGAGTACCACGCCGCGATGCTCGAGCCCTGGGACGGTCCGGCCGCGATGGTGTTCACCGACGGCAAGCAGATCGGTGCCACGCTCGACCGCAACGGTCTGCGGCCGGCGCGCTACATCGTCACCGATGACGACCTCGTGGTCATGGCCAGCGAGTCCGGGGTGCTGCCGATCCCCGAGCCGCGCATCCTCAAGAAGTGGCGGTTGCAGCCAGGAAAGATGTTCCTGATCGACCTGGAGCAGGGGCGCATCGTCGACGACGAAGAGCTGAAGAACCAGTTCGCGTTCGCCAAGCCATACCGGCAGTGGATCGAGAACGTGCGCATCAAGCTCGATGCGCTGGACATCGAACCGGCGCAGCCGCTGCCGCATGCCGAGTCGCTGCTCGACCGCCAGCAGGCGTTCGGCACGACGCAGGAGGACATCAAGTTCCTGCTCGCGCCGATGGCCACCGCCGGCGAGGAAGCGGTGGGGTCGATGGGCAACGACTCGCCGCTCGCGGTCCTGTCCGACAAGAACAAGCCGCTCTTCAACTACTTCAAGCAACTGTTCGCCCAGGTCACCAACCCGCCGATCGACCCGATCCGCGAGGCGATCGTGATGAGCTTGAACAGCTTCATCGGCCCGAAGCCCAACCTGCTGGACATCAATGCGGTCAATCCACCGATGCGCCTGGAGGTCACGCAGCCGATCCTCGATTTCGACGACATGGCACGGCTGCGCTCGATCGAGCGCCACACGCACGGCAAGTTCAAGAGCTATGAACTCGACATCACCTACCCGCTGGTCTGGGGCAAGGAAGGCATCGAGGCCAAGCTTGCGTCGCTGACGGCCGAAGCTGTCGATGCGATCAAGACCGGCCACAACGTCCTGATCGTCACCGACCGTCGCATGCGGCGCGAACGGGTTGCGATTCCGGCCTTGCTGGCGCTGTCGGCGGTGCACCACCATCTGGTGCGCGAGGGTCTGCGCACCACGGCGGGCCTGGTGGTCGAGACCGGCAGCGCGCGCGAAGTGCATCACTTCGCGGTGCTCGCGGGGTACGGCGCGGAAGCCGTTCACCCCTACCTCGCGATGGAGACCCTGATCGACCTGCACAAGGAACTCCCCGGCGACCTGTCGGCCGAGAAGGCGATCTACAACTACGTGAAGGCCATCGGCAAGGGCCTGTCGAAGATCATGTCCAAGATGGGCGTGTCGACCTACATGTCCTACTGCGGCGCACAGCTCTTCGAGGCTGTAGGCTTGCAGAAGGACTTCGTCGAAAAGTACTTCCGCGGCACGGCCACGCAGGTGGGCGGCATCGGCGTGTTCGAGGTGGCGCACGAAGCGATCCGAATGCACCAGGCCGCCTTCGGCGACGACCCCACGCTCGCGACGATGCTCGATGCCGGCGGCGAGTACGCCTGGCGCGTGCGCGGCGAGGAACACATGTGGACGCCGGACGCGATCGCCAAGCTGCAGCACAGCGCGCGCGCGGGCAAGTTCGACACCTACAAGGAGTACGCGCAGCTCATCAACGACCAGAGCCGCCGCCACATGACGCTGCGGGGACTGTTCGAATTCAAGGTCGATCCGAGCAAGGCGATTCCGGTCGACGACGTCGAGCCTGCCAGCGAGATCGTCAAGCGATTCGCGACGGGGGCGATGTCGCTCGGCTCGATCTCGACCGAAGCACACACGACGCTGGCGATCGCGATGAACCGCATCGGTGGCAAGAGCAACACCGGCGAAGGTGGCGAGGATCCGGCGCGCTACCGCAACGAACTCAAGGGTATCCCGATCACGGCCGGCACCAAGGTCAGTGACGTGATCGGTGCCAAGGTGACCGAGGCCGACTACGAGTTGAAGGCCGGTGACAGCCTGCGCTCGAAGATCAAGCAGGTGGCATCGGGACGCTTCGGCGTCACGACCGAGTACCTCGTCTCTGCCGACCAGATCCAGATCAAGATGGCGCAAGGCGCCAAGCCTGGCGAGGGCGGCCAGTTGCCGGGCGGCAAAGTCAGCGAGTACATCGGCATGCTGCGCTACTCGGTGCCCGGCGTGGGGCTGATCAGCCCGCCGCCACACCATGACATCTACTCGATCGAGGACCTGGCGCAGCTGATCCACGACTTGAAGAATGCGAACCCGCGCGCCTCGATCAGCGTCAAGCTGGTCAGCGAAGTGGGGGTCGGTACCGTCGCGGCGGGCGTCGCGAAGTGCAAGGCCGACCATGTGGTGATCGCTGGACACGACGGCGGCACCGGCGCCTCGCCCTGGTCGAGCATCAAGCACGCCGGCACGCCCTGGGAACTCGGGCTGGCGGAGACGCAGCAGACGCTGGTGCTCAATCGCCTGCGCGGCCGCATCCGTGTGCAGGCCGACGGACAGATGAAGACCGGTCGCGATGTCGTGATCGGCGCGCTGCTCGGTGCCGACGAGTTCGGCTTCGCAACTGCACCGCTGGTGGCCGAGGGCTGCATCATGATGCGCAAGTGCCACCTGAACACCTGCCCGGTGGGCGTGGCGACGCAAGATCCGGTGTTGCGCCGGAAGTTCGCCGGCAAGCCCGAGCATGTCGTCAACTTCTTCTTCTTCGTGGCCGAGGAAGCTCGGCAGATCATGGCCCAGTTGGGCATGCGCCGGATCGATGACCTGATCGGTCGCGCCGACCTGCTCGACACCAAGAAGGGCATTGCGCACTGGAAGGCCAGGGGCCTGGACTTCAGCCGCATATTCCACCTGCCCAACGTGCCTGCCGACGTGGCGCGCCATCAGGTCGACGAGCAGGATCACGGATTGGAAAAGGCGCTGGATGTCAAGCTGATCGAGAAGTGTCGGCCGGCGATCGAGAGCGGAGAGAAGGTGCAGTTCATTCAGGACGTTCGCAACGTCAACCGCTCGGTGGGTGCCATGCTTTCGGGTGAATTGATTCGCCGTCGTCCGGAAGGGTTGCCTGACCACACCATCTTCATGCAGATGGAAGGCACGGGCGGCCAGAGCTTCGGCGCCTTCCTTGCCTCGGGTATCACGCAGTACCTGATCGGCGACGCCAACGACTACACCGGCAAGGGCCTGTCCGGTGGGCGCGTCGTTGTGCGCCCGAGCATCGACTTCCGCGGCGACGCGACCGCCAACATCATCATCGGCAACACAGCGCTCTACGGCGCCACCAGCGGCGAGGCGTTCTTCCGCGGTGTCGCGGGCGAGCGATTTGCGGTCCGTCTGTCGGGCGCCACGGCTGTGGTGGAGGGAACGGGCGACCACGGCTGCGAGTACATGACAGGGGGCACCGTGGCGGTGCTCGGCCGGACCGGCCGCAATTTCGCGGCCGGCATGAGCGGCGGCATCGCCTTCGTCTACGACGAGGACGGCCATTTCGCCAAGCGCTGCAACACGAGCATGGTGAGCCTGGAGAAGGTGACGCCGCGCGATGAGCAGGACCCGGTGACGTTTCACAGGGGCCAGGCTGACGAGGTGCTGCTCAAGAAGCTGATCGAGGACCACCACCGGTGGACCGGGAGCCTGCGTGCGCGTCACATCCTCGACCACTGGGCCGAGTCGCGCGCGAGGTTCATCAAGGTCTTCCCGCACGAGTACGCGCGTGCGTTGAAGCAGATGAACGCCACGACGGCGGCCGAGGCCGCAGTGAGCAAGGCCAAGGGCAAGCACGCCACCGTCCCCGCGAAGTAGACAGAGAACGAGACCATGGGCAAAGTCACCGGCTTCCTCGAATACGAACGCCTCGAAGAGGGCTATGAACCCGTGCCGCAGCGGGTCAGGAACTGGAAGGAGTTCGTGATCGGCCTGACGGCCGAGCAGTCGAAGGTGCAGGGCGCGCGCTGCATGGACTGTGGCACGCCGTTCTGCAATAGCGGCTGTCCGGTCAACAACATCATCCCGGACTTCAACGACCTGGTGTACCGGGGCGATTGGCACAGCGCGATCGCGGTGCTGCACCAGACCAACAACTTCCCTGAATTCACCGGACGCGTCTGCCCGGCGCCCTGCGAAGCCGCTTGCACCCTCAACGTCAACAGCGACCCGGTGGGCATCAAGTCGATCGAGCACGCCATCATCGACCGCGCCTGGTCCGAAGGCTGGGTCAAGCCGCAGCCCTCGAAGGTGAAGACCGGCAAGAAGGTGGCGGTGGTCGGTTCCGGGCCAGCGGGACTCGCGGCCGCGCAGCAGCTCGCGCGCGTGGGGCACGACGTCACGCTGTTCGAGAAGAACGGCCGGATCGGCGGCCTGCTGCGCTACGGCATCCCCGACTTCAAGATGGAGAAGACGCACATCGACCGCCGCGTCGAGCAGATGAAGGCCGAAGGCGTGGTCTTCCGCACCGGCGTTCTGGTGGGCGCCTTCCCGAAGGACAGCAAGGTCACCAACGACGCCAGGGAAACGATCACGGCCGATGAGCTCAAGGCCCAGTTCGATGCCGTGCTGCTGACCGGGGGCGCCGAGCAGTCGCGTGATCTGCCGGTGCCCGGCCGCGAGCTCGACGGCGTGCACTTCGCGATGGAGTTCCTGCCGCAGCAGAACAAAGTCGTGGCCGGCGACAAGTTGAAGGGTCAGATCCGTGCCGACGGCAAGCACGTGATCGTGATCGGCGGGGGTGACACCGGCAGCGACTGCGTGGGCACCAGCAATCGGCATGGCGCGGCCAGCGTGACCCAGTTCGAGTTGATGCCGATGCCGCCCGAGCAGGAGAACAAGCCACTGGTCTGGCCCTACTGGCCGACCAAGCTGCGCACGAGTTCGAGTCACGAGGAAGGCTGCGAGCGTGAATTCGCGATCGCGACCAAGGAGTTCATCGGCGACGGTCAGGGCAGGCTCAAAGGCCTGAGGACCGTCGAGGTGCAGTGGCAGGCAGGCAAGATGGTCGAGGTGCCGGGCAGCGAGCGCGACTGGAAGGCCGAGTTGGTGCTGCTCGCGATGGGATTCGGCGCGCCGGTGGCCTCGGTGCTCGAGGCTTTCGGCGTCGAGCGCGACAACCGCGGCAACGCCAAGGCCAGCACCGAGCTGTTCGGCGGCTACAAGACCAGCGCCGACAAGGTGTTCGCCGCCGGTGACATGCGACGCGGCCAGAGTCTGGTGGTATGGGCGATCCGCGAGGGCCGCCAGGCCGCACGCGCAGTCGACGAGTACCTGATGGGGGCCAGCGACCTGCCGCGCTGAGGCGACGGCGGCGTCACACGCCGTCACTCGGGCGCGCCGGAGCAACCCTGCGTGCGGCAGGCCTGCGTGAGACAATCGCGCCCACAAAAACAGCCTGTGCGCTCCGGGTGCCGTGCGCCCGCTCCGTCGCTTGAACAAGCCAGACGCCCTGATCGAGATCGACCGTGTCACCTTCGGCTACGACGCCAGCCGCACGATCCTGGGTGACATTTCGCTGCGTTTCGCGCGCGGCAAGATCACGGCCCTCCTCGGCGGTTCGGGTTGCGGCAAGACCACGCTGCTGCGCCTGATTGGCGGCATGGCCACGGCCAATTCAGGCCGCGTGACCTTCGACGGCAAGGTCGTCAATCCACGCGATCGCAAGCAGATGCAGCGCATGCGTCGCCGCATGGGCATGCTGTTCCAGTTCGGAGCGCTGTTCACCGACCTGACGGTGTTCGACAACGTGGCGTTTCCGCTTCGTGAGCACACCGACCTGACCGAGTCGATGATCCGCGACATCGTGCTGATGAAGCTGCACGCGGTCGGCTTGCGCGGTGCGGCGGGTCTGCGCATTTCCGAGGTCTCCGGGGGCATGGCGCGGCGCATCGCCCTGGCGCGCGCGATCGCGCTCGACCCTGAACTCATCATGTACGACGAACCGTTCGCGGGGCTCGATCTGATCAGCATGGGCGTGGCCGCCAACCTGATCCGCAAGTTGAACGACGCCACTGGCGCCACCTCACTGGTCGTCTCGCACGACGTTCCCGAATGCATGGCCATCAGCGACCACGTGATCCTGATGGCGACCGGTGGGCGCATCGTCGCGCAGGGCACGCCGGCAGAGTTGATGGCGTCGGCCGACCCCGAGACGCGTCAGTTCGTGCGCGGCGAACCCGATGGACCGGTCAAGTTCCATTACCCGGCGCCATCGCTGGCGGAAGACTTCGGAGTCGTCGCGTGAACCTGGTGACCACGATCGGCGCGCGCGCGCTCAGATCGCTGAACGACTTCGGTCGCTCGGCCCTGTTCTTCGTCGACCTGGTGGCGCACCTGCCAATCGCGTTCGCGCGCTTTGGCCTGGTCGTGCACCAGATTCACGCGGTGGGCAATCGCTCGCTGGTGATCATCCTGGCGTCGGGTCTCGCGGTGGGTTTCGTGCTCGCGTTGCAGATGTACTACGCGCTCGTCACTTACGGCGCGACCGAGTCGCTTGGACTGATCGTCAACCTGTCGCTGGTGCGCGAACTGGGCCCCGTGGTGACCGGCCTGCTGTTCGCCGGCCGCGCCGGCACGTCACTGACAGCCGAGATCGGCCTCATGAAGGCGGGCGAGCAACTCGCGGCGATGGAAATGATGGCCGTCGACCCGCGCGCACGCGTGCTGGCTCCGCGCTTTCTCGGCGGCATCATCTCGATGCCCTTGCTGGCGGTATTGTTCTCGGCCATCGGTATTCTCGGGGCCTGGGTCGTCGGGGTGCTGCTGATCGGTATCGATTCAGGCAACTTCTGGAGCCTGATGCAGGCGCGCGTGGATGTGTGGCGCGACGTCGGCAACGGCGTCGCGAAGAGTTTCGTGTTCGGGGTGGTGTGTACCGCGGTAGCGCTGTACCAGGGCTACGAAGCCGAGGCCACGCCCGAGGGCGTGGCCTATGCCACCACGCGTACGGTGGTGGTGTCGTCGCTCGGCATCCTGGGGATGGACTTCGTGTTGACGGCGCTGATGTTCTCGACGCCATGATCGAAAGGGACTGAACGATGAGCCGACGAAGCATCGAAACCCTGGTGGGCCTGTTCGTCCTGCTGGGCATGGCCGCGCTCGTGTTCCTGGCGCTCAAGGCCGCCAACCTCGCGAGTTTCGGTGAACACAAGGGCTACACCGTGAGTGCGAAGTTCGACAACATCGGCGGCTTGAAGCCGCGCGCGCCGGTGCGCAGCGCCGGCGTGACGGTCGGACGCGTGCGCAGCATCTCGCTGGATCCCAAGACCTACCAGGGCGTGGTGCGCATCGAGATCGACAACTTCGTCAAGTTCCCGAAGGACACCTCGGCCAAGATCCTCACCGCCGGACTGCTGGGCGACCAGTACATCGGCCTCGAACCAGGCGCCGACGAGAAGGAACTCGTCGCGGGTGACGTGATTCGCCAGACGCAATCGGCAGTGGTTCTCGAGAATCTGATCGGCCAGTTGATCTTCAACCGCGCTGCCGATGCGGGCAGCGGTTCGCCGTCGACCGCCGAGGCCCCGAAGAAATGAAGCCGCTCATCCTTGCCGCGTCACTGGCACTGGCAGGCGTCGCGCACGCGCAGAGCGACCCGAAGCCGGTGAACGACCCGTTCGAGGGCTACAACCGCGCGATGTTCAAGTTCAACGAAGGCTTGGACGCAGCGCTGCTGACGCCGCTGGCGAAGGGCTACCAGGCGGTGGTGCCCGAACTGGCACGAACCGGGGTGTCCAACGTCTTCGGCAACTTCGGCGATGTCTGGTCGGCATTGAACCAGCTCCTGCAAGCCAAGGGTCAGGCCTCCGCCACGATGACCTTCCGCGTGTTGACCAACACCTTGTTCGGCATCGGTGGCCTGTTCGACGTCGCCAGCGACCTCGGCATGGAACGCCAGAGCGAGGATTTCGGCCAGACGCTGGGCCGCTGGGGTGCGCCGCCCGGGCCCTATGTGGTGTGGCCGCTGCTCGGTCCATCGACGCTGCGCGACACGATCGCTCGTCCGCTCGACCTGACCTGGTCGCCCACGATCCTGACCAACGACCGTGCGACACAGTATTCGCTGACGGCGCTGCAGCTGATCGACACGCGCGCCAGCCTGCTCGGTGCCTCTCGCGTGGTCGAAGGGATCGCACTGGACAAGTACAGCTTCATCCGCGATGCCTACCTCGCACGCAGGCGCAACCAGGTGTACGACGGCGATCCGCCGGAGGAACCCGACGACAAGTCGCCGCCGGCCAGGTAAACCGCACGGTCGCGCCGGCGTTGAATGCCCTGCGCCTGAAACCCGGGTGCGCTGAAAGGAATGGTCACATGTCTTTGAAGTCCGTATTCGCCAGCCTGATGTTCATCGCCGCAGCAGCGGCGCAAGCACAGGGCGCACCCGTGGCGCCTGACGCGCTCATCCGGCAGGTCTCCACCGAAGTGATCGACACGGTCAAGTCCGACAAGGCCATCCAGGCTGGCGATCTGAGCCGGATCATCGCCCTGGTCGATGCCAAGGTGATGCCTCATGTGAATTTCCAGCGCATGACAGCGTCGGCCGTCGGCCGCAACTGGCGCAGCGCCACGCCCGAGCAGCAGAAGAAGCTGCAGGACGAGTTCAAGACCCTGCTGGTGCGCACCTACGCCGGCGCGCTCACGCAGGTCAAGGACCAGACCGTTCAGCTCAAGCCGATGCGCGCTGCCGCCGACGACACCGAGGTGGTGGTGCGCACCGAGATCAAGGGCAAGGGCGAGCCGATCCAGCTCGACTACCGCCTCGAGAAGGCCGACGCCGGCTGGAGGATCTAC
>Ga0209798_10001472_pt1 | contig 14151 bp, 9 predicted proteins | sample DOMMetBare3Fresh_FD_187475 | JGI IMG/M metagenome (GOLD analysis project Ga0209798, IMG submission 187475) | Wetland sediment microbial communities from St. Louis River estuary, USA, under dissolved organic matter induced mercury methylation -... | ecosystem: Environmental > Aquatic > Freshwater...
TTGTGGCGATTTCCACCATTTCAGGCGCCAAAGTCTGTCAGAGCGGATTTTCAGCGGCAACACTGGTGGCGCAGCGCAAGCAATTCGGGGATGCCTTTGTCAATCACCTGCTGGAAGGGGATTTGATCGATAGGCAGAGTCTTTTTGCAATCCCGGTCGATATCCTGGTTCCATCGGCCAGAACTTGGTCACTTGATGCTGCTATTGCCCAAACCGTGCAGTCGCGCTATGTGATTCCGGCTGCGAATGCCCCCTATACTGATGATTCGGTTCGTATTCTGGAAGGACGGGGCATCATCTGTCTTCCCGGTTATGTGGTCAACTGCGGGGGAGTCTATGCTTCTTCGTTACATGACAGTGGAGTAGCATTGCAGCAGATTGAGGAAATATCCTCCAATGGTTATCGCAGGGTCGTTGCGGCCCTGCTGAAGAGTTCCCGCGAAACCGGTCATTCACCGCTGGTAATTGCCGGATCAGTTGCGGAACGACGATTGGCCGCCCAGATTTCCGGCGGGCACAACCGGACAGTAGCTGACATGCTCTATGAAAAGGCGCGCGGCACGGGGGTCGTGCCCGCTTCACTGCATGCCGGCAAGGTGCTCGGCTCATTTCGCAGGAACCTTGAAAAACTTATCCAACAACTTCAGGAGTGGCAGTCGTGATAACAGTGGATGTGGAGAATCAATTCAAAAAAGACGATTGGCGGGAGCTGCTGTTGAGCTTGAACGGGACGCCGATCCAGCTTCCGGAGATACTTCAGGCCGGGGCCCGACCGGAGGATATTCTCTATCTCCTTTTCAAAAGAAACGGGGTAACGGTGGCTGCCTCCACTGCTCTGCGAACCCAGAAGAAATTGTTGAGGGTTTTCAGCGGTGCGCGCGAGATTTACCTGCCCATGTTTCCTGCTGCCGTCGCGGGCCAGGATGACAATGAAATTTGCAAGGCCTTGATCTCATTCGCCAAGACGGAAGGTTACGCCAAACTGGAAATTGATCCGCGCTGGGGAAAGGATTTTTCAGCAGTTGACGAGTTGTCAGGATATCGGGGGCATTCCCTGGCTGAGTTTGTTCTTGATCTTCGCCTGGATCTTGAAACGCTGTTGAAGGGAATGCATAAAAAACACCGTAAAAACGTGCGTGAAGCCGGCGAGCATAACCTGGAAATCGTCGAGGATCGTTCACTGGAAGGGTTCTTGAAACTGCGCGAAATGCAGCAGACCTCTTCCGAGCGCTCGGCGGATCGGGGAAATTCCTACGCCATCCAAGGCGAGGAACATTTTCGCGCCTACTTCGATGCGGTTTACAAGGATGGACCGGGCAATGTTCTGTTTGCGATGGAAAATGGTCTGCCGGTGGCTGCCCTTGCCTATCTTGCCTTTGGCTGCAGGGCGATAACCGTTCGCTCCGGTTCCAACCAGCGTGGCTATGAGACATCGGCCATGTATTTGTTACAGTTTGAGCTTGTGCGCAGACTCAAGGATGCAGGCTACGAAGAGCTCAACATCGGGGCGGTTCCGGCGGAGGCACGCTCTCCCGAACACCCCCAACACGGGCTTTACACCTACAAGCGTTACTACGGCGGGGAAGAGCGAATTAGTTTGGGATTAATTGTAACTTGCTGATTTTACTAAAATATGCTTTGACAAAGTGAGCACAGTATGATTGAAAAATATTCTGTACTGTTTAGAGATCTGATCAATACAGGAAAGGCTGCTGAAAACAAGCTTCATCTCCACGAGACACTTGAGTGGTTGTGCCGGGCCCAGGATGCCACACCCGATCGGGGGGGCAGTCACAGCTACGGCCTTGACAAAGGATGGGCGGTATCTTATCCGGAGACTAGTGGATATATCATACCGACCTTCCTGAACTGGGCCATCCTTTCCGGTGACCAGGAATTTCGCAAGCGCGCCCTGGAAATGGCTGACTGGGAATTGTCTGTCCAGCTTGAAGGCGGGGCGATCCCGGCCATATCCAGCGGTGATCCGGTGGTTTTTGATACCGGGCAGGTGCTGTTTGGCTGGCTGGCGGCTTTCAGGGATTGCGGGGATGACCGTTACCTCAATGCGGCCATCAGAGGAGGCGACTGGCTCCTTGAAAACCTCGACAGCGACCATATATGGCGCAAGTGGGGCAATCCGGGGGCGACTGATCCAAATCTCTACAATATCCGCTTTGCCTGGGCCTTGCTGGACCTCGCGACAGAAACGGGGGATTCCCGCTATCGTACAGCTGTAGTTAACTACATCGCCTGGGTTCTGAACCAGGAAGAAGAACGCGGCTGGTTTCGCTACAACTGCCTGACCGATAATGAACATCCCCTGCTCCATACGATCGCTTATACTGCCCAGGGTTTGCTTGAATGCGGGGCTCTACTCGGCGATGATCGCTGCATGCAGGCGGTTGCCAGGATTGCCGACGAGGTGGCAGCCCAGGTCAGCCCTGATGGAAAACTGGCCGGGCGTTTCGGCCGGGGGTGGGAAGGGACTGTCAGCTGGTCCTGTTTGACAGGTATGGCCCAGATGGCAATTGTCTGGCAACGGCTCGACCAGATTGACGGAAGTTCAAGGTATCGTGACATAACTCGGAAAGTCCTCGACTTCGTCAAACGTACCCAGAATCTGAAATCAGGCAACCCCGGCATTCGCGGCGGCATCAAGGGTTCACATCCGGTTAATGGCGGTTATCTCACCTATCGCCTGCCGAACTGGGCGGCCAAGTTTTTTGCCGATGCATTGATTCTGGCTGAATATCCTGGTTTTAAACAGCCTCTCTATTGATGGCGACCCATGGTGCAACTATGAAAATTCTCTGTGTGACATACTGTTATCCTCCGCTCCAGTATCCGGCGACCATGTGTAATGTGAAGGTTGTTGCCGGCTTGGTAGCGCATGGCGTGGAAGTCGAAGTGGTGACTATCAATCCGGATACATTCTATTTTCCGGGTGGCAAGGCGGTTGATCCGTCAATGATGTCGATTCTCCCAGCCGGGGTGAAAAATCACCAGATTCGCTCCTGGGAGTCGAATCCGTTTGTCGTCAGGCTGCGGGAGAATCGATTTGCTCATCGCCTCCTCTACAAACTGTTTGATCCCCGCAAGCGGGAGTGGACCTTTCCGGCTCTGCGTTATCTCAAAAAGATGGATCTTTCACGTTTTGACGCGATCCTGACCTGCTCCCAACCGCACTGCAATCACCTGATCGGGATGGAACTGAAAAAACTGACCGGAAAACCATGGATCGCCTATTTCAGCGATCCATGGACCGACAACGTCTATGCCTCTTTTCCGACCCCAATGTTGTTCAACTATAATCTCCAGCTTGAAACCGAGGTTATGAACATGGCCGACCGGATTTTCTTCACATCTCCGGAAATCCGCGAACTGGTCATGGGAAAGTTTCCCGAAAATCTGAAGCAGAAATGCGGCATTCTCACCCACAGCTTTGTGCCGGAGTGGTACCGGGGCGGTGAACCACAGAGCACCCGCCAAGATAACCGGATCGTGATTCTCCAGACCGGGCATTTTTATGGTCCCCGCTCGCCGCTGCCCCTGTTCAGAGCACTTGAGGAGCTGAACCGTACCGACATTCTTCAGGATAAACTGCACTTCATATTTTACGGCGGGATGAAGGAAGAGGATAAACGGTTCCTGAATGACAAGGGGCTCTCTGGCATCGTTACTCTGGTCGGAACGGTGCCGTATCTTGAATCTCTGGCTGAAATGGGCAGAGCGGATTATCTGCTGCTGATCGATGCCCCGCTGGCGGACAGCAAGGAAAGTGTGTTTTTGCCGTCAAAGCTGGTTGATTACCTGGGAAGCGGGAAGCCGATTATCGGCATTACTCCCGAAGCGGGAGCCAGTGCCAGGGTTCTGCGGGAGACCGGCAACCTGGTCTGTGACATTGACGATAATGCCACAATAGTCGACATGCTGAAGTCCCTGGCGCAGGGGCAGATGACCTTTACTCCCGACCTGAAAGCAATGAACTCCTATAACCTCAACACGGTGACCAGCATTATGAAGGATGCTTTGCAGGGAGTGCTCAAACAATGATCTGGCTTCTCTGCGGCTACCTGTTCCTATTCATTTTCCGTCCTTTCGAGTACTGGCCGATCCTCGGGACACTCCATATCGAGCGGATCTACATGCTGCTGCTGATAGTGGCCGTTTTTCTGAACAAGGAAAAGCGCTATATTCCCCACAACATTACCAAGGCGTCTATCCTGTTCTTCGTCTTCATGGTCGTTTCCGCCTGTTTTGCCATTAGCGGCGTTGACGCCTATGATCAAACCTATGAATACTTCAAGCTGCTGGTTTTCTATTTCGTCGTGATCCTCTGCATTCGCGATGAAGTCGAGTTGAAACATTTTCTGATCGCCTATGTTGCGATTATGTTTCTGTACCTGGGGAAGTCGGAATGGGAATTTTTCATCCATGACAACTATATGTACCGGATGGGTATCAAACGCTTGAAAGGGATCGACATAACCTATGGCGATCCCAACTATGTGGCCGCTTCAGTAGCTTATTCGCTTCCCTTTGTCTGGGCACTGTTTCGCTGCGATTTCAAGGGGAAAACGGTTAAGTACCTTCTGCTGGGTTATTCCCTGCTGGCCGCCGTTGCCATTATCTATACCGGGTCGCGCAGCGGCATGGTGACCTCGATGCTTTTTCTTGTTTTTCTGTGGTTCGGAAGCAAGCGCAAGTTTCTTGTGCTGGCGCTGATGACGGCAGCTCTGGCCGTGGGCTGGGTAGGCATGCCCGACTCCTATAAGGTTCGCTTTGAATCGATCCTGGTTGATCAAAGTGAAAGTGAGGATGCGGCCCAGCGGGCGGCGGCGGCATCCGCCAAGGGCAGGATGGAGGGCTTTCATCAGGGGGTCAAGGTCTTTATGAAATACCCGCTTTTAGGAATTGGCCCCGGAAACATCGTCTATGGCTGGGATGATATGGTGCGTGGGCCAAAAACCCACAACCTGTATGGTATTCTGCTGGGTGAGCTCGGCTTGCTGGGCGGCATCGCCTTTTGTTTGCTGGTTGTGCAGATACTTTTGGCCAACCTGCGCAACCTGCGCGAAATTGCAATTATGTTGCCGCGCGATCTGTTGCCGGATGAACCGCCTTCTTCCGAATTTATGCCGCTGCTGCAGCTGCGTTTCATTACCGTCGCCTGCATACAGACAATATTGCTGTTATTGTTTAATGGAAATTTTGGTCATAATCTCTATCGATACAGCTGGTTATTGGTCGGTGCCATAACTGTATTAACTTCTTATTTTATAAGGCAACGAATTTATGCACAGCCAGAATCCCATTAATCTTCTAGTTGTTGTACGATGGCCTTTAGGCGGTATCCGCACCTATATGAAATATGTTTACGGATATCTGTCTGAACGTTTCAAAATTACAATTCTGGCTGCATCCACCCATGAAGACGATGCCTTGCGTTCCGATGCACAAGATATTGGGGCGCGGCTTGTGCTGGTTCCTGCCATCACGAAGGGGGGGCTGGTCGGGGAGATTGTGCGCGAACTTCGCCACAATCGTTATAACCTTATTCAGAGCCAGGGCTTTATCTCTGCTTTGCAGGTATATCTGGCCAATCTGTTTTTTCGCGTTCCGCATGTACTGACGGTGCATGGCATTCTGGAAGATAAATATCTGCAGGGGAAACTGGCCCGGATCAAAAACTGGCTTCTGGCCTGGGTTATCAAACACGTTACTGTCCTGTACGCGGTCAGCAACGATATTCTGGAGCATTTGCTGGAGCAGATTCCTGCCCTCAAAGCTGCCGGTTGTCGAAAGGCCGTCATCCTCAACGGCATAGAAACAGGCGTGTTCCGCAAAGAAGGTGATGGACGCTCCGAAACGTTCAGGGATCGTCTAGGGATCGGCAAGGATCTGTTCCTGCTCGGTTTTCTGGGACGTTTCATGCCCCAGAAGGGATTTAACTTTCTGATTGATGCCGTGGAGATGCTGGAGGCAGAAGCAGGCACCACCAAGGAGTTGCACATACTGGCGGTTGGGTCGGGGGATTACCTGCCACATTATCAGAATATGGCGCGTGAAAAAGGGGTGGCATACCGCTTTACGTTTATTCCGTTTCAACAGGATGTGGAGGCAATCTATCATGACGTAGACGTGGTTGTCATGCCATCCATTTGGGAGGCAAGTGGCCTGCTTGCCATGGAAGCCTTATGCAGCGGAACTCCGCTGATTGCTTCGGACTGCATCGGGTTGCGCGAAACCGTGGCGGGCACGCCGGCGATCATGTTTTCTTCCCAGAATGCGGTTGCACTGGCGCAGGCGATCCGGGTTGCCAGGAAATCTGACCTGAAGAAATCCTTTAGCGACTTTGCGCAGCAGGCTCAAGAACGCTACGATGTCCGCAAAACAGCCTTGGCTGTTGAAAGGTTGTTTGAAGATGTGGCCAGATCACGATGAAAATGCCGGCAGGAGCCCAAATCTGATGAACAGCGTGTTTCCAAAATGGTTTCCTGGCTTTCTTCACATAATCACCGCCACCGTCGTGGCATCCGCTCTTGTCTGTCCGGGGCATTCCGCTGCCCAACCCGTTGTTACGAGTTCTTCTCCAAGGCAGGTTGTTGAGAAAAGAACCGTGATCGAGTTTGAAAACGCGGCTGAACTGGCCGCCTCGGAAGGCAAAATTGTTGCCAACCTCCCCGGATACGTCGTTTTTGAGCCGGGGATCAGTGGACAGGCGGCCCGCTTTCCGCGAGATGAGAAGCTTTATTCGGCTACGGTGCAGTTTCCCGCCGCTATCATTGATCTTTCTGACAACGATGGCATGGGCAAAAAACTGGAATTCCGTTTGAAGTTCAATGAAGACCCCCATCTCTTTTCGGGTAACAAGTTTCTGCTGTCGGCCTACCCGATGTTTATGGTTGAAATTTACGGTACCCACCCCTTTCTGGCGTTCGAGTTTTACGGCAATGGCTACAATGACGCTACCAGGGGCCGCTTTCTGACCTATACTCAGGGCTGGGACAAGTGGGAAAACTGGAAGGTGGGGGAGTGGCATAAGATAACCCTGGTTTGGAAACGGAACGGTAGGGGCGGGAAGGCCGAGATGCATCTTTACATCGATGACAGCCAGGAAGGGTGCCTGGCGACGAGGTGCAATGACTACGGGGGAATTTTACCGAAAACAGGCTCTTTCAAAGCGTTTGCAGTCGGCAATTCATCAAAAAATGCGGCCCTGGATTTTTCCATCGATCAATTGCGCATCGAAAACGTGACGCGCTGACACCGGTACCACGAGGTGAACATGAAAAAAATTGTTACTGGCTGTTTGGTTGTTATCTCGCTTGGTATCTGCTCAACCTGTAGTTTTGCTTTGGCAACGCTGGAACGACCGACAACGCTGTCGATTCCCGCAGGGTATCCGGATGTGGCATCGCTCCAGCCCGGAGCAGGAAAGGCGCTCTTCAAGGATTATCCGGTCCGCAAGAAGATCAAGACAATTTCTGCGCCGGGTTTACTGACGGAGAATGATACCGAATACCGTCTGGAACAGGACGTGGTTGCATCCGGCACCGCCTTTGTCATCAAAGCCTCACGGGTGACGCTCAATCTGAACGGGCACAGGGTGAGCTATCTGGATAAGGGAGAGCATAAGGATGCTTACGGCGTTCATATACCCGGCTACAACTGGACAGATATAGCGGTTGTGAATGGTTCCATACACCAGGGACAGGGAACATGCAGCGGCTCTGCCGGGGGCATCGGCTGCAACCCGGTTTACAGCTACGATGCCAAGAACGTTTTAATTGCCGGCCTGGATGTTTCCTACCGGACGGCTGAAACATCGGGCATCGTGCTGCACTGGAATTCGGATTCGGAAGTCTGCCACAATACCGTGGACGACAAGGGCAATGTCGTCAAAAACCGCCACCAGGGGGTTGCAGCCATAGAGGCAAATCGTGGTGGACGGGCCTCCCGCCAGAAGATACATCATAACCTCGTTCGCGGAGCACGGCAGATCGGCATCCGTTCCGGTACTGACAGTGACGTTTACCAAAATGAAGTTCACAGTGAAAGTGTTGTGACCAATTCGATCGCATTGGCGGCTTCCGGCGGCGCAGTGCACGACAACAAGGTCTTTGGCCAGGGCGTACATCCAATCGGCATCTGGCCCGGAAGCAATATCAAGGTTTATGGCAATTACGTTGAAATCCAAAGCACCGCCCGGGGCGACGAGTATGGTGACACGGGAGCCGCCTGTCTCCGAATGACCTGGGGAAATGACAATGTGGATGTTTTTGGAAACACATTGATTTTGAACGCGGAGGAGAATTACCAGAATTCCGGCTTCAAAAGCTGGGGTAGAGCGATTTGGGTTGGTTTGACTAAACCTGAACAGAAGGCTGTTTTTCATGACAATTTTATTTCAGCTCGGAACCGGGACGGCAAGGCAAAAGCTGCGGCCATAGCCGTTGTCTGTAATAATGTATCGCCTGGGCTGGAGTTTAGGAAAAATATTATTTCAAGCAACTGGGGAAATGTATTGCTGGCCGACAGCTACGGGCATGGTGGAGGTTACCCGCGTTTTGTCGATAACATTTTTGTGGGGGATTCAACAATTAGCTCGTACCGGACAGTTAGAAGCCAGCGCCAAGAGGTTCCAAGCACGGGTGTTTTTATTGGGAACTCCTATACCAACGGAGCATCCAGAGATGCTGTTGACCTTGAGTTCAGCGGGAGCGGGACCAAGGATGTCTCTTTCGGGTGGCATCTTACGGTAGCATTTGTTAATCAGAAAACTCATTTAGCGGTTGTAAATGCGCAGGTAACTGTGGTTGACGCACTGGGGAAAATGGTGTTTGAGGGTAAGACGGACAGGAATGGCTCGATTGCGTCAGATCTGTTGGAGTATACCTTGTCAAATGCGGTTTCTGGAATGACGGGCAAGCAGAAGACCATGTTGACTCCCCATATCGTTACAGTTGAGAGCGGGGCTCGCAAAGTTTCAAAGTCTATCCTGATGGAAAGTAACAACCGGATTGAGATTGAGTTGTGAAAGGAAATCAATCAGCCATGAAAATAGATACTTTTAAGCCAGATTGGTATTCCCATGTCGTAAAGCGGATTGTTGCCCCGCTATGGGCCATGCGAGAAGCGAGTCCCTATCTTCGCCACCTTGAAGAATTGGAGGGGGCCGACCGGATCCCCCTTTCTCAGGTTCGGGAGAGGCAGTTCAGAAAGCTGAGCCTGCTTATTAAACATGCTGTTGAGCATACTGATTACTATCATCATCGTTTTGCTGATGCCGGTATATCGCCTGATGACATCCGCAGTCTGGACGATATCGTAAAACTGCCGATTCTTTCGAAAGACGATATTCGGGCAAATCAGAAAGCAATGGTTGCTGATAATATCCCACGTGAAAAACTGTTTGAGAAGAAGACATCTGGTTCGACCGGGGTTTCAGTTGAGTTGTTGGTTGATGATGATAGTGCCCAATGGAAGAGAGCCTGTGCGCAGAAATATGATCGGTGGGCCGGTTGGGACTTGGGATACAGAATAGGTGCAATTTGGGGTAATCCCAGGCATGAACTGAATTGGAGAACAAAATTCAGAAATCTGTTGCTCGAACGTTATGTGTTCCTTGATACGCTTAAGATGGACGAAGTGTCTATGCGTCGTTTTTACGATGAATTGAAGGTTAAACGCCCCCCGATTCTCTTTGGACATGCGCATTCCCTGTTCCTATTTGCTCGCTTTCTTGAAATGCAAGGGTTGTTTGACATTCATCCTAAGGGGATTATAAGCACCTGCATGGTGCTGCATGGTTATGAGAGAAAGGTAATTGAAAAAATTTTTGGCTGTCGGGTGACCAACCGTTATGGTTGCGAAGAGGTTAGTCTGATTGCTTGCGAATGTCCTGAAGGGAATATGCACCTTAACTGCGATACACTTATTGTCGAGTTTATCCGCGATGGGCAACCGGTGCCGCCGGGTGAGCCGGGGGCAATTGTGGTGACTGATCTGACCAATTACGGTATGCCGTTCATCCGCTACAAGGTTGGCGATGTTGGTGTCTCTTCGTCAAAAGGCTCCTGTTCTTGCGGCTGCAGCTACCCGATCATGGAGAGTCTTGAAGGAAGGGTAGCAGATTATGTTGTGACCCCGGACGGCAACTACATTTCGGGGATCTCGCTGACCGAAAATTTTGCTATGCATTTGCCTGGTGTCAAACAGATGCAGATTGTTCAGGAGCGTATCGACTTCCTGGTATTCCGGATTGTAAAAGGAGAGCTTTTTGGAGAACAGACCCTTCAGGATATCACACGGCTGGCGCAGGAGCGGTTCGGCACACAGATGAACTGGCAGCTTGAGTATGTGAATTCGATTCAATCGGAGACTTCCGGAAAATACCGGTTCTGTATATCGAAGCTGCAGAACCCGTTCTGTTAATCTATAAATTCGGATCAAAAACGCCATGTGTCCAATGCCATGACCTATAGAGAAAGGATACCGTGTTGATTTATGGGTATATATGAGAGATTGAAATTTATTCTACGTCAGACACTGTTGAATTTGTAGTTCACAAACGTCATGACATGGGTAACCGATGTCATGACGTTTGCGAACTAAAGCATCCGTGGGGGAGGGGTGAAAATCCATAGGTTCTCCTCGAGACAGTCGGGTCGCCGAAATATTGTCAAGATTTTGTACCACGACCTTACTGCTACTCAGCTCAACCAATGGGGGATTGTTATGCAAAATGAGAAAATGCTTGCCGTACTGTTGAGAGTTTCTGCTATTGCTGTTGTCTGTTTTTCTTTGCTGTTATGTTTTGGATGTGGAGAGGTCGCAATCAATGGAACCTCATCGGTTGACGCTGCGGCAAATCCCCCCAAATTAACTCAATTGGTTGTTCCGCCAACGCCATTTACCGTTACGAATACCATCCATCTCAATAGTTGCGGTGTGCTTGACAAGCCTTCTTCTCTCTATGTTCTTGACAATGATGTCAATTCTGAAGGGACTTGTTTTCAGATCAAAGCCGATAATATTGTTCTGGATCTTAACGGTCATACGGTCACCTATGATGATTATCCCGCCAGCGGTTTGGCGAATGCTGATTTTGAAACGGGCACCGGCGTGATTCCGGCGGAGTGGGATTTGAGCCAGGCCCCGGGAGTAACCCGCCAATCCACGGCTGATCTGGCCATGATCAACAAGTGGTATCTGGCTTTTGGTACGCCCGCCAATGGAACCCGGATTGTCTCACCTTGGACAAAACTGCCCGCTGGCGTCAAAGCTGTGAGTCATTTCCTTCGGGGAGATCGGGTGTGGGCCTATGCCACCCCCCCGATTTGGAATATGGTCATTGAAAGCCGTGCTGTGGGAGGGGCCGTCAGCACTCTGTTGAATAAGGATTTTACCACTGATCAGCTGTTTAACTTTACTGCTCAGACAGCAGAATTCCAGTACCGAGCGGTTCTGACGCTGAAGGATGGTCATGGATTGGCCCTGCTTGCCTGGGGGATTGGCCCTTCAATCGATCTGTTCGATATTCGCCCCCGGGATTTGATCGGTATCAGCGTTTCTTATCGAAAGAATATCAAAATTCAGAACGGGAAAATTATCCAGGGCCGCGGACGGAGTTTTCTTGGACATGGAATTTTTCTGTACAGCAGCACCAACCTCTCGGTCAGTAATCTGGCGATCAGTAACAGCGGGGTTGAGTCGTCGGGTATCTACAGTAATTATTCAAATTTGGTGTCTCTGGATAAATGTTCCATTACCAGCAAGAGTCCGGGTGTGTTCAATAGGCATCAAATGAATGCGGCGGTCATTGCGGCGGGTGGAGAAAATATCTCCATTACCAATAATTTTATCGACAGTGGCGTTGGCTGGGGGTGTGTTTATGTAACCGGAAAAAATACTGAAATTGCCTTCAACACTCTTAAAACGCAATCTGTTGTAACCAATCACTTTGCTGTCGGTGGCGGCACCCGTATACATCACAACAATATTACTGCCGATCCTGGTCAGGGAATATCGACCGGAGGTGATGGTGTCGAAATATACAGCAATACCATTACACTGAAAAAGATAGCACCTAATTATGAGTACGGTTATGTCGACATGGTCGGAATTAAATTTAATGACTATGGCAGTACAACCGACCCTTACAAAAACATAATGGTTTATGGAAACAACATTAACATAATCGGGGCCAATGATGGGTTTTACACAGGTTATGCCTCTTCCCCCAAGGTTATTACCGGTATCAGCAATATTGCAACTGGCGGCAATGTTATATTCGATAATAATAAGATAGTTGCCCGTTCTGTAGACCCGGAAGTACGTGTGGTAGGGATTGAACCGGGTGGTAGAACAACTCCGGAAGTGCTTTTCAGGAACAACACAATCAACAGTGATGGAATTATTGTTAATTTTGGCGGTTACGCTGGGCAGGGTGCCATCCCCCCCAATCTGAAGTTTGTCGGCAATACCTTTATCAAGGGGCCTAATGCATCAAGTGCATATCATACGTTGGGTATGAGCCGAACAGGAGAGATAACGACAGATAGTATCTTGTTTGTCGATACCAAATTGTCTGGAGGTGCTTCTCTAGCTGATATTGAACTTCCCTCATCTTATGGAGGGTTCTCATATGGTGTCGTCTGGTTGCTAAACGTAATTGTGAGTGATGCTCGAGGTGTGGCTATTGCAAACGCCATGGTTACAGTCAAGGATAAAAACGGACTTGTTCTATTTAGCGGAAATACTGACAATAACGGAACCATTGGAATTATTCCGGTGAAGGAGTATCAACATGTTGGGAATGGAATAAAAAAACAGTCTCAATTTCAGTACAGTTCGCCAGTGGATATTGCGCTTGTTGTTGGGGGAAGTGCCCCCGTCAGTACCACTATCAATGTGACGCGGAATCAGACAGTTCAGTATAAAGTTGGCTCAGGGTTTTATGCTAACTAACTGAAGTCAGAATCTTGATGATATTCTAAGTGAACTATCTGTCTAGAACGGATAATTGACGAGAAAATGTATGCATATTAAAGGCATGGAAAGCCTGAAAAAGTTTCATTAACTACGTTTGGGAGCAAATTCTACAAAATGATACAGGTTGCTTGAACATATTTATGGTGCCGACTATTAACGAGTTGTCTCAACGCATTACCAACATAATTCGCTATATGTCTTGGAACTATTTGCTCCTTGTTTTGATGTTGTGGCTGATGATTTTCACTGTCGGTGACCATTGGTGGCCGGCAACGGTCATCCTGTTCGCGCCGCGCTGGTTTGCGGCACTACCGCTGGTGATTCTCCTGCCTCTGGCGGGCTGGCGCCACCAATTTAGTTTGATCCCGCTTCTGCTCGGGGCGCTTGTTGTATTTGGACCATATATGGGCTTGAATCTGCCGTACGGTAAGGCCGATCCAACCAACGGGAAAATGCTTCGGATACTAACCTGTAATATTGACAATGGCAACTGCGATACAAAGGGTCTTGCTGCAATTATTCGTGATACTGCTGCTGATGTCGTGGCATTGCAGGAGTTTACGGAGGATGTAAAGCTGAGTCTCCCGCCAGGATGGCGGGTTATACAGGAACGGGGACTGGCTGTTCTCTCCCGCTTTCCTTTGCAACGTGGTCGTACGACGCTGGTTTTTAAGCCTCCTAACCGATGGCCCAGCACCTGTCTGCTCCACTGTATTGTGAAAACACCCGGCGGTGATCTGAATTTCTGCTCGGTTCAATTGCCAACTCCGCGATTCGGTTTATTGTCGCTTCTTGACAGGCATACCATACTGCGCCCTTCCAGAAACGGGCAGTTGTTGGCCGATACGGCTTACAGGCGCCGCGCTTCGCAGGAAGTGCAGAAAACGGTCGCTTTGTTGTCCGGTCAGACGATTGTTGCCGGGGACTTGAATATGCCTGTTGATAGCACAATCTATCGGCAGTTCTGGAGCGATTACACGAATGCCTTTTCTGTTGCCGGAATAGGTTACGGCTGGACCCAACGCGCTGTAGCAAAAAAACTGCCATTCCCGATCGGAATACGAATCGATCACATCCTGGCCAGCAGTGATCTGAGTATACGTACCTGTGAGGTCGGTCCGGATGTCGGTTCGGACCATCTGCCCCTGATAGCGG
>Ga0209798_10001473_pt1 | contig 14145 bp, 14 predicted proteins | sample DOMMetBare3Fresh_FD_187475 | JGI IMG/M metagenome (GOLD analysis project Ga0209798, IMG submission 187475) | Wetland sediment microbial communities from St. Louis River estuary, USA, under dissolved organic matter induced mercury methylation -... | ecosystem: Environmental > Aquatic >...
CGAACAGGTCCCGGTGCGGCCAGGACTCCTGCCAGTTCGGCCCGAGGAACGCGGAGGCGTCGTTGGTCAGCATCCCCTGGGGCAGCCGGCCGTGCAGCGCGCGCAGCGCGGCCAGCACCTCCGGGCGCTCGCGCCCGGCCCAGTCGATGTCGCGGTGCCAGTCGAGGTCGATGCCGGCCGCCACCAGCCGGTCACGGGAACGCCGCCAGTACTCCGGCTCCGGCAGCGTCCCCGCGTCGACGGAGGCGTAGTCGAGGTCCGGCTCGACGGAGAACGGGCCGCGGGGCAGCGTCCCGGGCGGCAGGCCGCGTGCCGCCTCGAGCTCGGGCGCCACCTCAAACGGCGTGCGGTAGATGATCCCGCCCATGTCCCACACCACCGCGCGGACGGTCACCGGGCGCCCTCCCGGGCGTGCGCACGCAGGATCTCGGCCAGGGATCGCACCGGCTCGGCCGGCGTGACGCGCACCACCACCTGCCCGTCGACGTCGACCGACACCGGGTGGACGTCGATCCGCAGCGCGGGGGTGTCGTGCCGTTGCCCGGTGCGGACGTCGTAGCGCCACCAGTGTCGCGGGCAGCTGAGCAGGCAGCCGTCGAGCCAGCCTTCCGCGAGCGAGCCGCCCTTGTGCAGGCACGCATCGTCGACCGCGAACAGCACACCCTCGGCGTTGCCGACCGCCAGCCGGTGGCCGGCACCCTCGACCAGCCGGACGGCGCCGGGCGGGAACTCCTCCACCCTTCCGGCGACGACCGGCACGGAGCCGTCCGCGGGTTCGGTCACGGCAGCAGCTGGGTGACCACGGCCTTGGCCTCGGTGAACAGCTCCTCGCTGTAGGCGCCGCCCTCGCGCCCGATGCCCGAGTCCTTCGTGCCGCCGAACGGCGCCCGCAGGTCGCGCAGGAAGAAGCAGTTGACCCACATGGTCCCGGCCTTCACCTCGCGGGCGACTTTGTGAGCGGTGTCGAGGTTCGTGGTCCAGACCATGCCGGCCAGCCCGTAGCGGTTGTCGTTGGCCAGCGCGATGGCCTCCTGCGTGCTGTCGAACGGCATGCACACTTGCACGGGTCCGAAGATCTCCTCCTGGCACACCCGCCACGAGTTGTCGACGTCACCGAACACGGTCGGGGCCACGAAGTTGCCCCTCGCCAGCTCGCCGTCGGTCACCCGGTGCCCGCCGGTCATCAGCTTGGCACCCTCACGCTGCCCGAGCTCGATGTAGGACAGCACCTTCTCCAGATGCTCGGTGGAGACCAGCGGTCCGATCCGGGTCGCCGGGTCGAGCGGGTTGCCGACCGGCAGGGCCTCGGCGGCCGCGACGAAGCGGGCGAGGAACTCGTCGTAGACCGGTCGCTGCACGAGCAGCCGGCTGCCGGCGAGGCAGACCTCGCCCTGGTTGCGGAAGATCGCGTCGATGGAGCCGGCGACGGCCCGGTCGAGGTCGGCATCGGCGAAGACGATGTTCGGGCTCTTCCCGCCGAGCTCGAACGACACCTTCTTCAGGGTCGGCGCGGCGGCCGCCATGATCGCGCGCCCGGTGCCGCTCTCGCCGGTGAAGGAGATCAGGTCCACGTCGGGATGGCGGGTGAGCCGCTCACCGGCGGCGTCCGGCCCGAAGCCCTGCAGCACGTTGAGCACGCCGTCGGGCAGCCCGGCCCCGGCGCACACCTCGGCGAGCAGCGAGGCCGTGACCGGGCTCTGCTCGGCCGGCTTGAGTACGGCGGTGCAGCCGAACGCCAGCGCCGGCGCGACCTTCCAGGTGGCCAGCATGAGCGGGAAGTTCCACGGGGAGATGAGCGCGGCCACCCCGCTCGGTTCGCGGATCGTGTAGGTGAACATGCCGTTCGGACCGTGGAAGGCCTGGTCGTGCGACTGCTCGGCGTAGTCGGCGAAGAAGCGGAAGTTGTGGGCCGCCCGCGGCACGTCCTTGGTACGCGCCTCGGTGACCGGCTTGCCCATGTCGCGCGTCTCCCACTGCGCGATTTCGTCCAGCCGAGCCTCCAGCCCGTCGGCCACCCGATGCAGCACCTTCTTCCGCTCCGCCGGGGTCATCCGGGGCCACGGCCCCTCGTCGAAGGCCGTCCGTGCCGCGGCCACCGCGCGGTCAGCGTCCTCGGCCGCCCCCTCGGCGACGGTCGCCACCACGGTGTTGTCGATCGGGCTGACCGAGTCGAACGTCGCGCCCGAGAGCGAGTCGACGAACTGCCCGCCGATGAAGTGTCGGACGTCGCGGGTCATGCGGAGGCCTCCTTCGGCGTCGCGCCACGGGCGACCGAGTAGGGCACCCCGCCGATCCCCCACAGGTCGGGGTCGACCTCGCGGACCACGACCCGCACCCGGTCGATCGGCGTGTCGAGAGTGTCCGCCACGGTGCGCGACACGTTGGCGATCAGCTCGGTGAGCATGCTCCGCTCACGGCCGCGGACCACGTCGATGCTCACGAACGGCACGGTGTCCTCCTGCAGGGTGGTCGGGTCATCGGCAGACCAGCTCGACGCTGCCGAGGCGGTCGTAACGGGCCACCACGCTGTCGCCCGGGCCCACCGCCACCGCCTCGGTGAGGGCGCCGGACAGCACCACCTGGCCGGCCCGCAGGCCGCGGCCGCTGCGGGCCAGCGCACGGACGAGCCAGGCGACGGCTGCCGCCGGGTGGCCCAGCGCGGCACCGCCGGCGGCGGTGGCGACCAGCTCGCCGTTGCGCTCCAGCACGCAGCCGACCAGGCGCAGGTCCAGCCCCGCTGGGTCGGTGAGCCGGCCGCCCAGGGTGAACCGGGCCGCGGAGGCGTTGTCCGCGACCACGTCGGGCAGGGTGAACGCGTATCCGGCGAACCGCGAGTCGAGCACGTCGATGGCCGGCAGCACGGCGCGGGTGGCGCCCAGCACCTGGGCCGTCCCCACGTGGGCGCCCTCGAGGTCGGCTCCCATGACGAAGGCGATCTCCGGCTCCACCCGCGGCTGGATGTGCCGGCCGGTCGGCAGCGGCTCGCCGACGTCCAGCTGCATGGCGTCGGTGAGCACGCCGAACAACGGTTCGGCCACGTTCATCTGGGCCTGCTTCGCCCGGCTGGTCAGCCCCAGCTTGTAGCCGACCACCTGCTCGCCCGCCGAGGTCAGCACGGCCACGCCGGCGTCCTGCACGTCGTAGGCGGTGGACAGGTCGAGCTCGGGGGTGTCCGCGGTCAGGGCGGCCACCGCCGTCCGGGCGTCCCGGGCCCGGGCCAGCCGGTCCGCGAGCTGCCGCACCACGTCGGTCACGGCGCGGCCCCCGCGGCAGCGGACGCCTGCGCGGCCTGCTCGGCCGCGTGCCGTCGGGCCAGATCGAGGGCGACGTCGATGATCATGTCCTCCTGGCCGCCGACCACCTTCCGGCGGCCCAACTCGAGCAGGATCTCCTTGGTGTCGACGCCGTAGCGCTGAGCCGCGCGCTCGGCGTGCAGCAGGAAGGAGCCGTAGACGCCGGCGTAGCCCAGCAGCAGCCCGGCCCGGTCGATGACCTGCGCGCGCGGCATGATCGGGCGGACGACGTCCTCCGCGACGTCCATGATCCGCAGCGGGTCCACGCCGGTCTCCAGGCCGGACTTCGCGCAGGTGGCGACGAGGATCTCGGTCGGGCAGTTGCCCGCGCCAGCCCCGAGCCCGGCGCTGCAGCCGTCGAGCTGCGCGGCCCCGACGTCCAGCGCGGCCAGGGAGTTGGCGACGGCCAGCGACAGGTTGTTGTGCGCGTGCAGGCCGACCTGGCAGGACAGCGTCTCGGCGAGCAGCCCGACCCGCTGCTTGGCGTCGTCGGTGGTCATCGCGCCCGCGGAGTCGACGACGTACACGCAGTCGGCGCCGTAGGACTCCATCAGCCGGGCCTGCTCGAGCAGCTGCTCGGGGCTGATCATGTGGCTCATCATCAGGAAGCCGACGGTCTCCATCCCCAGCTGCTTGGCCAGCCGCAGATGCTGCTCGGAGATGTCGGCCTCGGTGCAGTGGGTGGCGATCCGCGCGATCGAGACACCGCGCTCGTGCACGTCGCGCAGGTCGTCGGCGACGCCGATGCCGGGCAGCAGCAGGACCGCCAGACGGGCGTGCGTGACCGAGGCGGCCGCCGCCGAGATGAGCTCCCGCTCGTCGACCGCGGAGAACCCGTAGTTGAACGACGAGCCGCCGAGGCCGTCGCCGTGCGAGACCTCGATGACCGGCACGCCTGCCGCGTCCAGTCCCTTGACGATCGCGATGACCTGCTCGGTGGTGTACTGGTGCGAGAGGGCGTGCGAGCCGTCGCGCAGCGTGGAGTCGGTGAGTCGGAACGCGGTCGCGGCGCTCATGCCGGCACCCCCGCGCGCTGCTCGGCGAACGCCTCGGCCACCCGGACCGCCGAAGCGGTCATGATGTCGAGGTTCCCGGCGTAGGGCGGGAAGTAGTCGCCGGCTCCCTCGACCTCCAGCAGGACGACGAGCCGGGCGGCCACCACCCCGCCCGGGGTTCCGTACGGGCCCTCCTCGAACACCGGCGGGTTCTTCAGCCGGTAGCCGGGAACGTAGTGCTGGACCTCCTCGACCATCGCCTCGACGGAGCCGCGGAGGGCGTCCTCGTCGAACCCGTCCGGCAGCGCGCAGAAGACCGTGTTGCGCATGAGGATCGGCGGGTCGGCCGGGTTGAGGATCATGATCGCCTTGCCGAACCGGGCACCGCCGACCTCGACCAGGCAGGCGCTCGTCGTTCGGGTGAACTCGTCGATGTTCGCCCGGGTCCCCGGTCCGGCCGACCGCGAGGAGACCGTCGAGACGATCTCGGCGTAGGGCACGTCGCAGACCCGGCTGACCGCCGCCACGATCGGCGTCGTGGCCTGTCCGCCGCAGGTGATCAGGTTGACGTTCGGTGCGTCGAGGTGCGCGTGCAGGTTGACCGGGGGCACCACGGGCGGCCCGAGCTTGGCGGGTGTGAGGTCGACGGCAGTGATCCCGGCCTCGGCGAGCAGCGGCGCGTGCCGGCGGTGCACGCCGGCGCTGGTGGCGTCGAAGGCCAGGTCGACCTCGTCGGCGTGCGCCAGCACCCAGTCGATGCCCTCCGCGCTGGCCTCGAGCCCCAGCTCGCGTGCGCGGGCCAGCCCGTCACTGGCCGGGTCGATGCCCACCACGGCGCGCACCGACAGCGTGGGCGAGCGCAACAGCTTGATGGTGAGGTCGGTGCCGATGTTCCCGGACCCGATGACGACGCAGGACAGGCTCACGCTGCTCCCTCGGTGTGGGTGGGCTCGGAGTGTGTGGGCTCGGAGTGTGTGGGCTCGGAGTGGACGCGCACCGTGACGGCGCCCAGGTGGTCGAACTCGGCACGGAAGACGTCACCGGCGGCGAGCGGGACCGCCGCGTGCAGGGCACCGGTCATGACGACGTGGCCGGGCTCCAGCCGTGCGCCGAAGGGATGCAGCGTGTTGACCAGCCAGGCCACCGCCTGCGCCGGATCGCCGAGCGCGGCGGCTCCGGCGCCGGTGGCGACCAGCTCGCCGTTTCGGGTGAAGACCATGCCGATCAGTCGAAGGTCGAGGTCGGCCAGCGGGACCACCCGGCCGGCGAGGGCGATCGCGCCGCTGGACGCCAGGTCGGCGACCGTGTCGACCAGCCCGATCTGCCAGTCGGCGATCCGGCTGTCCACGATCTCGACCGCGGCCACCGCGCCGGCGGTGGCCCTCAGCACGTCGACCGCCGAGCAGTCCGGGCCGTGCAGCGCTTCGCCCAGGACGAGCGCGATCTCGGCCTCCACCTTGGGCTGCAGGAACTCGGTGAGGTCCAGCTGGACTCCGTCGGGGTGCACGTGCGTCGCCAGCACGGGGGCGAAGTCGGGTTGGTCGACGCCGAGCAGCTGCTGCATCGGCCGGCTGGTCAGCCCGATCTTGTAGCCGACGACCGGGCCGGCCCCCTGCGCCTGCAGCAGCTCGACCAGCCGGGTCTGCACCGCGTAGGCGTCGGCCAGCGTCAGCCCCGGGGTGTCCCGGGTGAGTGGCGGCACCGCCACCCGGGTGCGCCGGGCGTCGGCCAGTGCCTGGGCGAGCTCCTCGACCGACGGGCTCATCCGCCGCCCCCCGCTGCTCGCTCGGGGCGGTGACCCAGGCGGGCGGAGATCGCCTGGCCGGCCTGCACGGCCGAGGAAGCGAACCGGCGCATCGAGGCGCCGTTGAGCCGCTGGACCGGTCCCGCGACGCTCACCGCGGCCACGACCCGGCCGGTGCCGTCGCGGATCGGCGCCGCGACCGACGCCACCCCGATCTCGCTCTCGTTGACGTTCTCGGCCCAGCCGCGGGCGCGGACCCGCTCCAGCTCCGCCCGAAATGCGGCCGGGTCGGTGATCGTGTGCGGCGTACGCCGCTCCATGCGCCACCCGCGGAGCACCGCGTCCAGCTGGTCCTTGGGCAGGAACGCGAGCAGCACCTTGCCGTTGCTCGTGCAGTGCGCATGGTTGCGGTGACCGATCCGGCCGAAGATCCGCAGCGCCTGCGGGCTCTCCAGCCGCTCCACGTAGACCACCTGCCGCCCGTCGAGCACCGCGATGTGCACGGTCTCCTTGGTGGCGTTGCGCAGCGCCTCGAGCACCGGCGTGGCTGCCTCGTGCAGGTCCGAGTGGGCGGACACGTTGGTGCCCAGCTCGTAGACGACGAGCCCGAGTCGGTAGGTGCCGGTGACCGGGTCGTGGTCGAGGATCCGCTCGGCAGCCAGCGTCGCGAGCAGCCGGTGCACGGTGGACTTGCCGAGCCCCAGCCGGCGGCTCAGCTCGGTCACCCCGAGCTCGCGGTCGGTGCCGGAGAACTCCTTGAGCAGGCGAGCGGCGTTCTGCACCGACGACAGCGTGGCGGTGCGGCGGCCGACCGCGGGTGCCCCGGTCACGCGACGGCCCCCGGTGCCCGCAGGGCGTTCAGCAGGGCCCGGCGGATCCGCTCCGGGTCGGGCGGCTCCTGCCTGGCCACCTCGGCGAGGACCGAGTCGGCGGGGGCGATGGCCGCGGCGAGCAGCGCCTGGGCGCGGGGGAGGCCGGCCACGGCGGCCCCAGCCAGCTCGTCGACGAGCGCCTCCCGGCCCGGTGCGTAGGCCCGGATCGCCTCGAGGTCACGGGCCTGGGCCGCGTGTGCGTTGGCCAGGGCGGTCCCGGCGTGCGTCGCGTGGTGGCGGGTGAGCTGCGAGCCAGGCTGGACGACCAGGTGGTAGAGGCAGGTGCGGACGCCGAGCAGCCGACGGACCTCCTCCGGCTGGGGCTGGGCGGACTCGTCCACCACGCCCAACGCCGGCAGCACCACCGGGTCGAAGAACCGCAGCGTCCAGGTCAGCGGGGCGGAGCCGCCCTCCTCGGCGACCTCTGGACCGCTGGGGGTGGGCAGCGGCTCCTCGGTCGCCACCACGTGCAGGTTGCGCGCACCCGCGGCGACCACCATGAGGTGACTCGCCCGGACGAGCGGCAGCCGGGCCTGTTCAGCTGGCGGCAGCAGCCGGGACTGCGCGAGGTAGGCCTCGTGCACCGCCGCGACGAAGTCGGCCATCGCCCGGCGCATCTGCTCCGGGCCGCTGGGGGCGGGGACTGCCTCGCTCATGGTCCGCGGACGCTAGCAGCCGTTCCGCCATGCGGAAAGACGTTCTTTCCCGCGGAACGGGACGTGCGTACCTTCACGGCCCAACAGCTTCGGCACGGCCGCCGGAGCCGGGTGTCCGCCGGAGGAGTGCCCATGGGGATCCTGCGCCTCTCCCACGTGGACGTCCGCGTGCCCGACCTGGACCTCGCGACGGCGTACTACACCGAGGTCATGGGCCTGCTGGAGGTCGAGCGCACCGACTCGGCGGTCTACCTCAAGTGCTGGGACGAGGTCGACCACCACTCGCTGAAGCTGGTCTACGCCCCCCGGGTCGGGCTGGAGCGGATCAGCTTCAAGGTCGAGCACGACGACGACCTGGCCGAGCTGGAGTCGCGGATCGAGGCGTACGGCTTTCCGGTCCGTCGGGCCTCCCGCGGGGAGGAGGTCGGGCAGGGCGAGTCCATCCGCTTCGACACCCCGTCCGGGCAGGAGATGGAGCTGGTCCGCGAGGTCGACAAGGTCGGCGGAGTGCTGCCGCGGCTCAACCCGCCCCCGATGCCGATGGGGCTGCCGGGCATCGCGCCGCCGCGGATGGACCACGTGCTGGTGACGGCCGAGGAGGTCGGCGAGGCCACCAAGTTCTACCGGGAGGTCCTGGGGTTCCGGCTGACCGAGCAGCTGCTCGACGGCAACGGTCACCAGATCGGCGTGTGGATGGAACGCTCGCACTCCCCGCACGACCTGGCCGTGGTCAGCGGCCCCAACGGCGGGCTGCACCACTTCGCGTTCTGGCTGGACGACTGGGACCACGTGCGCCGTGCGGCGGACATCCTGGCCTACAACGGCGTCCAGATCGACGTCGGCCCCACCCGGCACGGGATCACCCGCGGCAACACGATCTACTTCTTCGACCCGTTGGGCACCCGCAACGAGGTGTTCACCGGCGGCTACCGCCCGGACCCGGACTTCCCGACGATCACCTGGACCGAGGACAACATCGGCAAGGCGATCTTCTACTACGAGGGCGACCTGAACGAGCGCTTCATGAAGGTGCACACCTGATGGGCATCCTGCGGCTGTCGCACGTGGAGGTCAGGGTCCCCGACCTCGAGCTGGCCACGGCCTACTACTGCGAGGTGCTCGGCCTGATCGAGACGGCTCGCGAACCGGAGCGGGTGTTCCTCAAGTGCTGGGACGAGCACGAGCACCACTCGCTGATCCTGCGCTACGCCCCGACGTACGGACTGGACCACCTGGGCTTCAAGCTCCAGGACGCCGACGACCTGGACCGCTACGAGCGGTCGGTGGAGAAGTACGGGCTGGCGGTCACCCGGATGGCCAGGGGCGAGGTCGCGCCCGGGCACGGCGAGGCGATCCGGTTCACCTCCCCGACGGGGCACCTGGTCGAGCTGGTGCACGGCATGGAGAAGGTCGGCAACCTGCTGCCGCTCACCAACCCGCCGCCGCGCCCCCAGGGGCTGGTGGGGATCGCCCCCCCGCGACTCGACCACGTGTTCGTCACCGCCGAAGACGTCGACGAGGGCACCCGGTTCTTCCGCGAAGCCCTCGGCTTCCGGCTCACCGAGCAGGTGCTGGCCGACGACGGCGCGCGGCTGGCCGCCTGGCTGGAGGTCTCGCACACCCCGCACGACATCGCCCTGATCACCGGACCCAACGGCGGGCTGCACCACTTCGCCTTCTGGCTGGACGACTGGAACGAGGTGCGGGCCGCCGCGGACACCCTGGCCTACCACGGGGTGCCGATCGACGTCGCTCCCACCCGACACGGTGCCACCCGAGGCTTCACCTGCTACTTCTTCGACCCGGCGGGCAACCGCAACGAGGTCTTCACCGGTGGCTACTGGGTGGATCCCGACCAGGAGCCGGTGACCTGGACCGAGGCCGAGATGGGTCGGGCGATCTTCTACTACGAGGGCGTGGTCAACCAGCGCTTCCTCACGGTCCACACCTAGGAGTCCGGGTGACCGATCGCGAGACCGAGCAGGGGGCCGGCGGCACCCCCGTGGCGCTGCCGCGCACCGAGCGCCCCGACGCGCCCGCCTACCTGGCCCGCTACTTCCAGCGCCAGCAGGCCGCCGCGCACCCCGAGGCGCCCGCCGGTCGTGCAGAACCGGAGCTCGGATCGCCCACCCCGCTCTACCTGCGCCGGTTCCGTGCGCGGCGGGCCGAACCCACCGGACTGGCCGCGGCCCCGGTGTGGGACGGCGAGGCGCTGGACACGACCCGGGCCTTCGCGGAGATCACCCGCAGCAAGGAGATCGTGCCCGGGGCCGCCCCGACCTCCGGCCGGATCGTCGCCCAGCTCCACCTGGTCCGGCACGGAGAGACCCAGGGGTACTCGACCGAGAGCGGCCTCACCCCCCTCGGCTCGTGGCAGGCGCACCGGCGCGGCTTCGACCTGTCCAAGGGGCTTCGCGACGGCGAGCACGTGCGGATCGTGTGCGCGGACACCAACCGGGCCCGGCAGACCGCCGAGCACATCCACCGCGGGATGCTCGACGGCCTGCAGATGTGGAACCGCGACGCGAAGGTCGACGGTCCGGACCCGATGCCCGAGTTCCGCAACTTCCAGGTGGCCACCCCGGACGGTCTGCGCGACGTCACCAGCGCGTTCCGGATGTACCAGGAGACCATCGAGCGCTACGAGCGGGTCGCCCTCGGCGACCGGCCGACCTGGCTGGTCGAGATGGACCGGTTCTGGCGGGTCCAGGCCGGTGGTGCCGACCCGATCCACCACTGGGTGACGATCCCCATGCTGCACTTCGAGCCACCGCAGTCCTGCGTGCGCCGGTTCTGGGCCGGCTTCCAGCGGGTGGCTGCGGAGTCCCCCGGAGCCCGAGTCGTCTGCGCGACCCACTCGGGCCCGATCCGGGTCTTCGCCATCTGGGCGGTCGGCTACGACCCGGGGGAGCCCTACAACACCGAAGAGGTCCTGGTCCGGCTGAAAGAGGGCGGCCGCGAGGCGTTCGTCTCCTACCGCAACCGGGTGCAGGAGGTCCAGGTGCCCGCCCTTCCCTCACCCCCGGACTGGTGGGAGGGCATCCCCCTGCCCTCGGCCGCCGGCGCCCCCGAGAGCGAGGTTCCATGACCTACGTCCTGTGGCTGCACGAGTACTCCCACGACCATCGCCCCCGAGTCGGCGGCAAGAGCAGCAGCCTGGGGGAGATGATGAACGCCGGTCTCCCCGTGCCGCCCGGCTTCGCCGTCACCGTCGAGGCGTACCACACGATGCGCCAGGCGCACGACCTGCGTGGTCACGTCAACGACGTACTCGGGCAGGTCGATCTTAACGACGTGCGCGGCCTCGAGCAGGCCAGCGGCCACATCCGGTCGATGATCGAGCAGGTGCCGCTCCACGACGCGGTGGCCGCGCAGGTACGCGAGGCCTACGACGCCCTGTGCGAGCGTTGCGACTCCGACACGATCCCCGTCGCCGTCCGGTCCTCCGCTACGTCCGAGGACATGCCGGACGCCAGCTTCGCCGGCGAGCACGACACGTTCCTGTGGGTGCGCGGAGCCGACGACGTGCTTGGGGCCATGACCCGCTGCTGGTCAAGCCTGTTCACCGCCCGGGCGATGGCCTACCGACACGAGATGGGCTACGACCACGGCCTGGTCGAGATGTCGGTCGCCGTCCAGAAGATGGTGCACCCGAAGGCGGCCGGTGTCGCCTTCACGCTCAACCCGACCGACGGTGACCGCTCGCAGGTCGCCATCGACTCCTCGTGGGGCTTCGGCGAGGCGGTCGTGGGTGGGGAGGTCACCCCGGACAACTTCCTCGTCGACAAGGTGCTCGGCGAGATCGTCCGGCGCACCGTGTCGGCCAAGGACGTCGAGTACCGGCTGACCGATCACGACACGGTGGAGAAGGTGCCGGTCGACGCCGCCCGGGTCCTGGCGCCCAGCCTCACCGACGACGAGATCAAGGCGATCGCCCGGCTCGCCCGGCGCGCCGAGAAGCACTACGGCATCCCGCAGGACGTCGAGTGGGCGGTCGACCGCGAGCTACCCGACGGCGACAACGTCATCCTGCTGCAGGCCCGCCCGGAGACCGTGTGGAGCCGCCGGCCGCGAACCCCGGTGGCCAGCGCCGACGGAGACCTGATGGCCAGCATCGTGAACACCCTCGTCTCCCCCCTGCACACTCGGTCCTCGACGGGGGTGGAGCCCGGCTGACGGCGACCCGGGACCAGCCCACCCCGTACACCCACCCCACGAAAGGACCACCGGCCATGGCAGACAGGTTCCCCAGCCCGTTCGACGTCTCGACCCCGCCCGGCGCGGAGGGGTGGGAGGCCCTCTACACGTACTCCCTGCCGTTCTCCCAGGACCGTCGTGAGTACGAGGACGCCGGGTTCTGGTTCCAGGACGGCATCCACTGGCCCGAGGTGCTCACCCCCTGGGACGCCACGTTCTACGAGTACGCGCTCTCCTCGCTATCGCAGTACAACACCCGCCACTACCTGATCCCCCCGGCGCTGGGCGTGGACTTCCGCGTGCTGAACGGGTATGCCTACCTCTCCCCGGTGGGGGTCGCCGACCCCGAAGAGGTCGGCGCGCGGGTGCCGCACTTCATGGAGCGGGCCGGCTTCTACTTCGGCCACTGGGACGACCTCTACGCGAAGTGGATGACCAAGATCCGCGAGCTGATCGGTGAGATGGAGGCGCTGTCCTTCGAGCCGCTGCCGGACAAGGAGGAGCTCACGGTCGTCACCGAGGGCCGTGGGGTCGGCTCCGGCTACGACATCCAGGAGTCCTACCACCGGCTGCTCGACCTCGCCCTGAAGCTCTGGCAGTACCACTTCGAGTTCTTGAACCTCGGGTACGCCGCGTACCTGGACTTCTTCGGGTTCTGCAAGCAGGTGTTCCCGAGCATCCCCGACCTGGCCATCTCGAAGATGGTCGCCGGCGTCGAGGTGGACCTGTTCCGGCCCGACGACGAGCTGAAGAAGCTGTCGCACCTCGCCGTGGACAGTGGGATCGAGGGTGCCTTCGCGGCCGGAGGCCCGGACGCGATCGTGGCGGAGCTGAAGGGGAGCGAGGCCGGGCAGGCCTGGCTGGCCCAATGGGCCGAGTCGGCCGAGCCCTGGTTCAACTTCTCGTCGGGCAGCGGGTTCTACCACACCGACCAGATCTGGGCCGAGCACATGGAGATCCCCTTCAGCTTCGTGCGCAACTACACCGAGAAGATCAAGGCGGGCGTCGACCTGGCGCGTCCGATCGAGGCCATCCGCGCGGAGCGCGACCGGATCGTCAGCGAGTACTCCGAGCTGCTCGGCAGCGACGAGGACCGCGCGGGTTTCGAGCAGCGGCTCGGACTGGCCCGCACCGTGTTCCCCTACGTCGAGAACCACAACTTCTACGTGGAGCACTGGAGCCACTCGGTGCTCTGGCGCAAGATGCGTGCCCTCGGCGCGGTGTTCGTCAAGGAGGGCTTCTTCGCGGAGGAGAACGACGTGTTCTACCTCAAGCGCGACGAGGTGCCCGAGGCCCTGTTCGACATGTACAGCGCGTGGGCGGTCGGGACCAAGCCGCGCGGCCCGCACTACTGGCCGCGGGAGCTGGAGCGGCGCAAGGGGATCCTCGAGGCGCTCAAGGGTTGGTCGCCGCCGCCCGCCCTCGGCGTCCCCCCGGAGGTCGTCACCGAGCCGTTCACGATCATGCTGTGGGGCATCACCAACGACAGCGTCAAGATGTGGCTCGGTGGCGGGGACTCGGTCGAGGGGGGCCTCAAGGGCTTCGCGGCCTCACCCGGTGTCGCTGAGGGCCCGGCTCGGGTGATCGCGTCGGCCGACCAGATCGGCGAGGTTCAGGACGGCGAGATCCTCGTCGCCCCCCTGACCGCACCCAGCTGGGCGCCGATCTTCAACAAGATCGGCGCGACGGTGACCGACATCGGCGGGATGATGTCGCACGCCGCGATCGTCTGCCGTGAGTACGGCCTGCCGGCCGTCACCGGCACGGCGTTCGGCACCAAGCAGATCAAGACCGGCCAGCGAATCCGAGTGGACGGGTCCAATGGCACGGTGACCATCCTCGACTGATCGCGTAGGACTGAGCAGGAGGCCGCCCCCACCCGCCCGGGGGGCGGCCAACCCACGAGAACGGAGCACCACACCCATGCTGACCGTCGAGCAGAACGAGGAACTCACCAGGGTCGGCCCAGGCAGCCCGATGGGGGAGCTGCTCCGCCGATACTGGTACCCGATCGCCTTCGTCCAGGACTTCGACGACCGGCTCGCCAAGAGCGTCCGGCTGCTCGGTGAGAACTGGACCCTGTTCCGCTCGCCGGGCGGGCGGTACGGGATCGTGCTGGAGGCGTGTCCCCACCGTCGGGCGTCGCTCACCTACGGGATCGTCGACGACGAGGGTGTGCGCTGCGGCTACCACGGCTGGAAGTTCGACTTCTCCGGCCAGTGCATCGAGCAGCCGGCCGAGACGGACAACAGCAACTTCCGGGCCCGCGTGCGCACCAAGTCCGGTCAAGCGCGCGAGATGGGCGGCCTGGTCTGGGTGTACGTCGGCCCGGACCCGGTGCCCGAGCTGCCGCGGTTCGACGTGTTCGTCCAGGACGGCGTCCGCGAC
>Ga0209798_10001474_pt1 | contig 14139 bp, 9 predicted proteins | sample DOMMetBare3Fresh_FD_187475 | JGI IMG/M metagenome (GOLD analysis project Ga0209798, IMG submission 187475) | Wetland sediment microbial communities from St. Louis River estuary, USA, under dissolved organic matter induced mercury methylation -... | ecosystem: Environmental > Aquatic > Freshwater...
TAGAGTCAAACAAAAGTGCTTTTATGCAACTATTAAAAAACGTGTCTATAGAAATTGAAATCGAGTTACTCCAGGCTGGAATTACACTCTTGCCAGAAAAGAAAGCTGAATTGCTTACATTGGCATATGACATAGCAGCAGAAAATCCTGATAAAGAAAGTTCAATTAAAGATAAAATCTTACGATTAGTGAACTTAGTCAAATAAGGCAGCTTGAATCATGTGCGTGCACTTTTGATGCAAAATCATCAAATTAGACGAAATTGCACGCACAAGAAGTATAGGCAGGTAAGGGTTGAAGCGAGGCGGGACAGGTTTTGATAAGATAAAGTGGCACTTGGAGGCTTATTTACTTCGATCATATGGTAAAGATTGCCGGGTTTGGTTCCGGCAATCTTCCTAGCCCTCACTCCTGACCGTCCAGGCGGGCAACCGGCTATGATTCTTGGGGAGCGACCCAATCATAGTCAATTTCAAATTTATTGTAACATAACGGAATAATGTTCACAATTCGACAACGAGCATTACTTACGCCAACGTCAGAACGGACGAAAACGGCGCGGCGTGGATTCAAATCCCGCTGTAATGGTGCTCGCTATCGGCTTTCGGCCATAGGCTGCCGACGCCTTCGGGGAAACCCGTTGATGAGCGCTTGCGGGATCGCCGCCCCGCAGCCGGTAGCGAGCTTAATTGTTGATTCAGGACATTCTGTTTGTATAAAATGAGTTCAGCAGCCCATCGTCGGAATGCTTCCGACACCTTCGGACTGGTCCGTTGATGAGCGCTAGCTGGGGCACATCCCCAGCGGTGGGCTGCCCATGAATTTACTAAAAAATCACTCACGCCAAATAGCATTTTTCAGAGTTTTACTAAAAAACCTCTCTTACAACACTTCATCTAACATCACATGTGAAAAACGCCCTGATTTCAACCCTCATCCCAGCTGATCCCTCATGATCCCAGATAGTCCCGCATCCATCCTTTGCTAAAGAACCTCTCGCATTCCCACAGTTATTACGGCTGGAAACTTTCACTTGATCTGTGTTAACTTGCATGTTAACTTAAAAGAATGACTCGTATCGTAAAATTCTATAAATATTCTGATGGATACTGTCCGGTACAGGAATTTATTGAAAGTTTGTCTGGCAAGGCCGCTCAAAAAGTGACCTGGACACTGGCATTACTTGAAGAGTTGGAAGTTCTGCCATCCACTTATTTCAAGAAGCTTGTCAATACAGATGGGATCTGGGAGGTTCGGATTTCGTTAGGGTCAAACATTTACCGTGTATTCTGTTTCTTTGCTGGTAACTCGGTTGTGATACTGACTCATGGCTTGGTGAAGAAAACACAGAAAACACCACCGGGCGAAATTGAACGTGCGGAAGCGTACAAACAAGATTATTTGTCACGGAGGACATAACTATGAGTGATTTAAGAGTGTATATCGAAGGTAGGAAAAAACGTGATCCTGAATTTGCAGAGAACTACGATAAGGGCTTTCATGATTTCAAGCTTGGAGTAATGCTTCGCCAGGCTCGTGAAGATGCCGGTCTTACCCAGGAAGAACTGGCCTGTAGAATTAGTACAAAAAAAACTGCTATTTCCAGAATTGAGAATCATGCAGAGGATATGAAGCTCTCAACTCTTGAGAAGTTTGCCAACGCCCTTGGAAAGCAACTCACGATATCAGTTGCATGACAAAGTGACCTACCGGGGTCGCAAGAACTGCCTTAGGAGTCCCATTTCCTTAACTGTGTTTACTGCAACTGGCTAAAGAATATTTGCAACGGTCACCTTTGTGATATCAATATGTTATCAATAGATCCCCCCTCTTTGTTGCAAGAAACTTTCCACTATGGCACTGCAGATTTGAAGTTCACGAACGCCAGCTGTCGTTCTTCCCGCACGATCCACCCCTGCCAATCATTATTTTCAAACCATCACCACATCACCTTGTTCGTCTCAACCTGCTGCTCTTAAAACTGTTTTATTGTCGTAACAGTTGTTTTACCTGTTGTCCGGCATCGGTCGAGCGCGAGCTTGGTACAGTACGTGTAAAAAATATTTCAATGAAGATGTCGCGGTACGTTGTAAAAAGATTAAATGCGTCTATTATTGTTACCTTGGTGTGGCAGCTGCCATTGGATGCCACGCTCTGTTTGCTCAATACAAAAAAAGATCTGAAACGGAGTGACCATGAAAAACGCGGAAGACTCGACAAAGTACCAGCAGTTTGTAGATGACTTCAACAGTGGAGTGGATCGCGCCCGTCTCTGCGCAAAATATCGGCTCGCCCAGGATAAGTTTGACCTTCTGCTGGAATTTCTCCGCCGGAAGGGGTTTGTTCTTCGTGACCCGGCCAATCAGCCGCAGGAAGCAACCGTGATGAAATGCCCCAAGTGCGGCTATGAAAGGAGCCTGGCTGACACGGTTGTCGATTCCACCCAATGTCCCAAGTGCCAAATCATCTACTCCAAATGGGCGGCTCCAGAAGAACCTCATTCTTCCGAGCGAATCTCCGGGTCGGTGCGCCCCGTTGATGTCGAGGCTCTTATTTACCGCAACGAGCCAACCTTGTTCAATATTCACCTGGCGCTAGCCTCTGTCTACTGGCTGGCTCTTATACTGATAACCAAGGGCGGGTTGTTACTCTTCTTGCCGCTCTATTTTATCGGGTATTTATTTGCCCAATCCGCACTGTTGGCTTACCTGAAGGGAAATGGGATCAAGCTCTCCAGCACCCAATTCCCGGAATTGTACAATCGACACCTCTCTTGCTGCAAGAAACTGGGGGTGACGGATAATCCGGACGCATATATGATTAACGGAAACGGCTTCCTGAATGCTTTTGCCTCAAGGTTTCTGGGGAGAGATTTTGTCGTGCTCTATTCAAATGTGATCCATGGAATGGCCGAGCAACCGGACGCGATCAATTTCTACATCGGTCACGAACTGGGGCATATCAAGCGGAATCACCTGCTGTGGGGGCCATTTCTGTGGCCTGCCAGTCTCCTGCCGCTCGTTGGCGCTGCGTACTCCCGTGCTCGTGAGTATACCTGTGACCAGTTTGGCAGTGTCTGTTGTGAGGATACTGAAAGTGCGCTGAAAGGGTTGATTGCCTTATCCGCCGGAGAGAAACTCTGGTCGGATGTTGATATTCCTGCGTATCTGCAGCAGGTGGAACAAAGCGGCGGGTTCTGGATGTCGTTCCATGAGCTGATATCCGACTACCCCTGGCTGGTGAAAAGAGCATCACGGATCAACAATCCTTTCATTGCAGCGCCCCAGCGTAACGTCTGGGCCTGGGTGGTAGCTTTTTTCATTCCCCGTGTTGGTGTCGCTGGATCTGCTGCCGGGTTGCTTGTGACGGTGGCAATCATTGGCATACTTGCCGCAATCGCCATACCTCAATTCCAGCAGTACAAGGCTAGGGCGGGCAACGTTCAAATGCCAGTGCCGGAGGTGAGAGATCGGCAGCCATGAAGATACGTAACTTTTGTTTCTGCCGACGCTGGTTGTTTCCCCGCCAATAATACGGTGGTATGTCAATTTGACAATCTTACCTCGGGAGCGAACAGCAGCCGGACCATCACGGTTATTACAACTCAATCCGGTGTTATGCAAGTGCAAGTCACTGTTTCTGCGATGGGAACGGATGCCGACCCAACCAACAATCAAGCAGGTTTGTCCACTACGGTAACTAACAAATGAGCCATACTCCTTTTGAAAAACTCCTCAACAACTCTCCTTTTCTCCTCGGTGAAGGGGCGGTCATCGAACGCCTGCGCCGCAACCGTGACCTGGAACTTGACCCTTATCTTGTCAATTCCGCTTTTATCTATGATCGTGCCAAACGTGCGGCACTGGAGAGCATCTGCCGGCAATACCTGGAAATCGGGCGCGAACTGGATGTGCCACTGCTCATCTCCACCCCGACCTGGCGGGCGAGCCGGGAAAGGATCGCGGCGGCCGGCCTGAACGGGGTGGATGTGAACGGTGATAATGCCAGGTTTCTTGATACGTTGCGGGATAGTTACGGAGAGTATGGGGAAAAGGTGGTGATCTGTGGTTTGCTGAGTTGCCGTGGAGATGCCTACAACCCTGCCGAGGCGCTGACAGTAGATCAGGCGCAGGAGTTTCACTCCTGGCAGGCCGGGAAACTTGCTGAGGCCGGGGTTGATTTCCTGCTCGCCGCCACGCTGCCGGCTTTCAGCGAGGCAACCGGCCTGGCACTGGCGTTGGCCGCCACCGGCCGCCCCTACATGATCAGCTTCATTGCCCGTCCTGAAGGAACTCTGCTGGATGGCACCCCCCTGAACCATGTCATCAGTGCCATCGATGATGCCGTGACTCCTCCGCCACTGGCCTATCTGATCAACTGCACCCATGCATCCTTTGCCCGGGCGGCGCTGTTGCACACGACCAATTCATCACCCCTGGTACGCCGGAGGGTGATCGGCCTGCTGGCCAATACCGCCGCACTCACCCCGGAAGAACTGAATGAAAGCAGCAGCTTGGTGGAAGAGGATCCGCAGCTGTTTGGCCAACGGGTGGCGCGATTGCACGGGGAGCTTGGCTTGAAGATTCTGGGGGGCTGCTGCGGTACCGACCAGCGTCATATCCGAGCGTTGGGGAGAGAACTGGTAAGCGGGGGAAAGGTCACGTACTGATTTCCTTACCTGCCATCCAACACCTCACGCACCTTGCTGGCCAGTTCAGACAGTGTAAATGGTTTGGAAATGAAGTGGACACCTTCATCGAGTACGCCATGGTGGGCGATGACATCGGCGGTGTAGCCTGACATGAACAGGCACTTGAGCCTGGGAACGAGGGTCAAAAGCTGCCCGGCCAGGTCCCGGCCGTTCATTTCAGGCATGATCACGTCGGTCATGAGCAGCTCAATCAGCTCCGCATGTTGTGTGGCCAGTTTGATCGCTTCGTTGGGAGAAGCGGCCCCGAATACGTGGTACCCCTGTCCTTCCAGCAGTTGCGACGTCAACTCCAGGATACTCGGCTCGTCCTCCACCAGCAGGATCGTCTCCTGACCGCGGGAGACCGGTTGCACGGGGTCTCCGCTCCGTGTCGCTCCTTCCGGGCTCTTGTGGCGGGGGAGGTAGATCCTGACGGTCGTTCCGTGACCCGGTTCGCTGTAGATGTTGATAAAGCCGTTGTTCTGCTTGACGATGCCGTAGACTGTTGACAGACCGAGACCGGTACCCTCGCCGGTAGCCTTGGTGGTGAAGAACGGCTCGAAGATGTGCGCCATGGTTTCCTTGTCCATGCCGCAACCATCGTCGCTCACGGTCAGCAGCACATACTCTCCGGGAATCGATCCCGGGTGATCGGCACAATATTCCTTGTCAAAGCAACTGTTGCCTGTCTCGATGGCGATATTGCCGACGTTGCCGATGGCATCACGGGCGTTGACGCACAGGTTTGCCAGAATCTGGTCGATTTGTGACGGGTCAAGCTTGAGCTGCCACAGTCTGTTGAGCGGCCGCCAGGTAAGCTGGATGTTTTCGCCGATCAGGCGTTGCAGCATCTTGAGCATTCCTGCCACGGTCTCATTCAAGTCCAGCACTTTGGGAGCGATGGTCTGCTTGCGGGCAAAGGCGAGCAGCTGCCGTGTGAGGTTGGCCGAACGTTCGCCGGCGCTGCGGATCCCTTCCAGCTTGGAATAGACCGGATGTGACGGGCCCAGCTGCATCATCCCCAGCTCCGCATAACCGAGAATCACCGTCAGCAAATTGTTGAAGTCATGGGCCACACCGCCGGCCAGGCGACCGATCGATTCCATCTTCTGGGCCTGCTGAAGTTGGGCTTCCAGTGCTTTCTTGTCCGTAATGTCGGAATGTGTGCCGGTCATACGGAGCGGAACACCGACCGGATCGCGTTCGACCACTTTCCCGCGGGTGTGGATCCATTTCCAGCTACCTGATTTTGTACGCAAGCGTTGTTCAACCTCAAAAATCCCGGCGCGCCCCTCCATGTGAGCCTGTAGCCGCTCCTTGGTTATCGGCATGTCGTCGGGATGAACCAGATCAGACCAGAACTTTGAGAACTCCTCAAGCTCATCCTTCTGATAGCCCAGGATCTCATAGCCGCGAGGGCTCAAATATATTTTTCCATCCAGCAACTGTACATCCCACAAACCATCGTTGGTCCCTTCCAGTGCATAGCGCAGCCTGTTCTCGCTCTCCAATAGCTCGATATTTTTCTGGTGGAGCGCCTCAGTCCTTTCCTCGACCCGCTTTTCCAGCTCTTGCGACTGTTGTTCAATCTGGAAATAGGCGAGTGCATTCTTGAGGGCCAGTGCGATCGGCGGCGCCAGCAGCGCGATGATCTGGTTTGTTTCGGCGATGCGATCCACCCCGGGAAGATCAAACAACAGCAGCAGGCCGATCGGTTCGCCGGTTGCACGCAACTCGAAACGAGCCATGGATTGAATCCCGGCACGCTGCACTACGCTTTTCAAAGGGTGGTGATCGGGAAGTTGGCCGGGTGAATAGGGGAGTTCACCAACGGTTGTTTCAAAGCTGAACAGGTTGAGCTCGGGCGCTGAAAAGAGATCAGCCCGTCGCTGTGGACTGACATGCAGCAATTCAAGTGACGCCGGTTCAGGACGGCAGGCGAGCAGCATTACGGTCCTGGCGCCACTCAGTTCCCGCAACTGTTCCGTCAGCGCCTCACCGAGTTTCTGCGGTGAGGTGGAGACCAGCAGCTCCGAGATAAGCTCGATTGCCATTAACTGTGATGCTGCGGGGGAATGAGGGGAGTTTTTATTCATGCTGATTGCTCTTCATCTCTGAGATCAGATGCCTTTGCCCGGGCCGCCAGCAATGATGCCAGCATGGTATCTAGTGATACCGCTTCAACCCGCCAGGGGAGTCCGGTATAGCTGGAAAACTCCTGCAGATGCTGTTCCGGCACCGGAACCAGCCCGGTGTCCAGATAGACCAGGAGACCGCGATGCTCTCCCATCAGGTCATGTGCCAACACCTTGTTCAACCCCAGTTCATGTTTCATGATATGCTCCCAGCGTTGGGCCCACTCGGGGAGCACCAGGAAGGCTGCTTCGCGCATCAGCTGGCGATAGCGCTCACGCCCCAGCAGCAGTTGGGCGCAGTTGATGACTCCCACCCTCCCCACCCGGAAGCGGTCTGCCAAATCGAGCATGTGAGCTGAACAGTCACCATAGACCAGTACCAGGCAGGCGCTGTGATCCTTTTGCTGTTGGAGAGCCTCGGTCAGCCGCGCTTCCAGTTGGGGGGGATCCATATGCAGCATGGAATCGAGGAAGATCAGCTGACCGTCAATCGATCCGCGCCGTTGCAGTTCCTCCATTTCGGCGCGTACCACAGCGCAACTGAGCCAGATGGTGTCCGTTTTCACAGGCTGTTGCCGGTTTCTGCCGAATAGTCGGCGGCAGCGGAAAGCATGGCCCGCAGGTTCCCGGGTGGTGTGGTCAGGGGTATGTCGGCCCCGGAATTGGAGAGGATGAAGTGGCCGGCAGGGGCGGCTTCCTGCAGGCAAGCCCGGCTTTTTTCGACGATTTGATCGGCTGACAGTGCCGGGAAGCTCAGATTGTCCAGATTGCCGATCAGGTTCAGATCTGGGCCGAGCAAGCGCCGTGCTTCCGTCAGGTCGTCCCTGGAACCGACCGTAACCCCAACCAGTCCAGCCAGACCAGAAATCAGGTCCAGGTTCTGGTTGATCCGTCCGCCGGTGTGATGCAGCACCTTGGGAGCGTTGATCTGGCTAAAGGCTGCTGTCAAGCAGGGGAGGAACCGCTCGGCAAACAGTGCGCGCGGAGCGATTTCAGCCGTTGCGGTTGCTTCGGTAACCACCAGGCAGTCCGCGCCGGCCGCCAGCAAGGCATTTGCCCATGATACGAAAAAGGGGGCCGTATGCTCCAAAATTTTCCTGGACAGCTCTTCCTCAAACAGGACGGTCTCGATCCACTGTTCCAGGCCGATCATCAGCGAAGGGATGATGCCGGGGCCGGGTAACACCGCTATGACCGGCACCTGTTCCTTATAAAGGCCGGCCAGCCGCCGGGTCGCTTCCAGAACCAGCGACAGGGGGGGACTCTGTTGGGGATCGGGTAACGGTCGTTCCAGCAGCTCTGCCGCACTCCTGACCCCCGGACGTTTCATGTTGGGTGCCTGGGAATCACTCCAGGCAGTCTCTCCCCCAAAGGCTTCCGAGATGGCGGTGTAGATGAAGGGAGTCATGACCAGGTCAAAACCGAATGTTGTCTGAACCGCCTGCTGGCCGGCTGTATATGCGGCTGCATCGCTGTACAAGCGGCGCAGATCAACGCCGGTAAGTTTGGCAGCGTATGCCCCCAAAACGGCAAACACCGGTAAACGGTCGACCGGTTGCCCCATCAAGGTTCCCATTACCCTTTGGTAGGAGTTCATGCTGTCACCCCCGTTACCTCACCCTGTAAGCGCATGAAAAGCTCATCAGCCCCGACAGCGTTGCTCGCCGTACCGTCACCGCCAACTTCGGCCACCAGTTCCGGGCGCCAGTTGAAAACAGCGCCTCCCACCGCCAGCTTGATCTGCCCGGTCAGTCCGCGCTGATCAATCAATTGACGCAGTTTCCGGATATTCAAGGCAGTTGTCTGCATCATGGCCGAGGCGCCGATCACGCAGGCCTTGACCTCCAACGCCTTTTCCAGCAGCTCCTCGGCCGGCACGTCATTACCCAGGTCGTACACCTCCCACCCGGCAGCCGAGAGGAAGAGTCCCACGGCTTTACGGCCGAGGCTGTGAAAATCATCCTCGATATTGCCGATTACCGTGGTTCCTTTGGTGTGGGGAATATCGCTTTTGTCCGGGATACAACGCAGCAGCGTATCTTCAGCGATCTTTGAGGCGACAAAATTTTGCGCCAGCGACATCGCCTCTTCCGACCATAAACGCCCCAGTTGAACTATTGCCGGATCAAGGATTTCTGCAATCACCCGTCGCGGTTCAATACCGTCCTCAAGCGCCTGGCCAATCAGTTCCGCCGCGCCGGAGCGGTCGGCATTGATCATGGCGGCCAGCAATTTTTCACTCCATTCTTGAGAGTCCATGGTGATGCCCCTTTGTGCCATTACCGGCGTGCGGGATCAACCGCTTGTGATGGTATTCAGTAGATACTGCTGCAATCGGTAGTGTTGGTAATGAAACGTCTGCTCGTCTGAGAGGTCCTGAATTTACGTGTGTTTATTCGTGTGCTTCGTGGATACCTGTTTTTTAGGTGGATTGGAGTATTGACCGATATTGCTGCTGATTGCAACAATAATACAGCTACTTCGGCGCGTTTGGCAGGTTACTGCCCGGCTGCCTGCCGGGAAAAGAATTGCCGTTCTGATGCTGCTTGGAATAGCTGTCTATTTTTGTGGTATTTTGGTCGTTGCGAGGCGTACAACAGGGTGTGCCTGAGCTTGGCCGGCACAAGCAGAACGATACTGATTTCGAGGAAAGGTACCCATGACATCCGATCACTATGACGTCATCATCATCGGCACCGGCCCGGCAGCTCTCGGGTGCGCCTTTCATCTCAGCGACCAACTCCCTGCATGTTCAATCCTGATGATCGACAAGGAGCCGATCTGTTCCGGCGGCCTGCTGAACGACTGCAAGCAAAACTACTCCTATCCGATCGGTTTTGCCGAAGAATACTGGAGCAGGGAAGAGGCGGAGCGGCTGCTAGCGCTGGTGGAAGCGAGACTTCAGCCGGTGTTCAAGCAACGGCACAACCTGGATACCTACCGCAAACGGGCCGAGCGGATCGGGGCAACCCTCTATGACATCCGCCAGGCCCACGTTGGCACCGACCGGAGCAAACTCCTGATCCGCAGGTTGATGGATGAACTGACGTCCCGGGGCGTTACGGTCATGCTGGAGCGTGAGGTGACCGGCATCCGGGAAGAGAGCGACGGTGCGGAGATTAGACTGGCCGGAGCGGAACGGCTGCGAGCCGGGCGGGTAGTGGTGGCGCCGGGACGCAAGGGGTTCAATTTCCTGCAACAGCTGATGGAACAACTCGGCATCCCCTACATCGACAACATCGTTGATGTGGGGATCCGGGTGGAGACCACGCTGGAGAACTATCCGATCGTCAAGGACTACTACGATCCCAAGATCTATTTCCCCGATGGAGTCCGCACCTTCTGCACCAATTCGGGACATGCCAGAGTGGTGCTGGAGCGTTATCAGGATTTCAGTCTTGTCAATGGACACGCCCTCTCCGAGGAGCGGAGCGGCAACAACCTGGTCAACTTTGCCCTGCTCAAAACCATCGGCCTGAAGGCCCCGGTGCGCAGTGGCCATCAGATGGCGCTGATTCTTGGCCGGCTGGCGCATGAGATCGGCGGCGGCAAGCCGCTGATGCAGCGGGTGGGAGATTTCAGGATGGGAAAACGCTCGACCGCCGAGACCTTCAATGACGACTTGTACTCTTTCCGTCCCACCGCTCACGTGACCGCCGGCGACCTGGGGCTGGCGGTACCGGCCAAGATCATGCGCCATCTCTGGGCTGCCCTGAAGAAACTCGACACCATCGTCCCCGGCGTACTTCATCCCAGCACCATCATGTACTACCCCGAGATCAAGATGTACGCCAACAAGCCGTCCTTTCTGGATCCCCATTTCCGGGTCAGTGATCATCTCTACATGATCGGCGATGGCGCCGGAACCTCACGTGGCATAACCGGCGCCTGGGCCAGTGGCATCAGGGCGGCGGAAGGGATCGTCAAACAGTGGGATGCGTCGCGTCGCCGCTGAACGCAATCTCAGCTACTATTTCACGGTGTACCAGAACTTGGCGCTGCGTTGCTTGCCATCCTTCAACTGGAACTTGCACATCACGCCGTATTTACCCTTTTTCTGCATCACGAAATCTCCGCCGAAATGGCCGTGCATCCCCATCAGGTCCTTGGTCTGTTCGGCCTTGTCCGGCCCCTGAACCTTGACCTTTGCCTCACCCTCGGTGATGGCCTTACCGCTCTTGACATCCTTGAGCGCCAGCGAGATGTGATGGGTCTCCTTGACCCCCTTCGGCATCTCCATTCCCATTGCTTTCATGGCGTCGCCCATGGTCTGGACGGTAAAGGTGGCCTTGATGCCGTCGATCACCTCTTCGTGGGCGGCTCCTCCTCCCATGGCGGCATGCCCTTTCATGTCATGGCTGGAATGGTCGGCGGCAAAAGCGGCCGGTGCCGCCAGGGCCAGGATTGCTGCTACTGCGAGTACCTGTTTTTTCATGGTTGTTTCTCCTTTGGTTTAATGAACTTCAAATGCAATAGAACACGGAAAAAACAGTCCCGGCGGATAAAAACGGATTTAGCTTCGAGTGCGATCTGTCTTTATCCGCTCTTTTTGCCAGTACCACGTTCTATTGTCTTTCGGTTCTAATGTCTCATGCCGCTGTATTTCAGTGTTCCCTTCTTCAGCTCGCGCTTCTTCATCAGTACGAAGATCACCGGGGTCATGATCAGGACGTGCACTGCCGAGGAAAGCATGCCGCCGATCATCGGCGCGGCGATCGGTTTCATCACATCGGCTCCGGTGCCGCTTGACCACATGATCGGTACCAGGCCGAGCAGTGCCACTGCCACGGTCATCAACTTGGGGCGCAGGCGCAACACAGCTCCCTCGAAGGTGGCGTCGTAGATATCCTGTTCCGTGCAGGGACCGTTGATCAGTTTCTTGTCCAAAGCTTCATGCAGGTAGATCACCATCACCACCCCGGTCTCCACGGCAATGCCATACAGGGCGATGAACCCGACCCACACCGCCACCGACAGGTTGTATCCCAGCGCCGACACCAGGTAGACTCCCCCCACCAGGGCAAAGGGGACCGAGAACATCACCATGCTCGCCTCCAGCGCCGAATGGAAGGTGAAGTACAACAGGATGAAGATGATCACCATGCCGAGCGGGATCAGCAGTTGCAGGCGGGCCTTGGCGCGCACCTGGTTTTCCCACTGTCCCGACCAGGTAACATAGTAACCGGGAGGTAGTTTCAGCTGTTTTTCCAGTACCTGCTTCGCTTCGGTGACAAATCCGCCCATGTCGCGACCGCGTACATTCAGGAAAACCAGCGAGCGGAGCAGACCACCTTCGCTGTTGATCTCCGGAGCGCCGGTGGAGATCTTCAGTCTGGTCACCAGCGAAAGCGGCACCTGCGCCCCTTCCATCCCTGCCACCAGGATGCGGCGGATGGCCGGGATGTTGTCACGGTAGTCGCGCAGGTAGCGGATGCGGATCGGGAAGCGGTTACGCCCTTCCACGGTGGTGGAGAGCATCTCCCCCCCCAGGGAGGTCTCGATCACATCCTGAATATCACCCACACTGACACCGTAACGGGCGGCTGCTTCCCGGTCGATATCGATGTCAATGTAGTTGCCGCCGGTGACCCGTTCCGCCACCACGTCGGCCGCCCCGTTGATCGGTTTGAGGATCGCCTCGGCCTGAATGGCCAGATCCTTCAACACATTCAGGTCGTTGCCGAAGATCTTGACTCCCAGGTCGGTGCGCACCCCGGTGGAGAGCATGTTGATGCGGTTGATGATCGGTTGGGTCCAGCCGTTGCGCACCCCGATCTGCTGCAGTTTGCTGTCCAGTTCGGCCACGATATCAGCTTTCTTGATCCCCGGACGCCACTGTTCCTTTGGTTTGAGGATGATGATGCTCTCGAACATGGAGACCGGCGCCGGATCGGTGGAGGTCTCGGCCCGTCCGACCTTGCCGAGCACGTGCTCCACTTCGGGCACACTCTTGATGATCCGGTCCTGCACCTGGATCAGGCGCTTGGCCTCGGTAATCGAGACATTGGGGAGCGTGACCGGCATGTAGAGCAGTGATCCCTCATCCAGGGGGGGCATGAACTCGGAACCGAGGCTCATGAACATCGGGATGGCAATCCCCAGCGCCACCAGGTTGAGGGCGATGGTGGTCTTTTTCCAGACCAGCACCCAGCGGATCACCGGGGAATACAATTTGATGAAGAAGGTCGAGACCGGGTTGGATTTCTCCGGCGGCATCTTGCCGCGCATGAAGTAGTACATCAGCACCGGCACCAGGGTGATGGCGATCATGGCCGAGCCCATCATGGAGAAGGTCTTGGTGAAGGCCAGGGGGTGGAACAGTTTCCCTTCCTGCCCCTCCAGCATGAAGACCGGTACGAAGGAGAGCACGATGATCGCCAGGGAGAAGAAGATGGCCCGGCCGACCTGGCTGGCGCTCGTGATGACCACTTCCAGCCGCTTGGCGGCGCGCTCTTCCGGTGGCATCTCCGAGAGGTGGCGGTAGCAGTTCTCCACCATGATCACCCCGGCATCCACCAGCACGCCGATGGCGATGGCAATCCCCCCCAACGACATGATATTGGAACTGACCCCCATCAGTTTCATGGTGATGAAGGCGATCAAAACCGAGATCGGCAGAGTCAACACGATCACCAGGGCGCTCTGGAAATGGAGCAGGAAGACCAGGATCACCAGCGAGACCACCACCGATTCCTCCAGCAGGTTTTTCTTCAGCGTATCGATGGCCCGCATGATCAGATCGGAACGGTCGTAGGAGACCATGATCTTCACACCGGGCGGGAGCCCTTTTTCCAGCTCCTTGATCTTGACCTTGACCCGGTCGATCACATCCTTGGCGTTCTCGCCGTAGCGCATTACCACGATACCACCGACCGCTTCCCCCTCGCCGTTCATCTCCAGCAGGCCGCGCCGGATGGCGCCACCCATCTGCACGGTGCCGAGGTTCTTGACGTAAAGCGGGGTACCCCGCATGTCGGCGCCGACCACGATGTTCTCCAGGTCAGCCTGGGATTTGACGTAGCCGCGGCCGCGGATCAGGTACTCGGCATCGGCCTGTTCGATCAGTTTTCCCCCCACATCCTTGTTGGAGGCTTTGACCGCCTCCATCACCTTGCTGGTCTTGATGTTGTAGGCAAACAATTTGTTCGGATCGAGGTCGATCTGGTATTCCCGCACCAGGCCGCCGATGGAGGCAACCTCGGCTACCCCCTGCACCGTATTGAGCTGGTAGCGCACGAACCAGTCCTGCAAGGTGCGCAGCTGCTCCAGGTCATACCCTTTTCCCTCGATGGTATACCAGAAGACATGTCCCAC
>Ga0209798_10001475_pt1 | contig 14126 bp, 11 predicted proteins | sample DOMMetBare3Fresh_FD_187475 | JGI IMG/M metagenome (GOLD analysis project Ga0209798, IMG submission 187475) | Wetland sediment microbial communities from St. Louis River estuary, USA, under dissolved organic matter induced mercury methylation -... | ecosystem: Environmental > Aquatic >...
TACAACTCTTCCAGACCGTGCAGACCGGAGAGCGACGGCAACACATCGTCACCGACTTCATAGAGGAACAAGGCCTGAATATCATCAGGCTGCAAGCTTGCCAGGAACGAACATTGCCCACCACCACCCCGTACATCGAGCCGGATTGCCTTATCGAGAAACAGTTCCAGCGTACCATGGGCAGCGCCAAGCTGTTTCCAGTCACGAAAATCAACCGATCCCCTGGTACGCTCGAAAACCACACCACACGGTGAATCGGGAAAACGGATAATACGGGTTTCCAGCGGTGAGGTCACACCATTGACCGGCTCGACTGTTTCACCACGCAAGAGCGATAGCCGGTTGCGAGCCCGGGTAATATCCCGTTCAACCGTGATCGCCATCTCCGCCAGCAGATCGACCCCTTCCGCCAGCGCTTCATCCACCCGCAACTTGAACAGGTAGATATCGGTGGTTTTCAGTTCTTCGATCTTGCACCCCATGGCATAGATATCCTGTTGTGCCCGGGCGATATCCCTGATCACCTTGACCAGCGCCAAGGCGATATCAAGCTCGGAATCGTAGGAGCGGGGCGGTTCCCATTCGTAGAGAATATCCTCCAGGGTTTTCCGGTCACCTTCGGCATAGGCCTTATTGGCAATCGCCATCAGCTCCTGACGCCGTTTGCGTTCCCCCTCATCGGGTGAGAGATCGGGATGAATTGTTTTGGCAACATCACGGTACAAGGTTTTAAAGCTTTTTACCGGTGAGCCAGGAGGGAGGTCACCTTCATCCAGCAGGTCGGTACGATGGTGAAAATAGGTGAAGGCATCGGATGCCGGCCGGGCAGTGACCGGTTCATCCGGTTGCCCCCCCACTCCCAGCATTCCGTTGATCTGCCATTCCAGCTCTTCCAGCGTGGTAATATGCTGCCCCAGCAGTTCTTCGTACCGTTGCTCAAACATTCTGATTTCATACTTCAGTGCATTGAAACGAGCCTCGCATTCAGTCAACTGGGCAGAAAAACGCGCCAATTCGGCGTTCTTCTTTTCCAACTCCACCTCTTCCGGTGTTTTGAGATGGGTGTGCTGAAAGGGGGGCATCAGGAAACTCCCTGGATCGACTCGCGCGCCTGCCGCGCCAGGGCAACAGTTATCTTGCGTTGCGAAGCGAGGGAAAAGCGATAGAGATGATCGAAGGCCAGAATCAAGGCTCCCACCTCGCGACTGGTGGTCGCCAGTATGTAGTCGATCACCTCATCGGGAATACGCACATTGCGATCAGCGGCGGTTTTTTTAAGAATCATGCGGCGTGACTGATCATCGGAGGCATCACTGCGGGCAACCAACCCCCATAACAGTCGCGATATCAGGTGATCATCAAAATGGGGCAGTTCCCGCGGAGGGCAATTCCCAGCAGCCACGATCGGTTTGCCCGCCTGATAACAATCATTGAATACCTGCCACAGCTCCCCGCGCAGATCCGCATCGTCGGGGAGCAGATGCAGATCATCCAGCAACAGCGCCGGTGTTCCGTCCCAACTTCCGTTGCCGGTTTTAAGAGCAGAACAGTCATGGACCACGACCGCTTGACCGGGATAGCGTTGCCGGAGCTGGTGAGCTATGGCCGAAAGGAGATGGCTTTTACCGGAACCGGATGGCCCATGCAGGTAGAGCAGGTTTTCCTCATCATCGGAGTCAACGATCTTATGGGCAAAATGGAGGGCGCTGGCATTACCATGGCACGGCACAAAGGTTTCAAAGGTCATGACGCTCTGTACCGGAAATTCGAACAGTTGCTGCATGGTCACAACAGACTCCCCTGGATCGGCATCACCGAAGCGGGTGACACCATGGTGCGTCCGAAGTGCTGATAGGCTGCCGGCGAGGCAACTCGCCCGCGCGGAGTGCGGCTGATAAAACCGTTCAGAATCATGAACGGCTCGTACACATCCTCAATGGTGTCACTCTCCTCGCCAACCGCCGCTGCAATCGTATCCAGCCCGACCGGACCGCCGCCAAACTTGTCGATAATTGTCAGCAGAATCAAGCGATCCATCTGATCAAACCCCATTTCGTCAATCTCCAACAGTTTCAGCGTTTCCGTTACCACCTCACGGGTAATCACTCCATCGGCCCGCACCTGGGCATAATCACGCACCCGGCGCAACAGCCGATTGGCAATCCGGGGAGTTCCCCGGCTCCGCACCGACAGTTCCGCTGCACCCCGCGGGTCGATTTTCATCCCCAGAATAGCGGAAGAACGGGTAATGATGGTGGCCAGCTCCTGTGGGGTATAAAACTCAAGACGGGACATGACGCCAAAGCGGTCGCGCAGCGGTGACGAGAGGAGACCGGCGCGGGTGGTGGCGCCGACCAAGGTAAAACGGGGGAGATCGAGTTTGATCGTCCGGGCTGATGGCCCCTGACCGATAATAATATCGAGCTGAAAATCCTCCATGGCCGGATAGAGGATCTCTTCCACCACGTGTGACAGACGATGGATTTCATCGATAAACAGCACATCATTCGGTTCCAGGTTGGTCAGAATGGCTGCCAGATCCCCCGGCCTTTCAATTACCGGCCCGGAGGTCGACTTGAGATTAACCCCCATTTCACAGGCAATAATGGCTGCCAGGGTAGTTTTTCCCAATCCGGGAGGGCCGTACAACAGGACATGATCGAGCGCCTCGTTGCGGCCACGGGCAGCATCAACAAAGAGCCGCATGGTGTTTTTGATCTTTTCCTGACCGATATAATCAGCAAGTGTGCGGGGACGCAAGGTCAGATCGAGCTGACGGTCGTCATCACATTTTTCAGCAGTTATGGTGCGAGATTGCATTACTACTCCGGGGTAAGCTATGGATCACAAATAATCTGCCCGACTATGCCCTAAATGAACCGGCTTGTCAAAAACAGCGTCAACAACCGGTACTCTACCAACCGCGTAAAGATTGACGAACAATTGACAAATATGATACCTGAAAACACCTAAACTTACCAAGGAGCACTCTCATGCGTACCATGCTTGGCGTTACCCTGGCAATTCTGCTGCTATCTGCCGGTACAGTCTCGGCCAACAGTGTCAAACGGATGCACTCTCCTGCCAGTAAAGATCTCCCGGAAACCATCATCTTCAGCGCCTCAAAAGGAGACGTCAGCTTCAACCACCCGTTGCATCTGGAAGCAATGAAAGCTGAAGGATGCGTGCCATGCCATCAGACCAAAACTCCCAAAAAAGGGGATATCAAAACCCGTTTTGATGAACGGATTGCCCACTATTTCTGCCGTGGTTGCCATCGCGACAAAGGACAGGGACCAACCGAGTGCCACCAGTGTCACAAAAAAAATTAATCATTCGATATTCTGTACCTGCTCCCGCATTTTTTCCAGCTCAGCCTTGATCTGGATTACCAGCGCAGCGATCTGACTGTCATTCGCCTTGGAACCGATGGTGTTGGCCTCCCGATTCATCTCCTGCATCAGAAAATCGAGTTTTCTGCCAACCGGCTCCTTCTGTTGCAAAATATCCTGAAACTGCTTGAAGTGACTCGACAGGCGAACAATTTCCTCCGTAATATCGCAACGATCAGCCATAATGGCTACCTCCTGCGCCAGACGGGGCGGATCAAGCTGCACATCTCCCAGCAGTTGTTCCAGACGCGCTGCCAGTTTGTCGCGGTAATCCGCCACCATCCGGGGAACCACGGCATTGATGGCTGCTACGCACTGTTCGATCTCATGTTGGCGTGCATCCAGGTCAGCTGCCAGCGCTCCCCCCTCCATACTGCGCATGCCGTCAAGCGCTATGAGCGCCAATTGCAGTGCTTCCATGACCGTTGGCAGCAGTTCGGTTTCTTCAACATCCGCTCCCCGCTCCTGCACGACCCCTTTCTGGGCAATCACCAGCGCCAATGAAACCGGCTCGTTGATGCCAAGTTCCTGCGACAACCGGGAAAGCTCCTGATAATAGCCGGCAGCCAGCGCGCTGTTAATCTGGGGCAGACTGTCGCTGGTCACACTTTCTTCCCATTGGATTGAAACATCAATCTTCCCCCGTTTGAGCTGCCCGGAAACCACCTTTTTCACCGGAATCTCGAACATCTGCAACAGACGCGGCAGCCGTACCGCCACTTCACCATAGCGGTGATTTACCGAGCGGATTTCAACGGTACATTTCCCTACCGCGGAACTCGCTTCCCCCTTGCCATAACCGGTCATACTCTTTATCATAACAACTCCTTTTTTATGGTACACTCCCGCACGATCAGGCACTATAAAGCGTACGACGGCGAACATCAAGGTCAGAAACGAGACACAACCGCATCATGTTCATTCTGAAGCTGCTCTACAAGAACGCATTCCGTCATCGTTTACGTACCATTCTGACGATTTTCGGCATCACCGTCTCGATTCTGGCATTCGGCCTGCTCCGTACCGTGGTTGGCGCATGGTATGCCGGCGTCAACGCTTCCTCGTCCAGCCGCCTGATTACCCGCAACGCCATCTCCCTGGTCTTTACACTCCCCAGCAGTTATCTGGAGCGGATCAAAACCGTTGAGGGGGTGCGGGCGGTATCCTACGCCAACTGGTTTGGCGGCGTCTACATCACGGAAAAAAACTTCTTCCCGAATTTTGCCATCGAACCGCCCGGTTATCTGGCGCTCTACCCGGAATTCATACTCCCGCCAGACCAGAAACAGAACTTTTTCCGTGACCGCAAAGGATGCGTTGCCGGTCGTAAACTGGCCGATCGCTACGGATGGAAAATCGGCGACACGATTACGCTCAAGGGAACCATTTTTCCCGGTAACTGGGAATTTGTCCTGCGTGGCATCTATAACGGCAAGGAAGCCTCTACCGACGAAGGACAGTTTTTCTTTCACTACGCCTATCTGAACGAAACCGTGCGTAAAAACAATCCGCGCCAAGCAGACCAGGTCGGCGTGTACGTGGTGGGGATCAATAAACCGGAACAGGCAGCTGAGATATCGCGGGGCATGGATGCCCTGTTCATCAACTCCCTGGCAGAAACCTTGACCGAAACCGAAAAAGCATTTCAGCTCAGTTTTGTGGTCATGACCGAAGCAATTGTGGTGGCGATCCGGCTGGTGTCATATGTTGTCATAGGTATCATCATGGCGGTAGTTGCCAACACCATGGCCATGACGGCCCGCGAACGGATCGGCGAATACGCCATTTATAAGGCAATGGGGTTTCGCCTCCCCCATATTGCCGCCATGATCTTCGGCGAATCCCTGTTTATCACCGGGAGCGGCTGTTTGCTCGGCATTCTCTTCACCTATCCGGTGGCAGCCAGATTTGCGGAAGCAGTCGGCACCTTTCTGCCGGTTTTTACGGTTGAACCGGCAACCATCTACCTGGATATCTGCTTTGCGCTGCTGATCGGGGGAATCGCCGCCCTGTTTCCCGCCTGGCGGGCCTGGCAGATCGGAATCGCCGACGGGTTACGCAGAATCGGTTAGTTATTCGTTTCAAAAATCAGACACATGCTTGAAAAGTACTCTACAGCCTGCTGTCCGCTTGGCTTGTGGGGTGTTATGTGGTATCAGAGCACTGCCGTAATGTGCTGAAGATATTTTGGGAGAAAGCATGAAAACCAGTGTTTTAATCGTTGACGATGAACTGAGTATGCGCGAATTTCTGACCATCCTGCTGGAGCGTGAGGGATACGGGGTACAATCGGCCGCCAATGTAGAACTGGCCCTGGCAAAAATCAGGGACGCTGTTTTTGATCTGGTGATTTCAGATGTCAACATGCCCGGATTGAGCGGCATCGAGTTGTTGCGTGAGATCAAGCAGGTTGCTCCCGAAACCGTGGTCCTGATGATTACCGCTTTTTCAGCTGCCGAGCAGGCAGTGGAAGCGATGAAACTGGGGGCATATGACTACATCCCGAAACCGTTCAAGATTGACGAAGTCAAATTGCTGATCAAGCAGGCATTGGAAAAACGGGATCTGAAGTGGGAAAACAGGCTGCTCAAACAGCAGGTGCAAAGCCACGACAGTTTCTGTGGAATTATCGGACAAAGCCCTAAAATGCGTGAACTTTTCAGCTTGCTGCAGAAAGTTGCCAGCAGTAACAGCAGCGTTCTGATCCTGGGTGAAAGCGGAACCGGCAAGGAATTGGCTGCCCGTGCCATCCACGAGAAAAGCCAGCGCCGCTCTAAACCGTTTGTGGCGGTCAACTGTGGCGCCATACCGGAAACATTGATCGAAAGCGAACTGTTCGGTCATAAAAAAGGAGCCTTTACCGGTGCGGTATCTGATCGAGCGGGACTGTTTGAGCAGGCTGAGGGGGGAACCCTCCTGCTGGACGAGATCGGAGAATTGCCGTTACTGTTACAGACGAAACTGCTGCGGGTTCTGCAGGAACGCGAGTTCCGGCGAGTAGGTGACGCAGTAACCCGCAAAGCGGATATTCGCCTCCTGACCGCTACCAATCGCGACCTGCAGGATCAGGTAAAAAACGGCAGTTTCCGTGAAGACCTGTATTATCGCATCAACGTGGTGCAAATCACCATGCCGCCGCTGCGCGAACGGGTAGAAGATATTCCGCTACTGGTGGAACATTTTTTCAAGACTCTGGGAGGAACTGCCACCAGCAGTACCTTTATCACTCCGGCAGCGCTTAAGCTGCTGATGAACTACCCTTTTCCCGGTAACATTCGTGAGCTGGAAAACATCATTGAACGGAGCTTGATCCTTGATCAGACCCTCCTGTCCGAACATTCGCTCCCCCCGCAGCTCACCATCGGCCGGGGGTGCTGCCTGGGAGATGAAGTTGATATCCCTGAGGAGGGGATGTCACTGGAACCATTGCTGGAAAACCTGGAAAAGAAATACCTGCAGAAAGCACTGGAAAAGACCGGGGGGGCCAAGAAAAAAGCAGCCGCCCTGCTTGGCATGACTTTCCGCTCCTTCCGCTACCGTCTGGCAAAGTTCGGGCTTGATTGCGAAGGGGAATGAGCCCCCATAAACGCCCTTGCCAGAAGCGGCAAAAATGACTATGCTTGCGCCGTGGCACACATTCAGTTGAGGAGGTAATACACCGCATGAAACGAGTCGTAAAACTGGCTGTACTGGGAATATTGGCACTTGGGCTTGCTGCACCGGCATCTGCCGCCAATCAGGGAGAAACTGCCGGAAAAACCATCACCACCCCGTCAGGACTGCAATATGTTGACGTAGTTGTCGGCAAAGGGGCATCACCCAAGCGAGGTAAAAAGGTCACGGTTCATTACACCGGAAAACTGACCAATGGCAAAAAATTTGACAGTTCCGTTGACCGCAAGGAACCGTTTACCTTCACCATCGGTGTGGGGCAGGTGATCCATGGATGGGATGAAGGGGTAGCTACCATGAAGGTCGGCGGCAAACGCAAACTGACCATTCCTGCCAATCTCGGCTACGGCACACGCGGCGCCGGCCCCGATATTCCCCCCAATGCCACCCTGGTATTTGATGTGGAACTGCTGAACGTGGAAAAATAATACATCCGGCAAACGGCGACCTCCGTAGAGACACAGCGCGATGCGTCTCTACGGAGCTACCTTATTAACACTATCCTTCCGTTTCACACTCTTTCAAAATCTTTTCCAGCTCATCATCGCCGATATCGGGGATGATGAAATTTCCCTGCTGATCCTTTTCCACCCGGCTGATGCCGGGATAGCGTTTTTCCAGCACCTTGATTTCCAGTGACTGCTGCTGGACCGTGGCCAGCAAGCGCCGGTTTTCCGCTTCCAGATCGTATTTTTCAATCGCCGATCGGATAGCGAAGATCAGGTCATGGTCATTCCACGGTTTGGAAAAGAAACGATAGATTTCACCTTCATTGACCGCCTTCATGGCCGCTTCCAGGGTGGCATGTCCGGTCAACATGATGCGAATGGTATCGGGATAGAGTTCGCGAACCCTGGCCAAAAACTCCGATCCCTGCATGCCGGTCATACGTTCATCGGAGACCACCACCTTGAAGGTCTGCTTCTCCAGCAACCCTAACGCTTCTTCTCCCCCTCCGGCAGTCATAATTTCCAGCGTTTCATCAAACAATGCCCGTTTCAGAGCCGATAACACGTTGCTTTCATCATCAACCAGCAGCACGGAGTTCATGGTTACTCCTCCTTTTTTTGTCATGTGGTATTCCCGGTTCCATCTCCGGGAGAGCAGGGTCAATATGGCTGATTCGGTACTCCATCCATCAGACTTCAGGTTTACTCCTGTGATGATGGACTGTCTCTGCCACCTTGTCAGCCAGTTCGTCGCCAAAATGCTCCCGCATGCATTCGGGACAGACGCCATGACTGAAATTTGAACCGGTATGGACGCTGATGTACTGCTCCAGCTGCTCCCAGTACCCTTTATCATCGCGTATTTTCTTACAGTACATGCAAATCGGGAGAATCTCCTGCATCATGCGGATATTTTCCAGCGCTTCTTCCAGCTTGGCTGTTTTCTCCTGCAGCATGCGGGTCTGTTTGCGCAGCGTCATCTGGGTTGTCACCCGCAAGCGCACAATCCGCATGTCAAACGGCTTGGTGATATAATCAACCGCCCCCTGCTCAAGCCCTTTCAACTCGTCCTCCGGCTGGGTCATGGCAGTCAGGAAGATAATCGGAATATCCTTTAAGCTCTCATGCTCCCTGACCCGTTGACACACATCGTAACCGCTCATCCCCGGCATCTGGATATCGAGCAGAATCAGATCCGGCTGGTAAGCTTCAATCAATTGCAACGCCTCTTCACCATTCAGTGAACAGACGATTTCATACCGGTCGCCCAATCCTTCCACCAACAGCTGAAGATTATTCGGATTGTCGTCCACCGCTACCAGCACCTGCCTGCTACGCCACATCATTGTTCATACTCCCAGCACTATGTTCAGTTTTTTGGCCAGCAAAAGCAGCAATGCCGTCGCATCACTGAAATCGAATTTTTTGACCGCTTTTTCCAGACGATCCCGCTCCACAGAGCCCGGCAGGTATTGTTGCACGGTACGATACGTTGTCAGCGCACTTCCCCGGTGTCCCGCCAATTCCTGGCGCAACTGTTCCAGCAGTGGAGCAAGCGTAGCACGATTACAGTCGCTCAGCTTCCTATCCCCCGCAGCAGCCTGTTGCGGAGCATTGAGCATCGCCAGCAACGAGAAAAATTCTGCGGTGCTGGATTCCAGTTCAAGCAGAAGCAGCTGCAGCTGATCCGGGGGGGTATCATCTTTGACCGCCGTTTCAAGCTTTCTCAGAACCGTGTGTAACCCAATGGCGCCGATATTGGCGCAACTGCCAGCCAGAGAATGAAGCAGAAACAGCAATTTTTCCCGTTCTACGGGGAGCGTATTGAAGACCCCGGTCAATTCCTTGAGGCTACTGGTCAAGGGAATCGCTGCATCAGCTATGATTTCAAGCAATAATTCCCGATCACCTCCCAGCCGCCGGCAAGCCGCATCCAGGTCGAAACCGGGGAGCATGGGGAGCTGCGAGGGGTCACGAGGAGTTTTGACAACCGGATTTACAGCAGCCACCGCACCGTGTGCCACCGGCTTCAGCCACTTCACCAGCATGGCATGCAACTGCTCCGGTTCAATCGGCTTGTCAAGCAGGTCATTCATTCCCGCTGCCAGCACCCGTTGCTGTTCCTCACGGGTGACAAAGCCGGTCAGGGCTATCACCGGTAACTGATCAGCAGCATGGATTTTCCGGATCAAGCTTGTCGCCTGATATCCATCCATCAGCGGCATCTGGAGATCCATCAGCACCAGATCAAACAGTTCCCCCCGCGACAGCTGATCAACGGCTTGTTGACCATTATCAACGGTTGTTACCGACATGCCAAGCCGCGTCAGCATCTCCCGGGCAATCATCCGGTTGACCTGATTGTCCTCAACCAGTAACGCTGTACGTCCGGCACAGACCTGAAGCGCAGCCCGTGAAACCGGAGTACGATCATTCTCTGGCTGCCGCTCAGAGCAGACCGGCAGGGAAAGCGTAAACGTGAAACGACTACCTTCCCCTTTGCTACTGGAAACTGCCAGTTCCCCCCCCATCATTTCCACCAGGGTTTTAACAATCGAAAGCCCCAGACCGGTGCCGCCATAACGGCGGGTAATCGAGGAGTCTGCCTGTTCAAAGGGGGTAAAGATCCTCTGTAACTCCCCCTGGTCCATGCCGATACCACTATCGCTGACCGTAAAATCAACTGCCGCCAGACCATGCTCCGTCGGCTGGTGCGGAGACAACGTCACCCTTATCCCGACCGTTCCCTGCTCCGTAAACTTGACCCCGTTCCCCCCCAGATTGATCAGCACCTGTCGCAACCGGAGCGGATCACCCACCACAAATGGCGGCACCGTATCGCTACAGGAGCAGTAGATCACAATCCCTTTTTCAGCTGCTGCCACCTCGACAATGCTTTTGACCCCTTCCAGCAATTCCGCCAGATCGAGCGGCACCTGTTCCAGTTCCATCTTTCCCGCTTCGATCTTGGAAAAATCGAGAATATCGTTAATGATTCCCAGGAGCGACCGGGCAGCAACAATAACTTTTTCCACATATCCCTGCTGCTGGGGAGAAAGACCACTCTGCAGCGCCAGGTATGACATGCCAAGAATCGCGTTCATGGGGGTGCGGATCTCGTGGCTCATGGTTGCCAGAAAAAGGCTCTTGGAACGGTTGGCATCTTCAGCTTCTTTTTTTGCCCGCACAAGCGCATCCTGCACCTCTTTCCGTTCGGTAATATTCTCCTTGATGCCAGCATAATGGACCAGTTCACCCAAGCTGTTGTACACCGGAAACAGATAGGCCATTTCCCAGTAGAGACTCCCATCCTTTTTCCGGTTGCACAACTCCCCGCGCCATTCCTGGCCACGGGAAAGATTGTGCCACATTTCAGCAAACCGCTCCGGTGGGGTCAGATCAGTTTTCAGGATCCTCGGATTCTGACCAAGTGCCTCCTGACGGGTGTAACCGGTCAAGCGGCAGAAGCAATCATTGACATAATTTATGGCACCTTGCTTGTCCGTGGTAACGATCGAAACCGGACTTTGCTCTACGATCCGTGACAACAGCGCCAATTCGTCGAAATGGATCTGTTCCTCTGCCAGCAGCTTCATCAAGCGACGATACATCAACAACAACGGGATCATCATCACCAGCAGTATCAGAGCGTGCCCCAACAGTTTACTCAACCATTGGGACGGCGTATCGATACTCTCCTGATAGGTGTACCAGCCGGCTGTAATCAGGGATACGGCACTGAAAAAGAGCAGCATCCCCCTGACAGAGCGGCGGATTACATGACGGTCAATTTCATTCATGATGGGTATGAGGCCTGACAACCCCGCAAAAGGGGCATACTTTCCAACCATCTTCCAGCGGCATCTTGCATTCCTTACAACAGGTATGCTTCAACGAACCGCAGTACGGACAGAACAGGAAGCGGGAATCGACAATCGCGCTGCAAATCTCGCAGGTTCGTTCCATCTTGACTGTGGGACCAATCACCCGCAGCAATTCTTCCAGGGTTGTCCAGCCAAGTTTGACTTTTTCCAGCCCGTCCTCCAACAGCGTCTTCATCCCATTGGCCCGCGCCAGATTGAGCAGATCAGACTCCTTGTATTCCGTTGCGATCAGCTGGCGAAAATCATCGTTCATGACAAACATTTCGTAGATACCAACCCGCCCGCGATAGCCACTATTATTGCACTTCTGGCACCCCTTGCCGACCGTGATGGTATCAGGGAAGGTTCCCTCGGGAATCCGGAGCAGCTTTGATATTTCCACGTCCGGCACTACCTGAACAGCACAGTCGCTGCAGACCTTGCGAACCAGACGCTGGGCAATCACCCCTTCCAGAGCCGAGGCGAGGATATACTGTTTGATTCCCATGTCAATCAAACGGGTTATGGAAGCAACCGCACTATTGGTGTGCAGCGTGGTCAGGACCATGTGCCCGGTCAGAGCAGCCTTGAAGGCGGTATCAGCGGTTTCAAAATCACGCATCTCACCCACCAGAATTACATCCGGATCCTGGCGCAGGGTCGCCCGCAACACCTGGGAAAAGGAGAGCCCGATTTTTTCATGGATCGAGACCTGATTGGCTTCCTCCAGAAAATACTCCACCGGTTCTTCGATGGTTTCGAAGTTGCGGCTCGGATTCATCATGCCGGCCAACAGCGAGTACAACATGGTCGTTTTACCGCTCCCGGTCGGTCCGGTGGCAATCACCACCCCCTGCGGTTTACGGCAGATAATCCCCATATTGCGGTAATCATGTTCCAGCACGCCCAAATCTTCCAGCCGTTTAATGGAGGCGCTTTTATCCAGAATCCTCATGACGATTTTCTCGCCGTTGATGGTCGGCAGGGAAGAGACCCGCATATCAACAATCCGCGTACCGGACTTGACCGTAATACGCCCGTCCTGGGGGCGGCGCCGTTCGGAAATATCCATCTTGGCCAGAATCTTAAGCCGCGAAATTACCGCCGGATGCAGATCGGCCGGTATCCGGATTTTGGCATGCAACATGCCGTCAATACGGTAGCGGATCACCGTGTACTTTGTCTTGGCCTCAATGTGGATGTCGCTGGCGCCATAGCGGATCGCCTCGGAGATGATGGCATTAACGATCCTGATCACCGGGGGGACCTTGGATGATCCGATCAACTCCTCCACGCTTACATCAGCTTCCTCATCCTCCAGAACGATGTCGATCTCATCCAGCGGTTCCAGATCATCATAATCTGCGCCGGTAACATCATCGGAATTATCCCAGGCGTTCGCTATTTTTTCGCCGATCTGGGAAGAGGCTGCCAGCAGCGGAATAACCCGCAATCCGGTCACCCGGCTGATATTGTCACAGGTAACGATATCCGATGGGTCTGCCATGGCAATGGTCAGACTGCTCCCTTCCAGACGAACCGGAAGCAGACGTCCCTGTTCACACAACTCCCGGGGAAGCGAGCGGGCAACGTTCTGGGGAATGGTCACTTCCCGCAAATCAACATACTCAACTCCCAGATTTTGCTGCAGCACGCCAATGATCCGGGCTTCGGTCAAGAGTCCGCTACGGGTCAAGAAATCACCCAGGAATTCTCCCTGATCTTTCTGTTTTTTCGCCAGTTCCAGTTCATCTCTGCCGATCAAGCCACCCTTGATCAGGATGTCCCCCAGCATCCCGCGGTTATGTTCGAACATCCCGGCATAATTCTTTATTTTCAACTGTTGTTGCCGGGCAATATCCTTGAGCCGCCGGTTTTCGTGCAGCAACACAAACTGTTGCAACGCCAGTGCAACCGTCAGGCGTAGATCCTCATCATTCCACGGCTTGGTAATGAATTTATAGACCGCCCCTTCCTTGACAGCTCCCATGATCGAGTTCACATCAGCATAACCGGTCAGCATGATCCGAATGGTTTCCGGATATTTTTCCCGCACCAGTTTCAGCAACTCGCCGCCGGTCATACCGGGCATGCGATGATCGCTGATCATCAGCTGCACCGGTTCCCGCTCCAGTATTTCCAACGCCTTGTTGGCCGAGTTCGCCGTCAGTATGATATAATTTTCATCGAGAAAAATCCGGCGTAATGAGTTGAGCACATTTTCTTCATCATCCACGAAGAGCAAGGTAAAATGCTGCTCTGCCAATGGCCGCTCCGATTCAACGGCCAACAGCTGAGCATCATCCGTCAGCTTGGGCTGCCCCATGGTTTTGAATAAATCCGAATACTTTGACATTACTTTCCTCTCGCTACCCAATCATTCATCACAACAACAGATCCATCTCCAGCGCTACCCCTTGACCGGCAACCGGATTGTCACCGTTGTTCCCTTGCCGATGGAGGAGGTGAGTTCAATCACCCCTCCCACCCCCTGGATGATTTCCCGCGCCACCGTCAATCCCATGCCGGTTCCGGAACCGACCTCACGGGTGGTAAAAAAGGGATCAAAGACGCGGGCAAGGTCCGTATCCGGTATGCCGCAACCGTTATCCGTAATGGTAACCACAATTTCTCCCCCCACAAAAACGGTTCCGATCCGCACGTGCAAACCGGACGGGCGGGAGAGGAGCGCATTCTGAATAATGCTTAAAAAAGCCTGGGCCAGCAAACCGGGATTACAGGGGAAAAGC
>Ga0209798_10001476_pt1 | contig 14124 bp, 8 predicted proteins | sample DOMMetBare3Fresh_FD_187475 | JGI IMG/M metagenome (GOLD analysis project Ga0209798, IMG submission 187475) | Wetland sediment microbial communities from St. Louis River estuary, USA, under dissolved organic matter induced mercury methylation -... | ecosystem: Environmental > Aquatic > Freshwater...
GTTAATGCCAGCATCTCGTTTTTGTCAGGAATATAGCCTGTGTTGAAAACAATTTTTTCCTTTTTTTGATTTAGCAAAGTGGCGCCTGCATCTGTTATCCCCGTATTCCATACAAATACTTCTTTCAGGTTTTCAAATTTTTGAAATACAGCTATTGCGTTTTTATCAATTTTTGTTCCGGCCAGTGAAAGTGATTGAAGTTTTTTAAGTTTTATTAATTCTGTCAGTCCTGTGTTTGTAAGGGTGGAATTATTAAGAATAAGTTTTTCAAGATTTGTAAATCTTGAAATGGTTTTCATATGCTCATCTGTTGCCGGCATATTGTCAAGATTTAAAATCACCAGCTGATCTTTTACTTTTAACAGATCTAAAATTTTTTCAGGGTTAAATTTTTCCCGTATAAAAAAATCTGCCTGCAGCGCCGGTGAATTTTGAGCTATCGGAGAAACAGTACAAAAAGGATCTGAAAGTTTTTCAACTAACGAAGTTTCTGCAGCCGAAAACGCATATTCTTTTTCCGGTACCTCTTCTCCTGTTGTTGAAATAAATTTCCGGGCAGCTATTTTTAGCGAATCTGTATCCGGGTATTCCCTGATTTGTTTTTTCATATCTGCTCCCGCTTGAATCCAGGCATATAGCAACTGACTTTCTTCCGTTGTCAATTGAGGCTTGCCTACTGGGGGCATATGTTTTTTCTCCTCCTCGGGAAGATTAATATTTTGAATGATGTGGCTATTCAACGCATCACCTGCTTTCCAGATGGGCCCGTTTTTTCCACCAGCCAAAAGTTTTTCCTCGGATGTCATGATCAATTTTCCCTTTGCCTTGTTTTCATTATGACAGGACATACATTTTGTTTTTAAAATAGGCCGGATGGCTGCTGCAAACAAAGTGCTGCTGTCGGTAATTATTTCTTTCTTTATTTCTTCATTGCCCCGCAGCGGTTGCCATACATATCCTTCTCCGCGTGTCAGGTTAGATCCAAAATGACTTCCTAAAAGAAGCAGAATGGTGGCAGGAAATAAAATGATGTTGACTAAGTTTTTTTTAGCGGGCACATATTTATAAGCAATCAGTAAAATATAAACAAGAATTGCCGTGAGTACCCCAAATAGTTTATGCCTGTTTAAAATTGTTTCGTCATAGCCTCCTTCTTTTGAAAGAAAAAATCCCATAAGCGCAGTAAGCAGAGATGTAAATGCGGTAACATGAAGTATAAGCATGAAAATATGCTGAAAAGATTTTTCTTCAATATTTTTTTTAAACAACCAAAAAATAACAACAAGCACAAACAACCCGATGGGAAGATGCAGTAACAACGGGTGCATTCTGCCAACAGATTGCAGCACCGGGGGCAATGAAACTTTGGTTTGAAAGAATAATAAAAACAAAAGCATCACTGCAATAAAAAAACTGAGGTTCGATAAAATTCGCTGGAATAATTTCATGCTTGTTTTTTATGCAATGATTCCTTTTACTACTTGTCCGGCCACATCTGTAAGCCTGTACCTGCGGCCAAGATGTTTGTAAACAAGTTTGTCATGGTGTAGTCCCATCTGGTGTAAAACAGTAGCATGAAAATCGTTTACATGTACTGGGTCTTTAATAATATTATAACCAAACTCATCGGTTTCGCCATAGGATATTCCGGGTTTGATGCCACCGCCCGCCATCCAGATGCTGTAACATCTCGGATGATGATCTCTTCCATAATTATCTTTTGTTAGTTCTCCCTGGCAATAATTAGTTCTTCCAAATTCACCACCCCATATTACCAGTGTTTCATCAAGCAGTCCCCTTTGTTTTAAATCCATAATCAACGCCGCAGATGGCCTGTCTGTATCCTGTGCCTGCCCGGGCATTTCACCAACAAGGTTGCCGTGTTGATCCCATCCCTGGTGATAAAGTTGTACAAAGCGAACTCCTGCTTCTGATAATTTTCTTGCCAATAAACAATTTGCTGCATAGGTGCCCGGTATTAACGATTCCGGGCCATACATTTTTATAATGTTATCAGATTCTTTAGAAAGATCGGTTAGCTCTGGCACTGCTGTTTGCATACGGTAGGCCATTTCGTACTGCTCTACTTTTGTTTTTATTTCCGGGTCGCCGAATTCTTCAAATGAAAGTGCATTTAGTTTTGCAAGTTCATCCAGCATTTTTCTTCTGTCGTTTTTATCAGCGCCTTCAGGATTGTTAAGGTATAAAACTCTCTCGTCGCTGTTGCTGAATTGTACTCCCTGGTGAATACTATCAAGAAAACCATTTGTCCAAAGTTTTGAATAAACGCCCTGCCCGTTTCCTTTTCCTCTTGATAACAAAACACAAAATGCGGGCAGGTTTTTATTCTCACTTCCCAATCCGTAACTCAGCCACGATCCCATACTTGGCCTGTTGCCCTGCTGTGCACCTGTTTGCATAAACGTAAGCGCCGGATCATGATTGATGGCTTCGGTATGCATTGTTTTTATTACACAGATATCGTCTGTAATTTTTGCCATGTTAGGAAACATTTCGCTTATCCATGTTCCCGATTGCCCGTGTTGATTGAATTTAAACTTTGATCCTACCATCGGAAATTTTTCCTGGTTGGCCGTCATGCCGGTAAGCCGTTGTCCCATTCTTATAGAAGCAGGAAGATCCTCCCCTGTCATTTCAACCAGCTTTGGTTTGTAGTCAAATGTTTCTAATTGTGATGGCGCCCCGTTTTGAAAAAGATAAATGATCCGTTTTGCTTTGGGTGCAAAATGAGGAAGACCAACGGGCGGAAATATTTCACTGCCGGCTGTGTTGAATAAATCTTTAATCAATAAAGATCCAAGGGCCATGCCGCCCAGGGCAAGCCCGGCTTTTCCAAGAAAATGTTTCCTGGTTATATTCATCCTGTTTTCAAAAAATTCACTGGCCATAATTGTATTATTTGGTGATCGCTTCTTCCATATTATAAATTGTATGTATTGTCTGCATCAGCGCGGCAGCTGTTGCCTTATCAGTAATTTTTTCATGCCGGTACTCTCCTGCTTTTAAGAAACTTTCTGCTTTTGCTGCTGATTGCTGAAATTTTTTCTTTTCATTTTCAAAATATGCAAGAAGAATTTCTTTCTCTTTGGTTTTTGTTTTTCTGCAAATGATTAACCGGAATGCTTTTTCAACTTTTTCCTCATCTGACAACTTCTCAACCGAAATTTTTTCTGCAAGTACCCTGGCCGCTTCCAGCACCTGTGGATCGTTTAATAAAACAAGAGCCTGCAGCGGTGTGTTTGTATTTGATCTTTTTACTTCGCACTGATCCCTGTTTGATCCATCAAACGTAAGCATGGAGGGTGGCGGTACTGTTCTTTTTATAAATGCATACATGCCACGGCGGTAAAGTTTTTCATCATGGTCCTGTACATACTTTGCCAGCTGACCGCGGCCGGAAGTGGAAGATTCCCATAATCCTTTTGGCTGATATGTTTTTACGCTGGGTCCGCCAATTTCTTCATTCAGCAAACCGCTACTCGCCATGATATGATCTTTTATTAATTCAGCTCTCAGCCTGGATCTGTTTGCGCGGCTTAAATAAATATTTTCCGGATCGACTGATATTTTTTCTTTTGATATTACTGAAGATTGGCGGTAGGTGGCCGACATCACTATTTGTTTTACCAATCGTTTTATATTCCACCCGTTGTTCATAAAATCAAGAGCCAGCCAATCGAGAAGCTCAGGGTGTGAGGGCATTTCTCCCTGCATCCCAAAATCCCCTGAAGTTTTTACAATTCCTCTTCCAAAAAATTCCTGCCAGGTCCTGTTTACATAAACTCTTGAAGTAAGCGGATGTTTTTTATCGAATAACCATTTTGCCAGTCCGAGCCTGTTCTTTTCAAACTTCGTAGTGTCAAATGGAAAAATTTTGGGTGGTGTATTAAACGTCACCTCATCTCCTAATTGATCATACACGCCTCTTTTTAAAATATGCGTAGGCCTGATAATATTTGAGTCGTGCATTATCATAACGGTTACCGGCGCCGTATCTTTTTTATTGATAAACTGTAAAATGTTTTTTACCTCATCAGAATTTATTTTCATGTTTGGCGGATCGGCAAGCGATGCAAGTTGAATATCCCCGACGAGACCCTTTTCATTTACCTGGTTAAAAAAGGCAAATAAACTGTAATAAGATTTTTGTGGAATAGGATCGTATTTGTGATCGTGGCAATGGGCGCATTCAACCGTCATGGCTAAAAATGCTTTGCCAAAAGTATTGGTACGATCAGTTACATATTCAAGCCTGTATTCTTCATCAATGATGCCGCCCTCCTGAGTAATTTTATGATTGCGGTTAAACCCGGTGGCCAGCAGCATTTCTTTTGACGGGTCGGGCATCAAATCACCCGCCAGTTGCCAGCTTACAAATTTTTCGTAAGAATAGTTTTTATTAAATGCATGAATAACCCAGTCTCTCCATGGCCACATGGTTCTAAGGCCATCATCCTGGTAACCGTGGCTGTCGGCATAGCGTGAAATATCCAGCCAGGAAACAGCCATTTTTTCTCCGTAATGCGGATTGGCTAAAAGCTCATCAATAATTTTTTCGTAGGCGTTTTCAGTATTGTCTTTTAAAAACCGCTCCTGCATTTCTATGGTTGGTGGCAGGCCGGTTAAATCAAAACAAACACGTTTCAATAATCTTTCCTTGTCGGCTTCCTCATTTGGCGATAAGTTTTTTGATTCAAGTTTTTCTAAAATGAAATTATCAATTTCATTTTTTACCCATTTGCTTTTAACCTCGGGGATTTTTTGTGGCTGGGGAGCAATTAAAGACCAGTGTTGTTTGTATTCTGCGCCTTGTTTTATCCATTTTCTTATCAGCGAAATTTCAAATGGCGTTAGTTTAAGATTGGATGTTGGCGGCGGCATCATCTCTCCCGTGTCTGCAGAAGAAATGCGCAGATACATTTGTGAATTGTTTGGATCTCCCGGTGTAATTGCATGCAGACCCGGACTTTCTTTTAAAGCAGCGTAGGCGCTATCGGCAATATCAAGCCTGAGCTTTGCTTTTCTTTTATTGGCATCGGGGCCGTGGCATTTAAAACACCTGTCGGAAAGTATGGGTCGGATATGAATATTAAAATCAACAAGCGAAGGAAGTTTTTCTGAAGAAGGATTTTTTTGTCTTCCGCTTAGAAAAAAAAATGACGCTGCTGATAAAATCACAACACCCGTAATTATGATATATTTTTTTTTCATGTACCCCGACGTTTAATCTGTTAAGATAAATTTTTCCGGTTGATGAATAAAAAACTATTTTATGCGGCTTTTGACTTGTTATTTCTTTTTGTAAACCGGTACCGTACTACAGGGTTCGCCATACATGATGCTTTTGGCTGCGGGTAAAAGAATTTTTGTGGCTTCGGCATAAGCAAAATCATCAATGGGTGTGTCGCCACAGCCCTTTATCACCACTCGTTTGTCAGTAAATTCTTTGGCATTAATTGAAGAAAGATTTTTAATAAAAAGTGCTTTATAGAGATCTTTTTCGCTTCCCATGGAGATTCCGCTTGCTACCGGTTGCAGATAGGTGGTAACAAGCATATAGGCCCAAACGGGAATGATGGCGTCCGCTGAGCAGGTAATGGCAACCTGTTTTCCCCTGAATTTTTCCCAGTCTTCATTTTTCAGTGCCTCCCGGAAATCTTTTTCTTTTAAAATCATTCCCATAAAAAGAAATTCCTTCAGATCAAATACAGCTATGTTTTCTTTTGGAACATATTGTTCCAAATCCAGTGTTATTAACCCGCTTTCGGCTACTTTATTTACAAATGTGTCGCTCATTTTTTAGCTGTTCTCCTCCGCTAACGCTTCGGAGAACAAGCAAAATTAATACAGTTGATGGCTTTCTCTTTACGAAATACGGCGCAATAAAAAAAGCCGCCTTGTTAAAAACAAAGCGGCCTGATAATCTGTTTTGCGGATTCGCTACTTAATAAAAATTACTTCTGTTGTCTTTTATTTTTGCTGTTTTCCTCAGCACTTGTGATGGCGGGCTGTAAAACATCGCCATCTGTTTTGCCCTGTCACGCAATTGCTTTTTTTGATCTTCAATATTTGCTGTTGCTAATGAGGTTGTAGAAAGTTCATCAACTTTCACCACATAAACTCCATTAACACCTTCTATTGGTTCGCTGATAATTTTCCCCTTATTTGATGGATTAAATACCGCACCCAGCAACCTGGGTTCAAAACCGAGTGTGCCGCCGCCGCTTATTCTCAGGCTGTCGGCTGTTTTTATCGAATCTTTTAAAACAATTGCTGCCGCATCAAGTGTTGTAATGTTGCCGATCATCTTTTTTATCTGCTCTGCTTTCTTTTTGTTTCTTAAAAGCGGCTCCACATTAATTCTTGCCAGTGCCGGGGGCATTAATCCTTCATTAATTACATCTGACACTGCTGAAACAATATACTTATCGCCCACACGCTGCTGCTCAAGCACGTCTCCTTTTTTTGCTTTGTAAATTTCTCTTACAAGCTGGCGTGAAAGTCCGAAAAGACTAATGCCTTCAATTGTATTGTCGTTGGGTTTAATATTTGCCGCAACCAGTTTTTGATAGCCTTCGGCTTTTAATGTTTTATCAAAGTTTTCATCAAACGCTTTCAGGCTCCGGCTCTCGCTTGCAAATTTACTTGCCGCATTCAGCGCCGATCTGTCTGTTTCATCACTTGCCACAATATTTTTACCAAAATAGGCAACCTTATAGTGCGGTTCGAAATTTTTCTGATCCAGTATTTCTATCAGGTGATAGCCAAAAATAGTTTTTACTACTTTTCTGTCTCCTGTTTTTCCTTCAAAGCTATAGTCATTAAATTCTTTTACCATTTGTCCGTAGGTGAAATAATTTGTTTGCGGATTATCGGGATTTGAAAGCACGCCTCCTTTTTCTGCACTGCCCCTGTCGGTGGAATACTGTTTTGCCAGCAGATCGAAACTGGCCCCTCCTTTTATAGCAACTTCAATGCTATCAATTCTTTTCTTCGCTACACTATCATCAAGTAATTTTTGTCCCCTTTGCGGATCATCAGTTTGAATTAATATATGTCTTGCCTTTACTGAATCCGGCAATGTTTTTACATCAAGCAATTTTGCCAATACAAAACTATTGCCGTCCGGGTAAGGGCCATATACAGCGTTTTTAGCTAAAGCGAATATGCTGTCTTTAACAGGTATTTGTATACGTGATTTGCCTGAATAGCCATCATAAAACGGAATAGCACTGCCATATCTGGCAAGAAATGCGGCGGGCTCGGTGGCGGTTTCAAATTCAGGCTTTAATGAACCCACTTCTGTTTTTTTACTTGCCGTATCTCCTGCTGTTGGTGATGCGCTGAATACAACATAAGAAATGCTTCGGCTTTCTGTCTGCTTATACTGTTCTTTATTTTTACTTACATACTCTTCTATTTCTTTATCAGAAACTTTTATCGTACTGTCTGCAATATTTGAATACGGGTAAGAGACATAAGAAATTTTTGCAAGGCCACTGGCATCAGCATTTTGTTTTTCCACATACCATTTGGGGTAATAAACTGAGTTGGTGAGTAATGAATTAAATTTATCTACCTGCCTTGTATATTCCATTGCAGTAATATAATTCTCCAGTTGATCCCTGTCGGCCTGGTTGGGGCTTTTTTTCATCTGGTTGATAAAATCCTGTGCTGATGCAGAATTATACTGGCCCTGTTCATTAGAAAATCTTTGTTTTAAATCCTGGGGAGGGTTTGTTCCAAAAAACCAATCGTTGAGTTCTTTTTTCCCGATAGCAATCCCGAGTTTATTTAATTCTGATCCTAAAACAATCTGCTCTACCTCCTGGTTCCAAAGGCTTTCAATATTCTGATGACGTTCGTTTTCGGTTAGTTCTTTACCCTGTTGCTGGGCAGCAGCTTCCTGGTTGTCATTAATTGCTTTTAATTTTTTTTCAAAATCCAGGTACTCTATATTTTTCCCGTTAACAGATCCTATCGTTGTAGGACCCGAACCACCCTTCAGGTTGGTTCTGAAATAATCGGTAAGAATAAAACCAAGAAGTGCTAAAGCAATGGCTATCACGGCCCACCTTGCATACTTATCACGAATGCTCTGAATAACTGACATGTGCGGTTTAATTTTTAAAATAAGGATGGCCCATCCTACGCATTCTTTGCTTTGGAGGGCCGGCAAAAATAGGGTATTTGTGGAAAAGAAGTGAACAATTGATGAGAAGGAATTGGGTATTGGGAATTAGGAATTGGGGAACATGGGCCGGTTTTTAGAACCTCTATTCCTAATTCCTCCAAAGGAGTCCCTTCGGGACAAATTACTAATTACAAATTCCTATTTTGTTTTACCACTAACCAGTTTCATCTCTTTCACCAGGTGCCCGGCCCCGGCAAATTTGTCTATAATAAATAATACATATCGTATATCCACCATAATGTTGCGGCAAATAGAGGGATCATAGTTTATATCACTCATTGTGCCTTCCCATACCCGGTCAAAGTTGAGGCCGATAAGATTTCCGTAGGCATCCAACGCGGGGCTTCCTGAGTTGCCGCCCGTTGTATGATTAGCGGCAATAAAACAAACCGGAATTTTTCCATTGTTTGCATAGGGCCCAAAATCTTTGGCGGCGTAAAGCGATCTTAATTTTTCCGGCACATCAAACTCATAGTCGCCGGGCTTATATTTTTCCATTACACCATCCAGGTAAGTATAAATATCAAACCTTACTGCATCTCTTGCTTCGTATCCTTTTACATTTCCGTAAGTAACCCGCAGGGTACTGTTGGCATCAGGATAAAATTTCTTTTCCTTAAATACATCCATTTGTGCCTGCATATAACTTCGCTGAAGCTTGTTGATCTTGCTTTGTATTTCGTTAAGCTTTCCCTGTACCTGCACCTGGTAAGTTTTTAAAATATCTGCGTAGATTTTAACTGCCGGATTGTTTTTTATATAATTAATTACATCAGCCGCGGGTTGTTCAAGCCGGCCCATGGTTGTTTTTTCATTCAGGATATCCGTTTCACCATAAACTGTCTCGGCTAACTTTTCAAAATCACCACCGAGCATCATGGCTTTTTCTTTTAGTATTGATGACACGTTTTGTTTTTCCTGGTCCATCACATACATTTCTATCAGCGCAGCGAAAAGTTTTTTATCCACCTCCTTGTTTTGTTCCTGGTAAAACTCCCCAAGAATATCTTTTACCGTTGTTACTCTTTTTTTATACCCTGTTTCACCTTCTTTGTCATATGCGGTTACAAGGGAATTTAGTTGTGCTGCTGCTGTAAACAATTCAATCTTGCTGATTATTTCATTAAAGTAATCCCGTGCATAGCCGTATGGTTTTATTTCTCCGTATAAAGAATTAAGTTCAGTTAAAATATTTCCATACTGTGTTTTCCATGCTGTGTTTGCAAAAACTCTTTTTTGAAATTCCTGTTCCTGTAATCTCTTTTTTTCCAGGGCGCCGGTTCTGTTAAGCCCGAGTATTTCTCCCTGCCATTTTTTATACGCGTTTTGAATGTTGGCATATTTTGCTGCATACTGAATTTTTATCTGATCATCTTTGCGCATAAAGCCATCTATTATATTCAGCGCTTTTTCTCTTATTGCAATCTTTGCCGGATCGTTCACTGTTATTATTTGTTCTACTGCAGATGCGGGTATATATTCAGTTGTTCTGCCGGGAAAACCAAAGACCATGGTAAAGTCGCCTTCTTTTACTCCATTTAAAGAAATGCTTAATGATTTTTTGGGTGTGTAGGGAATATTATCTGTGGAATACTCTGCCGGTTTATTGTCTTTGCCTGCATAAATGCGGAACATAGAAAAATCTCCTGTGTGGCGCGGCCACATCCAATTGTCTGTGTCTTTACCAAAATTTCCGATGGCAGATGGTGGTGCACCAACCAGGCGAACGTCTTTGTATGTTTCCGTTACAAACAAAAAATACTGGTTGTTTTCAAAAAACCCACGAACAAGTATATCCTGGTAACTTTCTTTCTTTGCTGTCTTTTTTATTTCAGCAATATTTTTATCTACCTGTGATTGTCTATCGCTTTCACTCATAGTAGCTGTTACACCGGATAGTATTTGTTTGGTCACATCATCAATGCGGATAATGAATGTTACAAATAATCCTGCATTTGGAATTTCTTCCCCATTATCTTTTGCCCAGAAACCATCCCGTATATAATTATGCTCAAGTGTAGAATGATTTTGTATGGCGTCAAACCCGCAGTGGTGATTAGTAATCACAAGACCTTTTGAAGAAATAATTTCACCGGTACAAAATCCTCCGAAACTTACAATTGCATCTTTGAGACTGCTGCCATTAATATTATAAATATCTTTTGCGCTTATCTTCATACCCATACTCTTCATTTCTTTTTCATTCAACATTTGCAAAAGTTGGGGTAACCACATTCCTTCGTTTGCACGAATTGCTGTGGTAAAAAAGATGGCGAGTGTAATTATAAAAATCTTGATTCTTTTCATAAATTGATTCTTTTTATAAAATTACTTGATTCTGAAATCATGATAATAAAAATGGTTGAGCCCGGTAATTCAGGTATCCGGGGAAAAATTTCTCCACAAATGCCGGTTGACAAATATTTTTTACTGTGTATAAACCAAAGTGGAACGTGAACATGAAACAGTATTGTTAGAAATATAAATTCTCCGGGTGCCCTGTTTATTCTTCCCGGGTTATTATTTAGCTACTTGTTCTTCCTGTATCCACATGATTTTTTTATACGGTTCTTTAAAAATTTCTGCACATCCTTATTTTACATACTTGTGGAAAGCCGGCTGTAATGCAGCACAGGAACGAAATTGACTTGTGGATTAAAGAAGGTTTGTTGTTAGTAACCGGGTTATGGTAATTTTGTAAAAATTAGTTTTCCACTAATTCACAGCTGTAATAATAATAAACTCTTTTTTATAAATATGTATTATTATTATTAGATCTAAGAAGGGGTTTTGAAAAAATATTGTTTTGAAAGTTTGGAATCTGTTGTGGAATATTGCTGTCCCGAAAAGAAAATTTATGAATGCTGAAACAATCGATACCGCAAGAAAGCACAATCCTCTTCTGCAGGAGAGGATGAAGGAAGTTGAGTCCCGGGGATTTTTGGATATCGATCTGGATCCAACGCTGGATTTGTTTTCAGAAATTGAACGGCTGAAAAAAGAAAAAAACGCCGTGTTGCTGGCGCACTACTATCAGGAGCCGGACATCCAGGATGTGGCGGATTATATCGGCGATAGCCTGGGCCTGGCACAGCAGGCAGAAAAAACAAATGCAGATATGATTGTTTTTGCCGGTGTGCACTTCATGGCAGAGACAGCAAAAATTCTTAACCCGTCAAAAAAAGTTGTAATCCCCGACCTGAAAGCCGGATGTTCACTTAGCGATAGTTGCCCGCCGCCGCTTTTTAAAAAATTCAAAGATGATCATCCGGACCATGTGGTGGTGAGTTATATTAACTGCAGCGCAGGAATAAAAGCGCTGAGTGATGTGATATGCACCAGCAGTAATGCAAAAATTATTGTAGAAAGTTTTCCAAAAGATCAGAAAATAATTTTTGCGCCGGATAAAAATCTTGGCGCCTACATCAACAAAGTAACCGGCAGAAATATGCTGCTGTGGAATGGCGCCTGTATGGTGCATGAAATTTTTAGCCTGGAAAAAATAACCAAACTAAAACTGCGCCACCCGCTGGCTAAAATAATTGCACATCCTGAATGTGAAGAACCTGTTTTACGCATTGCAGATTTTATTGGCAGCACAACGGGATTGTTGAAGTACACACAAAAAGATGAAGCGAAAGAATTTATTGTAGTAACTGAAACAGGCATCATACACCAGATGCAAAAACTAAACCCGCATAAAACATTTATACCTGCCCCACCCACTAATAACTGCGCTTGCAACGATTGCCCGCACATGAAGCTGAATACACTGGAGAAACTTTATCTGTGCATGGAATATGAAACACCGGAATTAACCATGGACGAAGAGTTGAGATTAGAAGCGTTGCGGCCAATAAAAAGAATGTTGGAAATAAGCAGCAAAGCAGGAATATAAAGACTGTTGTAAGCCCCCTCTTTTGGAGGGGGTTTGGGGGAGGCCCCTATTGAAAAAATGCTGGAGATAAGTAAGAGAGCTGGGCTTTAGACCTGAGAAAAAAAACCGTATTGCCGCAACCGGCACAGGGCCAAAAAAAGGTTGTGTAAACTAATTAAATGAATTTAAAAACAGAGTAACTGTTTTTAATAAGAAAAAGATTCAAGGTTTGTATATCCGACAATACATACTGGCAGAAATGATTTAATAAAGCCACCTTACGTAAAACAAATAGATTATGGAGAAAGAGAAGGTAGAAAAAAAACTGATAACATCCGGTGCGGTTCAGAAGAATATTGATACTATCCTGAAGTTGGAAAAAGAAACGCTTCAAAAGCTTTCAACAGTTGAGCACATCGCTGACAAAATCACAGCTCTTGCAGGAAGTACTCCATTTATTATTCTTCATATCCTTTGGTTTGGAGGATGGATTTTTATTAACAGCAGATTAATTTCTGAAATTACTCCGTTTGATCCTTTTCCATTCAGTTTTTTGACACTTATAGTTTCATTAGAAGCTATTTTCCTTACGCTTTTAGTTTTAATGAGCCAAAACCGAATGACTAAAGAAGCTGACAAGCGGGCACATCTTGATTTGCAGATAAATATGCTTGACGAACAGGAAACAACAATGATTTTAAGAATGGTTGAAAAAATTATAAAACACCTGGGATTGGAAGAGGAAAAAGATAATTCTATGAAAGACCTAAGTGAAGCAACTGATATAAATAGCGTAGCGAAAAAAATAGATGAAAACTCAACCACAAAGTAGCACCTGTCGACAAAAGTATTGGTAAAAGTTTTTTACCGGCCTATGGGCAAGGCCCGCGGCGGAATGAAGAAACTTTTTCTGTGTATGGAATATGAAACACCCGAAATAACCATGAGTGAACAATTAAGATTAGCAGCGCTGCGGCCAATAAAAAGAATGTTGGAAATAAACAGTAAAGCAGGAATATAAAGACTGCTGTAAGCCCCCTCTTTTGGAGGGGGTTTGGGGGAGGCCCCGATTGAAAGAATGCTGGAGATAAGTAAGAAGGCAGGACTGTGATTTCAAAAAGGAAGCAACTCCATAGGTAGACGAATAATTATTTTTTTCTTTATCAATCCCTTTTTAAGTGTGCGGTAACTAATACGCCTGCCAGTAACCGGAATCCTGAAATATAAAAGACCCTGGTGAATAATTGTTTTAAGCCTGATGGGCTCAAAACCTGCCTGTAAGAGCCAGGCGGATCTTATGTTTTCAAACCCAATATTAAGTTCCGGATGGTAATATTTAAGAGTAATTAAAAATTGCATTTGCGTATGTTGCTGGCATAAAAATAAGCTGATTATCAGGAAAATTTTATACCAGGAGTAGCGTATATTTATGAGTTGCCTGCAACCCTTAAAGACACTTTCCGTTATTTAAGGTATTTTGACACAATAACTTTTTTATGAGAACAATATTACTTTTTGCTTTGACAACATTTTGGTTTTTGAGTTGTAAACAATCACCAACTGACTATGCTTCTAAATGGTCTTCTGATATAAAAAGTAAAATATTTGAAGACATAAATTTACCTGTTGACAGTACAAGTATTGACACTTCAAAGGGTAACCTAAAAGAGGTAACATTTTATAACAAAAGCATTAGGACAAAACTTTACGGAATTAGAACCTCAAACGGTGATACGTTGCTTTCAATCTTTTACAGTAAAGACCAAAATTTTGAAATTGTTAGAGAGTTGTGTCCAGGGATTGAGAGAAGCTTTGAAGGAATTAGATACAAAGGAAAACATTTGGGATTAGCAGAGTTTCGGTTTTGTGACGGCAAAATCAAAGAACAAGGTTATCGTCTTGACGGGAATGTTGGAGTTTGGAAAGAGTGGGACGAAAATGGTAAACTACTTAAAGAAACAGACCACGGACAAACAGAGAAACTTGACGAACTACGAACTATCAAATATTATCGCTGATACTTGAAGGGTGT
>Ga0209798_10001477_pt1 | contig 14117 bp, 9 predicted proteins | sample DOMMetBare3Fresh_FD_187475 | JGI IMG/M metagenome (GOLD analysis project Ga0209798, IMG submission 187475) | Wetland sediment microbial communities from St. Louis River estuary, USA, under dissolved organic matter induced mercury methylation -... | ecosystem: Environmental > Aquatic > Freshwater...
AAAAGTTGGTAAAGTAAACTGGGAACAGGTAAAAGCAATTGCAGTAGATAAAATGCCGGACCTGAACTGTTTTACAGTAGAAAGCGCTATGAAAATGGTAGCGGGTACTGCCAGAAGTCTGGGTTTGAATGTGGAAGGTAAAGCCCCGTGGGAAAATTAATTCTTGAACCTTTTTAAACGAATTACAATGGCATTTATCAGTAAAAAAAGAAAAGTTGTAAACACTAAAGTGGATAACAACAAATCATATTCCTTAAAAGAAGCATCTTCATTAGTAAAAAGTATTACAACATGCAAATTTGATGCTTCTGTGGATTTACATATCCGTTTGGGGGTGGATCCCAAAAAAGCAGATCAGGCTATTCGTGGTACAGTTTCATTGCCACATGGAACAGGAAAAACAAAAAGAGTATTAGTGCTTTGCACTCCTGATAAAGAAGCTGATGCAAAAGCAGCTGGCGCTGACTATGTTGGACTTGATGAGTATGTTGCAAAAATCGAAGGAGGATGGGTTGATGTAGATGTTATCATTGCTACTCCATCAGTTATGCCTAAGATTGGTAAACTGGGTAAAGTATTAGGTCCAAGAAACCTGATGCCAAATCCTAAAACCGGTACTGTTACAAATGATGTTGCCAATGCAATTAATGATGTAAAGGGTGGTAAAATCGCATTCAAAGTCGATAAGGTAGGTATAATACATGCATCAATTGGACGTATAAGTTTTACTCCTGAAAAAATTGAGCAAAACAGTCAGGAATTACTGAACGCAATTATTAAGGCTAAGCCATCATCTTCAAAAGGTATTTACTTAAAAGGTATTAGTATGGCCAGCACAATGAGTCCGGGTATTTCAATTGATACCAAAACATTTGTTCACTAAGCTTTTTTTAAATCCTTCTAGAGAGAATGATTTAAAAAATCCTGATTAATTGAAAAGTCAAAAACTAAAATAAAATGACTAAAGATCAAAAAAACGAAGTGATTGAGTTACTGAAAGGTAAATTTTCTCAATATCACAATTTCTATATTACAGACACTGAATCATTATCTGTAGCACAGGTGGGCAAATTGCGCCGGGCTTGTTTTAACAAGCAGGTAGAAATGAAAGTTGCAAAGAACACACTCATTAAAAAAGCGCTGGAGTCGTTAGACAACGATAAATATGCAGGTATGATTGATTCATTGCATAAAGTAACTGCATTGATGTTTTCTGAAAACCCCAAAGAACCGGCATTGATCATTAGTTCATTCCGTAAGGAAACCAATAGTGAAAGACCTGTTTTAAAAGCAGCATTTATTAACGGGGATGTTTATACCGGAGATAATCAGCTATTGGCTTTGACAAAGATTAAAACAAAGAACGAATTGATAGGAGAGGTAATTGGACTTTTACAATCTCCTGCAAAGAGAGTGATTGCTGCTTTATTGCAGAATGCAGAAAGGAAGGCAGAAGCTGCATCAGCAGAATAATTAAACGAGTATTAGAAAATAGTAATAGCTCATTTATCCGGGTGAGTTTAAATAATCCGGTAACAAACAAATTTTTTTAAACCTGCCGTCGGAGCTAAAATAGCAGTGAAGACGGTAAAAATTTAAATCAAATGGCAGACGTAAAAGCATTAGCAGAAAGCCTTGTAGGCTTAACAGTAAAAGAAGTACAGGAACTGGCTGACTTCTTAAAAACAGAATATGGCATCGAGCCGGCAGCAGCAGCAGTTGTTGTATCTGGTGGTGGTGAAGGTGGTGGTGCAGCAGCCGCTGAAGAGAAAACTGCTTTCAATGTTGTATTGAAAAGCGGGGGAGCTTCAAAATTGAACGTTGTTAAAATCGTAAAAGATTTAACTGGTTTAGGATTGAAAGAAGCGAAAGATCTCGTTGACGGAGCACCGAAAAACATTAAAGAAGGTATTTCTAAAGCAGAAGCTGAAGAAATTGTTGCCAAGCTGAAAGAAGCTGGTGCAGATGTTGAGATCACATAAGTAATAATTTGTTTTCGGTTTCTTAATTTCATACTGAATAACTTATTAACCCTATGTCCCAGGTTTATAGAAGGGCATAGGGTTTTACTTTGTACCCAGGTAAGGAGCAATTTTATTATAAACCTCATCTGTCACTGCCATTACTTTCATAATATCTTCCACTTTATTAAAAGGACCGTGCTCGTTCCGATAAGCTACTATTGGATTTGCTAAATTATACCTGATATATGGATGAGCTTTTAATTCTTCAATGGTGGCTGTATTGATGTTTATTTTTTTGACAGATGTGTTAGTTAGTATCAGGTACTGTTTTATTTTCTGAAAAGTAGAATCAGGTAATCCAAAAGTTTCTCCAACCTGGTTTATCGAATAAAAACCACCCAGTTTATCTCTGAAACTAATAATTCGAGCTGCAAGTTTACTGCCGATACCGGGAAGTGCAATTAAGTCGGATGTGTCGGCCAGGTTTATTTCAACATTAGAATAGCGGGATGAATAACTATTTTTTGGTTGGTTGTCCTGCAATGATTTATTAGCAATATCATTATTGTATTTTATTCTATTACTTGTTTCAATTTTAATAAAAGGAGCAATTCGTTCATATTCATTTGGAAATAAGCCATAAATTTTTTGTACATCTTCAGGTTTTTTAAAATGTCCTCCCTTATTTAAATAATTTCGGATAGTGGCTATTGTTTTATTCCTTAATCCTAATCGACTCCATTCCTCGTCTGTTAAAGTATTGGGATCAAAAAAGAAAAGTTCTCGTGTTGAATTTTTATTGTAATCGGTTACAATTTTGTCGTATTGATATGAGTTGGCATTATCATCATAAAAATTTTGAGAGGCATTTTTATTATCATTTTCTCTTTGTTCAAGTTTTTTTAGGCTGGTTATCCAGGCAGTATCATTATTTACCGGTTTCAAATTATTATTTAAGGAGATGGTTTTTGGGAGAATGAAAATTCCAATAATAAGCGATACAATTACCAAAATTCCTATTCTGTCTTTTCGTGAAAATGAAAAATAATCTGTTACAAATTCTTTCCAGGTCATCCGTTTTTTTATTCAAAATAAGGGTTATTTGCATTTTTTAAAATCACCAATTATTGGAATTTTGGCCGGATTATTGTGAGCAAATTTTTCTTGGCTGAGAAATAATAATCCTTACCTTTGCAATCCTTTATTTTGGCCAAATATATTTTGACATCCCAAATCATGTGTAAGTAATTGACTTTCATTGGTTTTCGTTTTTAAAAAAATGAAGACCTGTGAGTGATTTGTATGTCCTCAACGTTGTAAAACCGGTTTTACGCATATGTCTTCAACAAAAGTTAACTCAAGAGTGGATTTTGGTAAAATCAAGCACCTTGCTGATGCACCAGATTTACTCGAAGTACAAATTCAATCGTTCAAAGAATTTTTCCAATTAGAAACTACACCTGACAAACGAAATATTGAAGGTTTGTTCCGTGTGTTTAAAGAAAATTTTCCAATAACAGATACCCGGAATATTTTCGTATTGGAATTTTTAGATTATTTTATTGATCCACCCCGCTACACTATTGAAGAGTGTATGGAACGTGGACTTACATATGCCGTTCCTTTGAAGGCAAAACTTCGTTTAAGTTGCAACGACGAAGAACATGTGGATTTTCAGACTATTGTTCAGGACGTTTTTCTTGGAAACATTCCTTACATGACTCCACGTGGTACATTCGTTATTAACGGTGCTGAAAGAGTGGTAGTATCCCAGTTACACCGTTCACCAGGAGTATTCTTTGGTCAGTCAGTTCACCCGAACGGAACAAAAATTTACTCTGCAAGGGTTATTCCGTTCAAAGGTGCATGGATGGAATTTGCTACCGATATAAACAATGTGATGTTTGCATATATCGACCGCAAGAAAAAATTTCCGGTTACTACATTATTACGTTCTATTGGCTATGAAACCGACAAGGATATCCTTGAATTATTCGGAATGGCTGATGAAGTAAAATGTGATAAAAAAACATTAAGCAAATACATCGGAAGGAGGTTGGCTGCCAGGGTATTGAGAACCTGGGTTGAGGATTTCGTGGATGAAGATACAGGTGAAGTAGTATCTATCGAAAGGAATGAGATTGTAATGGAAAGAGATACTGTATTGGATGAAGAAGCAATTGCAACGATTTCTGAAATGGATGTGAAAAGTGTTTTTATTCAGCGGGAAGATGTTGGTGGTGATTATGCCATTATCTATAACACATTGAATAAAGATACTTCTAACAGTGAATTGGAAGCGGTCCAGTTTATTTATCGCCAATTGCGTGGTGCAGACGCACCGGATAATGAAACAGCCCGTGGTATCATAGATAAATTATTTTTCAGTGATAAACGTTATGACCTTGGCGAAGTTGGCCGTTATAAAATCAACAGAAAATTAAATGTTGATTTACCAATCACAAAGAAAACACTGACTAAGGAAGATATTATATTAATCATTAAATATCTTGTTCGTCTGACAAACGGAAAGGCTGAGATTGATGATATCGATCATCTCAGCAATCGCCGTGTACGTACTGTTGGTGAACAATTATATGCCCAGTTTGGTGTTGGTCTTGCCCGTATGGCCAGAACTATCCGTGAAAGGATGAACGTAAGAGATAATGAGGTATTTACACCTGTTGATTTGATTAATGCCAGAACTCTTTCTTCTGTTATTAATTCATTTTTTGGTACCTCACAATTATCACAATTTCTTGATCAGACAAACCCATTATCTGAAATAACTCACAAACGTCGTATTTCTGCACTAGGGCCTGGAGGTTTGAGTCGTGAAAGGGCCGGTTTCGAGGTACGTGACGTTCACTATTCTCACTATGGTCGTTTGTGTACCATTGAAACACCGGAAGGACCAAACATTGGTTTGATATCTACGCTTTGTGTACATGCCAAAATCAATGAAATGGGCTTTATTGAAACTCCTTATCGCAAAGTGTATGAAGGAAAAGTTAATATGAAGGAATTAAGTTTCCTAAGTGCGGAAGAAGAAGATTTGGCCAAAATTGCCCAGGCAAATACACCGTTAGATGAGAAAGGGAATTTTAAAGAAGAAAAAATTGTAAGCCGTGAGACGGGCGACTTCCCTATACTTGATAGAAATGATGTTGAATTTATGGATGTAGCTCCTAACCAGATTGTTGGTTTGAGTGCATCTTTAATTCCGTTTCTTGAGCATGATGATGCTAACCGTGCATTGATGGGATCTAACATGCAGCGTCAGGCTGTTCCTTTAATCCGTCCTGATGTGCCAATTGTTGGCACCGGATTAGAAGGTAAAGCAGCAAGGGATGCAAGGATTCAAATCCATTCTGATGGGAATGGCGTTGTTGAATTTGTTGACGCTAATGAAATACATGTAAGGTATGATCGTGACGAACAGGAAAAACTGGTAAGTTTTGAAGATGATCTCAGAATTTATAAACTCACCAAATTTATAAAAACCAACCAGGAAACATGTATCAATCTGAATCCGGCAGTTAAGAAAGGTCAGAAAGTAAAGAAAGGAGATTTTTTAACGGAAGGATATGCTACTCAAAATGGTGAGCTGGCGTTGGGTAAAAACCTGAAAGTGGCATTTATGCCATGGAAGGGATACAATTTTGAAGATGCCATTGTTATCAGTGAAAGAGTGGTTAAAGAAGATATGTTTACTTCAGTACATATTTCTGAGTATGAACTGGAAGTTCGTGATACAAAACTGGGCGAAGAAGAACTGACTCCGGATATTCCTAATGTATCAGAGGAAGCCACAAAGGATTTGGATGAAAACGGAATTATCAGAATTGGGGCACAGGTTAAAGAAGGCGATATTTTAATTGGTAAGATTACCCCAAAAGGTGAATCTGATCCTACACCAGAAGAAAAATTACTTCGTGCCATCTTTGGAGATAAAGCCGGCGATGCTAAAGATGCATCCTTAAAGGCCCCAAATGGTGTGGAAGGAGTGGTAATTGGTAAGAAGCTATTCCAGAGAGCTAAAAAGGATAAAAATGCTAAAGTGAGAGAAAAAGCTGCAATGGAAAAGCTGGAGAAGATACATGAGAAGAATGAATCTGATTTGATGGAAGTATTGCTAGAAAAGTTAACAACACTTCTTGCAAATCATACTTCTGCCGGTGTAAGTAACAATTTTGGAGAAATACAAATTGGTAAAGGTGCTAAGTTCACTGAAAAAAATCTTAGAGGCCTTGATTTTGCAAACATCAATCCACTGGGTTGGTCAGGCGATAAAAAAGTTGACGATCAGATTAATACTCTCTTACACAACTATAACATTAAGTTTAATGAGGAATTAGGTCGATTCAAGAGAGAAAAATTCAATATCAGTATTGGTGATGAATTACCAGCGGGGGTATTGAAACTGGCAAAAGTTTACCTGGCTGTAAAACGTAAGCTTAAGGTGGGTGATAAAATGGCCGGTCGTCACGGTAATAAAGGAATTGTTGCAAAAATAGTTCGTCATGAGGATATGCCGTTCCTGGAAGATGGTACTCCGGTAGACATTGTGCTGAATCCACTTGGTGTACCAAGTCGTATGAACCTCGGACAAATTTATGAAACCATTCTTGGCTGGGCTGGTGATATATTAGGTACTAAATTTTCAACTCCGATTTTTGATGGAGCTACAGTTGATGAAATTGGTGAATATTGCAAGCAGGCAAATATTCCAATGTATGGCCACACATATTTATATGATGGCGAAACAGGAGAACGTTTCCATCAAAAGGCAACAGTTGGTGTGATTTATGTAATTAAACTTCACCATATGGTTGATGATAAGATGCATGCACGGTCAATCGGGCCATACAGTTTAATTACGCAGCAACCGTTAGGTGGTAAGGCTCAGTTTGGTGGTCAGCGTTTTGGTGAGATGGAGGTATGGGCTTTGGAAGCTTATGGTGCTTCAAACATTCTTCAGGAATTACTGACTTTGAAATCAGATGATATCATCGGCCGTGCAAAAACCTATGAGGCAATTGTAAAAGGCGAAAATATTCCAAGGCCAGGTGTGCCGGAATCCTTCAATGTATTAGTACATGAATTAAGGGGATTAGGTCTTGATTTGAAATTTGAATAATCAGTAGTGGTTAATGAATGATTTCGGAAAATTGGAATAAAAGTCATTATTAGCAAAAGCTGAGTTGCGAATAGGGAGTATCCCCAAAGCTATCAGGATGCGATTCAACGAAGATGAAAAAAGTTGATAACGCTGGTAACAAAAAATTAAAACGACAAACGATAAACTTATTATGGCTATTAAAAAAGAAAATCGTCCTAAAGCAAGTTTTTCAAGGATCACAATTGGACTTGCTTCACCCGACACTATTTTAGAGAGAAGTTATGGTGAAATATTAAAACCCGAAACGATTAATTATCGTACTTATAAACCTGAAAGAGATGGTTTGTTTTGCGAAAGAATTTTTGGGCCTGTAAAGGATTATGAATGTGCTTGCGGAAAGTACAAACGTATTCGTTATAAAGGAATAGTATGTGACCGTTGCGGTGTGGAAGTAACTGAAAAGAAAGTACGGCGTGAAAGGATGGGCCATATAAAACTGGTGGTTCCGGTAGTGCATATCTGGTACTTCAAATCTTTGCCAAATAAAATTGGTTATCTGCTTGGTGTAAGTTCAAAAAAGCTGGAAACAATTGTTTATTATGAAAGATTTGTAGTGATACAATCAGGTATCCGTGCAGACAAAGGTCAAAATCCGGGAGACTTATTAACGGAAGAAGAATACCTGGATATACTGGATACGCTTCCCAAAGATAACCAGTACCTGCCTGATGATGATCCCAATAAATTCATTGCTAAAATGGGTGCCGAGGCAGTACATGATATGCTGGCACGAATAAATCTTGATCAACTTTCTTTCGATTTACGTAATGCCGCCGCAACAGAAACATCTCAGCAACGTAAAGCTGATGCATTGAAACGATTGAGTGTTGTTGAAGCTTTCCGTGATGCTAATTTAAGAATAGCTAACCGTCCTGAGTGGATGGTAATGCAATATATTCCTGTTATTCCGCCAGAACTTCGTCCTTTAGTTCCGCTGGATGGAGGCCGTTTTGCTTCATCAGATTTAAATGACCTTTATCGCCGTGTTATTATTCGTAATAACAGGTTGAAAAGATTGTTGGAAATCAAAGCACCTGAAGTAATCCTTCGTAATGAGAAGAGAATGCTGCAAGAAGCAGTAGACTCATTATTTGACAATAGCCGTAAATCCAATGCCGTAAAAGCAGAAGGCGGAAGGGCATTAAAATCACTGAGTGATGTACTAAAAGGGAAACAAGGACGTTTCCGTCAAAACCTGTTGGGTAAAAGGGTCGACTATTCTGGTCGTTCTGTAATTGTTGTTGGTCCTGAATTGAAACTGCATGAATGTGGATTGCCAAAAGATATGGCTGCTGAACTGTTCAAGCCATTTATTATACGCAAATTAATTGAAAGAGGAATTGTAAAAACAGTAAAGTCTGCAAGGAAACTGGTTGACAAGAAGGAAGCTGTTGTTTGGGATATACTTGAAAATATATTGAAAGGTCATCCGGTAATGTTAAACCGTGCACCGACACTTCACCGGTTATCAATACAGGCATTTCAGCCAAAACTGATAGAAGGCAAGGCAATACAATTGCACCCATTAGTTACTACGGCATTCAATGCCGATTTTGATGGTGACCAGATGGCTGTTCATGTGCCTTTAAGCAACGCGGCAATACTGGAGGCCCAATTATTAATGCTGGCTTCACATAACATCCTGAATCCTCAGAACGGAACTCCAATAACTCTTCCATCTCAGGACATGGTTTTGGGACTGTACTATATTACAAAAGGTAAAAAATCAACCGCTACAGAAATAGTAAGGGGCGAAGGGAAAGTATTTTATTCAGTGGAGGAAGTTATTATTGCATACAATGAAGGAGTGATTGATATGCATGCCTGGATAAAGGTAAAAGCAAACATTCGTAATTCGGACGGTTTGCTGGAACATAAACTTATCGAAACTACAGTGGGCCGTGTGTTATTTAATCAGCATGTTCCAGCAGAAGTGGGATTTGTAAATACTCTGTTAACAAAGAAGAATCTCCGTGAAATTATTGGTGATATTATAAAGATTACCAATGTTCCAAAAACAGCCAAATTTCTGGATGATATAAAAACATTAGGATTCCGTACTGCATTTCAGGGGGGCTTGTCTTTCAGTATTAATGACCTTATTATACCTGCAGTAAAAGAAGAATTGCTTGACAACGCAAAAAGCGAAGTGGATGAAGTATGGGATAGTTATAATATGGGTCTTATTACTAATAATGAAAGATATAATCAGATTGTAGATATCTGGAGCCGTGTGGATACAAGAATTACTGAAACACTCATTCGTGAATTGGCTAATGATAAACAAGGATTCAATTCTGTTTATATGATGCTTGATTCCGGTGCAAGGGGATCAAAACAACAGATTAAGCAGCTGGCAGGTATCAGAGGATTGATGGCAAAGCCAAGAAAATCCGGATCTACAGGGTCTGAAATTATCGAGAATCCGATTCTTTCCAATTTTAAAGGTGGACTGAATGTATTGGATTACTTTATTTCTACACACGGTGCCAGAAAAGGACTTGCAGATACGGCATTGAAAACAGCAGATGCCGGTTACCTCACCCGTCGTTTAGTTGACGTTTCCCAGGATATGGTAATTACTGAAGAGGATTGCGGAACATTGAGAGGTATTGCTACTTCAGCTTTAAAAGACAATGAAGATATTATTGAACCTTTAAATGATAGAATAGCAGGCCGTACTTCATTACATGATGTATATGATCCTGTAACCGAAGAATTAATTGTTTCTGCAGGGGAAGAAATTACTGTTGATATATCTAAGAGAATCGAAGATTCAGGAATCGAAATAGTAGAGATTCGTTCAGTACTTACCTGTGAAAGCAAGCGGGGTGTTTGTGTGAAATGTTATGGTAAAAACCTTGCTTCAGGAAATATTGCTCAAAAAGGTGATGCGGTAGGAATTATCGCCGCACAATCAATAGGAGAGCCGGGAACACAGCTTACATTACGTACATTCCACGTAGGCGGTGTGGCAGGTTCTGCTTCAGTAGAATCAACTTTAGGTGCGAAGTTCGATGGTAATATACAATTTGATGGTTTACGAACAGTAACTATTGAAAATAATGAAGGTGTAAAAACACAGGTTGTAATAGGACGTACGGGTGAAGTAAGAATTATTGATACAAAAAATGACCGCCTGCTGATTACAAACAATATACCTTACGGTGCTACATTGAATGTAAAGGACGGACAAAAAGTAAATAAAGGAGATGTTATCTGCACATGGGATCCATTCAACAATGTAATCATGGCAGAAATAAACGGTACCGTTAAATTTGAAAATGTCATTGACGGCGTTACATTCCGTGAAGAAGCTGATGAACAAACAGGCCACCGTGAAAAAGTGGTTATTGAAACAAGGGATAAAACTAAGATCCCTTCAATTATCGTTGCGGGCAAGGAAAATAAGTCTTATAACCTGCCAACAGGTAGTCACATTATTATGGAAGAGGGAGATGATGTAAAAGCCGGCCAGGTAATAGTGAAGATCCCAAGGGTGTTAGGTAAATTGAGAGATATTACCGGTGGTTTACCAAGGGTTACAGAATTATTTGAAGCCAGAAATCCAAGTAATCCTGCAGTTGTTTCTGAAATTGACGGCGTGGTTATAATGGGGGCTATTAAACGTGGTAACCGTGAAATCATTATAGAAGCAAAAGACGGCATACAGAAAAAATACCTTGTTCCGTTAACAAGACAAATTCTTGCCCAGGACGGAGACTTTGTAAAAGCAGGTGCATCATTAAGTGATGGACAAATTGCTCCTTTTGATATTCTTTCAATTAAAGGCCCGTTTGCTGTACAGGAATATGTTGTAAATGAAATTCAGGAGGTATACCGCTTGCAGGGTGTGAAAATTAATGACAAGCATATTGAGTGTATTGTCCGTCAGATGATGCGTAAAGTAAATATCGTTGATCCGGGAGATACAAGGTTCCTTGAAGATGACCTCGTTGATAAATTTGAATTTGTTGAGGAAAACGATTATATCTATGATAAAAAAGTAGTAACTGAAACAGGTGATAGTGGCAAAATTCGTGCTGGGCAAATTGTATCATTACGTGAAGTAAGGGAAGAAAATTCTATACTTCGCAGAAATGACAAAAAAACAGTTGAATACCGCGATGCAAAACCCGCCACATCTTCACCAACACTTTTAGGTATTACTAAAGCATCCCTTGGCGTACAAAGCTGGATATCGGCCGCATCATTCCAGGAAACTACCAAAGTATTGTCATCAGCTGCTATCAATGGCAAAACGGATGAAATGCTTGGATTAAAGGAGAATGTTATTACAGGCCACCCGATACCTGCTGGTACCGGATTAAGAGAATTTGAAGATATGATTGTAGGCAGTAAAGAAGAGTATGAATTGCTGCAGACGGCTCGTGAGGCGATGGCATTTGATGAGGAAGAATAAATTCTTTAAATTCAAAATTCAACATATTAAAGCAGGAAGATTAATTCCTGCTTTTTTGTTGCAAGTATTAAGACCAAAAAAATGTTAAGTATCATCTTAATAATCCGTTAATCTCTGGTGTATGTTTATATTTGCGGTTCTATTGATAGTTATTTTGTAAAAAGTAAGTGAATGAAAAACGGGTTACTAATCTGGAATGTTCTTTTGAGCCTGGTGACAGGATATCTTTTGATATTACAATTCAATTCAAAAAAGAACAATAATTCTGACAAAATGGAATCTAATAAAGATGCCATAGTTACAGGTAAGCCATTTCGGATTGCTTATTTTGAAATGGATTCGGTAGCAACAAAGTTTGATCTTGTAAAAGAATTAAAAGCTGAATTAAGTAAAAAGGATGAGCAAAATAACACTGAGATGGATAAACTTTCCAAGAATTTCCAGCAGAAATATCTTTATTATCAAAACCAGGCCCAGGCCGGAACACTTACCCAGACTCAATCCGAAGCAGCCAGTAACGAAATAAAAAGGCTCGATGACGAAATGAAGAATCGTAAACAGCAACTTGATCAGGAGTATAACGATTATATGGTACGCAGGCAAAATGAAATAAAATCAAAAATAGAAGCCTTTATTAAAGAATATAATAAAACAAAGGGTTATTCCTATGTGGTGTCTGATGATCCGGGTTTATTTTATTACCAGGACTCCGTTTATAATATTACAAAGGATGTAATAAAAGGCCTGAACGAATTTTATAAAACTTCTAAGAAAAATTAAATATCGCCTTTAATATGCTAAAGAGTCTTTCAATTGCTGAAGGACTTTTTTTATTCCCTTATCATTCAAAAAATAATACTTTATTTTGAGGTATGGATGACTTTAAAAAAATATTCAATTCCTTTTCATCACTTAATGTTGGGGTAATAGGTGATGTAATGCTTGATACATATATATGGGGAAAAGTTGAAAGAATTTCTCCTGAAGCGCCGGTTCCTGTTGTTTCCCTTGATCATAAAGATTATAGAATCGGCGGAGCAGGTAATGTTTCATTAAATTGTAAATCTCTTGGTTCAAAAGTAACAATATTGTCAGTGATTGGAGATGATGAAGATGGTGTATTGCTGCAGGAATTATTTAATAAAAGCGGAATTGATTCATCTTATATGATAAAGAGTAAAGAAAGGATTACTACAAATAAAACACGGATTATTAGCCGTAATCAGCAAATGATGCGATTGGATTCGGAAGTAATTAAAGATTTGAATAAAAAAGATGAAAAAAATCTACTTGACAAAGTTCAAAATTATATTGCAACATCAGATCCGGATATAATCATTTTCGAAGATTATAATAAAGGAGTTCTTTCAGAAGATATTATTAGTAGTGTGATTAATTTTTGTAAGCAAGCCGGCATCTTAACTGCGGTGGATCCAAAGCGTAAAAATTTCTTTTCCTATAAAGGTGCTGATATTTTTAAACCTAATCTAAAAGAAGTAAAAGAAGGATTGAATATATTATTAGATGATATCAATGAGAAGGTATTGCATACTATCCATAATGAACTTGCCGGCATATTGAAACATGAAATTTCATTTATTACTTTATCGGAGAAAGGTGTTTTTTATCAACAGGATAATCAGGGACATATTATACCTTCTCATATCCGGAATATATCGGATGTATCAGGAGCAGGGGACACCGTTATTGCAGTTGCGTCTTTGGTTTATGCAGCTACTAAAAATGTTAAACTAATGGCAGAAGTGGCTAATATCGCAGGAGGTCTTGTTTGTGAAGAAGTAGGAACTGTCGCCATAAATAAAGAAAAATTACTCAGGGAGTGTGAGTTACTGCTTGTTTGATTCTTTCTTCATATCAATTACAGCTTTATTGAGCAATCCTTCATAATCAATATATAATTCAAATCCGATTTTTACAATTGCAAATACCAGAATAAACATTTTGCCTAGTCCCAATGTTAAAAAAAGACTGCCCAGTATCACAGTAAACTGCTGGATAAAAATCCGGCCGTAAGGTTCAAACATGATTAACATCAAAGGCTTTGTTTTATAATCTCCATCTAGTATAAATGGGACTAAACTTCTTGCCAGGTAGCTTATAATAAAACCGCCAAGCATAAAAACAATATCTTTATTTAAATAAGTATACCAGTTAAAAAAGAAATATGTTAAACCACTGTTTGGCGGTACAATATTTGCACTTTGAGAAAAGATTGTAGTTTGTACCAGAGCAAATAAGCCAAAATGAAAAACAAAAAAGAAGATAAACAAAAAACCACTTTGCTGGGAAGCTCCTCCATTTGTATACCAGGTATCTTTTTTGTGGATAATTGTTATAATAAGCATTTTCAAAATCGTCAATATGCCAACAATAAGTGTCTCCATGGCATAAACAATAAAAGCTTCAGTTGCTTTCCATCCTAAAAACCATACGCCTGCAACAGGTATTAGGTTTGCTGCTATCATTAATAAATCTGATGCTATCAGTTTCCTTCTTCTCATTGAAAATGATTTAATGTTGCTTTAAA
>Ga0209798_10001479_pt1 | contig 14113 bp, 13 predicted proteins | sample DOMMetBare3Fresh_FD_187475 | JGI IMG/M metagenome (GOLD analysis project Ga0209798, IMG submission 187475) | Wetland sediment microbial communities from St. Louis River estuary, USA, under dissolved organic matter induced mercury methylation -... | ecosystem: Environmental > Aquatic >...
GGTAGTGATCGCATTGACCGAGTAAAGCAGCAGTTCGGCACCGCTACCAACAATGCTCTCGATGGCCTTGAACGTCGCGTCAACTGGACCGCCGCCGCCCGCCTCACCTTTTTTCTCGACCCCGCCGACATTCAGGATCACGCAGGCAAACGGCATCTCGCCGGTTTCCGAACAGACATTCGAATAGACCAGCTTGTAGAACTCCTGGTCTGGCGTCACCACTTCGTCGGAAACCAGCGCATGCAAATCCTCATCGAAGATTTCGTGCTTGCGATCGGCCAATTCCTTGAAACGAGCAAACGCCGCGTTCAATACCTCATCGCTCTCGAGCTCGATGCCTAGCTCCTGCAAACGACTCTTGAAGGCATTTCGGCCCGAGTGCTTGCCCAGGACCAGTTTGTTCTGCGACCAGCCGACATCCTGGGCCCGCATGATTTCATAAGTTTCGCGATGCTTTAGCACGCCATCCTGGTGAATCCCCGACTCATGCGCAAAAGCATTGGCCCCCACCACTGCCTTGTTGGGCTGCACCGGGTAACCGGTGATCTGGGACACCAGCTTCGAAGCCGGGACGATCTGCGTGGTGTCGATCCGCGTTTCGACCGGAAAAATGTCGCTGCGCGTCCGCACCGCCATGACCACCTCTTCCAGAGAGGCATTGCCGGCCCGCTCCCCCAGCCCATTGATCGTACATTCAACCTGGCGGGCACCGGCCATCACTGCCCCCAGCGAGTTGGCAACTGCCAGACCGAGGTCGTTATGACAATGCACCGACCACACCACCTTGTCGGCATTCGGTACGCGCTGGATTAATTGCCGAATGGTTTCAGCGTATTGATCCGGGATGTTGTAGCCCACCGTATCCGGCACGTTGATCGTGGTTGCCCCGGCCTTGATGACTTCATCAAAAATGCGGACCAGGAAATCGATCTCGGAACGCCCGGCATCTTCGGCCGAAAACTCGACATCATCGGTATATTCGCGCGCCCAGCCAATCGCTTTGACGGCCTGCTCGACCACCTGATCCGGCGTCATGCGCAATTTCTTTTCCATGTGGATCGGCGAAGTCGCAATAAAGGTATGAATCCGCCCCGACTTGGCGGGCTTGATCGCCTCGCCAGCACGCCGGATATCGCTTTCATTGGCCCGCGCCAGCGAACAGACGGTGGAATCCTTGATCGCATGGGCGATTGCCTGAATCGCATCGAAATCGCCGGGTGAAGCCGCGGCAAAACCCGCCTCGATCACATCGACCCGCATTTTTTCAAGCTGACGGGCAACGCGAATCTTTTCTTCCTTGGTCATCGACGCGCCGGGACTTTGCTCGCCATCGCGCAACGTCGTATCAAAAATCACCAGATGCTGTTTCATTTTTCTCTCCGCAGAATCAGGCTGGCTTGCGCTTGAGCAAGCCCATGATCGCCAGCACATAGCCGGACAGACCGTAAAGAACAAAGAAGCCGAACAAGGTCATTTCCGGGCTCAGCGAAACCAGCGCAAAGGCCAGTGCAATCGCCGCAATGACAAAGAACGGCACGCTCTTGCGCAGATTGATGTCCTTGAAACTGTAGTAACGGATATTCGAAACCATGGTGACCCCGGCCAGCAGGGTCAGGATACAACCCAGCCAGCGGACGTCGCTGCCGGGAATGCCGGAAACGATCATCACCCAGACCAGCCCGGCGACCAGCGCTGCTGCCGCCGGCGATGGCAAGCCCTGGAAGTAGCGCTTATCGACGACTTCGAGCGTTGTATTGAAACGCGCCAGGCGCAAGGCCGCGCCGGCACAATAAATGAAGGCGGCGATCCAGCCCAGGCGCCCCATATCGCGCAGTGCCCATTCGTACATCACCAGTGCCGGTGCCGCACCAAAGCTGACCATATCGGACAGGGAGTCGTATTCCGCACCAAACGCCGATTGAGTATGAGTCAGCCGGGCAACCCGACCATCCAGACCGTCGAGAACCATGGCGATGAAAATGGCCATCGCCGCCCGCTCGAAGTCGCCCTGCATGGCCTGGACGATGGCGAAGAAACCGGCAAACAAGGCTGCCGTGGTGAATAGATTAGGCAGCACGTAAATGCCGCGACGTTTGAGTTCCGGATTAAACAGAGCTTTACGGGGCTTGAGTTCGGTCATTGTTTACAGCTGTTGAGGCAGAGGGGAGGTAGAGAATACACCTTTTGCAAAGGCACATCCCAGAAGCAACTTGGGCGGTGAGGATTTCCACACCGCCCAAAGCAGAGGCAAGACTAGACACCAAGATATCTGATCAATGTGCCAAGCAACATTGTCAGCAAGCCGGCGCTAGCAAACCCAGAGAAGATTAGTTCTTGGTCTGATCAACCAGCTTGTTCTTCTTGATCCACGGCATCATGTCACGCAGCTGGCCGCCAACCGTTTCGATCGGATGCACGGCATTCAGGCGACGACGAGCCGTCATCGAAGGATAGTTGGTCTTGCCTTCGAGGATGAACATCTTGGCGTATTCGCCGGTCTGGATGCGCTTCAGGGCATTGCGCATGGCTTCGCGGGATTGGGCATTGATGACTTCCGGACCGGTCACGTACTCGCCGTATTCGGCGTTGTTCGAGATCGAGTAGTTCATGTTGGCGATGCCGCCTTCGTACATCAGGTCGACAATCAACTTCAGTTCGTGCAGACACTCGAAGTAGGCCATTTCTGGAGCGTAACCTGCTTCGGTCAGGGTTTCGAAGCCCATCTTGACCAGTTCGACGGCGCCGCCGCACAGAACAGCCTGTTCACCGAACAGGTCGGTTTCGGTTTCTTCGCGGAAGTTGGTCTCGATGACACCACCCTTGGTGCCGCCATTGGCAGCAGCGTAAGACAGGGCGATATCCTTGGCTTTGCCGGACTTGTCCTGATAGATAGCGATCAGGGACGGCACGCCGCCACCCTTCAGGTACTCGGAACGCACGGTGTGACCCGGGCCCTTCGGCGCGACCATGATCACATCGAGGTCGGCACGCGGCACAACCTGGTTGTAATGCACATTGAAGCCATGGGCGAAAGCCAGGGTCGCGCCCTTCTTGATGTTCGGCTCAACGTCGTTCTTGTAAACCTCAGGAATATTTTCGTCCGGCAGCAGGATCATGACGAGATCGGCAGCAGCAACGGCTTCGGCAACTTCGGCAACCTTCAGACCAGCGCCTTCGGCCTTGGCCCAGGAAGCACCGCTCTTGCGCAGACCGACCGTCACATTGACGCCGGAGTCACGCAGATTCTGGGCGTGGGCATGACCTTGCGAACCATAGCCAACGATGGTGACGTTCTTGCCCTTGATCAGGGAGAGGTCGGCGTCCTTGTCGTAATAAACTTTCATGAAATCCTCGTTAATTATTGCTAGTTAGACTTTTAGAATTCGATCGCCACGACCGATGCCACAGACGCCGGTACGGACGGTTTCGAGAATCAGGCCGGCATCAAGCGCGGCGATGAAGGAATCGAGCTTGGAGCTTGCGCCGGTCAACTCGATGACATAGGTCGATTCCGTGACATCGATGATGCGGCCACGGAAGATATCGGCCATACGCTTCATCTCTTCGCGATCCTTGCCTGTCGCACGAACCTTGATCAGCATCAGTTCGCGCTCGACGTGAGCAGCCTCGGAGAGATCGACCACCTTGACGACATCAACCAGCTTGTTGAGCTGCTTGGTAATCTGCTCGAGCACCTCGTCGGAACCCCAGGTCAGGATGGTCATCCGGGACAGCGAGGGATCTTCCGTCGGTGCCACGGTCAGCGATTCGATATTGTAGCCACGCGCCGAAAAGAGGCCGGCAACGCGGGACAGTGCTCCTGATTCATTCTCGATCAGGATGGAAATGATATGTCGCATACTCTGTTCCTTCCTCACTTACAGGTCTTCAGCGAGGATCATTTCGGTCAGGCCCTTGCCCGCCGCAACCATCGGGAAAACATTGGCACCCGGATCAATGATGAAATCCATGAACACCAGATCGTTCTTGTGTTCGGTAAAGGCCTTGCGCAGTGCCGGCTCGACATCCTCCGGCTTTTCAATGCGCATCCCGACGTGGCCGTAGGATTCGGCAAGCTTGACGAAATCGGGCAGCGAGGTGACGTAGGACTGCGAATAGCGTTTGGAATAGAACATCTCCTGCCACTGGCGAACCATGCCCAGCATGCCGTTGTTCAGGTTGATGATCTTGATCGGCAAACCGTACTGTTTGCAGGTCGACAACTCCTGAATACACATCTGGATCGACCCCTCACCGGTCACGCAGGCCACCTGCGCATCGGGATTGGCCAACAAGACACCCATACCGTAGGGCAGACCGACCCCCATGGTACCGAGGCCACCGGAATTGATCCAGCGCCGCGGCTTGTCGAATTTGTAGTACTGGGCGGCAAACATCTGGTGCTGCCCGACATCGGAGGTAATGAAGGCATCGCCACCGGTCACTTCGTACAGCTTTTCAACCACGTACTGCGGCATGATGTGATTACCCTGCTTGTAACGCAAGGACTCGCGGCCACGCCATTCCTCGATTTGCTTCCACCATTCAGCCACTTCCGGATCGGTCTTGAAACCGCCATCCATCAGTTTGAGAATCTCATCGAGCACATCGGTCACGTTGCCGACGATCGGCACATCAACCTTGACGCGCTTCGAAATCGACGACGGGTCGATATCGATGTGAATGACACGACGCTTCTCACCGCCAAAATGCTCGGGATTGCCGATCACGCGGTCATCGAACCGGGCGCCGACAGCCAGGATCACATCGGCGTAATGCATCGCGTTATTGGCTTCGAACGTACCATGCATGCCCAGCATGCCGACGAACTGCTTGTCGGTCGCAGGATAGCCCCCCAAACCCATCAGGGTATTGGTCACCGGGAAATTGAGCTTACGCGCCAACTCGGTCAGCTTCTCCGCCGCATCCGACAGAATCACGCCACCACCGGTATAGATGATCGGGCGCTTGGCTTCCTGCAGCATCTGTACGGCTTTTTTGATCTGGCCGAGATGCCCCTTGACGACCGGATTGTACGAACGCATCTGGATCGTCTTCGGATAATCGAACTCGCACAACTGAGCCGTAATATCCTTGGGAATATCGACCACGACCGGACCGGGACGGCCGGTTGCGGCGATATGAAAAGCCTTCTTGATCGTGACCGCCAGATCCTTGACGTCCTTGACCAGGAAATTGTGCTTGACGCAAGGACGGGTGATCCCGACTGTGTCGCATTCCTGGAAGGCGTCCTGCCCGATATACTGGGTCGGAACCTGGCCGCATAGCACCACCATGGGAATCGAATCCATGTAGGCCGTCGCAATGCCGGTCACCGTATTCGTTACGCCAGGACCCGAGGTCACCAGTGCGACACCAACCCGTTGCGACGAGCGCGAATAGGCGTCGGCAGCATGCACGGCAGCCTGCTCATGGCGAACAAGAATGTGCTTGACCTGATCCTGCTTGAACAAGGCATCGTAAATGTGCAGAACGGAACCACCAGGGTAACCGAATACACAATCGACCTTTTCTTCCTGCAGGCACCTGATTACAATTTCTGCACCGCTGATCATCATTCTTGAGCCCAAAAAGCTGTTGCTTAAAAGGACATAACCTTAATCGACAGGCACTTTCCGGTCAAGGTTTGCCCGCATAACCATATAATGCTCAAGGCTTTTTACAGGACGAGACGACCCTGGCTTCACCCCACGAACTATCAAGCTTCCTTGAGTCTGTCGAACGACGTGCGTTCAAACAAGCCATGTTCGCCGTGCACGAAGAAGATGCCGCCTTGGACATTGTTCAGGACAGCATGCTCAAACTCGCCGAAAAATACGGCGACAAGCCGGCCGAAGAATTCCCCATGCTATTTCAGCGAATTCTTCAGAACACGATTCGAGACTACTATCGCCGCAGCAAGGTCCGCTCGATGTGGACTACGTTGCTTTCAGCATTCACTCCGAACGACGACGAAGACCACGACCCACTGGAAACACTCGCATCAGATGACGACGATGCCGGACCACGCACCCCTGAAAGCAAACTTCTCCAGACCCAGACACTGAGCATCATCGACGGCGAGATAAAAAAACTGCCCGCCCGTCAACGGGAGGCCTTCCTCATGCGTTACTGGGAGGACATGGACGTAGCCGAAACCGCCGCTGCGATGGGCTGCTCAGAAGGCAGCGTCAAAACCCATTGCTCACGCGCCACGCACGCACTGGCAGCCGCCCTGTCGGCCAAGGGGATAAAGCTATGAATGAAGAACGGTACGCCTATCGAGTCAGGCAAGCACTCAACCACGGGTTACTGGACATTCCCCCGACCGCATCGCGGCGACTGGAGGCGGCGCGCCATCTTGCCCTATCGAAACAGAAACAAGCCCCCCCCCAAACAGTGCACACCGGACGTAGTGCTCTTGGCCTGAAGATCGGCACTCACACGCCTTATCTCAAGCAGATACTCGCTATACTCGCCTTGCTGCTCGGCATGTGGATTTCATTTCATTGGCACAGCATTCAATACGTCACGGAACTGGAAGATGTTGATAGCGCCTTGCTAGCCGACGACATCCCGCCAGAGGCATTCATGGACAACGATTTCTTCGAATGGTTAAAAGACGACTCATCGGAGGAGTAATCCTCTGTCTCGGCCTGGCCTCAAGCGCCCATGCAGAACCGCCAACGACAGCGGTCCTGGGCACTTTGCCGCAACCATCATGGAATCAGCTTAGCTCGCCACAAAAAACCATTCTGGCTCCATTAGCCGGCAATTGGGACAAGATGGAAAACATCGGCCGAAAAAAATGGCTGGGTATTGCCGAGCGCTACCCGAACATGAAACCGGACGAACAACAACGCATGCAGGAACGCATGCGCCAATGGTCCAGCCTGACACCGGAGCAACGCTCGAAGGTGCGTGGAACCTACAAGGATTTCAACCAACTCCCTCCGGAACAGAAGCAGGTTGTCAAACAAAAATGGCGGGCCTACTCGAATCTATCGGAGGATGAAAAGCAGCGCATCCGCGAGCAGGGCAAATCAGCCCGACTCCTCAATCCGCCAACAGAATCAACGGTCGCCGGCGAAGCCGCGCCGGAACCTCAAACCACCGAAACCACAAAACCCTGATGCAACACAACATCCCCGGCTGGGGGCGCCGTCTCGCCTGCCTGCTTTACGAAGGCCTTGTCGTCTTCGCCGTCTTGCTGATCGGCTTTTTTCTTCCCCAGACCGTCCTTTCCGGATTCGGCCTTGGACTGACCGGCAAAGGGCTCTGGATTCACGTTACCTTACTGCTTCTGGTTTATTTTGCTTGGTTCTGGCTGCACGGCGGCCAAACTCTCCCGATGAAAACCTGGAAGGTGCAACTCATCAACAGCGAAGGAGGAAGAATCCGCCCAGCCCAAGCCCTACTGCGCTATCTAGCGGCATGGCCAAGCATCCTGCTGTTCGGTGCCGGCATTTTTTGGGCACTGTTTGACAAAGACAGGCAATACCTGCACGACCGCATTGCCGGTACCAGAATTATCGCGTCGGATTAGCGAGCCGTTTAGCGGCGCTCAACCCACCACAACATGGCAATTGCAGCGACCAAAAAAAGCGCAGACGGTGCCGTAGCACTGGCAAATGGTGGCCAGGAATTGATCACCCCCAGATTCGAAAACAAACCATTCAAGGCGTAAAACAGAATCCCCATCATCACGCCGGCAAAAATCTTCAGGCTCACCCCCCCTACCCGGTTGTGCGAATAGCCGAACGGTAAAGCCAGCGCCACCATCACCAATGCAGCCAGCGGATAAATCATCTTCTTCCAGATGGCGATTTCATAGCGCTCGGTCTTCTGGTGATTTTCCATCAAATGCCGGGTGTAACCCACCAAGCCGAACAAGGACATTCGCTCCGGCGTAACCATCAACACCGAGAGCAGGTCCGGATTCACCGCAGAATGCCACTCCCCGCTCCCCGCCCGCTCGACGCGCGAAGTCTCCCCATCAAGAATGGTTCTCACCACCCCCTTCAGCACCCAGTGGGTCGGCGGACTGAAACTCGCCTCTTCTGCTTCGGTGACCGACTCGAGGGCATTCTTTTCGTCAAATTTATAGATACGAACCCCCTGCAAACGGGCATCGGGTGTCGCCTTGCGAATATTGATGAAGCTCCGCCCATCCTTGACCCACAAACCGGTCTCAAATCCACTCTGGGCAATCACCTTGCTCAAGGCCTTGGCGCGAATCTCCTGCGCCAGACGCTCCGAAAATGGCACCAGTCCTTCTCCAACCACGAAGGTCAGCAAAGCCAGCAAACCCGCAACCCGGAACAGGGTCATCAGCAAGTCCCTGGTAGCCAAGCCCGATGCTCGCAGGACCGTAATTTCGGAGTGCCGAGCCAGTGTCGACAGGGCATACAGACTACCGATCAGTGTCGCGATCGGGATCAACTCATAGACCAAGCCAGGCAGACTCAGCGAAACGAAAAGCAAGGCGTGACTCAACTGGTAGTCGCTCTTGCCGACATTGCGCAATTCGTTGATCAAGTCAAAAAAACTAAACAAGGTCAGAAATGCTGCCAACACCAGGAAAACGGCAGCCAGCGTCTCCCGCATCAAATAACGCTGATAAAGATTGAGCCTGAACATCAGGTCGCGCTCCGCTGCCATGGCATACGAACCGCTATACGCCGATAAAAGAGCCAGGCCAGCGGCAAAAGCATCAGCGCATGTACCGCCCAGACACCGACCCAGAACGACAAACGCCCCTGAGCAACCCAAGCCTGACTAACAGAGATCAAATTGCTGTAAATCGCATAGATCAGGATTGCGATCAGCATATTCGCCGAGCGCCCAGCCCGCGGATTGACGTAAGACAGAGGAATCGCCAACAGTGCCAGAACCAGCGCCGAAACCGGCATGCCAATCCGCCACAGCAACTCGCCGCGCGCCGAATTGCCATCATCAAGGACCAATTCGGTGATCGGCATGCGATTGGGCAAGCGCTCCGAAGGCTTGGCCTCACCGTCTTCAGTGCGTACCTTGTAGCGCTCAAACTCCATCACCTTGAACTCCGGCGACCCCGGCTCGACTTCGTAACGCCGGCCATTTTCCAGAACGACAAAGCGATCGCCATTCTCCGCAAACTCCTGGTGACCGGAATTCGACATCACTACCCCCAGCCTGCCATCCTGCATCGAGGCGACAAATACATTGCCAACCTGACTGGCATCGTCGGCCAGCGCTTCGACAAAAAAGATCCGCCGCCCCTTCTTCGCCTCGCGAAATGCCCCGGGCGAAACCTGAGAAACGTCGCTGCGCGCCGACAACTGCTGCTTGTATTCGGCAGTGTTGTAATTTGCCCACGGCGAAAGGAACCCGGAGAGAACGGCAATTGCCACGACGATGGGCAAGGCAAACCGGAGAACGGGCCTGATCCAGGCCGTCAAGGGCTGACCACAAGAAAACCAGACAACCATCTCCGAATCCCGGTAAGCCCGCGACAAACTGAGCAAAATGGAAACAAAAAGCGTCAGGGAAAGCAGAATCGGCATGAAATTCAATGCCGCAAACCCGAGAAGCGAGAGTACCGCTTCAGGCGCAATGGTTCCGCCCGCAGCATCTTTCAGCAAACGGATCAATTGAGTGGAGGTCAGGATGGCCAACAGGGCAACGCTAATGCCGGCGGCTGCCTGAGCGAACTCACGCCGAACGGCGCGCTCGAATATCATGTTTTGACGAAACCAAAAAAATGCGAGGATAATCCCGCGAATACTGATATTTCCCTGATCAGGAGCAGCCTGTGGAATTTAGCATAAAAAGCGGTAGCCCGGAAAAGCAACGCAGTGCCTGCGTTGTCGTCGGGGTCTTCGAGTCACGCAAGCTCACCTTGCCGGCAGAATTGCTGGACAAGGCAGCCAATGGCTATATTTCCGACATCATTCGGCGCGGCGACATGGAAGGAAAATCCGGCACCACGCTATTGTTGCACAACGTGCCAGGCACTTTGTGTGACCGCGTCCTGCTCATCGGCCTGGGCAAGGAAAAGGATTTCCGAGAAAAGGAGTTTTGCTCCGCTGTTCGCAGCGTAGTCAAAACACTCAACGAAACCGGTGCTTTCGACGCGTCGATTTTCCTGACTGAACTTGCTGTCAAGAAACGTAGTGTCGCCTGGCGTGTTCGCCAGACGGCGATCGCCGCACTCGATGCAACCTATAAATTTGACCAGTTCAAAAGCAAAAAGGACGAGGTCCGTCGCCCGCTGCGCAAGCTGACGCTCGGCGTCGAACGGCGTAACGAACTGGCGCTGGCCGAAGAAGCGCTGAATCAGGGCATTGCCATCGCCGAAGGCATGGCGCTGACCAAGACACTTGGCAACCTGCCGCCGAATGTCTGCCACCCGACGTATCTCGCCGAGCAAGCCCTGGCGATGGCGGCCGAATTCAAGCTTGGCTGCGAAATCCTTGAACGCGACGACATGGAAAAGCTGGGCATGCACTCCCTGCTATCGGTCGCCAAAGGCTCTCACCAGCCACCCAAATTGATCGTCCTGACCCACAAGGGCGGCAAGGCCAGTGAAAAGCCGGTGGTTCTGGTCGGCAAGGGCGTCACCTTCGATACCGGCGGCATCTCGCTGAAACCGGGCGCCGAAATGGACGAAATGAAATACGACATGTGCGGCGCGGCCAGCGTTCTCGGCACCATGCAGGCGGTGGCCCGCATGGGATTGCCAATCAACCTGACCGTCGTCGTCCCGGCCACCGAGAACATGCCGGGTGGCGGGGCAACCCGCCCGGGTGACATCGTCACATCGATGTCGGGCCAGACCATCGAGATTCTCAATACCGATGCCGAAGGCCGCTTGATCCTGTGCGACGCGCTGAGCTACGCCGAGCGCTTCGAACCGGATACCGTCATCGACGTCGCCACCCTGACCGGTGCCTGCGTCGTCGCACTCGGCCACATCGCGACCGGCCTGTTTGCCAACAAGGATGGCCTGGCGCGCGACCTGCTCGATGCCGGCGAAGAGTCGCACGACCGCGCCTGGCACATGCCGCTCTGGGACGACTATCAGGAGCTGCTGAAGAGCCCGTTCGCCGATATGGCCAATATCGGCGGCCGCTGGGGCGGGGCGATCTCGGCGGCCTGCTTCCTGGCCCGATTCACCAAGAAATTCGACTGGGCTCACCTGGACATCGCCGGCACCGCCTGGAAATCGGGCAGTGACAAGGGCGCCACCGGTCGGCCGGTCCCCTTGTTGACGCACTACCTGTTGCAACGCGCCGGCAAACTCAATTGACCCAGGTCTTTTTCTACCATGGGGCGGCGGACCGGATTGCCGCCGCCTGCGCCCTGTTGGGCGGCGCCTACGCAAAAAAGAAGGCGATGCTGGTCTATGCCCCCGACAAGGACGTTGCCAGTCACCTCGACCGCATGCTATGGACCCATCCGGCCTTGAGTTTTGTCCCGCACTGCGCCGCCAACTCCCCTCTGGCCAACGAAACGCCGGTTCTGATTGCCGACTCGCTGGAGAACATCGCCCAGGACGAACGTCTAATGAACCTGAGTCGTGAAATACCACCCGGCTTCGCCCGCTTTCAAAGCCTGATCGAAGTTGTCGGTCAGGAGGAAGCCGACCGTACCGCTGCCCGTGACCGCGTCAAGCTCTACAAGGAACGCGGCTGCGAGGTGCGCTACTTCGACCTCGCTGACCGCTAGGACCGCCCGTGGCCAGCCCGATCATCGCCCGTGCCGATGCCTTGATGCAGCGTCGCCGTCAAAACGCCGGCGATGCTGAAGACGTCCCGGTACTGACCGATAGCATTGACGATGAAGACGACATCCCGGTGCTGGTCGATGCCATACCCGTCACAACAGAAACGAAGGCCGTGGCATACGGCATCTGGCCGGAAGCGGAATTTCCAGCCGAAGCGGACCCGGTTGTTGCACTCGCCGATACGCCACCCGCGCCGGCCTTCGATGCCGCCTTGCACGACATCATTGCCCACGAACTGGCCCGCCGGGTCGAACAGCGACTGAGCGCCGAATTGCCGCGGCTCATCGAGGCCACGGTCCGCGACTACCTGGCCGAACAGGAAAAGATCGCCAAGCTCCAACCTCGCGACTGAGATTGGGCCGGAACCGGAGCCCGCCTCCGGTATAATTTTGGGTTTTCCCCTTTTCCGACAAGCCCATGGAACTCGCCAAAGCCTTTGAACCAGCCGATATCGAACGCCGCTGGTATCCCGAGTGGGAAGCCCAGAATTATTTCGCTGCCGGCGTAGACGACAGCAAGACCGACAACTTCTGCATCCTGCTGCCGCCGCCGAACGTCACCGGCACGCTACACATGGGTCACGGCTTCAACCAGACGATCATGGATGCGCTGACCCGCTACTACCGGATGCGCGGCCACAACACGCTATGGCAGCCGGGCACCGACCACGCCGGTATCGCCACCCAGATCGTCGTCGAACGCCAACTGGACGCCCAGGGCATCTCCCGCCACGACCTCGGCCGTGAGAATTTCCTGGAGAAAGTCTGGGAATGGAAGGAATACTCCGGCAACACCATCACCAAGCAGATGCGCCGCATGGGCACCAGCCCGGACTGGAAGCGCGAGCGCTTCACGATGGACGCCGGCCTCAACAAGGTAGTGAACGAAACTTTTGTCCGCTTGTACAACGAAGGTCTGATTTACCGCGGCAAGCGCCTGGTGAACTGGGACCCGAAGCTGAATACCGCCGTCTCCGACCTCGAAGTGGTGCAGGAAGAAGAAGACGGTTTCATGTGGCACATCCGCTATTCGCTGGCCGATGGCTCGGACAGCCTGGTGGTGGCCACCACCCGCCCGGAAACCATGCTCGGCGACACCGCCGTGATGGTTCACCCCGAAGACGAGCGCTACAAACACATGATCGGCAAGCGGGTAAAGCTGCCGCTGACCGATCGCGAAATCCCGATCATTGCCGACAGCTACGTCGATCTCGAATTCGGCACCGGCTGCGTCAAGGTCACCCCGGCACATGACTTCAACGACTATGCCGTCGGTCAACGTCACAACCTGCCGCTGATCTCCATCCTGACGCTGGATGCCAAGATCAACGACAACGCCCCGGAAAAATATCGCGGCCTGGACCGCTTCGACGCCCGCAAGGCCGTTGTCGCCGACCTCGAAGCCCTCGGCATTCTGGAAAAGACCGACAAGCACAAGCTGAAGGTGCCGCGCGGCGACCGGACCAATGTCGTCATCGAACCGATGCTCACCGACCAGTGGTTTGTCGCCATGTCGAAGCCGGGCGAAGATGGCAAGTCGATCACCGAGAAGGCCCTCGACGTCGTGCATTCCGGCGAAATCAAGTTCTATCCGGAAAATTGGGTCAATACCTACAACCAGTGGCTGAACAACATCCAGGACTGGTGTATTTCCCGCCAACTGTGGTGGGGCCACCAGATTCCGGCCTGGTATGGCGACGACGGCGAAATTTTCGTTGCCCACAACGAAGAAGAAGCCCGTGCTACTGCGGCGAAGCAAGGCTACACCGGCGCCCTCAAACGCGACGACGACGTCCTCGACACCTGGTTCTCCTCCGCCCTGTGGCCGTTCTCGACCCTCGACTGGACCGGTGACGCCGCAGTCGACGCCGCCAATCCGCTGCTCAAGCAATACCTGCCATCTTCGGTGCTGGTCACCGGCTTCGACATCATCTTCTTCTGGGTCGCCCGCATGGTCATGATGACCAAGCAGATCACCGGCCAGATCCCCTTCAAGCATGTCTATGTGCATGGCCTGATCCGCGATGGCGAAGGCCAGAAGATGTCGAAGTCCAAGGGCAACGTGCTCGACCCGATCGACCTGATCGACGGTATCGGCCTCGATGCGCTGATCGAAAAGCGCACCACCGGCCTGATGAACCCGAAGCAGGCGGAAAGCATCGCCAAGAAGACGAAGAAGGAATTCCCGGAGGGCATCCAGTCCTTTGGTACCGACGCGCTGCGCTTCACCTTTGCCAGCCTGGCTTCGCCGGGCCGCGACATCAAGTTCGACCTGAACCGTTGCGACGGCTACCGCAATTTCTGCAACAAGCTGTGGAATGCCACCCGCTTCGTACTGATGAATGTC
>Ga0209798_10001480_pt1 | contig 14109 bp, 13 predicted proteins | sample DOMMetBare3Fresh_FD_187475 | JGI IMG/M metagenome (GOLD analysis project Ga0209798, IMG submission 187475) | Wetland sediment microbial communities from St. Louis River estuary, USA, under dissolved organic matter induced mercury methylation -... | ecosystem: Environmental > Aquatic >...
GGGCTCAGTGCCGGCGCGAAGATCGTGCACGTGGCCGCGGGGCCGATGACCACGGCGCAGGTCGGCGAGCTCCGGGCCAGCCGACCCGACGTCATCCTGCTGGTGGGCGGAACCGACGGCGGCAACGCGCAGGTGCTGCTGCACAACGGCTCCCGGCTGGCCAGGGCCCGGCTCGGCGCCCCGGTCGTGGTCGCCGGCAACATCGAGGCCCGCAGCGAGGTCGCCCTCGCGCTGGAGTCGACCGGCCGGCGCTTCATCCTGACCGACAACGTCCTCCCGCAGATCGGCGTGATCAACCCCGATGGCGCCCGCGCCGCCATCCGCCAGGTGTTCCTGCGCCATGTCATCGGGGGCAAGCACCTGTCCAAGGGCCCCCAGTTCGCCGCGATGGTCCGGGCGGCCACCCCCGACGCGATGCTGCGCGGGGTCGAGACGCTGGCCGCGGCGGCCGGCAGGGACGGCGGTGACGTGCTCGTCTTCGACATCGGCGGGGCCACCACCGACGTCTACTCGGTGATCAGCCCCGAGGGCGAGGATGCCGTGATGCGCAAGGAGGTCGTTGCCCCGCTCTGGCATGCCCGGACCGTGGAGGGTGACCTGGGGATGCGCTGGAACGCCCATGGCATCACCCAGGCGGCGGCCTCGGAGAAGCTGCTGTCCGGCCCCGACCTCGAGCGGCTCCAGATCTGGGCGGCACGCGTCGAGGCCGACCCGACGCACATTCCACAGGGTGACGGCGAGGTCGAGCTTGATCTGGCCCTGGCGCGAGTGGCCGCCCTCACCGCCGTTCGCCGCCACGCCCGTCCCGCGCACCCCGGCGACAACGCCCGTCCGCTCGCGCAGCTCGCCCATGTCATCGGCTCCGGCGGGGTGCTCCGGCACTGCTCCGAGGCGAAGCAGGACGAGGTGCTGCGCGCGGTCACCACCGATGTCGGCGGTGGCTGGAAGGTCCCGGCGCAGGCACGCACGACGGTTGACTCGGCATACCTGCTGTTCGCGGTGGGGCTGCTGGCAGACGCTGACGGTCACGGTCCCGAGGTGGCTGCCCGGGTGGCTGCCCACGTGCTGGCTTCGGAGGCTCTGCACCTGCGCTGACGGGGGCGACGGTAGCCTTCACGGATGGCAACAACGTCGCTGCCCGTCTCCCTTGACGATGTCCTGGCTGCGCAGGACCTGCTGAGCGAGATCATCAGCCCCACCCCGCTGGAGTTCAGCCAGGCGCTGTCGGACCGCGTGGGAGGCGACGTCCACCTCAAGTGCGAGAACCTGCAACGTGCCGGTTCCTTCAAGATCCGCGGCGCGTACACGCGCATGTCCCGCCTCACCGACGAGGAGAAGGCCCGGGGCGTCGTGGCTGCCAGCGCCGGGAACCACGCTCAGGGCGTGGCGCTGGCAGCCAAGCTGCTCGGCATCTCCTCGACCGTCTTCATGCCGCTGGGCGCGCCGATCCCCAAGCTGATGGCCACCCGCGGGTACGGCGCCGAGGTCGAGCAGCTCGGCACCAGCATCGACGAGTGCCTGGTCAGGGCAAGGCGGTTCGAGGCCGAGACCGGCGCTGTGCTGATCCACCCGTTCGACCACGCCGACATCGTGGCCGGTCAGGGGACCTGCGCCCTGGAGATCCTCGAGCAGTGCCCCGACGTCAGAACCATCGTGGTCAGCGCCGGCGGCGGCGGTCTGCTGGCCGGCATCGCGACGGTCGTGGCGGCCAGGCGTCCCGAGGTGCGCGTCATCGGGGTGCAGGCCGAGAAGGCCGCCGCATACCCGCCGTCGCTGGCAGCCGGCCACCCGGTGCCGCTGGCCACGATGGCCACGATGGCCGACGGCATCGCCGTCGGCTGTCCCGGCGAGGTGCCGTACGCCATCGTCCGTGAGCTGGTCGACTCGATCGAGACGGTCAGTGAGGACACGCTCTCGCGCGCCGTGCTCTTCCTGCTGGAGCGGGCCAAGCTGCTCGTTGAGCCGGCCGGCGCCGCCGCCGTCGCGCGACTGCTCGATGCGGGCAAGGGGGTCCATGACGGCCCGGTCGTCGCGGTCCTGTCCGGCGGGAACATCGACCCCCTGCTGCTGTTGCGGATCATCCGGCACGGCCTGGCCGTTGCCGGGCGATACCTGCAGTTCCGGGTTCGGGTCCCCGACCGCCCGGGATCGCTGGCCGGGCTGCTGGCCGATCTGGCCGGCGCCGACGCGAACGTCCTGGACATCGAGCACGTCCGCACGGGTGCCACGCTGCCGGTGGACGAGGTCGAGATCGCAGTGCAGCTCGAGGCCAAGGGCACTGAGCACCGTGAGGATCTGTTGAACGCCCTGCGCGCCAAGGGGTACTCGCCGATGTTCGGCTGAGACGCCGAAGCCGGTCTGAATCGGCTGGCTGCCGGTGGGAGGCGCATGTCACAGTTGGCTCGTGGCGGACGCAGTGAGAGCCCGGGGGCTGGTCAAGCACTTCGGCGAGGTGAAGGCCCTCGACGGCATCGACGTGACCGTGCCCGAAGGGTCGGTCCTCGGCCTGCTGGGGCCCAACGGTGCCGGCAAGACCACGGCGGTGCGCATCCTGGCGACTCTGTTGACGCCGGACGCCGGAACCGCCGAGGTGGCTGGAGTCGACCTGCTCAAGGACCCCAGGGAGGTCCGGCGACGGATCGGGCTCTCGGGGCAGTATGCCGCCGTCGACGAGTACCTCACCGGTTTCGAGAACCTCGACATGATCGGCCGGCTCTACCACCTCGGCCGCCGGGCGAGCCGGGAGCGCGCCCGCGAGCTGTTGGCCCAGTTCAGCCTCGGGGAAGCCGGCGACCGGATGGCCAAGACCTACTCGGGCGGCATGCGCCGGCGTCTGGACCTTGCGGGCGCCCTGGTCGCCAACCCGCCGGTCATCTTCCTGGACGAGCCCACGAGCGGGCTCGACCCCCGCAGCCGGTCCGACATGTGGGAGGTCATCCAGGCGCTGGTCGCCGGTGGCACCTCACTGTTGCTGACCACCCAGCACCTCGAGGAGGCCGACCTGCTGGCGAGCAACATCATGGTCATCGACCATGGCAAGGTCATTGCGGAGGGCACGGCCGACCAGCTCAAGTCCCAGGTCGGCGGCGAGCGCCTCGAGATCACCGTGGCCGACGGGTCCCAGCTGGTGGCTGCCAGGGAGCTGCTCGAGCCCATCGGGGTGGGAAAGGCGGTCCTGGAGGATCATCGACGGTCCCTGCTGATGCCGGTCAGCGGTGGTGCGGCGGTACTCACCGACGCGCTGCGCAGGCTCGATGCCGCCCAGATCGTCCTGGATGACGTCGGCTTGAGGCGCCCCACCCTGGATGACGTCTTCCTCTCGCTCACCGGTCACGTGACCGAACAGGCCGACGGTTCGCAGGCCGGCGCACCGGTTCAGGGGGCTGCCCGATGAGTGTCCAGAGTGCCCTCGGCGACGGTTTCGTGGTGGCCAAGCGCAACCTGATCAAGATCAAGCGCGTTCCGGACCTGCTCGTGTTCACCACCCTGAGCCCGATCATGTTCGTGCTGCTGTTCGCGTACGTGTTCGGCGGCGCGATCACCGTCCGGGGCAGCACGTACAAGGAGTTCCTGATCGCCGGGATCTTCGCCCAGACCGTTGTCTTCGGTACCACGATCACCGGGGCGGGGCTCGCCGAGGACATCCAGAAGGGGATCATCGACAGGTTCAGGTCGCTGCCGATGTCGCCGTCGGCGGTGCTTTTCGGGCGCACGCTCTCTGACATCGTCAACAACGTGATCGTCGTGGTGGTGATGTCGTTGACCGGCCTGGCGGTCGGCTGGCGCATCCGCACCTCGCCCCTCGAGGCGCTGGGCGGGTTCCTGCTCCTGCTGGCCTTCGCCTACGCGTTCTCGTGGGTCATGGCCATGGTCGGGCTGCTGGCGCCGAGCCCCGAGGTGGTCAACAACGCGTCATTCGTCGTCATCTTCCCGCTGACGTTCGTGGCCAACACCTTCGTGCCCATCACCACGTTGCCCGCGCCGTTACAGGCCATCGCCCTGTGGAACCCGGTCTCGGCAGTCACCGAGGGAGCGCGCCGGCTCTTCGGCAACATCCCGCCGGGCACACCGACCCCGGACAGCTGGGCGCTGCAGCACCCGGCTACCTACACCCTCATCTGGGCCGTGGCCATCCTGGTCATCTTCGTCCCGCTGACGACCCGGCAGTTCCGCCGCTCGGTGAGCCGCTGAGCTGTGATCGAGGGGATCAGCCGGCGCACGGTTTGGCGTCGAGGACCTTGACCTTGACCTCGTTGCCCCTGGGATCCCGGTAGCTGGTCGTATCGCCGGCCTTGAGGTTCAGGATGGCCATCCCCAGGGGCGACTTCTCGCTGTACACGGGCAGATCCGAGTCCCCTGCGATCTCACGGTTGCCGAGCAGGAAGGCAAGCTCCTCGTCGAACAGCTCGACAGTGACGACCATGCCGGGCTCGACGATGCCATGGTCCGGAGGGGACTGTCCGACGGTGGCGCCGTCCAGGAGCTGGGTCAGCTGACGGATCCGGGCCTCCATCTTGCCCTGTTCCTCCTTGGCCGCGTGGTAGCCGCCGTTCTCTTTGAGGTCGCCCTCGTCCCGGGCAGACTCGATCTTCTTGGAGATGTCCGAGCGGCCTTCACCCGAGAGCTGGTTCAGCTCGCCCCTGAGCCGGTCGTAGGCCTCCTGGGTGAGGTAACTCGCAGCAGGCGTCGCGGTGTCGGTCACGTCTAGCTCCTTGGTTGCTGGGGTTGGCAACGGTCCGCCAGACCAGCGGTATGCCGTGAGCCAAGTAAGCGGGTCCGGACCCCCGATCCCATGATCGGTAGAGCCCAGACCCCGGTGCGTTCCGTCAAGCCTAGCAATCTTTCGCCCCACCCGGGAGATAGTCCTGCTCAGCCGATGGAGCAGGACCTGACCACGCCGGTGACCGCGCGGGTGGTCGTGCGCACTCTCGTGGTGCGCTGCACCGAGGTTGTGTCCGAGCCCGGGACGTGGACCTCGACCAGGCCCACCGTCGCGAAGCTGCGGTCCATTGCGCGGATCACACAGGTCACGTCGCGACCGATCGGCCGGCTGACCAGGTAGGTCACGTCCACGGACCGGTCGTCGACCACGTGATAGCCCCGGACCGTCCAGCTCGGCTTGCCGACGGTGCTGGCCAGCCCGAACCAGACGGCCATGGCGCAGCCCAGCGCGATGCCGACGGTGGCGACGACCCACCACGTGGTGGTGCCGGGGGCGGGGCGCGGAATCGGCACGGGCCTGGACCTTTCGGGGGTTGGTCGACGGTGGGTGGCAGGATGAACATCCGGACCGGTCCTGGGACCGGTCTTGGACCATAGTCTCGTATGACGGCGAATATCCGCCTATGACGTTGAGCAGGAGCAGACGTGGAGCAGAGACTGCGGCTCATGGCGGTGCATGCGCACCCCGATGACGAGTCGAGCAAGGGCGCGGCCACCATGGCCAAGTATGTGGCCGAGGGCGTGGACGTGCTCGTGGTGTCCTGTACCGACGGCGAGCGGGGCGACGTCCTGAACCCGGCACTCAAGAACGACCCGGAGATCCTGCGAAACCTGCCGGAGGTGCGCCGTCGCGAGATGGCCATGGCCCGGCAGATCCTCGGCGTCCAGCACACCTGGCTCGGTTTCGTGGACTCCGGCCTTCCCGAGGGTGACCCGTTGCCGCCCCTACCCGAGGGCTGCTTCGCCCTCGAGCCGATCGAGGTGACGACCGAGGCGCTGGTCCGGGTCATCCGGGAGTTCAGGCCTCATGTGATGACGACATACGACGAGAAGGGCGGCTACCCCCACCCGGACCACATCATGTGTCACACGGTGTCGATGTCCGCCTTTGCCGCGGCTGGTGACCCGGCCGCCTACCGTCATGCCGGCCCGCCCTGGCAGCCCCTGAAGATCTACTACAACCAGACGCTGACCAAGGCCCGGATCATCTCGTACCACGACGCGATGGAGGCGGCCGGGCTGGAGTCCCCGTACGGGGAGTGGATCTCGCGCTGGGAGGACCGCGGCGAGCGCACCATCACGACCAGGGTCGAGTGCGCCGACTACTTCGAGCAGCGCGACCGGGCGCTGCTGGCCCACGCAACCCAGGTCGACCCCGATGGCACCTGGTTCACGGTGCCGATGGCGATGCAGAAGGAGATCTGGCCGACCGAGGACTTCGAGGCGGCGGTGTCCTATGTGCCGGTCGAACCCCCGGAGTCGGACCTCTTCGCCGGACTCGGTACCCCCGAACGGGCAAGCGCCCTGGCGACATCCGGCGACCTGTCCATCGCGTATGACGGACGGAAGGGGGCCCGATGAACCCCGAGAGCGTTGATGTCACCGCGGGGCTCGGCGGCTTCCTGGCCTTCTTCCTGCTCGCCCTGGCCCTCTACTTCCTAATGCGCAACATGAACGGGCGGCTGCGCCGGCTCGCGTATCGCGAAGAGCAGGAGGCCAAGGAGGCCCAGGAGCCCGAGGAGGCCGAGGAGCCCACTGACAGCCCACCCGGGGAGAAGCCGGAATCGGCCGGCCCGAAGGGTGGCTCGCAGGATGGTCCGGACCTAGTCTGATCCAACAGCGCGGGGTTGCCGTGCCGACAGGTCAGATCAGGGGAGGTACGTGTCATGGGTGGTCGCGTGGTGCACTTCGAGGTTCCTTTTGACGATGGCGACCGGGCCCGGGCGTTCTACCAGAACGCTTTCGGCTGGACCATCACGGAGATGCCCGAGATGAGTTACACGCTGGTCGGCACAGGACCCTCCGGCGAGCAGGGACCAACGGAGCCGGGCTACATCGGCGGTGGCATGATGGCGCGTGAGGGATTCTACAAGGGGCCGGTCATCACGGTGGATGTCGACGACATCGACGCCGCCCTTGCCAAGATCGAGCAGCTCGGGGGCAAGACGGTGCAGCCGCGCCAGGACATGGGGGAGATGGGCGCCACCGCCTACTTCACTGATCCTGAGGGGAACCTGATGGGCCTCTATCAGAGTGGGCCCCGGGGCTGAACAGGTCGCGTCTCTTCAGGTCGCGTCTCTTCAGGTCATGGGCCCGGACGCGTAGACGGCCATGGACACCGCGATGTAGTGCACGGCGAAGGCGGCGACGGTCAGCACGTGGAAGATCTCGTGGAAGCCGAACCAGCGCGGTGAAGGGTTAGGCCGCTTGGTTCCGTAGACGACGGCACCGAGGGTGTACAGCAGGCCACCCACGGCGATCAGGATGACGACGGCTGCCCCGCCGGACTCATACAGCGGTTTGAGGTAGAACACGGCGACCCAGCCCAGCGCGACGTAGATGGGCGTGTAGAGCCAGCGGGGCGCACCGATCCAGAAGACACGGAACAGCACCCCGCCGACCGCTCCGATCCAGGCGATCAGCAGCAGGCTGCGGGCCTGTGTCGGCGGCAGCAGCAGCAGCGCGAACGGCGTGTAGGTGCCGGCGATGATCAGGAAGATGTTGGAGTGGTCCATTCGCTTCAGGGTGCTCTGGACCGCAGCCGACCAGGTGCCGCGGTGGTAGACCGCCGAGGTGCCGAACAGCATGGCGGCCGTGATGGCAAAGATGATGGCGCCGATGCGGGCCTTGCCGCCCGGGGCGAGGGCCACCAGGACGATGCCCGCCGCCAGCACCAGCGGGAAGCTCCCGGCGTGGATCCAGCCGCGCAGCTTGGGCTTGACCGCCGCGACGGCGGCCGCGGCCGCAACCCGTGGGCCGCGGTCGGCCGCCGGGGGGGTGGAGCTCATGGGACAACCCTAACTTCTGCGGGTGTGGAGCACATGAGACAACCGTAACCTACGGGACCGTAAGTTACTAACGCGTAACTTGTGAGGGCGGGTTTGCCCAGCCCCACCGGGAGCTGCAGGAACCCGGAGTACCGTTGGAGCAAGAGATCAAGGAGGCTGGCCATGGGGCTGCGTGACCTGCTGTATGGCGCCTACGAGCGTCGCCTCGCCGCCTCGCTGCGGGACCAGAGGCTGCCGCGGCACGTCGGCGTCATGCTCGACGGGAACCGCAGATGGGCCAAGGCGAACGGCGCCAACACCGCGCAGGGGCATCAGGCCGGCGCTGACAACATCTCGCCCCTTCTGGGCTGGTGCGAGGAGGCCGGAGTCGAGGTGGTCACCCTCTGGCTGCTCTCGACCGACAACCTCAACCGCCCGGCCGAGGAGCTCAAGCCCCTCCTGGCGATCATTGAGCATGTCGTCACCGACCTCGCCGCATCGAGGCGCTGGCAGCTGAACCCCGTCGGGGCCCTCGACCTTCTGCCTGTCGAGACTGCCCAGTGTCTCAAGAACGCGGCGGATGCCACCCGCGACGTCCAGGCCATGATCGTCAATGTCGCCGTCGGCTACGGTGGCCGCCGCGAGATCGCCGACGCGGTCCGCTCTATGCTGCTGGAGCACGCGGCCAAGGGAACCTCCATCGAGGAGCTCGCCGAGGTGTTCGACGTCGAGCACATAGCGGACCATCTCTACACCAGGGGGCAGCCAGACCCTGACCTGGTGATCCGCACCTCGGGCGAGCAGCGGCTCGGCGGCTTCATGCTCTGGCAGAGCGCGCACAGCGAGTTCTACTTCTGCGAGGCCTACTGGCCGGACTTCCGCCATGTCGACTTCCTGCGTGCTCTGCGTGCGTACGCCGAGCGTGAAAGGCGTTACGGCAGCTAGCGGCCCTGCGGCTGCGGTGATGGCGCGAGTTGCATTGGATGTGATGACAGCCGGCCGGTTGCAGGCTTAGCCTCAGCAGTGACGCGCAGTTCCTACCTGCTGTGCGCAGGGAGTCTCGATGGCCACGGTTCGTCGCCCGTCGACCAGCTCAGATGACGGCCGGAAGACGTATGTGCTGGATACCTCCGTCCTACTCTCGGACCCGCGAGCGATGCTGCGGTTCAGCGAGCACGAGGTGGTGCTCCCGGTCGTCGTGGTGACCGAGCTCGAGGCGAAGCGCCACCACCCGGAGCTGGGCTTCTTCGCCCGGCAGGCGTTGCAGCTGCTGGATGAGATGCGTATCCAGCAGGGACGCCTCGACGCGCCGATCCCGGTGGGCCACGAGGGGGGCAGCCTGCGCGTCGAGCTCAACCACACCGACCTGGAGTCACTGCCCGCGGGCTTCCGGCTGGGCGACAACGACACCCGCATCCTGGCCGTCGCCAAGAACCTGAGCCTCGCCGGTCGGGATGTGACGATCGTCAGCAAGGACCTGCCGATGCGCGTCAAGGCGTCGGCGTGCGGGCTGGACGCCCAGGAGTACCGCGCCGAGTTCGCGGTCGACAGCGGCTGGACCGGCATGGCAGAGCTCAGCGTCTCGGTGGAGCAGATGGACTCGCTGTACGAGACCGGCCGCCTCGAGAGCGAGCAGGCGCTCGAGCTGCCGTGCCACACGGGGCTGGTGCTGATGTCGCCACGCGGCGGGGGGCTGGGGAGGGTGGGCCCGGACAAGCTGGTCCGGCTGGTGCGCGGCGACCGCGACGCGTTCGGTCTGCACGGCCGCAGCGCTGAGCAGCGGATCGCCCTGGACCTGCTGATGGACCCTGACGTCGGCATCGTCAGCCTGGGCGGGCGGGCGGGCACCGGCAAGAGCGCCCTGGCACTGTGCGCCGGGCTCGAGGCGGTCATGGAGCGGCGACAGCACCGCAAGGTCGTCGTCTTTCGCCCGTTGTTTGCGGTGGGCGGTCAGGAGCTCGGATACCTGCCCGGCACCGAGACCGAGAAGATGGGGCCCTGGGGCCAGGCGGTCTTCGACACCCTGGGGGCGCTGGTCTCCACCGAGGTGGTCGAGGAGATCCTGGACCGGGGGATGCTGGAGGTCATGCCGTTGACCCACATCCGGGGCCGGTCGCTGCACGACTCCTTCGTCATCGTGGACGAGGCTCAGTCCCTCGAGCGCAACGTGCTGCTCACGGTGCTCTCGCGGATCGGCCAGAACTCCAAGGTGGTCCTGACCCACGATGTTGCCCAGCGTGACAACCTGCGGGTGGGTCGCCATGACGGTGTCGCGGCAGTCATCGAGGCGTTGAAGGGACACCCGCTGTTCGCTCACATCACCCTGACGAGGAGCGAGCGCAGCCCGATCGCGGCGCTGGTGACCGACCTGCTGGAGGGCCTGGAGATCTGAGGTCCCGCGCGCCTGCTGGTGCCGATGTGCCTGATGGTGCTGGTGGGTAGCTATGTCCTATGGGGATTAGGTATTCCCGGGGATCTTTGACACGGTTGCCGCGCAAGGTCCAGTTCGATGACGCACACAGACCACCAGATCTGGTGGTCATTTTCTTTTGTGGAGGCTGCGTGACTTCGGCGTACAGGGGGCGACATGCCGGTGCAGATCACCGGACCCCTGTCGTAGACGGCGCCTCGACCCCTGCCGCGGGCAGGGCTCGGCCGACAGGTCACTGGTTCTCCTACGCGCTTCGTCTGCCGGTGGTCTCCGCCGCTGCGATCCTCGCCGTTGCCGGCGCCTGTGCGGCCGGTTCGTCCGCGGCCACGGCGAGTGACTCGCCCGTGTCGTTCACGGCCAGCCCGATGGCGGCGGCCCAGGCCACCGAGGTCGCGTACAGCCGGAACGACACCAACACCGCCCTGGCGGCGGCCCGACGCTCGGGGGTCCAGCGCGCCTCCGTCCTGACGCACCAAGAGGCAGCGGCTGCCGAGGCGCTCGTCCGGGCCCGGGTGGAGGCGGCTGCGGCGCTGGTCCGCGCTCGTGAGGTGGCCGCCCAGCGGGTCGCTCGCGAGAAGGTACGCCAGGGGCTGCTTGACCGGGCGCGGTCCGACCCCCGGTCCGTCGGCCGCCTGCTGGCCGCCGACCGCGGTTGGGGCGACTCGCAGTATGCCTGTCTGGACAGCCTGTGGACCAAGGAGAGCGGCTGGCGCTGGAACGCCGACAATCCCGGATCTGACGCCTACGGCATACCGCAGGCGCTGCCCGGCACCAAGATGGCCTCGGTCGGCAGTGACTGGGCCACCAACCCGATCACCCAGATCACGTGGGGCCTCTCGTACATCGCGAACCGGTACGGGACCCCGTGCGCGGCATGGTCCCAGTCCCGGGCCGTCAACTGGTACTGACTCACTCGAACAGCCCGAGACACAGCGGCCCGCCCGAACCTCTCCGGTTCGGGCGGGCCGTTGTGGCGTGCAGGCGACTACAGGAAGAGGCTCACCAGCGTGAAGCCCACGACGCAGGACGTGAAGACCGAGATCAGCCCCGGGATGATGAACGAGTGGTTGATCACGTACCTGCCGATGCGGGTGGTCCCGCTCCGGTCGAACCCGATGCAGGCCAGGTCCGAGGGGTAGGTCGGCAGGATGAAGTAGCCGTACGACGCCCCGAAGAAGGCGATGATCATCGCCGGCTCCACGCCGAGGGCGAGACCGATCGGCGCGACGGCCACCAGGGCGGCCGCCTGGCTGTTGACCAGCTTGGAGACCACGAACAGGACGATCGCGTAGGTCCAGGGCGCGCCCTGGACAACTCCCGCGAGGGAGTCCTGCAGCGCGTCGATGTGCGCCGAGAAGAAGGTGTCCGCCATCCAGGCCACGCCGAAGACCGCGAAGATGGCCGTCATGCCGGCTTTGAACACCGAACCGTTGTTGATCTCTGCGGCTTTCACCTTGCAGGAGAGCAGGATGACTGCGCCCGCGACGAGCATCGCCATCTGGATGACCAGGTTCATCGACAGCTTCTCGGTCTCGCCGTCAACAGTGAAGCTCGGGCGCAGGCCTGAGAAGGCACCCAGGACCACGACGGTGGCGATGCCGGCGAAGAAGATCCAGGTGGACAGGAACGCCTCCCTGGAGAACGTCCTGTCCATCAGGGTTGCCCCGCTGCTGCCGCTGACGCTGCTGCCACCTGTACCGCTTCCGCCGGCTCCCGCCCTCGCCCCGGTAAGCTGCGGGGTCGGCAGGGCGCCGTCCTGGCTGACGGCCGAGTCGCTGCCGTAGACGTAGGCGTACTGCTCGGGGTCGGCGATCCTGGCCTGGAACTCCGGGTCGTCGTCGAGGTCCTTGCCCCGGCGCATGCTCCACAGCGCCGCCACCAGGACACCGGACAGCGAGGCGGGGATCGAGATCATCAGGATCTGCGGGATGGTGTAGGCCTCGCCGAGTCCGGCCTTCGCGCCGAGGATGGTGACCAGGGAGACCGTGGCCACGGACACCGGTGAGGCGGTGATGCCCATCTGTGAGGCGGTCGAGGCGGCGGCCATGGGCCGCTCCGGGCGGATGTTGTTCTTGATCGCGATGTCGTCGATGATCGGGAACATCGTGTAGACCACGTGGCCGGTGCCGCACAGCAGCGTGAGCGACCACGTGGTCAGCGGCGCCAGGATGGTGATGTACTTCGGGTGCCTGCGCAGGATCTTCTCCGCGAACTGCATCATCACGTCGAGGCCGCCGGCGCTCTGCAGCACGGACGCGCACCCGATCACCGCGAGAATCGTCAGCATCACGCTGACCGGTGGCTCGCCGGGAGTAAGCCCGAAGACGAAGACGAAGATGACCAGGCCCACCCCGGAGATGAGCCCCAGCCCGATGCCTCCGTAGTGGGTGCCGAGCAATAAACAGGCCAGGATGACGACGATCTGCAGTGTGAGGATCATGGTTTCGTTTCTTGTGGGAGCTCGCCGAATGCCATCGGCTGCGGCAGACAGACTGAGCCGGGCGAACCGGGTTCTGTGAACCGGTTCACTCTTGGTTACATCCTCGGGGACTGTGTGCTGACCCTGTGAGGACCTACGTCCTCGCATTTCCTGTGATGTGGCTCACCATTCGTGATCCGGCAGGGCTGCAGCCTGTATACAGACCCGGCTCAGGAGGCGGAGGAGGCGCGGGTCATCGAGAGCACGTCCAGGGCCTGGTTGAGCTGGGCCTGGGTCAGATCGCCCGCTTCGACGTGGCCGCGGGCAATGACGATGTCCCGGATGGATCGACTCTCAGAAACGGACTGCTTGACGACCGCCGCGGCCGCCTCGTAGCCCAGATAGCGGTTGAGCGGTGTGACGATCGCCGGTGAGCTCTGGGCCAGGTCAAGGCACCGTTGCTCGTTCGCGGTGATGCCGTCGACGCATCGGTCGGCAAGGAGCCGGCAGGCCGAGGCAAGGAACGTCAGCGACTCGAGCAGGTTGCGTCCGATCACCGGCAGCATGACGTTGAGCTCGAAGTTGCCGGCCGCTCCCGCCGTGGTGACCGTCGTGTCGTTGCCGATGACCTGGGCGCAGACCATGAGAGCTGCTTCCGGGACCACCGGGTTGACCTTGCCGGGCATGATGCTCGACCCGGGCTGCAGCTCAGGCAGGTGGATCTCGCCCAGACCGGCTCGCGGACCCGAGCCCATCCAGCGCAGGTCGTTGCAGATCTTGGTCAGGCTGACCGCGAGGACCTTGGCGGCCCCGCTGAGGGCGACCAGCGCGTCCTGGGTGGACTGGGCCTCGAAATGGTCCAGGGCCTCCCGGAACGGGCTGCCGTTTGCCTGGCTGAGCCGGGCGATCACACCCGCGGCAAACCCTGGCGCCGCGTTCAGCCCGGTGCCGGCCGCGGTCCCGCCCAGCGGCAGCTCGGCGGCACCGTCCGCGGCCGCGAGAAGCCGCCCTCGGGCGAGCTCCACCTGGCGCCGATAGCCGCCGAACTCCTGGCCGAGGGTGACCGGGACGGCATCCATCAGGTGTGTCCGGCCGGCCTTGACGACGTCGGCGAAGGCCTTCTGGCGGCCGTGCAGAGCGCTCGACAGGCGGTCAAGTGCCGGCTCCAGCACGTCCCGCGCAGTGAGCACGGCGGCGACCCGGATGGCGGTGGGGAAGGTGTCGTTGCTGGACTGCCCGGCGTTGACGTGGTCGTTCGGGTGGATGTCCAGACCGCTCTCGAGGCGGGCGACTCGTGCGACGACCTCATTGACGTTCATGTTGGTGGAGGTGCCGGAGCCGGTCTGGAAGACATCCACGGGGAACTGGTCGTCATGGCGGCCATCGGCGACGTCGTCGGCGGCCTGGACGATGGCGCGGGCGATGTCCGGGTCCAGCAGGGACAGGTCGGCGTTGACCCGCGCGGCAGCGGACTTGATCTGGGCAAGAGCGTGGATGATCGGCAGCGGCATGGTCAGCCCGGAGATGGGGAAGTTCGTCACCGCCCGCGC
>Ga0209798_10001482_pt1 | contig 14104 bp, 16 predicted proteins | sample DOMMetBare3Fresh_FD_187475 | JGI IMG/M metagenome (GOLD analysis project Ga0209798, IMG submission 187475) | Wetland sediment microbial communities from St. Louis River estuary, USA, under dissolved organic matter induced mercury methylation -... | ecosystem: Environmental > Aquatic >...
ACACCGGCTCGTCGCATCTCCCCTCGCTCCTCGCTGCCGTCTCGCGCCCCGCCTGCTGGCACCCCGGGCTTGGCTAACCTGACTCCTGGTGCTGGCTCTCCCTCATGTGGCGTCTGGAAAGGTCCGCGAGATCTACGCGGTGGGGCCCGATCACCTCCTGTTCGTGGCAACCGATCGCATCTCGGCCTACGACGTCATCCTCTCTCCGATCGTTCCCGACAAGGGTCGCGTCCTCACCGCGGTATCGCTGTTCTTCTTCGACCTGCTCGACGGCGTGCTGGGCGTGGTCCCTCATCGCGCCCCTCCGTAGCCCCAGCGCGCGAGGTCGTCCGCCCCGACGCCGGGCGCCGGGGCGAACTCGCGGAGCCGCGCCACGTGGCGCGCCACGACGTCCGCCTCCAGGTTCACCGGCGTGCCCGGCCGCGCGGCGCCGAGCGTGGTCCGGGCGAGCGTCTCGGGGATGAGCGCGACCTCGAACCACTCGCGGCCGACCGCCGCGACGGTGAGCGACACCCCGTCCACCGCGATCGACCCCTTCTCCGCGACGAGCGGCGCGATGGGGGCGGGCAGCGCGATGCGCAGCCGCGCCCCCTGCCCCTCCGGCGTCCGCGAGACGACCTGCCCCACCGCGTCCACGTGCCCCTGCACGAGGTGGCCGCCGAGGCGATCCGACAGCGCGAGCGCCCGCTCCAGGTTCACGGCCGTCCCCGGCCGCCAGCCGCCGATGGTGGTCCGCGCGAGCGTCTCCGGGACCGCGTCGAACGAGACGAGGCCAGCGCCGCGCTCGACGACCGTGAGGCAGACGCCGGAGCAGGCGACGCTCTCGCCCGGGGCCAGGGCGTCCACGGGGAGCGCCCTCGGCCTGAGCGTCAGGCGAGCGCCTCCCTGGCGCGGGGCGAGGTGGTCGACCACCCCCATGTCCGAGACGAGACCGGTGAACATTTCCGGCGCAATCCTAGCCGCGTCCTGGGTTTTTCGCCAACGCGGCCGCGCGGCGCCCGCGGACCGGCAAGGGCGCGTCAGCGCCGCCGGCGCGCCGGCCGGGCGCCCGCCCGGGACGGGCGCAGGGGCCGGCCCTGCACCAGGACGTCGTCGCCCATCCGCTCGACCTCGACCTCGTCGAGCCGCAGCGCGTCCGCCATGCGCGCCGGCCCGCGGAGCGCGGCGAGCGGCACGCCGTCCGCGCCGGCGAGCTTCGGCGCGACGAAGATCGCGACGCGGTCCACGAGCCCCTCGGCGAGGAAGCGCGCGTGGACCCGCGCGCCGCCCTCCACGAGGAGGTGGGTGACGCCGCGGGCGGCGAGCCTCGCGAGGAGGTCCTCGAGGTCCACGCCGCCCTTCCCGCGGCGGCAGCGGAGCAGCTCGACCCGGGGGCCCAGCCGCCGGGTGCGCGGCGAGGCGTGCGCGACGATCGTCGGCGCCGCCGAGCGCGGGCGGAGGAGCCGGAGCCGCGCCGGGAGGGAGAGGTCGGTGTCGAGCACGACGCGGATCGGGTCGCGCCCCCGCCCCCCCGGGAGCCGGGTGGTGAGGCGCGGATCGTCGGCGCGGGCCGTCCCGGCGCCGACGAGGACGGCGTCCACCCGGTCGCGAAGCCGGTGGACCCAGCGGCGCGCCTCCTCGCCGCTGATCCAGCGCGCGTCGCCGGTGCGCGTCGCGATCCGGCCGTCGAGCGTCACGGCGGCCTTGAGCGTCACGTAGGGCCGGCGATCGCGGATGTAGCGGAACCAGTGGGCGTTCAGGGCGTCGCACTCCGGCCCGAGCACGCCCGGCACGACCTCGACGCCCGCCGCGCGGAGCCGCGCGATCCCCTTGCCGTTCACGAGCGGGTTCGGGTCGGCGGAGCCGACGAAGACGCGCGACACGCCCGCCTCGAGGATGGCGATCGAGCAGGGCGGCGTCCTCCCGAAGTGATCGCAGGGCTCGAGCGTGGTGTAGAGGTCCGCCCCGCGGGCGCGCGCCCCGGCGGCGCGGATCGCGACGATCTCGGCGTGCGGGCCGCCCGCCCGCGCGTGGTGGCCGCGCGCGACGGCCCGGCCGTCCCGGACGAGCACCGCCCCGACCGCCGGGTTCGGGCTCGTCCGCCCGAGTCCCTTGGCCGCCTCGCCGAGCGCGACGCGCATGAAGCGCTCCGCCGCCGCGCGATCGCGCGGGGCCGCCCGCGCCTCGCGGCGGCGCGGCGGGCGGGTCCCGGAGCGGCGGGCGGGCCGCCTCATCGCCCCTCCGTCCCTCCCCGGCCGCCGCTCTTCACGAGCCCCTCGAGCTCGGACATGAACTCGGCCACGTCGCGGAACGCCCGGTACACCGAGGCGAACCGCACGTAGGCGACCTCGTCGAGCCGGCGCAGCCGCTGCATCACCGCCTCGCCGATCACGGTCGTCCGGATCTCGCGCTCGCCCAGCTCCTGGACCTGCCGCTCCACGCCCGCGACGAGGGCCTCGATCTGCTCGGCGGAGACCGGCCGCTTCTGGCAGGCGGTCGCGACGCCCTCGACGATCTTCTCGCGGTCGAAGGCCTCGCGGCGGCCGTCCTTCTTCACCACCTGGGGCAGGACGTCCTCGATCCGCTCGTAGGTGGTGAACCGGCGGGCGCAGCCGAGGCACTCGCGCCGCCGGCGCGTGGCCTGCCCTTCCTGCGCCTCGCGGGAGTCGACGACCCGATCCTCGAGGTGTCCGCAGTAGGGGCAGCGCATGCGCGGGGGGCGAGGGGCTACTGGCGGTCCTCGTACATCGGGAAGTGCGCGCAGAGGTCCTTCACCTCGCCGCGCACCTTCGCGATCGCCCTGTCGTCGGCCGGGGCGTCGAGGACGCGGCCGATGAGGGCCGCGACCAGCATCATCTCCCGGGCGCCCATGCCGCGCGTGGTGAGCGCCGGCGTGCCGACCCGGATGCCCGAGGTGGTCATCGGCTTCTCGGGATCCCACGGGATCATGTTCTTGTTCACCGTGATGCCGGCCTTCCCGAGCGCCTCCTCGCCGATCTTGCCGGTGAGCTTCTTCGGCCGGAGGTCGACGAGCATGAGGTGGTTGTCGGTTCCCCCGGACACGAGGCGGAGGCCGGCCCGCTTGAGCCCCTCGGCCAGCACCTGGGCGTTCTCGACGATCCGCCGCTGGTAGTCCTTGAACTCCGGCTGGAGCGCCTCCTGGAAGGCGACCGCCTTCGCGGCGATGACGTGCTCGAGCGGTCCGCCCTGGATGCCCGGGAAGATCTGGGAGTTGAGGGTCTTCGCGTGCGCCTCGCGGCAGAGGATCATGCCGCCGCGAGGGCCGCGGAGGGTCTTGTGCGTCGTCGTCGTCACGATCTCGGCGTACGGCACCGGGCTCGGGTGGAGCCCGGCCGCGACGAGGCCGGCGATGTGGGCCATGTCCACCACCAGCGCGGCGCCGACCTCCTTCGCGATCTCGGCGAAGGCGTCGAAGGGGAGCGTGCGGGAGTAGGCGCTCGCCCCCACGACCAGGATCTTCGGCTTGTGCTCCCGCGCGAGGCGCCGGACCTCGTCCATGTCGATCGTCTCGGTCGCCTGGGAGAGGCCGTAGGGGACGATCTTGAAGAGCTTCCCGGAGAAGTTGACCGGCGAGCCGTGGGTCAGGTGGCCGCCGAAGTTGAGGCTCATCGCGAGGAGCGTGTCGCCGGGCGTGGCGAGCGCGAAGTAGGCCGCCATGTTGGCCTGCGACCCGGAGTGCGGCTGGACGTTCGCGTGCTCGGCGCCGAAGAGGGCCTTCGCCCGGTCGATGGCGAGCTGCTCGACCCGGTCGACGACCTCGCAGCCGCCGTAGTAGCGCTTGCCGGGGTAGCCCTCGGCGTACTTGTTGGTGAGCGTCGACCCCGCCGCCTCGAGCACCGCGGGGGAGACGAAGTTCTCGCTCGCGATGAGCTCGAGCCCCTCCGCCTGCCGGCGGGTCTCCTCCCGGATGAGGCTCGCGATCTGCGGGTCCGCCTCGGCGAGGCGCGTCTTCGGCATCATCGGGGTCTTCTCCGGAAGCGGGGGCGGGTCGGGAAGGCCGTTCATACCGCGCCGCAGGGGCGCCGGCAACGCCGGCGGGGCGCGTCAGCGGCCCTCGAGGTCCCTCATCTTCTGCACGCGGCGCTCGTGCCGCCCGCCCTCGAAGGACCCCTCCAGGAAGGCCTTCACGACCGCCCCGCCGAGGCCGAGCCCGATCACCCGCTCGCCGAGACAGAGCACGTTCGCGTCGTTGTGGGCCCGCGCCATCCGCGCCTCGAACTCGGTCGTGCAGTGCGCGGCCCGGACGCCCCGCACCTTGTTCGCGGCGATCGACATCCCGATGCCGGTGCCGCAGACGAGGATGCCGAGCCTCGCCTTCCCGGCGGCGACCGCCTCGGCCACCGCCCGGGCGTAGTCCGGGTAGTCCACGCTGTCGCCCGAGAAGGGCCCGAGGTCCTCGACCTCGAGCCCCGCCGCCTTCGCCACCCTCACCGCCTCGGCGCGGAGCAGGAGCCCCGCGTGATCCGAGCCGGCGATCACCCTGTCGGCCATCGCGTCCTCCGTCGCAGGGGCGCCATTCTTCCACATCCGTGCGGACCGGGGCAGCGCCCCGCCCGGCGCCCGGCCCGAGGCGGAATCCGGCCGTCCTCAGGCCTCCCGCGCGACCGCGCCGCGGAGCAGCACCGCGCCGCCGAGGAGCGCCACCGGGACGAGGTGCACGAGGTGGAAGGCCAGCGCGAAGGCCAGCGCGGCGTGGGGCGCCGCACCCGTCCCGGAGACGGCGAGCGCGGTCGCGAGCTCGAACGAGCCCGCGTTCCCCGGCGCGAGCGGCACCGCCACCGCGACCGAGGCCGCGAGCACGGCGATGGCCGCCGTCACGAGCGTCGCCGGGAGCCCCACCGCGTGCAGGGTGGCGAGCGCGACCCCGACCTCCGCGCCCCACCCCGCGAAGGCCCAGCCGAGCGCCGCGACGAGCGCCCTCGGCTCGTGCACCGCGTGGAGCCCGGCCCGCAGCCTCTCCACGATCCGGGGAGGCCCGCCGCCCGCCAGGGCCCGGGGGCGCAGGAGCCAGGCGGCGACCGCGGCGAGCGCGGCCAGCGCCGCGAGCCCGCCCAGGCCGCGCCCGACCCAGGCAGGAAGCGGCACGAAGAGGACGAGCGCCGCGACGGCGGCCGCGAGCGCCACCGACCCCACGACGTAGTCGAGCACGGACGCCACGAGCACCGACGCCGTGGGGAGGCCGCTCCGCCGCGCGAGGAGGTGCGCCCGGACGAGGTCCCCGCCGCGGGCGGGGAGCGCGATCCCGGCCGCGAACCCCGCCACGAGCGCGGCGAGCGCGTCGCGGTAGCGGACGGCCACCCCGGGCGCGCGGACGACCGCCCGCCAGCGCCCGGCGTGGGCCGCGAGCGAGGCGAGGTTCGCGAGGACCGCGGCGGCGAGGAACCCTGGCCGCGCCGCCGCGAGGCTGGCGCCCGCCTCCGCGAGATCGACGCGGCCGAGCGCCAGCGCCGCGCCGGCGGCGACGGCGAGCAGCCCGGCGATCCGGACCGCGCGGCGCGTGCCACCGCCCGCCGCGGCGGCCGGAGCGGGCTCGCGCGCGGCGTTCGCGCCGCGTGGGGCGCCCTCCCCCCCGGGCGGCGCGAGCCCGTCGAGCGTCACGAAGTCGTACCCGGCGCCGCGCCAGCGCCGGACGATCTCGGGGATCGCCGCGGCGGTCTGATCGCGGCGGGGATCCAGGCCCGGCGTCGCGCAGCCGTCGTGGAGCAGCAGGATCTCGCCGGGGGTGGGGCGCCGCGAGGCGCGCGCGGCGATGACCTCGGTCCCGGGCCGTTCGGTGTCGTAGACCCCCCGCGTCCAGGCGACGAGGGTCAGCCCACGCGCGCGAAGCGCGGGAGCGAGGAAGGGCCCCTTCCAGCCGTGCGGCGCGCGGAACCAGGGTGCGGGCTCGACGCCCGCCGCGCGGATCGCCGCCGAGCACCGGTCGACCTCGCCGCCCACCTCCCGCGGCCCGGCCAGCAGCAGGCGCCGGTGGGTGTGGCCGTGGAGCGCGACGGAGTGGCCGCGGCGGGCGATCTCGCGGACGAGGTCCGGCCGGCGCTCCGCCGCCTCGCCCAGGACGAAGAACGTCGCCCGCACGCCGGCGCCGTCGAGCCCGTCGAGCACCGCCGGCGTGTCCGCCGACGGGCCGTCGTCGAAGGTGAGCGCCACCTGGCGAACGCCGCGCGGCCCCCGGCGCAGCGTGGCGCCGCCGAGGTCGAAGGCGGGCCAGAAGGCGTGGAGGAGGAGGAGCGCGAGGGCCGCGCCCGCGGCGGCGACGAGGAGCCCCTCCCCGGCGTGACCGGCCCGCGCGCGCGCCACGGCGAGGGCGAGCGGGGCGAGCGCCGCCGCCGCGCCGAGGAGGACGAGGAGCCGCTTGCGCCAGGGCACGGCCTCAGCCCCCGACCCCGATGGACCGGTACACGCCGAGCACCCGCCGCGTCACCACCGGCCAGTCGTAGCGCCGCGCGGTCCGGCGCCCGGCCGCCCCGTACGCGGCCGCGAGCGTCCGGTCGCGCGCGAGGCGGACGATCGCGCGCGCCCAGGCCGCCGCGTCGTCCGGCGGCACGAGCTCGCCCTCGACGCCGTTCCGCAGCACCTCCCGGAACCCGTCGATGTCCGAGGCGACCACCGGCACCCCGGCCGCCATCGCCTCGAGGAGCGTCACGCCGAAGCTGGCGATGCGGGCCGGCGCGCAGTGGACGTGGGCGCTCGCATACCAGTCGGGGCGCGCGTCCAGGACGCGCCCGGCGAAGACGACGTGCGGCGCGAGGTCGGGCGGCACGCGGGCGCGGCTGCGCGCGAGGAGCGGCCCGTCGCCGACGACGACGAGGCGCGCGTCCACCTCCCGCCGGACCTCCCTCAGGACGGGGAGCATCCGGTCGAGCCCGTTCCGCCGCTCGATCCGCCCCACGAAGAGGAGGTTCAGCTTCCCGTCCGCGAGCCACGGGATCGGCCGCCCCGCGCCGAACCACGGCGCGTCCACGCCGTTCGGGACGATGCGGACGTCCGTCCGGAAGCGGCGCAGCGCACCCAGGCACGCGCGAGAGACCGCGAGGGCCGCGTCGAGGCGATCGAGGTACCGCTGGAGGGCGCCGCGCGCGACCGCGAAGAGCGCTCCGGGGCGCCAGTTCGTGTGGAACGTGCCCACGACGGGCGCGGTCGCGTGGTGGATGGCGAGGAGGGGCAGGACGGGCGTGAGCGGCGCGTGCACGTGCACGACGTCGAACCGCCCCGCGCGGAGCACGCCGGCGACGGCGGCCGACAGGCCCGGGCCGCCGCTCACGCGCCCGACCCCGCCGTTGTTGTAGACGGGGAAGCTGCGTCCGACGCGGATGACGGTGGGATCGTCCGCGTGCGGCGCGGGGATCGGGCCGTCGAGATCGGGCATCGCGCCGGTCACCACCGTCACGGCGTGCCCGAGGCGGTGCGCCTCGCGCGCGAAGTGCCGCACGTGCTCCTGGATCCCGCCGACGCTCGGCGCGTAGTACTCGGTGACGATCCCGATGCGCACGCGATGATCCCCGGAGCACGGCGATCAGCCGGGGCCCCCGGCGCGGGCGACCGGGCGCGCAGCGGCCGGCGGGGGAGCGGAGGTGGGCGGCTGCGGCCTCGCGGCGGCCGGACGCCGGGCCAGGCCCCGCGGGCCGCCTTCGAGGACGACGGGCACGAGCGCCAGGGCGGCTCCGATGACGCCCACCACCGTCCACGCGGCGAGCCCGACCGCGCCCGCCAGCCCACGCCAGAAGGGGGTCGCGCCCCTGCGGGCGCGCGCCCGAGGCGTGGGCAGCGCGAACGCCCCGCGCTCGGGGATTCCCGCGAACGGCATCTCGCCCTCACCGGCGAATATGACACCGCTCTGCCGGAAGCAGGCGGCCCCGAGGGGGCGTCCGCGCGCCGGGGCGCAGGCGGCGCCGCCTACACGCGCTTGAACAGGACGACCGCGTTCGTGCCGCCGAAGCCGAACGAGTTCGACATGGCGACGTCCACGCGCTTCTCGCGGGCCTGGTTCGGGATCACGTCGACCTGGCACTCCGGGTCCTGCTCGTCGACGTTGATCGTCGGCGGGAGGACGCCCTTCGCGATGGCGAGCACGGTGACGACGGCCTCGAGGCCGCCCGCCGCGCCGAGGAGGTGGCCGGTCATCGACTTCGTCGACGACACCGCGAGCCCCTTCCTCGCGTGGGCGCCGAAGACCCTGTTGATCGCCTGGCACTCGGCGACGTCGCCCTGCGGCGTCGAGGTGCCGTGCGCGTTCACGTACCCGACCTGCTCGGGAGCGACGCCCGCGTCGCGGAGCGCCATGCGCATCGCGCGCTGGCCGCCCTCGCCCTCCGGCGCCGGGGAGGTGATGTGGTTCGCGTCGGCGCTGGCGCCGTAGCCGGAGAGCTCCGCGTAGATCCGCGCGCCGCGCCGGCGGGCGTGCTCGTACTCCTCGACGATCAGGATCCCCGCGCCCTCGCCGGCGACGAAGCCGTCGCGTCCCCTGTCGAACGGGCGGCTCGCCTTCCCGGGCGCGTCGTTCCGCTCGGAGAGCGCCCGCGCCGCGCAGAACCCGCCGATGCCGAGGTGGGTGATGGTCGCCTCGCAGCCGCCGGTCACCATCACGTCGGCGAGGCCGCGCTCGATGTAGATCATCGCGTCGCCGATGGAGTGGTTGCCCGTCGCGCAGGCCGAGACCGGCGAGAAGTTCGGCCCCTTCATGCCGTACTTGATGCTGATCTGGCCGGGCGCGAGGTTGATGATGAGGCTGGGGATGAAGAAGGGACCGATCTTGCGGACGCCCTTCTCGAGGAAGGTCCGGTACTCCTCCTCGATCGTGCCGAGGCCGCCGATGCCGGCGCCGACGATGCAGCCGACCTTCTCCGGGTCCTCCCTCGCCATGTCGAGGCCGGCGTCCTTCACCGCCATGTCGGCCGCGGCCAGCGCGAAGTGGATGAAGCGGTCGTTCCGCCGGGCCTCCTTGCGGTCCATGTACTTCGTCGCGTCGAAGTCCTTCACCTCCGCGGCGATGCGCGTCGGGAAGGTCGAGGCGTCGAAGAGGGTGATGGGCCCGACGCCGCTCTTCCCGGCGACGAGGGCGTTCCAGGACTCCTCCACCCCGATGCCGACGGGGGAGACGAGCCCGAGCCCGGTGACGACGACACGGCGCCTGCTCATGCGAACACCTCGAGACGGTACGGAGGGCCGGGACGGCGAGGCCCCCCGGCCTCGCCCCCGCTCTGGCTCGCGCGACGCGTCCCCGGACGCGCGGCCCGGGGACGGCGCCGGCTACTTCTTGTGGGTGGTGACGTAGTTGACCGCGTCCTGGACGGTCTTGATGTTCTCGGCCTCCTCGTCGGGGATCTCGACCTCGAACTCCTCCTCCATCGCCATGACGAGCTCGACGATGTCGAGCGAGTCCGCGCCGAGGTCCTCGATGAACGAGGCGGCGGGCTTGATCTCCTCCTCGCCCACGCCCAGCTGGTCCGCGATGATGTTCTTCACCTTCTGCTCGATCGTTGCCGACATGTTGCCTCCTCCGTGTGGGTGGTTCGCCGCTCACCGCGCTGAGCCCGCGGCTACATGTACATCCCGCCGTTGACCCGCAGCACCTCGCCGGTCACGTACGATGCCTCATCGCTCGCCAGGAATGCCACCGCCTTCGCCACGTCCTCGGCCGTGCCGAGCCGCGCGAGCGGGATCAGATCCGTCAGCTTGGTCTTGGCCGCCTCGGGCAGCCCCGCGGTCATGTCCGTGTCGATGTAACCCGGCGCGACCGCGTTCACGCGGATGTTCCGGGAGGCCAGCTCGCGCGCGACCGACTTGGTGAGCCCGATCTGGCCGGCCTTGGCGGCGGCGTAGGCGGCCTGGCCCGCGTTCCCCATCTCGCCGACCACCGAGGTGAGGTTCACGATCGCGCCCCGCTTCGCCTTCATCATCGGGCGCGTCACCGCGCGGATGAGGTTGAAGTTCCCGGTGAGGTTGACCTGAAGGGTGCGATTCCAGTCCTCGTCCTTGAGCCGCATCACGAGCTGGTCCACCGCGATCCCGGCGTTGTTCACGAGGATGTCGAGGCTGCCGAGGTCGGCGATCACCGCCTCGACGGCCGCGGTGCAGGCGGCGGGGTCGGCGACGTCGAAGCGGTAGAGCTTGGCCTTCGGGGCGCCGGCGGCGAGCACGAGCTTCAGCGCCTCGGCGGCCGCCGCCTCGTTCCCGGCGTAGTTGAGCGCCACGCTCGCCCCGCCGCGCGCGAGCGCGACCGCGATGGCGCGTCCGATCCCGCGCGAGGCGCCGGTGACGAGCGCGGTCTTCCCCTTGAAGTCGTGCGTCATCCGGTCCTCCTCAGGCCTTCAGCGCCGAAAGGGTCTTCTCGAGGGAGGCGCGGTCCTCCACGTTCCACACCTCGACGGACTTGTCGATGCGCTTCGCGAGGCCGGAGAGCACCTTCCCGGGGCCCACCTCGACCAGCCGCGTCACGCCCTGCCGGACGAGCTCCTCGACGCACTCGATCCAGCGGACCGGGGAGGTCACCTGCTCGACGAGCAGGGGCACGATCCGCGCCGCGTCGGCGTTGGCCTTCGCCTCCACGTTCGTGACGACCGGCCGGAGCGGCGCGCGCCAGGCCACCCCGCGGAGGACCGGCTCGAGCCGCGCCTTCACCGGCGCCATGAGGGCGCAGTGGAAGGGGGCGGACACGGGGAGCGGGAGGACCCGCCTCGCCCCCGCCTCCTTGAGCTTCACCCCGGCCCGCTCCACCGCGCCGGCGGCGCCGGCGATCACGGTCTGGGCGGGCTCGTTGTAGTTCGCAGGCGAGACCACCTCGCCGCCCTCCGCCTGGACCGCCGCGCAGATCTCCCTGACCTTCGCGGGGTCGAGGCCGAGCACGGCGCTCATGGCGCCCTTCCCCTGCGGCACCGCCTCCTGCATGAAGGTGCCGCGCGCCCGGACCGCCTTCGCGGCCTCCGCGGCGCCGCAGGCCCCCGCGGCGACGAGCGCCGAGTACTCGCCGAGCGAGTGGCCCGCGACGAGGTCGGGCACGATCCCGCGCCGGGCGAGGACGGCGGCCGCCGCGGCGGAGACCGTGAGGATGGAGGGCTGCGTGTTGGCGGTGAGCTTGAGCTTCTCCTCGGGCCCCTCGAAGCAGAGCGCCGAGAGCCTCTCGCCGAGCGCGGCGTCCACCTCGTCGAAGACGGCGCGCGCCTCGGGGAAGGCCCCGTGGAGGTCCCTGCCCATGCCGACCGCCTGCGAGCCCTGGCCGGGGAAGATGAACGCGAGCTTGCCCATGTCCGTCTCCGTCTCCCCGCTCACCAGCGCAGGATGCCCGCGCCCCAGGCCATCCCGCCGCCGATCGCCATCATGAGGATCACGTCGCCCGGCTTGAACCAGCCGGCGCGGTTGGCCTCGTCGAGCGTCATGGGGACGCTGGCCGCCGAGGTGTTCCCGTACTTCGCGAGGTTCATCCAGCACTTCGACGCCGGGATCTCGAGCCGCTGCAGCGTCGCGTCCAGGATCCGCTTGTTGGCCTGGTGCGCGATGACGTGGGTGACGTCCGAGGGGGCGAGCTTCTCGGCCGCGAGCACCTCGCGGCAGTTCTCCTCGAGCGCGCGGACCGCCACCTTGAAGACCTCGGCGCCCTTCATGAAGAGGTAATGCTTCCGCTCCCGGAGCACCTGCTCGGTGATCGGCATCCTCGAGCCGCCGCCCGGCTGGTACAGGATCGGGACGTACGCCCCGTCCGCGTGGAGCCGCGTGGACACGAGGCCGCGCCGCGGGTCGTCGGTCGGCCGGAGCACCATGGCGCCCGCGCCGTCGCCGAAGAGGATGCAGGTGTTCCGGTCGGTCCAGTCGGTGATGCGCGAGAGGGTGTCCGCCCCGATGACGAGCGCGTTCTTCACCGTCCCGGTGACGATGAACCGGTCGGCGACGGCGAGCGCGTAGATGGACCCGGCGCAGGCCGCCGAGACGTCGAAGGCGAAGGCCTTCTTGTTGCCGAGCTTGCCCTGGAGGACGGTCGCGACGGACGGGAAGGGGTAGTCGGGCGTGACGGTGCCCACCACGATCAGCTCGACGTCCTTCGGGTCCAGCCTGGCCATCTCGAGGGCGCGCTGCGTCGCCACCAGCGCGAGGTCGCTCGTCGCCTGCTCCGGCGCGGCGAGGTGGCGTTCCTTGATCCCGGTCCGCTCCACGATCCACTGGTCGTTCGTCGCGACCATCTTCTCGAGGTCCGCGTTCGTCAGGATCTTCTCGGGCGCGTACGAGCCCGTGCCGGCTACGAGCGATCGCATTCGGGTCCTCGGGGTCAGGCGTCGGTCGGCGCCGCGCGCCGCACCGGGTCGGGGTTCGGGCCGGCGGTCACGCCGCCGGCGGCGCCCGCGAGCAGCGCCTCGGACGGCGCCACGGCCCGGGCGATCTCGTCGGTGAAGTGCGTCCGCGCGGCGTCACCCGCGCGGCGCACCGCGTTCTCGATGGCGAGCGCATCCGAGCGGCCGTGGCTGATGAAGCCGACGCCGTTCACGCCCACCAGCGGCGCGCCCCCCACCTCGCGCCAGTCGATGCGCTTCTTCATCCCCTCGAGCGCGACCTTCGAGAGCAGGCCGCCGATCTTGGCGCGCGTCGAGCTGCGGAGCGCGCGCTTCAGGTACTCGCCGACGACCCGGGCCGTCCCCTCCATGGTCTTCAGCGCCACGTTCCCGGTGAAGCCGTCGGTGATGATGACGTCGAACTCGCCGGTGAGGAGGTCACCCCCCTCGCAGTACCCGGTGAAGCCGATCGAGGAGCGCCGGAGCGCGGCCGCCGCCGTCCGGGTGAGCTCGGTCCCCTTCGAGTCCTCCTCCCCGTTCGAGAGGATGGCGACCTTCGGGTGGGCGACGCCGCCGACGCGCCGCGCCCAGACCTCGCCCATGAGCGCGAACTGCACGAGGTGGATCGGCTTCGCGTCCACCACCGCGCCCATGTCGAGCATGATGGGCGAGCCCTTCAGCGCGGGGAGCGCCGAGATGATCGCCGGGCGCTCGACGCCGGCCGGCCGGCCGAGCACGAGGATCGCGCCCGCCATCACCGCGCCCGAGTTCCCGGCCGAGACCATCGCGCCCGCCCGCCCCGACGCGACGAGCTCGAAGCAGACCCGGATCGAGTTGTCCTTCTTGCGGCGCATCGCCTGGCCGGGGTGATCGTCCATCTCGATCACCTCGGCGGCGGGGTGGAGCTCGATGGGGAGCTGGTGCCCGGCGCGGTGGCGCAGGAGCTCCTCTCGCACGCGCGCCTCCGGGCCGACCAGGATGACCGGCCGGCCCTTACGCGCTGCGTTAATCGCACCCTGCACGATCGCGCCGGGGGCGTGGTCTCCCCCCATCGCATCGACGGCGACGGGCGCGATCTTCGCGATCATCGGGGCCTACTGCGCCTCGGTGATCTGCTCGCCCTTGTACGTCCCGCAGGAGGGGCAGGCGCGGTGCGCCAGGACCGGCTCCTTGCACTTCGGGCACTTCGTCACGTTGACCGGCTTCAGCTTGAAGTTCGCGGCGCGACGGCGGTCGCGGCGCATGCTGCTCGTCCTCTTCTTCGGCAGACCCACGGGGTGCTCCTTCTCTCGGCTCTGGTGCGGCCGCTACAGCTTCACGTTCTTCAGCCCCGCCCAGCGCGGGTCCGGAACGTGGCGATCGCAGCCGCATTCGCGATCGTTCAGGTTCGCCCCGCACACGGGGCACAGTCCCTTGCAGCTCTCCTTGCAGACGGGGTAGCCGGGGAGCGCGAGCACGAGCTGCTCGCGGACGATCGGGTCGAGGTCGATGACCTTGCCCGCGTACGTCTCCTCCTCGGCGTCGTCCGGCGCGAAGCTGCCGCCGACGGGCCCCTTGTTCCCGTCCCTCGCCGCGGACCCGGCGCCGGCGCGCGCCTCCGCCGCGACGAGGGTCAGCTCGAACTCGACCGGGAGATCCACGGAGACCGGCAGGAGGCAACGCCCGCAGGCGGCGGTCAGCTCCGCCCGGGCGTCCGCCCGGACCCGGATCCGGCGCTCCAGCTTCTCGAGCCGCGCCTCCACGTGAGCGGGTCCCCGGGCCCGGAAGCCGGAGCGGTCGCCGGCGAGCATCTCGTCGAGCTGCGCGGGGGTCACGTCCCAGGTCCGGTCGAGGCCGGCCTCCTTGAT
>Ga0209798_10001483_pt1 | contig 14098 bp, 7 predicted proteins | sample DOMMetBare3Fresh_FD_187475 | JGI IMG/M metagenome (GOLD analysis project Ga0209798, IMG submission 187475) | Wetland sediment microbial communities from St. Louis River estuary, USA, under dissolved organic matter induced mercury methylation -... | ecosystem: Environmental > Aquatic > Freshwater...
GCAGGGTTCCGGGTGGCGGGCCGAAACCGCGCGCGGCGCACCGGGCGCACGCGTGTTGCCGCTGCTGCGCCGTGCGGCCGATCCACGCCTCGGCGTGGCCGCGTTCGCGGTGGAGCTCGACCATGCCGCGCTGCTGCGGCGATTCGATGCCTCGCGCGTGCCCGACGGTGGCAGTGCGGCGCTGTTTCGCGTCGAGGCCGACGGCAGTACGACGCTGCTGGCGCGCGCCCCCCACAGCGAGGCCGAGCTCGGCCAGCGTGTGCGCGGCCCGCTGGCTGAGGCGCTGGCCCGCGCGCCGAAGGGTGTGTTCGATGCAGTGACGCAGCTCGACCAGACCCGGCGCGTCGTCGGCTACCAGCGGCTCGGCGGCGACGCCCCGGACCTGGTCGTGGCCTACGGCATGTCCACCGACGCCCTGCTGGCCGGCTGGCGCAGCCTGTGGCCCTGGGCTGCCGCGGTGGCGCTGCTGCTGGTGGGCGCGATCGCATCCGGCGGGCGCAGGCTCGAACGATCGCTGCGGGCGCAGGCCCGCGACCAGCAGGCGCTGCAGCGCAGCGAAAGCCACTTCCGCGCGCTGGCCGGCAACCTGCCCGACGTGGTGGTGCGCATGGACCGGCAGGGCCGCCACCTGTACGTCAATGACGCCGTGCAGCAGGCCACCGGGCTGGCGCCGCAGGCGTTCATCGGCAAGACCAACGCCGAGCTCGGCATGCCGGCGCACAACGTCGCACAGTGGACGGCCACGCTGGGCCGCGTGTTCGATCGCGGCACGACCGAGCGGCTGGAGTTCACCTACCCCGGCCCGCAGGGTGTGCGGCACTGGGAGTCGCTGGTCGCGCTGGAGCCCATGGCGCCCGGCGAGCCACCCACCGCGGTGGTGATCAGCCGCGACATCACCGAGCGCCGCCAGGCCGAGGCCGCGCGCGAGGCGCTGAACCGCCGCGTGGTCGACCTGCTGGAGACCATGAGCGACGGCTTCGTCAGCCTGGATCGACAGTGGCGCTACCAGGCCGTCAATCGCAAGGCCGGCCAGATGCTCGGGCGCGATGCGGCCAGCCTGATCGGCAAGCACATCTGGACCGAATTCCCCGAAGGTGTCGGCCAGCCGTTCCACCGCGCCTACGAACGCGCGATGAACGAAGGCACGACCATCCGCATGGAGGAGTACTACCCGCCCTGGGACGCCTGGTTCGAGAACCGCATCCATCCCACGGCCGACGGCATCTCGATCTTCTTCACCGACATCACCGAGCGCCGCCGCGCCGCCGATGCCCTGCAGCGCAGCGAGCAGCGGCTGCGCGAGGCCCAACGCATGGCGCAACTGGGCCATTGGGAGCTCGACCTGACGACGGGCGCGCTGGCCTGGTCGGACGAGATCTTCCGCATCTTCGAGATCGACCCGCAGCGCTTCGGGGCCAGCTACGCGGCCTTCCTGGCGACCGTCCACCCCGACGACCGCGACGGCGTCGACCTCGCCTACCGGCGCTCGGTGCAGGAGCACCAGCCCTATGCCATCGGTCACCGGCTGTTGCTGGCGGACGGGCGCATCAAGCACGTGCAGGAGCGCGGCGATTCGACCTACGCCGACGATGGCACGCCGCTGCGTTCGGTGGGCACGGTGCAGGACATCACCGACCGCGTGCTCGCCGAGCAGGCGCTGCGCGCCAGCGAGGCCAGCCACCGCGAGATGTTCGAGAGCAACCCGCATCCGATGTGGGTGTACGAGCTCGAGACCCTGGCCTTCCTGGCCGTCAACGACGCCGCCATCCGGCAGTACGGCTACACGCGCGACGAGTTCCTGCGCATGATGATCAAGGACATCCGGCCGCGCGAGGACGTGCCGCGCCTGTTGGACAAGGTGGCGCGGGTCGGCCAGGGCGGCCTCGACGAGGCGGGCGTCTGGCGCCACCAGACCCGGGACGGCCGCTTGCTCGAAGTGGAGATCACGTCGCACACGCTGCAGTTCGACGGCCGCTCGGCCGAGCTCGTGCTGGCGCACGACGTGACGCGCCGCAACCAGGTCGAGCGCACGCTGCGCGACAGCGAGGAACGCCTGCGCCTGGCGATGCAGGCCGCCAACCAGGGCCTGTACGACCTGGACCTGCGCACCGGCGACACCGTGGTCAGCCCCGAGTACGCGCGCATGCTGGGCTACGAGCCCGGCGAGTTCCACGAGACCAACGCCGCCTGGCGCGAGCGCCTGCACCCCGACGACCGGGACAGCGTCTACCGCGCCTACGAGGACTACGTGGCCGGCCGCATCCCCGATTACCGCGTCGAGTTTCGCCAGCGCACCCGTGACGGTCAATGGAAGTGGATCCTGTCGCTCGGCCAGGTGAAGGAGCGCGATGCGCAGGGCCGACCGTTGCGCATGCTGGGCACGCACACCGACATCACCGCGATCAAGCAGACGCAGGCCGAGCTGGCCGCCAGCCAGGCGCGGCTGACCCACCTGTTGCGAAGCGCACCGACGGTGATCTACACCGCTCGCCCAGAGGGCGACTACGGTGCCACCTACTACTCGCCCAACCTGACCAGCCTGCTGGGCTGGCAGCCCGAGCAGTTCACGGCCGACCCCGGTTTCTGGCTCGATCATGTCCACCCCGACGACCGTGACGCGGTGCTGGCGCAGATGGAGGACCTGCCGCGCCTGGGCGAGATCGAGATCGAGTACCGGTTCGCTGACGCCCAGGGCCGCTGGCGATGGATGCGCGACGCGGTGCGCATGGTGTACGGCGCCGACGGTCGGCCCGCGGAGCTGGTGGGCTCCTGGGTCGACATCACCGAGCGCCGCGCCGCGGCGGAGCGTTTCGAGAAACTGTTCCTCGCCGCACCGGAAGCCATCTCGCTCAGCGTGCTCGACAGCGGCCGCTTTCTGCAGGTCAACGACGCCTTCTGCCAGCTCTTCGGCCACGCGCGCGAGGCGGTGATCGGCCGCACGTCGACGGAACTCGAACTGTGGACGCAGCCGCAGGGCCGCTCCGAGATCGTCGCGCGCATGCGTGCAGGCGAGACGATCCAGGGTTTCGAAGGGCGCGCCCGGCACAACTCGGGCGCCGAGATCGACGTGCTGTTCAGCGCCGAGCGGGTGGAGTTCGGCGGCGCCGACTGCCTGCTGCTGATGTTCCGCGACGTCACCGAGCGCAAGCGCGCCGAGCAGGCACTGCGGCGCAGTGAGCAGCGCTTCCGGCTGGCGGCCGCTTTCGGCCAGGTGTGGGAGTGGGACTTCGCGGCGGGCGGCGTGGTGCCGTCGACGGAGCTGTTCACGTTGCTGGGGCATGCGGCGCCGGGCCCGGCGCAGATGGCGCAGGCCTTCGAGGCGCTGCTGCACCCGGACGACTACCGCCAGCTGCGTCAGACGCTGCGGCGGCATCTCAAGCGCGAGGGGCCCTATCACGTGCAGTTCCGCGCCCGTGATGCACACGGCCGGTGGCACTGGTTCGAAAGCCAGGGCCAGGCCCTGTGGGATGCGCAGGGCCGCGCCACCTACATGGCGGGCACCACCTTCGAGATCACCGAGCGGCGCGAGGCGGAAGACCAGGTGCGCCGGCTGGCCGCCGAGCTCGAGCAGCGCGTGCAGGAGCGCACGGCCCAGCTGGCACAGAGCGAGGCCCGCTATCGCACCATCTTCGACACCGTGCCGATCTCGATCGGCGAGGAGGACTGGTCGGGCGTGCAGCAACTGCTGCGCGAGCTGCGCGACAGCGGGGTCACCGACGCGTCGGGCTACTTCGCCACGCGGCCCGACTTCGTGCAGCAATGCCTGCGCGCGGTGAAGGTGCAGCGGCTCAATCGCAAGGCGCTGGCGCTGCACGATGCCCGCGACAAGCAGACCGACCTGCCCGACCTGCAGGCCGTGTATCCGTCGCCCGACGACCTGCCGCAGTTCGTCGGCGAACTCGAGGCGATGTGGACCGGCCAGCGCCTGCTGACGGCCAAGCGCTCGCTGCCGTCGGTGACCGGCCGGCCGCTGAGCCTGATGATGACGATGTCGCTGCCAGGGCTGGACGACGCCGACGGCACGGCATTGGTCTGCCTGGTGGACATCACCGAGATCGACCGGCTCAACGCCGAGCTCGACCGCAGCCTGGGCCGGCTGCAGCAGGTCAACCGAGAGCTCGAGACCTTCACCTACTCGGTTTCGCACGACCTGAAGGCGCCGCTGCGCGGCATCGACGGCTACAGCCGGCTGCTGTTGTCGGACCACCATGAGCAGCTCGACGAGGAGGGGCGCGAGTTCCTCCAGCACATCCGCCACGCCACCCAGCAGATGGGCGCACTGATCGACGACCTGCTGACCTATTCGCGGCTGGAGCGGCGCGATCTCACGCTGGCGCGCCAGCCGCTGGCCGCGTTGGTGGACGGCGTGCTGGCGGGCTTCCGGCAGGATTTCGCCACCGCCGGCGTCGAGCTGACGGTGGCGGTCGATGCCGGCCTGCACGCCCGCTCCGACGCGCAGGGCCTGGCGATGGCGCTGCGCAACCTGATCGACAACGCGGCCAAGTTCAGCCGCACCAGCCGACCACCGCGCATCACGATCGCGGCCGAGCGGTCAAAGGGCAGGGTGCAGCTGTCGGTTCGCGACAACGGCGTCGGCTTCGACATGAAGTTCCACGACCGCATCTTCTCGATCTTTCAGCGCCTGCATCGGGCCGAGGACTACCCGGGCACCGGCATCGGCCTGGCGATCGTGCGCAAGGCGATGGAGCGCATGGGCGGCCGCGTCTGGGCGAGCAGCCAGCCCGGGCAGGGCGCCACCTTTACACTCGAGCTGCCGGAGGCGCCAGCACCATGAACGAACGCCCGATCCTGCTTGTCGAAGACAACCCGATGGATGTCGACCTGACGCTGCGCGCCTTCAAGCGCCGCCGGGTTACCAACGTCATTCACGTCGCTCGCGACGGCGAGGAGGCGCTGGCCTGGCTGTCGCGCTGGGAATCGGGCGAGCCCTGGCCGGCGGTGATCCTGCTCGACCTCAAGCTGCCCAAGGTCGACGGCCTGGAGGTGTTGCGCCAGCTCAAGCAGCACCCGACGCTGTGCGTGATTCCGGTCGTGGTGCTGACCACGTCGGAGGAGAGCGCCGACGTGCAGGCGGCCTACCACCTGGGTGTCAACTCCTACATCGTCAAGCCGGTCGAGTTCGAGAAGTTCATGGACGTCAGCGAGAAGCTCGACCTGTACTGGACGGTGTACAACAAGCGCAGCTACTGATCCGGTCGATGCGCATCCTGTACGTCGAGGACAACCCGCGCGACGCCGATCTGGTGGGCCGCTCGCTGCAGCGCAGCGAGGTGCCGCCGCCGCGGTTGGAGGTGGCGCCGACGCTGGCGGCCGCACGCGCCGCGCTCGACGGACCGCTGCGCTTCGACCTCGTGCTGACCGACCTGAACCTGCCCGACGGGCATGGGCTGGACCTGGTGGCCGAGATCCGCGGCCGCGGCCTGCCGCTGGCGGTGGTGGCGCTGACCGGCCAGGGCGACGAGGGCGTGGTGATCGCCGCGCTGAAGGCCGGTGCCGACAATTACCTGGCCAAGGGCGACGCCTTCGCCGACCGGGTGCCCGCCACCGTGCGTGCGGCGTGGGCCAGCTTCCGCTCCGACAGCGCCCGCCACGCGCAGTCGCTGCGCGTGCTGTACGTCGAGCACAGCGCGCTCGACGTCGACCTGACGCGGCGCCATCTCGCGGCCCATGCCGCCCACATGCGGCTGGAGTGGACGCCCGATGCCGCGTCGGCGCTCGAGCGCCTGCCCCGGCAGAGCGATGCGGCCAGCGCCTACGACGTGCTGCTGATCGACTTCCGCCTGGCCGGCGACAGCGGACTCGACCTGCTGAAGATCGTGCGCCAGGACCGCAACCTGGATCTGCCGGTGGTGCTGGTGACCGGCCAGGGCAGCGAGGACGTGGCCGCGCTGGCGATGCGGCTCGGCGCCACCGACTACGTGGTCAAGCGCGCCAACTACCTGCTGGCGTTGCCGGCGGTGCTGGAGAACGCGTACCACCGGGTGCAGGCCACGCGCGAGCAGGCGGCGTTGCGCGCGCTGAATGCGTCGCTGGAGCGCAAGGTCGCCGAACGCACGGCCGAGCTCGCGGCGGCCAAGGAGGCCGCCGAGGCCGCCAATCGCAGCAAGTCGGTCTTCCTGGCGCGCATGAGCCACGACCTGCGCACGCCGCTGAACGCCGTGCTGGGCTTCTCGCAGCTGCTGGCGCTGGACCCGGCACTGGCCCGGGCTGCCGGCGCCAGGCGCCAGATCCAGCTGATCCACGACGCCGGAAAGCACCTGCTGTCGATGATCGACGAAGTGCTGGACCTCGCGCGCATCGAATCGGGCGGGCTGCGGCTGAGCCTGGAGGCGGTGGATGCCTGCCAGATGGTCGATGAATGCCTGCTGCTGGTGGGGCCGCTGGCGGCGCAGCACCGCATCACGTTGAAGCCGCTCGTCAGTGACGGCCCGTGCCTGGTGCGCGCCGACCGCACGCGACTGCGCCAGGTGCTGGTCAACCTGCTGACCAACGGCATCAAGTACAACCACGCCGGCGGCCATGTCGGGGTGGCCATCACCGGCACGGCCGGCGCCGTGCAGGTGGCCGTCAGCGACGGCGGCAACGGCCTGACGCCGCAGCAGCTGGCGGCGCTGTTCCAGCCGTTCAACCGCGTCGGCGCCGAGAGCAGCGGCATCGAAGGCACCGGGCTCGGCCTGGTGATCGCCAGGCAACTGGTCGAGGCCATGCACGGGCGACTGGACGTGTGCAGCACGCCGGGAGTGGGGTCGACCTTCACGTTCACGCTGCCGCGCGCCGACGAGGACGCTGCGTCGACCGATCCGCTGCCGTTGCCGGCGCTGACTCCAGCCGCGCTGGAGCCAGGCGCGCCGCGCCGCGTGCTCTATGTCGAGGACCACGAGGCCAACGCGATGCTGATGCGCGACCTGCTGCAACTGCAGCCGGGCGTCGAACTGCGCGTCGCGGCAGACGGACCCGCGGCGCTCGCGCTGGCCGCCCGATGGCGGCCCCATCTGGTGTTGCTGGACCTGGATCTGCCCGGCATGGGCGGCATCGAGGTCCTGCGCCGACTGCAGGCCGACCCGGCGAACGCCGGCATCGCCTGCGTCGCGGTGTCGGCGTATGCACTGGGCCCTGAGATCCAGCACGCGCTGGATCAGGGTTGCGTCGCCTACCTGACCAAACCGTTCGACGTCAATCGGCTGCTCGAGCTGATCGCGCGCCACGCGGGCCGATCCGGCCCCGGGGCCGCCGCTCAGAACTTGGTGTAGCCGCCGTCGATCACGAACTGCTCGCCGGTGGTGTAGCCCGAGGCGTCGCTTGCCAGGTACACCGCGATGCCGCCGAAGTCGTCGATCCGGCCCCAGCGGCGCGCCGGGATGCGCGGCATCACCGCGTCGGCGAACTTCGGGTTGCTCACCGAGCGCTCGGTCATGTCGGTCACGATCCAGCCGGGCAGGATCGAGTTCACGCGAATGCGATGTCGCGCCAGCTCGACCGCCAGCGCGCGCACGTACGACGTCACCGCGCCCTTGGAGGCGCCGTAGTGGCTGTTGCGGGCGGCGCCTTCCACTGCGGCGGTGCTGGCCGTGGCCACCAGCGAGCCGCCCTGGCCATGCGCCGCCATGTGGCGCGCGGCGGCGCGAAAGGTCAGGAACACGCCCTCGACGTTGATGCGCTGCACGCGGCGGAATTCGTCCAGGCTCATCTCCATCATCAGCGTGCCCTTGCCCGACACGCCTGCGTTGGCAAAGCACGCATCCACCCGGCCGAGCGCGGCCACCGACGCGGCGAACGCGGCCTCGACCTGCGCCTCGTCGACTACGTCGCACACCGCGGTGTGCACCCGCGCCGGGTCGCCGCATTCGGCGGCCAGCGTGGCCTGCGCCTGCGCGGTCTTCTGCGGGTTCGAGCCCCAGATCGACACCTTCGCGCCGGCGGCCAGCAACGCCCGCGCCATGCCCAGGCCGATGCCACCGTTGCCGCCGGTGACCACGGCGCCGCGGCCGTCGAGATCGAAGGGCGTGAACATGCGCGTCTCCTTTGAAAGTGGGCCGCGGCGTCAGGCCGCAGCGGTCAGCAGGCTCAGGCCGACGGCCTCGGCCACTTCGATGCCGTCGACGCCGGCCGACATGATGCCGCCGGCATAACCCGCGCCTTCGCCGGCCGGGTACAGGCCGGCGACGTTGAGGCTTTGGTAATCCTTGCCGCGCGGGATTCGCAGCGGCGACGAGGTGCGCGTCTCCACGCCGGTGAGCACGGCGTCGGCCATCGCGAAGCCGGGAATCTGCCGCTCGAACGCCGGCAGCGCCTCGCGGATCGCGGCCAGCACCGGCTCGGGCAGGCTCGGGCGACCGGGCTCTGCCAGATCCGTCAAGCGCACACCCGGCGTGTACGACGGCAGCACCGCACCGAACTCGCGGGCCACGGCGGCGCCGTGCCGGCCGGCGACGAAGTCACCCACCAGTTGGCCCGGTGCGTGGTAGTTGGCGCCGCCGAGTTCGTAGGCGCGCGACTCCCAGTGGCGCTGGAATGCGACGCCGTCGAGCGGCGGCACCGGGCCTCGGGCCTGCACATCGCGCCGGTAGTCCTGCGGCTCGACGCCGACCACGATGCCGGCGTTGGCGTTGCGTTCGTTGCGCGAATACTGGCTCATGCCGTTGGTGACGACGCGGCCCGCCTCCGACGTGGCGGCCACCACCGTGCCGCCCGGGCACATGCAGAAGCTGTACACCGAGCGGCCGTTGCCGGCGTGGTGCACCAGCCGGTAGTCCGCCGCGCCGAGGATCGGATGGCCGGCGCTCGGGCCGAAGCGCGCGCGGTCGATCAGGCTTTGCGGGTGCTCGATGCGAAAGCCCACCGAAAACGCCTTGGCGTGCATCGCCACGCCGCGCCGGTGCAGCATCTCGAAAGTGTCGCGCGCGCTGTGGCCCACCGCGAGCACCACCTGCTCGGCGTCGAGCTGTTCACCGCCGCCGAGTTCGATGCCGCGCAGCCTGCCGGCTTCGATGCGCAGGTCGGTTACGCGCTGCTGGAAGCGGATCTCGCCGCCGAGCGCCTCGATGTCGGCGCGCATCTTCTCCACCATGCCCACCAGCCGGAAGGTGCCGATGTGCGGCTTGGCCACATACAGGATCTCCTCGGGCGCACCGGCCTTCACGAACTCGGTGAGCACCTTGCGCGTCAGATGGCGCGGGTCGCTGATCTGGCTCCACAGCTTGCCGTCGGAGAACGTGCCGGCGCCGCCCTCGCCGAACTGCACGTTCGATTCCGGGTTCAGCACGCCCCGGCGCCACAGGCCCCAGGTGTCCTTCGTGCGTTCGCGCACCGGCTTGCCGCGCTCGAGCACCAGCGGGCGCAGACCCATCTGCGCCAGCACCAGCGCGGCGAAGATGCCGCAAGGGCCGAAGCCGATCACCACCGGGCGCGGCCGCGACACGGCGTGGTAGTCCGCCGGCGCGTGTGCCACGAACCGGTAGCGCGTGTCCGGGCTCGGTCGCACGTGCGGGTCGAGCGCCAGCCGCGCGCGCACCGCGGCCTCGTCGGCGAGTTCGCAGTCGACGGTGTAGATCAGCACGACCGCCGACTTCCTGCGCGCGTCGTAGCTGCGCTTGAACAGCGTGAACGCGGTGAGCTCGGCGTCGCCGACGCCCAGGCGTGCCACGATCGCCTGGCGCAGCGCCTGCGGCGGATGGTCCAGCGGCAGGCGCAGCTCGGTGATCCTCAGCATCGGGAAGGAAGCCCTGCTCGCACCGCGCCGCCACGGCCGCACCGGCAGGCCGCGTCGATGCGGCCTGCGCAGAACAGTCCGCCGGGACTGTTCCGCATCCGGCCTCAACCGCCCTTGCGGGCGCGCTTGCCGGGGTTCTTCTTGCTGCGCGTGTGCGAACCGCGCTCCTTGCTGATCTTCTGCCCCTTGCCCACCGTGAAGGTGACGCCTCCCGGCGCTTTCACGGGCGGCGTGGCCTTGCGGTCGGCTTCGGTCTTGATCTTGGTGGCCATTCAGTGGCTCCGGGATGTTGAAATGCGCAGCGGCAGATTAGGCCACAACTGGGCCGTGCACCCGATCGGCGGCGCGCGCCGGGTTGGCAGGCGACGCACGACGCACTCGACGCTGACTGCGCGATGCGCTGAAGGCCTGCGTCGCTTCACCAACTCAACGGCTGCAGGCGATACAGATCGGCCAGTTCGCGGTAGACCGCGGGGGCCTCGGCCTCCAGCGCGAGTGGCCGCTCGAAGAACAGCTCGGTGACGACGGCGAAGTACTCGGCGGGATCGCTGGCGCCGTACGCGTCGATCACCGCCGATGGCTCGTGCTGCAGTCGTGCGAACGCCGCATCCATCACCGCGGCCCAGCGCCGTCGCGTCGCAGCGTGCGGTCGCCAGGGTCGGCCGTCGGACACGCCGTTGTCCTGGTCGATCTGGTGGGCGAACTCGTGCAGCACCACGTTGCGTCCGTCCGCGGGGTCGGCCGCGCCGTCGAGCACCTCGGCCCACGACAGGATGACTTGACCTTCGGCCCAGGATTCGCCGCTGAGCGCCTGGTGTTGCGCCTGCACCAGCCCGTCGCCGACCGGTCGCTCGCGGCGCACGACGAACGCATCGGGATAGACCAGGATCTGCCGCAGCCGAGGGTAGTAGTCCGGCCGCTCGTGGCCCAGCAGGAGCAGGCAAGCCTGCGCGGCGACCGTGACCCGCACCTCGTCGGTGATCGTCTGGCCCTGGCAGCCGATGAACGCCTTTTCGGCGACGAACACCTGGATGTGGCACTTGAGTCGGACCTGCAGATCGGCCGGCAAGCGCGCCACCGCCGGCACGCGCCGCCGCAGGATGCGGCGCCACGCCGCCGGAAGCGGCCCGCCACGCAACCGGGCGCGGCGCCGCTCGGTCCACCATGGCTGCGCGATCAGCGCTGCCGCGGCCGTCACCGCCACAGCGACCAGCACGAGTAACGGCAGCGCGGCACTGACCGCGGTGGGGTTCATAGTCTGTAGATAGGACCATGACCGATCAATTCAAGCGATTACAACCTCGTCCACGGTTGGTGCGCAGCCGCACCGACGGGACTCCGGACTCGGCTCACACTGCAATCGATCGAATGGTCGTGTATCGATCAGCGTGAATGCCATTCATGGCGGTGTGTCAGGCGACTGGAGGCCTTTGTGTCCATGCGCCGTTCACGATCGGATCGTTGGAGAGCCTGGGCCGTCGCTGCGGCGACGGTGGGGTCGTTCGCCGGCTGTTCCGGCGGAGGTGACAGCGACACGTCGAGGCCACTGCTTGCACCTGCATCGCCAGCACCTGCGCCCGCACCTGCGCCCGCACCTGCGCCCGCACCTGCGCCCGCACCTGCACCTGCACCTGCACCTGCACCTGCACCTGCACCGGCGCCCGCACCGGCACCGGCACCGACCCCCGCACCGGCACCTGACCCCGTACCCGCGCCTGCCCCCGTACCCGCCCCTGCGCCTGCTCCTGTCGTGGTGGTCACACCGGTCGCAGCGACGATCTCGACGATCCAGACCCAGGCATTCGCAGCGACCGTCGCCAACGCTGCCAATCGTGCTGTCACCTGGCGGGTCGACGGCATCGCGGGCGGAAACGCCGGCGTGGGCACCATCTCGGTGGTGGGGCTGTACACGCCACCGCTTCGAGTCGCGAGCCACGCAATCACCGCCACCAGCGTGCAGGACCCGACCAGGAGCGCCGGCGCGACGATCGCAGTCGAGCCTCTGCGCGGCGTGCTCACCTATCACAACGACAGCACGCGCTCGGGTCAGAACCTGCTGGAGAAGCTTCTCACCCCCGGCAATGTCGCGACCGCCGCGTTCGGCAAGCTCGCCTCGATTCCGGTGGATGGTTACGTCTACGCGCAGCCGCTGTACGTTGCGAACGTGCCCGTCGCCGGGCGGCTTCGCAACCTGGTGATCGTGGCAACCGAGCACAACAGCGTCTACGCGTTCGACGCTGACGGTCAGTCGAGCGTTGCGCTGTGGCAGACCAATTTCAGCGATCCGGCCGACGGCAAGACCACCGTGCCGGCCGGCGACACGCAGTGCGCCGACATCGTGCCCGAGATCGGGATCACGAGCACACCGGTCGTCGATCCCATCACCGGAACCCTCTATGTGGTGGCGATGACGAAGGAGAACGGCGCCTATGCCCACCGCATTCACGCGCTCGACATCACCACCGGGAATCCACGACCCGGGGCGGGAACGCTGATCCAGGCGGCCGTGGCCGGTTCGGCAGTCCCCAACGACGGTGCAGGTCGTCTGGTGTTCAGCTCCTTGCGTGAAAACCAGCGCGCCGCACTCCTGCTGAGCAATGGGGCCGTCTACGTTTCATTCGGCTCGTTCTGCGACCTCGGCAATCACCATGGGTGGCTGCTCGCGTATGACGCGAACACGTTGAACCTGCTCGGTGCGTTCAGCGCCACGCCCAGTGGCACCGAGGGCGGCATCTGGCAAAGCGGCGGCGGCGCCGCGGCAGACGCGGCGGGCAACGTGTACGTCGTCACCGGCGACGGCAGCTTCGACGCGCCCTCCGGAGGCAGCAATTACGGGAACACGTTCGTCAAGTTCAGCGGCGCCACGCTTGCCGTGTCCGACTACTTCACGCCGTTCAACCAGTCGACGCTGGAGGCCGTGAATGCCGATCTGGGCTCGGGTGGGGCGTTGCTGCTGCCCGATCAATCGACCGGCCCGGTGCACCTGATGGTCGGCGCCGGAAAGCAGGGCATCGCCTACCTGCTGAACCGCGACCGCATGGGCGGTTTCCAGGTGGGCCGCGACAGTCAGATCGTGCAGTCGCTTCCAGTGGGAACCTGCGGCGCTGGCGCATGCCCGATCTTCGGCACACCGGCGTACTTCGACAATGCCGTCTACTTCGCGGCCGCTGGCGACACGCTGAAGGCCTTTGCCCTGAACAACGGGAAGCTTGCGCTGTCGAAGCAGTCGACGGCGGTGTTCGGCTGGCCTGGCGCGACGGCCGTCGTGTCGGCCAACGGTTCGAAGGACGCGATCGTGTGGACGCTGGAGACCAATGGCTCCGGTGCGCCGGCGGTACTGCGTGCCCATGCCGCCGCCAACGTGTCGATCCAGCTGTACACGAGCAGCAAGAACCCGGTGCGAGATGCGCCAGGCCGCGCGATCAAGTTCTCCGTTCCGACCGTCTTCAACGGCAGGGTGTACGTCGCAACGCAGGGCCAGCTGTCGATCTACGGCCTGCTGCCCTAGGTGGTTGCGCGCACGGCGCCTCGCGCGTAGGAGATCTACTACGGCCGATGGTGATCCGGGCTGATACCCACGCCGGACGAAACGAGTCAGAGTCGACTCGATCTCACTCGTCAGGTGCCGACCGTTGAAGGCCGGATCCCGACGATCGCCTTCTGAAGGGAATCCGTATGAAGATGCCAGGCCTCCGCCGCCCGTGGCTGGCGCTTGCCAGCGCACTGACGTTGACATTCAGCAGCCTGGTGGCCGCCGAGCCGCCATCGCGCGCGGCACGCCTGGGATACATCAGCGGGACGGTGAGTTTCTCGCCGGCGGGCCAGCCGGATTGGGTGCGGGCGACGGTCAATCGCCCGCTGACCAGCGGTGACCGCTTGTGGGTGGACGCCGATTCGCGCGCCGAGTTGCAGGTGGGCGGCGCGGCAATCCGCCTCGGCGCGGCGACCAGCGTCAACCTGGTCAACCTGGACGATCGCATCGCGCAGCTGCAACTGTCGCAGGGCACGATGAACGTGCGGGTTCGCCGCCTGGGGCCGGGCCAGACCATCGAGGTGGACACGCCCAACCTTGCATTCACGTTGCGCCGTGCCGGCGAATACCGCATCGGCGTGGACACGAACGATGACGCGACGGCAGTGGTGGTGCGCAGCGGCGAGGCCGAAGTGTATGGAGAAGGCGCGTCGTATTCGATCAATCCGCAGCGAGGCTATCGCTTCTACGGCACCGACCTTTCCGACTACGAACCCCTGGCGGGGCGCACCGATGACGACCTGGATCGCTGGGCGCGCGACCGCGACCGCCGTGGCGACAATTCGCCGTCGGCGCGGTTCGTTTCGCCCGAGGTCGTCGGCTTTGAAGACCTCGAT
>Ga0209798_10001484_pt1 | contig 14097 bp, 6 predicted proteins | sample DOMMetBare3Fresh_FD_187475 | JGI IMG/M metagenome (GOLD analysis project Ga0209798, IMG submission 187475) | Wetland sediment microbial communities from St. Louis River estuary, USA, under dissolved organic matter induced mercury methylation -... | ecosystem: Environmental > Aquatic > Freshwater...
TCGAGCGCAACCTGTCCCACGAGGAGGAGGAGGAGCTCGCCCGGGCAATGGCCGAGTCCATGGCCGGCCCCCTGCGCTGAACCCGCTGCAGGCCCCGTCCTGGCCCGCTAGATTCCCGACATGCCGTTTCGTGCCGACCCGTGGCTGCATGTCATTGCCGGCTGCATGTCCTCGGGAAAGACGGACGAGCTTCTCCGGCTCCTGCGCCGGGCCGAGATCGCCCGCCGGCGGATCCTCCTCGTCCGCCCGGAGATCGACAACCGGACCCCCGGCGAGTTCGCCGAGAGCCGGAGCAAGGCCCGCTTCCCGTCCGTCCTCGTCAGCCGCAGCGAGCCGAGCGGCATCCTGGCCCTCGCGCGCGAGCGCGACGCCGACATGGTCGGGATCGAGGAGGCCCAGTTCTTCGACGACCAGCTCGTGGACATCGTGCTGGCCCTCCGCGACAGCGGCCGCCACGTCATCGCGAGCGGACTGAACCTCGACTTCGCCGGCCGCCCGTTCGGACCAATGCCCCTCCTCCTGGCCCATGCCGACGCGGTCACGATGCTGACCGCGATCTGTGTCGTCTGCGGCGACACGGCGACCCGGACCCAGCGCCTCGTCGGCGGCCGCCCGGCTGCGATCGACGACCCGCTCGTCGTCATCGGCGGTTTCGATTCGGCTGCCGCAGAGACCTACGAGGCTCGCTGCCACCGCCACCACGAGATCGGTGCGCCACGGTCGGGCGGCAGCGGCCTGGCAAACGCCGTGGACGGACGAGCCCCGGCTGGCGACTGACCCGGGGTCACGCTCGGTCTGACGGGCACGCTCACGCTGGACGGCCAGAACGATCCGAACGCCGTCTGGATCTTCCGGGCCTCCGACCTCGTCACAGCGTCGTCGAGCACGGTCACGTTCATCAACGGGGGCCAGGCCTGCAACGTCTTCTGGCAGGTGGCCGGCTCGGCGACGCTGGGCGCCGATTCGAGCTTCGCGGGGAGCATCCTCGCCCTGCGGGCGATCACGATGCACAGCCGTGTGACGTTGAGCGGCCGGGCGCTGGCGCGCAGCGGCGGGGTGATCCTGATGAACGACCAGATCTCGTACCCGGCGTGCTTCGTTCCCGAGCCGAGCACGCCGCCGAACGTGCCACCGAAGGCACCGGTCACGGTGGCCCTGCTCGCGGTGAACCCGGCTCCGGGGGCCGGAACGACCCTGCCGCCGACGGATGTGCTGGCAGCGGTCGTCGACATCGGGTCCGCGCCGGCCCCGCTGATCCTGGGGGGCCTCGGCCTCTGCCTCGGGATCGCCGGCCTGGCACTTGGCCGGCGCTGGCTTGGGGCCCAGCGCCCACCGACCAGCCGACCAGCCGACCAGGAGTGGTGATCCCCACGGAGGTTGCCGACACACGCCGCATCCTCGCCGGGCGACGCGTGCGGTTCGGCGTCGAGCCCGATGATCGAGCTGGTTGATCGTATTAGCTGCGTGCGAGCGTGGCCGGACCCGAGTTCCGTCGTTTCTGCTGCTCGGCCGAGCGTGGACGGTCCCGGATTGATGAACGACATCGATCGGCTGACGGCCGGCCCGGCCCGGCGAAGCGTCCGGGAATCGCAGCGTCATGACGGCTCGTCATGACGTGGTCCGGGCCGTCCGGCACAGTCACCGGACGAACGGGTCTCGCCCGGCTCGATGACCGTCGCATGCCCCTCCACCAGGTGGGCCCGTCATGGGGGACAGGCCCACCTGGTTCCATTTGCGTGTGTCGCGAGGAGGGTCGGTATCATCGATCCCCGTCGCGGAGGCGAGACGAGTCCGGTCCAGCTCCGCGCTGAAAGCTGAAGATGCGATCGAACCAGCCCCTCCGCAGCCTGCCCGGGCGAGACCGTGGGCGCACGGATCCTGAGGCCGGGCTGGAGGAGCCAATCCTCGCGGAGCTCTTCAGCGTGGAACGGCTGGAGCAGCACGCACAGACGCTGGCCGCCGCCCAGGTGGTCTCCCCCGCGCCTCGCCGCGGCAACGCCATCCGGCCGCGCGTCGCCGAGAACGGCCGCGTCCTGCTCGAGTCCTACCGCCTCCTGGCGCATGCGATCAAGGAGGAGCGCTCGATCACGCCGGCCGCGGAGTGGCTCGTCGACAACTTCCACATCGTCGACGAGCAGCTCCGCGAGATCCGCGACGACCTGCCGCCTGACTACTACCGAGAGCTCCCGAAGCTGGCCGAGGGCCACCTCGAGGGCTACCCGCGCGTCCTCGGGATCGCGTGGGCGTACGTCGCGCACACGGACAGCCGCTTCGAGCCGGAGAGCCTGCGGCGGATGGTCCGGGCGTACCAGGAGGTGCAGCCGCTGACGATCGGCGAGCTGTGGGCGATCGCGATCAGCCTCCGGATCCTCCTCGTCGAGAACCTCCGCCGCGTCGCCGAGCGGATCGTGCGCAGCCGGGCGGCCCGGCAGATGGCCGACGAGCTCGCGGACGGCCTGCTCGGCCTGGGGGCGGGCGGCCCGGACGTCGCCGAGGCCACCCTGCGCCGGCTCTCGCGAACGGCGCTCCCGACGGCGGCGCGGGTGCAGCTCTTCCAGCGCCTGCGCGACCAGGACCCCGTGGTCACCCCGGCCCTCCAATGGCTGGAGGAGCTCCTCGCGGCCCAGGGGACGACGGCCGAGGAGGTCGTCCGCCTCGAGCACCAGCGCCAGGCGACGATGAACGTGACGGTCCGGAACGCGATCACGAGCATGCGCCTGATCTCCTCGTTCGACTGGGCCACGTTCGTCGAGGGCGTCAGCCTGGTCGACGACCTCCTGCGGGAGCGGAGCTCGTTCGAGACGATGGATTTCGCGACGCGCGACCGCTACCGGCACGCGATCGAGGAGCTGGCGCGGGGCGCCCATCGGACCGAGATCGAGGTCGCCGGTGAGGTGGTCGCCATGGCGGACGCGGCGGCGCTCACCGATGGACTCGAGCCGTCCCTCGCGGCCCGGCGCCGAGATCCCGGCTACTACCTCATCTCCGACGGTCGCTTCGCGCTCGAGCGGGCCTTGGGGGTCCGCGTGCCGATCGGCGGGCGCCTGCGTCGAGCGTACGTCCGGGGAGCCACGGGCGGCTACCTCGGCACGCTGGCACTGGCCACGGCGCTCATCCTCGCGGTGCCGATCGTCCTGTCGGGCTTCTGGGGAGCGGGGGGCGCCGGGGGCGCCGCAACCGCTGGGCTCATCCTGCTCGCGATCCTCGCGCTCGCGCCCGCATCGGACCTCGCGGTGGCGCTCGTCAACCGGACGGTCACGAGCATCCTCGGTCCGAGACCGCTCCCCCGGCTGGACCTCGACGATGGGGTGCCGTCCGACCTGCGGACGCTGGTCGTCGTGCCGACGCTCCTCACCAGCGTGGCGGACGTCGAGGCCCAGGTCGCCGGCCTGGAGATCCACTACCTGGCGAATCGCGAAGGCGATCTCCGCTTCGCCCTGCTGTCGGACTGGCTCGACGCCCCGACCGAGCAGCTCCCCGGTGACGACGAGCTCCTCTCGGCGGCCGCGGCGGCCATCGACCGGCTCAACGAGCGCCACGGCGAAGCCCCGGGGGGAGGCGCCCGGTTCCTGATCTTCCATCGAAAGCGCATCTGGAATGAGGCAGAGGGCTGCTGGATGGGATGGGAACGCAAACGCGGCAAGCTCCACGAGCTGAATGCTCTCCTGCGCGGTTCTGCGACGACCGGCATCCTGACCACTGGGCGGCCCGCGTCGACCCCGCCCAAGGACGTTCGCTACGTCGTCACCCTCGACGCCGACACGCGGCTGCCGCGGGGCGCGGTGAGCCGCCTCGTGGGGACGATCGCCCATCCCCTCAACCAACCGATCTTTGATCCGGGAACCGGCCGGGTGACCCAGGGATATGGCGTACTCCAGCCGAGGATCACCCCAACACTTCCGGCAGAGCATGGGGGGTCCACCTTCCAGCGGATCTTTGCCGGTTCAGCCGGGATCGACCCGTATGCATCAGCCGTCTCCGACGTCTATCAGGACCTGTTCCAGGAGGGGAGTTTCACCGGCAAAGGGATCTACGATATTGACGCCTTCACGGCCGCGATGACGGACCGGATACCTGAAAACGCGGTCCTGAGCCACGACCTGTTCGAGGGAGTGTTCGCCAGGGCAGGGCTGGTTACCGACATAGAGCTCTTCGACGAGTTCCCATCGAACTACCTTGTATCCACGGCCCGCCAGCATCGTTGGGCGCGGGGTGACTGGCAACTCCTGCCTTGGATACTTGGCCGGGCCCGCGACGCCAAGGGCCGTCGAGGGCAGAGCCCCATCCCAGGCATCGCTCGCTGGAAGATGGTCGACAACCTTCGCCGCACGATCTCCGCCCCCTTGACGCTCGGCACCCTCGTCGCGGCATGGACTCTCCATTCGGGCTCGGCAGGCCTGTGGACCGTGCTGGTCCTGGGATCGCTGATCATCCCAGCGACGCTGCCCGTCCTGGCGGGACTGGTCCCCCGTCGGCGCGGTATCTCCAAGCGCAGCCACCTGCGGGCTACGAGCGCGGACGTCGCCGTCGCCGCGGCCCAGGTGGGCCTGGGTGTGACGTTCCTGGCGCACCAAGCGTGGCTGATGGTCGATGCGATCGTCCGAACCCTGGTCCGGCTGTACGGCACGCGGCGGAACCTCCTCGAATGGATGACCGCCGCCCAGGCCAAGGCAAGCCGCGACCTCGGTCTCGCCGGGTTCTATCGGCAAATGGCGGGCGGCGTCGCCATCGCGGTCGCCACCCTGCTCCTCGTCCTCGCCCTGAAACCGGACGCAGGCTGGATCGCCGCCCCTTTCGTCGTCCTGTGGCTGCTCGCACCTCTCGTCGCTCGCTGGGTGAGCCTGCCGCCCTCCGAATCAGGCTCTGAGCAGCTGTCGGTCTCCGACGTCGAGACGCTCCGCCTCATCGCCCGGCGGACGTGGCTGTTCTTCGAGACCTTCGTCGGGGACGAGGACAACGGGCTTCCGCCCGACAACTTCCAGGACGATCCCAGGCCGGTCGTCGAACATCGCACCTCGCCGACGAACATCGGGATGTACCTACTGGCAACCGTGACAGCTCGCGACTTCGGTTGGATCGGGACACTCGAGATGGTGGAGCGCCTGGAGGCGACGTTGGCGACCATCGGCAGGCTCGAGCGCTTCCACGGCCATCTGTACAACTGGTATGACACGCGCGACCTGCGCCGGCTCGAGCCGGCGTACGTGTCGTCGGTCGACAGTGGCAATCTGGCCGGTCACCTGCTGGCGCTGTCCAACGCCTGCCGACTGATGATTGACGAACCGCTCCCGGTCGGCCCCGCGCTTGCCGGGATCGGCGACTCGATCGCTTTGACCCGGGTGGCTGCGAACAAGATCGGAGACGATCGGAGAAGCCAGACACTCACCCGGCGGCACCTCGCCGAAGCCCTCGAGTTGCCCGCCGGGCCTGTCGCTGACATCCCGACGACACTCGAGGCCTGGGCGGCCCGCCTCGGTGAGCTGTCAACGCTCTCCCGAACGCTAGCGGACGTTGCTGCGGTCCTAACTGCAGAGCGTGGCGAGGCCCCCGAAAGCGAGCTTTTGACCTGGGCCGAGGCGGTCCGATCGTCGGTGACCAGCCACCTTCGAGACCTCGCGTTTCTCCACCCCCTCCCGCCGTTGACCACCTTCCCAACGATCGCCCAAATGTCCGATCCACCGGTCCGGACAGCCGACGACGGATCGCCGGCCGCGGCGAGGCTCGTCCGACGGCTCCAGGCGATCGCCGACCAGGCGCAGCAGCTGTTCCGGGAAATGGATTTCAGCTTCCTCTTCGACCCGACGCGCAAGCTCTTCTCGATCGGGTTCAGGATTCGGGATGGATCGTTGGATCCGAGTTACTACGACCTCCTCGCCTCCGAAGCCCGCCTCGCCAGCTTCCTGGCGATCGCCAAGGGGGATGTCCCTCCTGACCATTGGTTCCGGCTGGGCCGATCGCTAACGCCTGTCGGCCGGGGCTCTGCCTTGATCTCGTGGTCCGGCTCGATGTTCGAGTACCTGATGCCCGACCTGGTGATGCGGGCTCCTGCCAGCAGCCTGCTGGACCATACGAACCGGCTGGTTGTTGGTCGTCAGATCCGCTACGCGGCCGAGCTCGGCGTGCCCTGGGGCATCTCCGAATCAGGGTTCAACACGCGTGACCTCGCGCAGGCGTACCAGTACTCGAGCTTCGGCGTGCCCGGCCTGGGCCTGAAGCGAGGCCTGAGCGAGGATGTCGTCGTCGCGCCATACGCGACGGCACTGGCGGCGATGATCCGGCCCAAGGCGGCAGTCAGGAACTTCGCAAAGTTGAGCGATGCCGGAGCGAGCGGGCGATACGGCTTCCGGGAGGCGCTCGATTACACCGCGCGCCGACTCCCCGAGGGAGCGACGGTAGCGATCGTGAAGAGCTACATGGCCCATCACCAAGGGATGGCGTTGGTGGCGATCGGCAACGTTCTCAACGACCGCATGATGGTGGAGCGATTCCATGCCGACCCGATCGTCGAGGCGACGGAGCTGCTGCTCCAGGAGCGGATGCCGCGAGACGTACTCGTGGCGCGGCCTCGGGCCGAAGAGGTGAAGAGCGCCGCCGACGTGCGCGACCTCGTGCCGCCGATCATCCGTCGTTTCACCTCGCCCCACGACGCGATCCCGCGGACGCACCTTCTGTCGAACGGACGGTACGCAGTGATGGTCACCGCCGCAGGATCCGGCTACAGCCGGTGGGGCGACGTTGCGGTGACCCGCTGGCGTGAGGACACGACCCGTGACTCGTGGGGCAGCTATCTCTTCCTGCGCGACATGCAAACCGGTGCCGTGTGGTCGGCGGGTCACCAGCCCACCGGTAAAGAGGCAGACAGCTACGAGGTCACCTACTCGGAGGACTACGCGGAGTTCTCGCGCCGCGACGGATCGATTGTGACCGGCTTGACCGTCGTTGTGTCCGCCGAGCACGATGCGGAGATCCGTCGCGTGTCGCTGACCAATCTCGGCTCACAACATCGCGAGATCGAGCTGACGTCATACGCCGAGATCGCCTTGGCGCCGCAGGCGGCCGATGCCGCTCACCCCGCCTTCCAGAACCTGTTCGTGCAGACCGAGTTCGAAGCCGATACTGCTGCCCTCTTGGCTACCCGCCGACCCAGATTCAGTGGCGAGCAACCGATCTGGGCGGCGCACGTTGCAGCGGTCGAGGAACTCAACGGCGGGGTCATCCAGTACGAAACAGATCGCGCCCGCTTTCTAGGCCGGGGCCAGTCGGTCCGTTCGCCGATCGCGGTCATCGATGGGCGTCCACTCTCGAATACGGTCGGCGCCGTACTGGACCCGATCTTCAGCCTCCGGTGCCGTGTCAGGATCGCCCCGGGAGCGACCGCTCACGCCATCTTCTCCACGGTCGTCGCGGAGTCACGCGAGGAGGTCTTGGACCTCGCCGACAAGTACCGAGAGCCTGCAACTTTCGAACGGGCAGCGATCCTGGCCTGGACCCACGCCCAGGTTCAGCTCCATCACCTGGGGATCGAACCGGACGAGGCCCGCCTCTTCCAGCGGCTGGCCAACAGGATCCTCTACTCGGATCCATCGCTGCGACCGTCGTCGGGCGTGCTGGCCCGGAACGAACGCGGGGCACCTGGTCTGTGGGCCCACGGCATCTCCGGCGACTTGCCCATCGTCATGGTTCGAATCGACGAAGCCGAGGACCTCGACATCGTCCGGCAGCTGCTCCGGGCGCACGAGTATTGGCGGCTGAAGCTCCTCGACGTTGACCTCGTGATCCTCAACGAGCATGGCGCCACCTACACCCAAACCCTCCATGACGCCATCGAGGCCCTCGTGCGAACGAGCCAGTCCAGCCTGGTCCACGAGGGCCATCCCGGCCGCGGCGTGGTTCACGTCCTGCGTGGCGACCGGCTCTCCGACGGGGACCGTACCCTCCTCCAGAGCACCGCCCGCGCCGTCCTGCTCAGCCGCCGGGGCAGTCTGGCGGATCAGGTCACCCGCCTGGAGCGCCCCCAACGGAGAACTAGGCCCGCCGCGCCATCCGGTTCGAGAAAGATCCGGAGCGAGGTGGCCACCCCACGTCCGGAGTTGGAGTTTTTCAATGGCCTCGGGGGTTTTGGCGATGACGGGCGTGAGTACGTCACCATCCTCGGCCCGGGGCAATCCACCCCGGCGCCCTGGTTGAACGTGATCGCCAACCCGTCGTTCGGGTTCCAGGTCTCCGAATCCGGGTCGGGCTACACCTGGTCAGGGAATAGTCGCGAGAATCAACTCACTGCCTGGTCCAACGACCCCGTGAGTGACCCTGTCAGCGAGGCGATTTATGTCCGGGACGACGACAGTGGCGAGCTTTGGGGTCCGACGGCCCAGCCGATCCGCTGCGAGGAATCGACCTACGTCGCCCGTCACGGTGCCGGATACAGCCGGTTCGTGCACCTGCATGACGGGATCCAGCTCGACCTGGTCCAGTTCGTCCCTCTCGACGATCCCCTGAAGATCTCGGTGCTGACCATCGAGAACCGATCCGGGCGCTCTCGACGCCTGTCTGTGACGGCCTACGCCGAGTGGGCGCTCGGAACCTCTCGCTGGGCCGGCGCACCGCGGATCGTCACTGACGTCGAACCCGAGACTCAGGCGCTCCTGGCGCGCAACCCGTGGAACACCGAGTTCGGCGGCCGGGTCGCCTTTCTCGACCTGGGCGGGCGGCAGACGACGTGGACGGCTGATCGGACCGAGTTCCTCGGCCGCAATGGTGGGCCGGACCGGCCCGCCGGCCTCGACCGCGGCTACCGGTTACAGGGAGCCGCCGGCGCCGGCATGGATCCTTGCGCCGCCTTGCAGACAAGCTTCGAACTCGCCAACGGGGCGCAGACCCAGATCCTCGTATTGCTTGGCGAAGCGGATGGGACCACGGCCACGGCCGACCTCATCCGGCGGGGGCGAACGGCCGACCACAAGGCGATGCTGCGAGCCGTGTCGAGCTATTGGGATGACACCCAGGCGACGATTCAGGTTCGGACACCCGACCGCTCGATGGACATCATGCTCAACCGCTGGCTCATCTATCAGACGCTTGCGTGCCGGCTGTGGGCGAGGTCGGCGTTCTACCAGGCGGGCGGCGCCTACGGGTTCCGCGACCAGCTCCAGGATGTCATCGCACTGACGGCTACCAGGCGCGAACTCGCCAGGGAACATCTTCTGCGGGCCGCCGCACGTCAGTTCGTCGAGGGAGACGTCCAGCACTGGTGGCATCCGCCATCGGGTCGGGGCGTCCGAACCCGGATCTCGGACGATCTCGTGTGGCTACCGTACGCGGTCTCTCGCTACCTCTCCGTCACCGGCGACTCCTCGGTCCTCGACGAGACGGTCCCATACCTCGAGGGACCGGCCCTACGGCCGGATCAGATGGAGGCCTACTTCCAGCCGGAGCTTTCACCCGAGTCGGCTTCGCTGTTCGACCATTGTGCGGTGGCTCTCGACCGGAGTCTCGCAGTTGGCGCCCACGGGCTGCCGCTCATGGGGTCGGGTGACTGGAACGACGGCATGAACCGGGTGGGTCACGAGGGCCGGGGCGAAAGCGTCTGGCTGGGTTGGTTCCTCTACACCGTCTTGAGCAGCTTCTCGCCGATCGCGGAGTCTCGCGGTCACCAACTCCGCGCCGAACGGTGGCGAGCCCACATGAATGCGTTGAAGCGAGCGCTCGATCGCCACGGGTGGGATGGCGACTGGTATCGCCGAGCCTTTTTCGATGATGGCACCCCGCTCGGCTCCGCTGTGAACGACGAATGCCGGATTGATTCGATCGCCCAATCGTGGAGCGTCCTTTCGGGCGCCGCCAGTCCCACCCGGGCGAGGCGGGCGATGGCCGCTGCGGAGGAGTACCTCATCCGACGCGGTGACGGTCTCGTCCTCCTGTTCACCCCTCCGTTCGACCACTCCGAGGTCGATCCCGGATACGTCAAGGGGTATCTGCCCGGCATCCGGGAGAACGGGGGCCAGTACACCCACGGAGCCATCTGGTCGGTTCTCGCCTTCGCTGCGCTTGGCGAGGGCGACAAGGCCGGCGAGCTCTTCTCCATTCTGAACCCCATCACTCATGCCAGCACCCGGGCCGGCGTCCACCGCTACAAGGTCGAACCGTACGTGATGCCGGCCGACGTCTACACCGAACCGCCGCACGTGGGTCGCGGCGGTTGGACCTGGTACACGGGGGCGGCCGGCTGGATGTATCAGGCCGGTATCGAATCGATCCTGGGATTCCGTTTGCGCGGATCCACGCTCCTGCTGGATCCGTGCATTCCGCGCGCCTGGCCGGGGTACGAGATCGACTTCCGCTATCACAGCGCCAGATACCAGATCGTCGTCGAGAACCCGCGGGAGATCGGCCGCGGAGTGGCGTCGGCGGAGATCGATGGGCAGGACCTGGGGGTCACCGCAACCATCCCGCTCGTCGACGACGGCTTGACTCATCGTGTCAGGGTCGTGCTCGGCTAATGGAGTTGTCGGCAAACCACAGCTGTCCACAACCGTGAGGCTTCGGTACCGTCATAGGGATGCCCGACTCCGTGAATAGCCGTTACGAGCCGATCGGTGTGATCGCATCCGGTGGCATGGCCACCGTATGGCGTGTTCGTGACATGCTTCTCGACCGGGTGGTGGCACTCAAGCGGCCTCACCCTGCTCCATCCGATGATCCGGCCCTTCAGCGGTTCAATCGGGAGGCCCGATTGGCGGCAGGGATCACACACCCCAATGTGATCACCATCTTCGACGCCGGAGAGGACGACAGCGGCCCCTATCTGGTGATGGAGTTCGTCGAAGGCCCGACTCTCGCCGAAGTGGGCCCGCTGGAGCGAGAAGCCGCCATTGAGCTGGTGGCGACCCTGGCGGGTGCGGTCGCCGCCGTGCACGCCGCGGGCATCATCCACCGGGACGTCAAACCCGGCAACGTGATCCTCTCGGCGGATGGACCGAAGCTGACCGACTTCGGCATCGCGCTCGAGGTGTCGACAGGCAACCGCCTCACTGTGCCTGGTTCCGTGCTGGCAACGAAGTCCTATGCAGCACCCGAGGTGTTGGCCGGCGCCTCGGTAGGGGAGGCGGCCGACGTGTACGCCCTTGGTGTGATCCTGCACGAGTTGACCAGCGGTGTGTCGCCGACCGGTGCGACGTTTGATGCGATCGGTGAACCGCAGCTCGATGCGATCCTGGCGAGGGTCCTTTCGGCCGACCCCGACCTTCGGCCGACGGCGGGTGAGCTCGCCCGGTTGCTCGAGGATGACGTGATGGCGACGCTGGCGCTGCCCGTGATGGAACCGGCCGGGCTCTTGTTGAAGGACGTTCCTGCTTCAGCGGACGCGGCTCATGACGAGACAGTCGCCGCCCGGGATGGCGCCGAGGGCACCGAGCCATTGGCGACACCGGTGATCCAGGAGCCTCCGCCGCCAGTTGGTGGAGGGGCGGTCATTAGCCGTTCCGGGCTACTCGCCCTGGCTGTGCTGATCGTGGTGGCGTCGGCGGCGGCGTTCGTCACCGGCCGCGCCGTGTTGTCGGCCGGCGACACGACCGTGCCCACCTCGACCGCAACCGCTTCCACGGCCACTCCGCCTTCAAGCGTGACGCCGACCGTCATCGTTATTCCCTCTACGACGGCCGCGCCCGTGGTCGGAGGGGCGGAGTCGGAGCTTCGCCGGCATCTCGGCTCGATCCCGACCAGCGATCTGAAACCGAAGGACCTGCGGGAGATGGAGCGGCGACTGGTTGCCGCCCTCGAGAGCTGGGCCGACGGCAACACCGACCAGACCGAGTCCGCGTTGAACGATCTCGGCGAGTTGATTGTCAAGCACATCGACAGCCGTTCGGCCCGAAACGAGGCGCTGGCTCTGCTTGGTGATCTCGCCCGGGCAATGGATGTGTCGCTGAAGGACGATTTCGACGATTGAGGTCTGTAGGCGCAACCGGTTCGAGAGTCCTGCTGGTAATCGTCCTGGGCACCGCGCTGGCGGCACTTCGGACCCCCGGGGTATCAGCCAGCTGACAGGGGCCCGAGCGGGGCCCCAAAGCTCCGAGAGTGGTTGTGGAGAGCATCGTTTTCTGTCGTACCCATTGGTTAGGTTGCCTCGTATGACATCGATTGCATCAGAGCGGGTGCCCGAAGCCGAGACTGGTTCGGTCGCCGGCTTGGAGGAGATGGCGACGGACCTCATCGAACAGCGCCTGCTCGGTCTGGAGAGGGTGGTGGCCGAAGCCCGTCGTGAACAGGCCCGGCTGTTGGTCGAGATCGACCGCCGTCAGGTCAGGATGGAGGATGGTTGCCGGACCCTTGACGAATGGATCGCCGGACGGCTCGACGTCTCGCCGGAGTCGGCGGCATCACTTCGACTCCTCGCTAGAAGCCAGATCCTTGGTGACGGTGAGCTCGATCTTCTCAGCTTCGACAAACTGGTCGCCGTAACCAAGCTCTCCGAGGTTGCCGGCGAAGCGTTTGCGACGTCGGTCGCCGGATCACTCGACGTGACCGGGATCCGACGTCTCACCGCCCGCCACCGCCTCATCAGCGCCGTCGAGGAGCGAGAGGCGTTCGATGGCCGCTTCCTCGTGATCCAGCCGAACCTCGACGAATCGGCGTGGCGGACCTGGGGCCGGCTCGGCGGAGTCGACGGATCGCTGGTCGAGAAGGCCTTGCGAGGCCGGGCCGACCAGTTTCCGGCCCTTCCCGACGGCACCAGGGCCAATGCCGGGCAGAGACTGGCGGACGCCCTCACCTCCATCTGCCAGGACACCATGAGCGATCCGTCCCGTCCCGATGAGTCCGGGCCGTCGATCGTCGTCTTCGTCGACCGGGATTCCCTGGTCACCGACACCGCCGCCTCCGGGGTGGAGGTCGAGTCGGGTCCGCCGGTGGGACGAATGGCACTCGAAGAGATCCTGTGTACCGGTTCGGTCACCCGGATCGCGGTCGACGGTGATGAACCGAAGCCCATCGGTCGGGCCTCGCGAGCCATCCCCGCGGCGGTGCGCCGCTTTGTCGCCCACCGGGATGGCGGCGCCTGCACGGCCGACGGCTGCTCCAGTCGCTACCGGCTTCAACCCCACCACATCGTGCCGTGGCGCGACGGAGGCGACCATCGGGCCGACAACCTCACCACGCTCTGCTGGTACCACCACCATGTCGTCATCCACGGAATGGGTTATCGCATCGACCCGGAAACCCCGCCGCAACGTCGCCGGTTCCTCCAGCCGACCAACGGCCCGCCCTGACCGGGCAGTGCCCTCCGCCGCCCCACCCCACCCACCAGCATCCCAAGCCCAAATCCGTCGAGCCATCGACCGGTGTCACCGCCCCGCGCATTCATGGCCGGCTTCGGCGACGGTTAGCCTCGCCCGGGTGACCATCACGCTCGTCCTGGCAGAAGACAGCTTTCTCATGCGCGAAGGCATCAGCGCGCTGCTCGCGCTCGACGAAGAGCTCGAGCTGCTGGCGGGTTGTGCCTCGTACGACGAGTTGATGACCGCCGTCGAGGAGCACCATCCCCAGGTTGTCATCACCGATATCCGCATGCCCCCCACCCAGACCGACGAAGGCATCCGGGCGGCCAACGCCATCCGAGCGAACCATCCGGATACGGGGGTAGTGGTGCTGAGTCAGTACGTGGAGCCTGCCTACGCACTGAAGCTCTTCGAGCAGGGATCGGACGGTCGGGCCTACCTCCTCAAGGAACGGGTCGCCGACCTCGGCGAACTCGGCGCCGCCATTCGACGCGTCGCCCAGGGGGGTTCGGTCGTCGATCCGAAGGTGATGGACGCCTTGATCCAGTCGAACACCACCAAAGTGTCTTCGGTGCTCGATCGCCTCACCGAACGGGAACGGGAGGTACTGGCCGAGATGGCGAAGGGTGGGAGCAACGCCGCCATCGGAGAGGCCCTCTACATCTCGGCTCGCTCGGTGGAGAAACACATCAACACCATCTTCACCAAACTCGATCTCCAGCCGACCGACGACCTCAACCGCCGGGTCCGGGCCGTCCTCATCTACCTCGGGGTCGTCCGGGACTAACCCGTGCCAGCACCACCGTGAGGAGAGGGTCACCGGGGT
>Ga0209798_10001485_pt1 | contig 14089 bp, 18 predicted proteins | sample DOMMetBare3Fresh_FD_187475 | JGI IMG/M metagenome (GOLD analysis project Ga0209798, IMG submission 187475) | Wetland sediment microbial communities from St. Louis River estuary, USA, under dissolved organic matter induced mercury methylation -... | ecosystem: Environmental > Aquatic >...
GCGTCAGGCAGATCGGCGCCAGCGAAGTGGCAACCAGGGCAAGTTTGGCGGCTTTGTTAAGCACGGTTTGATGAATTACGAATGACGAATTTCAAATTACGATTTTCTGCTTCTACTAAATTCTTCATTCGTAATTCTGTGTCGTACTTGATTGAAAGGCTTCTTTTAACACTGCCTGCATCAGTTGTTTGGCGTGGGTTTGGTTTTGGTTGATTTGTACTTCCAGTTGATCGCAGAGGGCGAGAAGTTTTTCAACTTTGACGACAATTGTCTGCTGTTCATGAATTGGTGACAAGGGAGTTGTTATCTTTACCATTCTTGTCAGTCCTAAATCTTGGTTACCGATACCATGAGTATAGGTCTGTGATTGCTTGTAACAATGGGGCGAATTCAAAAGATGTTGAATGAATGATGAATTCATAAATGCAGGCTTCTTTAGGGTTTAGTAGCGTAAATGAATATATTGCTGTCCAGTAACATCACTCATCCCTTCCAGGCAGGGAGCGATCCTTGCGTATTTCGCGCTGCCAGGCTACGGGGTCTTTAATATCCTGAAATGCAGTTCCTCTTGCCGCTATTTCCGCCATGATTTCTGCGACTTTTTTTCCATTTGGTTCTTTAACTTGCGGGTTTGGCGCTGCTTTGGCTAATTTGGCTTGCAAAAAACGGACAAAATCCAGCGCTTCTTCCTGCATCTGTGGCGGCAGGGTTTCCAGCTCTTCAATAATTTGTCGGGTAATCATGCTCATGTCAGTAGCTCCTTTTTCAATATATTGTGTCTGAAATTTTTAAAAAACGAATACTTTCATAGTCTCTATCGCTAAGGAAGCGCTGAACAAGTTGATTCCATTCATGGTTCGCCAAGCTCACCACGAACGGAATCAACAACTTGCCGTTCGTCCTGAGCCTGTCGAAGGATTTAATCAGCGCTTCCCTAATGAGTCCTATAGCGCTGAAGGAATAAGCGTATTGAAATTAACTATGACAATTTGGAGTGAAGCACCGTCACCTTTTAAAGTTTTACTGAACTTTCTTGCAGTTCCGCACCTGAATTTTTCAGGCTTAAGCTTAAAAACCAGTTCCTTGCCATTGCGTAGCACGGCGAGTTCTGTCTCAGGATTGGTGCCGGGCTCAAGGCTGCGCCCATAGATAAAGCCGCTCATCCCTAAAATCGGTTTATGGTTGTAGCGCAGCAAAATATCGCTTGGCTGTATACCAAGTTTTTCAGCCTGGCTGTTTGGTAGTATGGCTTTTACAGGTACTTGAAACACCCCCCTTAAGCCGCGTTTGTAGTTTCTTTAGATTTTCTCTTACGATTTTAGTGTCAGGATGGTCTTTGCCCAAGGCTTTTTCCCAAATGGACAAGCTGCGTTGGTACAGGGTTTCGGCTTCGGGGTAATAGCCTAGCGTATTAGCGATAGTCCCCGCATCATTAAGATAAAGGGCATTATCTGTCTGTAACGCCGCCGCTTCTTTGTAGTAGCGGTATGCGGAGGCGTAATCAATACGACTTTCGGCAAATTGCCCGAGCTGATAAGCGGCTTCGGCGGCATTTTCCTTGCCTTGGGCAAGCTCTTGGGTAAACAATTTTTCGGCTTCGTATGTCTGGCCTTTTGTTAAAGCTGCTTGCGCTTGCTTGATCTGTTCCGGCAATACTTCTAGTTTGAGGTCGTCAAACGCTTTATAGGCGGCGGCCAGTTTTTGTTTGTAATTTTCTAAAGCGGCTTCGGGATTTTGTAACTGGGCTTGAACATCAGCAAGCTGTTTGTCGAGCAGGGCTATCTTCCCCTTGTCTGCTGCGCTGGCCTGCGCCAATTCATTGCGCACTTCTTGTTCCCTGCGCCTTAGCCCGGCTTCGTATTGTTCAAGGCTGATGCCTACTGTAACGTCACCCGTCGCAATAACGGCGTTGCCATCTTTAGAAGCGTCGGCGGTGATATTGCCTTGAGCGGCCATGCCTTGAACGGAGACGCTCATTGTGGGTTTTGTGCTGTTGACGGGTCTGCAAAGTGCAAGTACGCTTGCCACGCAGCCCCAATCACCACACTAAAACCGACACCTACAAATACGAGTGTTTTCTGGTTTTTGGAATTAGCTAACCAATGCCAAAGCCTACTTAAATGATTCACTATTACTACCAATAGATTAGAATGCTCAAGATTGTAACCCCACTTACGCTACGGAAGGAAACTTTAGGTTGTGGTTTGCCAACTAATGATGAAATCACCCGCTTCGGTAAGTCGTATAGTGAAGGTTTTATTTATTATGGTTTTCTAATTCCACACACTTTACGAATTTTATTGATCGCGGGCCACCACGCACCGGTATCGCTAAATTCGGCAGCCAGGCTACCCGCCGCATAGCCGGTACCCAAACAGGTTCCGATCACCCGCGCCGAGGCCATCGCGGCTTCAGTTGCTGATAACCCTCTACCTGCAAAAAACAGATTATCCAGATGGCGGGACACCAGCATACCTGCTGATATCCAGTAACCATCATCCATGTCGAAATAACGCATCTCCGGCTTCCGTTGTGTACCCCAGTATTCCATAGGCCAGACACCAATAGCCACGCCGTCATCCGGTTTGGCGCAAGCCAAAACATGGGCTTCATCTAATATGTCGATACCATCTGAACGCTCGCCGGTACGGATACCCACTTCGGTAGCCATTGCACTGATGCAGAGGTTTGCCAGTGACGGCTCGTTACGGTTTAGATAATCCACAATGGCGACACTGCGTGTACGCGCATCCAGCTCATACTGGGTTCGGCAAGCAATAGTTCCATCGAATTGCACAGGCATCCCTAACTTCAGCAGTGCTACGCCATGCGCCAGCGTGCCTGGAATAATCGACAGGCGTTCACAGTGTGGCTCTAACCCACCCGTTTGTATGCCCCGCTTAATCCAGCGGATCAAATTTAACAACAGTAAATCCTGTGCCATCTGTGGCAAACCACTAACCTGGAACACAAACGCCCCCGCTTGGTAATACGTTTGTTTTATTCTGTCCACACCGGTGAGTACTGATATTTGGGCATTGCCACTGCAATCGACAACCGCCGCCGGAGATAGGCTAAACACCTGATCCACTGCCTGAATGCGTAATTCAGAAATCCGCCTGGCATTCACCTGTACGCCAGTGACGTAGCTCTGCAATAACACAGACACGCCAGCTTGTTGCAGTTGCCGTCTCGCTTCCTCGTGAAAGACTGCGGGGCGATAAGGCAAAAAGTGTAAGCCTTCGGCAAATTGGGTGATTTGGGTCTGGCTTTGCACCTGCACGGCTTCGGCAAATTCACGGGCAAAGCCTTGTACAGCATAATGCGCCCCAGTCAGATTACGGTAAAAAAGCCCGCAAATAGTCCCCACCAGAGCAGTCGTGGCTAAACCGCCGATAAAGCCATAGCGTTCTACGATGACGACTTTAGCCCCCGCTTTTGCCGCAGCAACAGCGGCAGCAATACCGGCAGCACCTGCGCCTACTACAGCGACATCACAGTGCATAGACTTAGACGACCTCGGCACCCAATAATGCGCTACGCACAGACGTCAGTAACAGCTCCACTTCAGCTGCATTAAGATCCGGTTCCATGTAACCGAAAGTGATCTGTAATGCTCCTTGGAAGCAGCTAAACACAAAGGTCAAGCCCGGTGGGTACATGTTAGGTGGATAATGAATAGCGCTGCTCACGGACTGACCGAACACAACATCAAAATTCTGTAACGAATCCCCTGTGTCCGAATAAAAAAAGCTGGCCATTAATCCCTTTGTAGGCGCTTTCAACATTCGGCGATAAAAAAAGCCCGGCATTCGCCGCAAAAAATCCATCATAATGGTGTAATGCCCAGGACTCTCTGCACGCATCAGGGTTTTCATTTGCTTGATCAATTCGGCGGTACAAGCCCGCACATCGACTAAAACTGCATTTGGAATGCGATAAAAAAGAAAACTGACCTGATTGCCTAGTACCGCACCTTGTGTACCCCGTTTGCGTTTGTCTAACGGTACCGGCACTAGCGCATCGCCATCACCAATGCCGCGTTGCTTCTGAACCTGTGCTACGGCATACGCTGTTGCCGCAAGATAAAAGGCACTGACCAAAAAACCGGCACCCTGTTGTCTAGCTCTTTCGTTGATTGTAAGGCTTTGTTGTGGTGTGAACGATAATACGCGATAACGCCCCAGCGGCTTAATCATGCTTTTTGTATACAGCGACAACAACGTTACAGACGAGGTGTCGTAAAGAAATCGCTTCATATCAGAGGCAATGTTCGCCCGACTTTTTAAAGGCAATTTAATGTCCTCATTCGCTATCCAGTCCGGCTGTATTAAGGAATCGGTCGTCCCTAAATAACGGATAAACGCCTCGCCCCCACGTGCATCCATTAAGACATGATGCCAAGTAAAGATCAATAATGAACCAGCCTCTGCACACTGTAGCAAATCAATTTTAAACGCCGATTGATTTTTAATATCCAGGGCTGTTGATAGCAGGTGCTCTGGTGGACTATCTCCGCTTTCGATTTGATATTCGTGAATCGCCGGTAATTCAGCCTTTGGGTCACGCGTCCACTTTGCCAAACTAAACGGCAACCCTTTCGTTAAGCGTAACTGGCAAATCCATTGATAAGCCGGATGCCTGGATAGCTGTTGGTGCAAATCCTCAAGTGCCAGCCGTTCCGGCAAGGTCACTACAAATGTGCAGACATTGCGTTTACCGCTGGATTTCCACATAAGGCTATCCAACTGCAAACAGAAATAATCTGCGCCATTCAGGGTAATGCTGTCAGGAAATTGGCTATCCCGTTCAGGCATTGCGACTTCTGTGTAATAAGGACACACAATATGCGCTCAAAACTCTAACACTGGCAATATTCTCTGGTGTTAACGATTCAGCCGGTAATTCCAATCCGAAACGCCGTTCAATGAACAAAACCAATTCCATTAGTGAAAAAGAATCCACGCCAATAGAAGTCAATTCTGTATCTGGGCAGACGGCAACGTCACCCGCTAACACATTATCGCGTAAAAAATCACACAACTGGCTGGCGACTTCGTCAATGGTATATCCATCATTCATAAGAGAACATGCCTATTTTATTTTGTAAATATCAGGGTTTTGGCCAACTAAGCTGTAGGTTACCAAAAAACGCAACAAATTCAGGCTGAAAGGGCGACTAGCCGCAGCACCACTAAAAATGCGGCTTATATGTCCACTAACCCAGGCAAGCAGCCAGCGAGTGAAGATATTGTCTGGCATCGTCTGCCCAGCTTTAATGCTGCCCATTAAGCGTCCATCGTAGTAATAACCGGCAATTTCAAACCAGGCGTTCAAATGTCGCCTGGTGATTAATTCGTAATCAGTTAAAGGTTTATCTGACAAAATGGTGTCCGCCAACTTAAACGCACTGTCCATGGCAATCAACATGCCGCTGGAAAACACCGGATCCACAAAGCCGCCGGCATCACCCAGCATCACCCAATTTTCGCCACAGTGTCTATCCGAAATCGACTGATAATTATGAAAGCGCAACACCTGGGTCACGCGCTGTGCCTCCGGTGCCAAGCGCCGTAGTACCGTATCTGCCTTTAACAAATTATCATATTGCTGTTCAGGCGTTTCCCCTTGTTGCAACGCATAAGCCTCTGGCACTACAAAACCCAAAGATACCCGCCCCGGCAACGGAATCCGCCAACACCAGCCTTGATCTATCCGGTCATTATGCACATAACCCGGATCGACCAACTCAGTTTGATCTACATGCGCGAACAGCGCCACATCCTGTCGTGGCCCTTTTTGCATGGGAATATTCAGCAGCCGCCCGATTAAGTTGACACGGCCTGCGGCATCGACAATCAAGTCCGGTTCATCCCCGTCCCAACAACCAACTGCTGCCTGTAATGATTCTGCGTCCAATCCGATTCGATCCGTATTGTTTACTGCAAGCAACTGCACGTTACGCGCAATCAGTCTGGCACCGGCCTGTAGCGCGGCTTTTAACAAGGTCGCGTTGAATTGATCCCTGGGTACATTATACGAATAAGACGGCAAATCACTGGGCGTATCGGCAAATCGAAACTCAAAAACTTCGTCGGCATTATAAGTAAAACAAGCACCGGGTTTATAAACACTGTATGCAGCCACTTCCGCTTCGACACCCAAATCCTGCAACATAGGCACAATCATAGGCACTAATGATTCCCCCACCAATATGGGCGCACGTTCCGGTGTGGCAAAAATAACCACCTTGCAGCCTTTTCTGCATAAGCGTATCGCTAAGGTACTGGATGCGGGGCCGCCGCCGATAATCGCAATATTTTTTTTAGCACACATCGTTTTTCTTTTTCTCTTTGGGATGTTTTTTATTGCATTCACATTGAATCAATGAGGTAAGTACCAATGTCGTTAAGTTAAAGAAAAATCTCCCTCTCCTGCTGGAGAGGGTCGGGGTGAGGAGAATAAACACAGGAAAAAAACTGTGTGATCCCCTCCCCCCTCATCCTCCCCTTCTCCCGGTGGGAGAAGTGACTGTTCTCTTAACTTAACGGCATTGAGGTCAGTACGGTTGATTTTGTTATTTCTGGACGCATTGGCTTTGGTTAGTATATCCAGAGCAAGAATTTCGAATGAACTTACACGAAATATGAGGAATCGTAAAGCCATAAGGCAAACCAGGAATATAGAATCCAAATATTTTCCTTGTCTGCAATTACCTTAATCTGTAGCAAATTAAATCTAATTTGACCCTTTCGATTTCTGCTTTCTTGCTGCTTTCTTCGCCGCTTTTTCCTCCCGAATAATCGCGAGTTCGACCAGTTCCTGTTCCATCATGGCAGGGGTTTCAAGGCTTATTCTGCCGATCATTCCGGCACGAAATTCAGCCAACAGAATTTTAGAAACTCTATCCATATCAACACGTCCACCTGACCGCAGACAGCCACGATTTTTACCGATGGCATCCATGAGTTGTTGTTCAGTTTCCGGGAGTTGTTCCAGTTGAAAGCGCGTCTTCAGGTAATCGGGATAATGTTGCAACAAGTATTCCGCAGCGAAAAAAGCGATTTGATCATGACTTATAGCCGTATCTTTGATAGCACCGGTGGTGGCCAGCCGGTAACCGCTATTTTTATTTTCGACATTAGGCCAAAGTAAACCAGGGGAATCTAGCAAAATAATGCCATTGTCTATCGCTATGCGTTGTAGCATCTTTGTAATGGCTGGTTCATTGCCGGTTTTGGCAATCATTCTGCCAGCCAATATATTAATGAGCGTAGATTTCCCGACATTGGGTATGCCCATAATCAGAGTGTGTATAAGCCTGCCATTGGTCGCTTTATCAGGCAGCATTTTATGGCACAAATCCGCCAGTTGCCGTATTTTTTCAGGATGTTCGATGGTCACAGCCAGTGTTTTTACGCCTTGCTCTTGCTCCAGGTAAGTTTGCCATTGCTGAGTAATCTCTGGATCGGCAAGATCGCATTTGCTGAGTATTTTGATGCAAGGCTTGTTGCCACGCAGGGTCGTAAGCATCGGGTTTTGGCTGCTGAACGGAATGCGTGCATCAAGAATTTCAATAATCAAATCAACCTGGGGCAGGATCTCTTTGATCTCTTTGCTGGCCTTGTGCATATGACCGGGATACCACTGAATTAGCATAATTTCATATTAGTGAGATGATGTTGAATGTAACGAGTAAAATAAACCAAACAAAAGTACTGTCCGAATAGATTTTGCGTTGTTAAAACACTTTTAAACGCTTAATCTAAAAGACAAGATAACAGATTGCAGCAATAAAAAGCAGGAATATCAACACATGAAAGAGATAACAGTAACAAGCAGTTTTTACGCCTATTTATCAAGGTTAAGATGGATTAAGCGCTGGGGACTCAAACGCAATGCCCATGAAGAAAACGTCATGGAGCATAGCTGGGAAGTGTCCGTTATTGCGCATACTCTGGCCTTGATCCAAAACCGTTATTACTCCGGCAATGTTGATCCTAACGCTATTGCTACAGCCGCGTTGTATCACGATATTACCGAAGTCATTACCGGCGATTTGCCTACGCCTATTAAATATCACTCCAAAGAAATCAATGCTGCTTATAAGCAAATAGAAAAACAGGCAGAAAAAGAATTACTGAATCTATTACCCTCAGAACTGCGTGCAGATTTTGAGGCGCTAATTCATCACGACAAAATGCCGGAAGAGCATGTAAAGATCATCAAGGCAGCCGATAAAATATCAGCTTATCTCAAATGTCAGGCTGAATTAAAGGCCGGAAATACAGAATTTGAAACCGCCGCCGAGCAACTGGCGCTAGCCATCGGTGAATCAGAGCAACCGGAAGTCATATTTTTTATGCAGGCTTTTGTGCCCAGTTGTGGATTGACACTGGATGGCTTGATGAAAACGTATTGAGATCAAGTTGTTTTGCTTTTGTAGGTGGGATTGAATTGCGATTCCTAGAGCCGGAGAATTTGAACATTAGCACTGTCAAACTTTGCACAACTTAACTGAATAAGCATCCAAGGCATCAATAATATCCGTATTTGTATTATTGTCATTTCGCAATTCCTGTAATCTGGTCAAATAGGCATCGAGTGTAATACCAGCACCTGCTTGACGACCCGATAACCGATTCATACAAAATTCATTCCATCTCAGTTGCTCATCAGCGCCCAGTGTTTCTGGATAATTACGCGCTCTATATCTAAAAAGCATTTCAGGTAGGCGGGGGTCAGTAAAACTAAATTCAGATTTTGCTAACTGCCCTGGAGATGAGGCTCTGATTTTTGCCATTTTCTGCTTATCTGAATCAGAAAAAAATCCGCCACTATAAATAGCCAGATCTGGATCAGAATCCTGCCCGGAATAAGTGTGACCACTAAACACGGCAGCTAATTTTTCTGCCAATCCTTTTGCCGCTTTAATCCTGTCAATATTGTCCTGACACAAAGCCAAATCAATAGCCAGCCTTTGTGCATCATCCGGTTTGATAACCGACACGGGAGCCAGTACAGGGCATTTGTTAATATGTACGGTTTTTAACGGTATTCTCGTGACACCTTCAGGCAAGTCCTCTGTGGCGGTAAACAGCCGCTGCTGAATGTCTTCTATTGATAAGGACAGTAGTGGCTCAGGGTCAACTGACAGATCATAAACAATGATGCCATTGGTATTGGTCGGGTGTTTACAAGCGGGTAAGACAATGGCCAGGCAGTTTTTAACAGCGGTATATTTACCGGAAATATGCACTACCGGTTTAAAACTGCCCAGCTGAAGTAACTCCAAGACTTTGGCTTTAACGCGATGTTGTAAAAGAAACTGAAAGAGTTTTGGCTGCGCTTGCTTGACCAAGCGGGCTATGCCTATCGTGGCATAAACATCTGACAACGCGTCGTGCGCCGATTCATGCGCGATGCCATTGGCTATTGTTAATTGATCCAGCCTTAAACTGGGTCTGCCTTCTTCATTGACAGGCCATTGTATGCCTTCAGGCCGCAACGCTCTTGCGGCCCTAACGACATCGATAATGTCCCAACGGGAATTGCCGTTTTGCCATTCGCGTGCGTAGGGATCATAAAAATTACGATATAAACAGTTACGGGTGACTTCATCATCAAAGCGAAGATTGTTATAACCCAGGGTACAAGTATTAGGTTGGGCGAATTGCTGGTGTATCCGGGCAATAAATTCGGCTTCGCAAACACCTTTTTGTTCGGCTAACTGAGGAGTAATGCCGGTAATTAGACAGGAATCTGGATTTGGAAGGCAGTCTGCCGCTGGCTTGCAATAAACAACCAGAGGATCATCAATGACATTAAAATCAGCATCCGTGCGCAGTCCTGCAAATTGTACCGGCCGGTCTCGCTGAGGATCAATACCGAAGGTTTCGTAGTCATGCCAATAAAAGGTTTGTGTATCATGCATGACTACGTTCTGGCATCTTACTAAATGGCAACTAAAGCTTTGAAAACATCAACACGACTAATAACGCCAACGAATTTGCCATCTCGAAATACCGGAAAACTTCTGACTGAAGACTTCTGAAATTTTTCAGCAAGATCGACAATACTGGATTTGGCATCGACGCTGATAATTTCTGTGCTCATATAATCGCCAACTTTGCCGCTCATACCTTGATTGTAAACACTTTCTAAAAAGACCTTCAGGCCATCTTTTTCAGAAAACATACCTATCAACTGACCATTTGCATCAATAACCGGAGCGCAGGTGATTTTATGATCCAGCAACTTCTTGATGGCATCAATTACATTGGTGTCTTTAGTGAGCGTGACTAATCTTTTACTCATGTAATCTGCTACTGTAATTTTTGCCAGCATAATGAATTCCTCGTTGTTGTTTATTATTAGTGCGGTGTGTGTAGACAAATTATCCTTGAGTTAAATGAGCTTCTGCTTCCATTTTCTTTCTTTTGTCACATTTTTCTAAACAAACACATTCTGCCTTGCTCATCCCACCACCGCATGAGCCTTTAATAGCGCGCCTTCCAAAAATAACACCTATTGCCATAATTGCAATAACAATTAGCATTACCACAAAAGTTATTAAAAAATAAATCATCATTTTACCTCGCAAATTCAATAGGTTGATTAGGACTTTTGTAAAAGTCTTCATCGGATATAATGTTAGTAGTCAGGCTATACTGTTCCGAATTGATCTAAACGCTAAAAATAACATCGTAAATTAACAATCCGGCCTTTTAACTTTAATAGTAACAACACATCAAATTATACTGCTCTTTGGCTTTACCAAATGCAAATAAAAGTTCTATTTTCGAAATCGGGGCGGTCGTTTAGCAGAAGTATAAAAAGTATGAATAGGCAAAAAACCTACGAGATAATATTTGTGGCATCCATTGTCAAACTCCTCAGTATCGAATTTTAGCGCTATGAGTATTATTAATCCATTACCCGTTTAAAGCTTTAATGCCCTCGCCCTAAACTATTAATTTCTTTTAACCGGCCATTTTCGAAACGAAGGTATTGCTGCAACCGCGATGAGCCAAAATTGTAAACCCACTCTTCTATTTGAATTTCTTCGTATTGTTGAAGATCAAGTGTTCTGTTTGGATGACGTAGCGTGCTACCCACTATTTTAGTGCGATTTTCAATGGATTCCGGTTCACCACATCGAGCGAGCACATCACCTTTATAATCGCCCAACTGAACCAGCTTGTGTCCACATCGCATCGCAGCTGAGGCATTGATAGTCAATAAACTTAGAACCAAGACCCATGTAGTGGTGCTTTTCATTGCATGAACCTTAAGTTTAATTAAAAAATCATACAGATACTAAAGGTGTCTGTATGATTTCCGATGAGGCTACAGAAATTAAATATTAATCCCCGGTTCTACCAATGTTTATAGGCCTACTTCAAAACACTTTCTCTGAAAATGAGTACAACATAATCCTTATGCAGAGAAAGTCTTACCGCTAACCGCCAAAGTCATCTAACATGATATTCTCTGGCTCTACGCCATTATCCAGCAACATGTTAATAACTGAAGTATTCATGATGGGGGGGCCACACATGTAGAACTCACAATCTTCCGGTGCAGGATGATTTTTAATAAATTCTTGAAAAAGAACATTATGAATAAACCCTTTATAACCATCCCAATTATCATCCGGCAATGGGTCTGATAACGCAACATGCCATTCAAAATTATCATTTTCTTTCGCCAGCATATCAAAATCTTCTACATAGAACATTTCACGTTTGCTACGGGCCCCGTACCAGAAAGTGATTTTACGTTTCGATTTAAGTCTGCGCAATAGATCGAAGATGTGTGAACGCATAGGGGCCATACCGGCACCACCGCCCACAAAGACCATTTCCGCATCGGTCTCTTTAGCGTAGAACTCACCATAAGGCCCTGAAATAATACATTTATCGCCAGGCTTCAAGTCAAAAATATAAGAAGACATGATACCTGGCGGTACGCTATCAGGAGCACCCGGAGGCGGCGTCGCGATACGAACGTTCAGCATAATTTCTTTTTCTTCAGGATAACTTGCCATTGAATAGGCACGTAACGCAGGTTCTTTGACCTCAGAAACATAACGCCATAAGTTGAATTTATCCCAATCATCGCGGAATCTTTCTTCAACGTTAAAATCGCTGTACTTGGCAATGTGCGGAGGGCATTCAATTTGAATATAACCGCCTGCCCGATAGTTAATTTCCTCGCCTGCCGGCAATTCTAGCACCAGTTCTTTAATGAAAGTGGCAACGTTATGATTTGATTTAACAGTACATTCCCATTTTTTTACGCCGAAGACATCATCTTCGACCTCAATGCTCATGTTATGTTTTACTGATACCTGACAGGAAAGGCGCTCGCCGTGAGCGGCTTCGCGTTTAGTAATATGGGTCAGCTCAGTGGGTAAAATTTCGCCGCCGCCTGAATGCACTACGACTTTGCACTGGGCACAGGTACCGCCGCCGCCGCAGGCTGATGAAACAAACAAACCATTATCAGCTAAAGCTGTTAACAGTTTTGACCCCACAGGAACATGAATTTTCTTTTCATTATTGATCAGGATCTCAACATCCCCAACAGCTACCAACTTGCTTTTAGCGCCGATAATAACGAATACCAGTGCAATAACAAAAGCCGTGAAAATAATGATCCCTAATAGAATTTCCAGCATTACACTACCTTCTTAAAGTTGGATTCCAGAGAAAGCCATGAAGCCAAGCGACATCAGACCCGCAGTAATAAAAGTAATGCCCAGGCCTTGCAAACCGGCAGGAATATCACTGTATTTAAGTTTTTCGCGTACACCGGCCATAACAGTAATAGCCAATGCCCAGCCCAGACCACTGCCTACGCCGTAAGTGACGCTTTCGCCGAAATTATAATCGCGCTCAATCATAAACAAACTGCCGCCAAGAATCGCGCAGTTTACCGTGATTAAAGGAAGAAACACGCCTAAAGCGTGATACAACGCCGGAAAGAATTTATCCAGAATCATTTCAAGAATTTGTACCAATGCTGCAATCATACCAATACAGCTTAACAACGCTAAAAAGCTTAAATCAACGCCTTTTATGCCTATCCAGGACAATGCATCTTCTTTTAACAAGGCATGGTAAACAATATTGTTGGCGGGTACAGTAATCGCTTGCACCACCATGACCGCAACACCCAAGCCCATAGCTGTGGCAATCTTCTTTGATACGGCTATAAAAGTACACATCCCCAAAAAGAAGGACAGTGCCAGATTTTCAATAAAGACCGCCTTAACAAATAAACTAATATAAGCTTCCATTAGTGATGCCCTCCTTCACCATGAGCAATCGACATAATCTTGAACTCTACCTTTTCAACTTGATTGGGTTTCCATTGACGCACGCCCCAGATAATCAAACCGATGATAAAGAATGCGCTGGGCGGCAGCAACATCAAGCCATTAGGATCATACCAGCCGCCATCCTTGGTCAGCTTGAAGACTTCGATGCCCAATAATTTACCGGAGCCCAAAGTCTCTCTAAAAAAGGCCACAATAATCAATATCAAGCTGTAACCCAGACCATTACCGATACCGTCCATGAAACTTTCCAAAGGCGGATTTTTCATCGCATAGCCTTCAGCGCGTCCCATAACGATGCAGTTGGTAATAATCAAACCAACGAATACCGATAATTGTTTACTGACTTCATAGGCAAAGGCTTTTAATATTTGATCAACCACGATGACCAATGAAGCGATAATGGTCATTTGCACAATAATCCGGATACTGCTTGGAATATGGTTTCTGATCGCACTAATGGCCGCACTCGAAAACGCCGTTACCAATGTCAACGCAAGCGCCATAATCAGCGACGTTGACATTTGTGACGTAACCGCCAAGGCCGAACAAATCCCCAAAACCTGCAAAGTAATGGGATTATCATTGACCAGCGGAGTAATCAATACCTTTTTTGTTTCATCATTTAACACTGCACTCATGACTTAACTCCTCTAACCGTTCTTACTTTTTTTAAATACGGAGCAAAACCTTCACTGCCCATCCAGTATCTGACCAGATTAGTCACGCCATTACTGGTCAAGGTTG
>Ga0209798_10001486_pt1 | contig 14088 bp, 13 predicted proteins | sample DOMMetBare3Fresh_FD_187475 | JGI IMG/M metagenome (GOLD analysis project Ga0209798, IMG submission 187475) | Wetland sediment microbial communities from St. Louis River estuary, USA, under dissolved organic matter induced mercury methylation -... | ecosystem: Environmental > Aquatic >...
CTAATGCGATCCAGACAGCTATCATTTCTACCTCCTTAATGATTATCTATGAACTAATTATACCAGTACTATTTATAAAAAAATACCGCTATATAGAAGCGGTATTTTATTTGGTACGCGGGGCGGGACTTGAACCCGCACAGCCTTTCGGCCAAGGGATTTTAAGTCCCTCGTGTCTACCGATTCCACCACCCGCGCAAATTGTTAATTGGAGGCACGTATGGGAGTCGAACCCATTTAAAAGGTTTTGCAGACCTCCACGTAACCGTTCCGTCAACGCGCCAATAGATACATTATACAGTAAAATCACGCGTGGTCTGCTAAATTATTGAACCTATTTTGCTTGTGACATCATAGATATCAAGTTGGCCTTTGAAGTTGCACCAACTGTTGACGTAACAACCTGGCCACCTTTATAGACCTGAAAAGTTGGCAGACTCGTGATACCTAGTTTCTGTGCTAGCTCGGGTTCTGCCTCAACATCTAGTTTAGCTACCTCTGCCCAATCACTAACTTCACCCTGTAATTCTTCTAATACTGGGTTCATCGCTCGGCATGGTGGACACCATGGAGCCCAAGAATCTAATAAAACAACTTTGCTTGAATTAGTAACTTCAGCCTCGAAATTGTCTTTTGTAATAACCTTCACAACAACCCCTCCTGTTTATTTTGTGACAAATGTAATAATAACAATTATCGTTGACATGCGCAATATATAGCGCCTATACTTATTCACGCACGCAACATATAGCGTACGGGTTGAAAATAGAGACACAAAATACAGAGACGGAGGGTATGATGTCAGAACAACACCAACAAACTTTAAGTGCCAGCGAAATAAAAAAACTGGACGAAATACACGAAATCGGACTAGACATCCCTGCCGCTCCGGCCAAACTGGCCGAACCAAAACTAAGCGATAACGCTTGGTATATTGGCAAAACCCGTTACGCTCGTCGAGACTCTGAAGGTAATCCAATCGAATCACCGCGCGAACTATTTTGGCGCGTTGCTTATAATATCGCTACTGCTGAACGACTATACAGTGGCGATGAAAAGCAACATCTGAAAACCGCTGAAAAATTCTACCGCCTAATGTCAACTAGTAAATTCCTGCCTGGCACACCTACGCTACTTAACGCCGGTAAACCAAAACAGCAGCTAGCCTCGTGTTTTGTTCTACCTGTACCTGACAACCTAGAAGGCATATTGGACTCTGCCAAAGACATGGCATTGATACACAAATCTGGTGGTGGCACAGGGTTCTCATTCTCACGCTTGCGACCACAGGGGGACAGACTATCATCATCCGGCGGAACAACAACTGGGCCAATCGCTTTTATGCAAGTTTACAACGACATCACCGCTTCGGTTCGACAAGGTGGCGTTAGACGTGGCGCTAATATGGGTATCCTGCATTATAACCACCCCGACATCTTGTTATTCATGATTTATAAACTTGATGAGTTCTCATTAACTAATTTTAATATCTCCGTAACGACCGAAAAAGCATTTTTCGATCAAATCGAAATTGATAAGCAGGTTCTGGATGACAATTACGAAACTAAGTTCGACTTTGATGGCTTGGTCGCAGAAGCTCGTGAAGCACTAAGTACACGCGACCTAGATCTAAAATTAGTCAGACTAAATGCTATTGTAGAAAAATTACACAAATGGTGCGACGAGGATAGACAAGGTTACGGCTATCCGTTAATCAACCCTCGCAACAGTCAAGAAATGGGCCGACTAAACGCCAAGAAAGTCTTTGACCTAATCACCCGCTTTGCTTGGCAATATGGCGACCCAGGAATGATATTCATAGACCAAATCAATAACTCACGCGCCAATCCAACACCACAGCTCGGTCAGATTGAAGCTACCAACCCATGCGGTGAACAGCCACTGCTACCATATGACGCATGTACATTAGGTAGTATTAACCTGGCAAAGTTCATTGATGGCAGTGACTTTGACTGGGACGGATTGCGCGAATCGATTCATGAATCAGTTCATTTCCTCGATAACGTCCTAGATATGAATCAATACCCTATCGCTAAAGTCCGCGATATGGTGCATCAAATTCGTCGCATTGGTTTTGGTATTATGGGCTTTGCCGACGCTTTACTCGCTATGAATATTGGCTATAACACTGACGAAGGTGTCAAAATGGCCGAGACTGTTATGGACTTTATCCAAAAAGAATCTGATATTGCATCAGTAAAACTTGCTGAAAAACGCGGAGTATTCCCAGCATTTAAGGGCTCAATTTACGATAAACCAGGCGAAATTAAACCACGTAACGGCGCCCGCACTACAATAGCCCCAACTGGAACTATTGCTATGTTGGCCGACGCATCGAGTGGTTGTGAACCATTATTTGCACTAACTTATGCCAAAAACACAATTGAAGGAAAGCGTATATTCCAAACTAGCCCGTACTTCGTTAACGCTCTCAAAAAACATGGGATATACTCGGAGCAGCTACTAGAGAAGATTCAAGACGGCGGTGGCTCAATTCAAAATATTGAATCAATCCCGGAAGAACTCAGAAAAACTTTTGTGGTAGCCGGTGATATCACTCCAATGTGGCACCTAAAAATTCAGGCGGCTTTCCAGAAGTATGTCGATAATGCTATTTCGAAGACTATCAACTTCCCTAACACTGCCACGATTGATGACGTACGTGAAGCTTACTTAACAGCCCACCGTATCGGTTGCCGCGGTATTACAATTTATCGTGACGGTAGTCGTGAAAAGCAGGTCCTTGAAGTCAAAAAAGAATCGTCTTATTACGATAAGTTGGGCGGTAAAGAAGCTAAAGAGTCGGTTGATGTATCTGAACCGGTTACTCCAGTAGCACCAATTACCATTAAGCCAAGACCAAAAGTGTTACATGGTCGAACTCATCACATCGAGACCCCACTTGGTAGCGCATTTGTATCGATAAACGAAGACGACGAAGGTAATATATTCGAGATATTCATCAATGTCGGTCGTGCAGGTTCCGATATCACGGCTGATGCCGAAGCTATTGGTCGCCTGATTTCACTCGCCTTTCGCATACCAAGTGAATATAAATCCGACCAAATCGCTCAAAAGGTTATTTCACAGCTACGTGGCATTGGCGGGTCTGGTTCAACCGGTTTTGGCGCCTCACGCGTTCGTTCACTGGCCGATGCAGTCGCCAAGGTTATTGCCGAGCATCAAGCCACAAAAACTACTAATCAACCCGAAGTAGAAGTAGAGCAAGTAGAATCAGTTTCATTGTTTGACGCCAAGAAGTCAGACGTTATTATGACTGACATTTGCCCCGACTGTGGATCGGCTAGCCTAAGATTTATTGAAGGCTGCCAAAAGTGTGAACTTTGCGGTTTTAGTAAGTGCTAGTAATCGATACCCTTATTAGCTAGGTATTTGTCATCGAAATGATGCTTCAACTTCGTCATTTCGGTGGCAATATCTACTCTATCTAACAACTCCGATGGAAAACCACGACCAGTCAAGCAAAGACTGGTCGTTTCTTTTTTGTCGTCAATAAGTTTCTTTAGGTCATTAAGCGTTAGCAAGCCGTCATTAACCGCATTATTAATCTCATCGCAAATCACCAAGTCGTAATCGCCCGATACTGCGTAGCTGTAGGCAAGTTCATAAGTCTTCTTTGCGGCAGCGATGTGTTCGATATCAGCTACATCAGAGCTCATTTCTCCTGCGTCATAAAAACCCCTGCCACCTTTATAAAAAGATAATTGTTCCTTATATAGCGGTAATATCTTCTCTATAAATTCGTGTTCACTTACTTCCCAGTCTTTTATAAATTGAATAAAGGCTACATTTTTACCAGCACCGAGAGCACGCACTAGTAAGCCTAGCCCAGCGCTTGTCTTGCCTTTGCCATCGCCAGTATATACCAATACCACGCCGTCTTTTTTGTTATATTTCTCAAATACCATAGTCTACCTGGTGCGAGTACAGGGACTCTAACCCTGGACCCCTTGCTTGGGAAGCAAGTGCTCTAACAACTGAGCTACACTCGCATTATAATAATTATAACCTGCTTACTATTCAAAGCCTACCTACTATAGTAAACGATCTAGACTATTATAGTCACCCACTCGCTTTACAAAGAGAATATTCACATGAGTAATATGTATTTGTGCGATACGACTCACTTTAGGCAACGTGGTCAATCTTAAGTAGACCTTGCGGGATATGGGTATCAACAGGTATTTCAGCGTGCACCCTATATAAACCATTCTCTTCTTTGTAATTGTAGCCGTCGCCTAAAACTTCTTCGACCAAAGCCCTACCTATATGAAACTCTATCCTTTGGCGATCATATCTCTCTACAGCACCCGTCTCCGATAATCGTGTACGTTCTCGAGGTCTATTTTCGGTGTCAATAGCAAGCCCTCCCAGCTCTCGTCGCATCGTAACCAACCTAGGGTAAGCTTCGTCACCATGTAAATCTACATCCTTGACAATCTCGCCAATAGCCAAATGAACTCGGTCACGCCTGCGCTTCTCATTGATAGTAAGTTCAACTACCGACCATATAGCATTACAGACCGCGACTGCAGGGTATTCCATACCATTTTTAGCAAGCTCACTCAAATCCTCTTGAATAATAACTTCTTGTAAACTAGCCTGCTCTAATAACATGGTATGATTTTTATTTTTATTCTACCTCTTCTTAACCATACTCGCTTATGTTTTTTGTGTCAAATCACAGTCGGTTAGCTAGTATAATCTAAAGCCCGGTAAACCACCCCATTCGACAACCGTAAAGCCTTTACGAGGAATTGATTTCAGGCTTTGAGTTGGTATGCTGATTGGCTTATCCATACCCTTGGCATCTAGGAACACGCGAATTACAGTATCTGGTTTTGGGGTAATATGTAGTGGCGCTAATTTATCCATTTGTGCCGTGGTAAACCATGTTAAACGAACGTAAGGCTGAGTAGGCAATTTACCCTGCCAGTAATCCATAAAGTCACCTGACTCGGTATCGTTCAAACCCTGTTGTTTTAGCTGCTTGCTAATTGTTGACAGCAAATCACCTTGCTTAACGATGGTACCACTAGTTATATTTGGGTACTCGCCAAAACCTGGTCCTTCCCAGAATAATGAACTGTAGTTCCTACCATTAACAACTAGGTTGCCGTTCGGCTTAGCCAGTGCTGTCCAGCCTGTATTTTGATTGTAGTAAGGGTCTGATATCTTGACGTCTGCACCGACTTTTACATTTACATATTGAGACGAAGTTGGATACAGGTACACAACTGGTTTCGCGCAACCGCCCATTGGAGCAAATTGAGTCCTGATGTAAACTAACCAATCACCATTGACGTCCTTGTAGATAACTAGAGCGTGATACTTCATAAAGTCTTCTAGTGATATGTTGCGCAGATAGTTAGTCTCGTCAGATTGATAGAAATCCTTGAATTCCTGATATGCTTTTTGGACGAGAATATTATTAGAATCTTTGATTGCATATACCGTCAAGCCTTTGGCAGACTTACCGATTTCTTCGACGTCATCAGCTGAAATACTATTTGTTTTTGTAACTGAGGCGGTCAATGAGCCGCAGCCATGAGTAATCGCTTTTAGAGAATCACTAGCCGAATAACCACTAGACCATTGGTATTTATCGAGTGACACATCCAAAGGTTCGTAGCGCAAGGTGATCGTTGTGTTCAGTGGAGTTTTCATGTAGTAGCTGACAGACACTAGCCCGGTATCTTGACTGGTGTTCTCGGACTTTAGGACAGTACTTTTTCCAAGTTGCTTGACCGTATACTCCTGAAAACTGTCAGTTTTGTCACGTTGTACGTAAGGTTGACCGACGCTAGGATAAGTTGGCGCCATCACTACGCTGCCACTGTCATTTATCTTTATCTGGTTAGGGATACTTAGCGAATCGTAACGCGTATTATTATCAATACTTACCTTGGATGCCAGTATATCGGATAGGTATTTATCGTAGTCAGAGTTATAAACAGCATTGGCATCAGGACGACCGATATATGTGATGACACCGCTATTAGACTGTTCAAATAAGTAAACGGCGTCTCCGCTGAAATAAGTAGGTATGGTAACTTTAATAATTTGGCTACCGCCACGTGTTCCAACTTTGTAGTACTTGGCGTTAGTCTCACCATCGTCACCGGACGCCTTGAAATAGCCCTGTTTTGATAGAGCCACTGCCTTATCTAGCCAAACCTCGCCGGTAGTCGGCGTGATGAACTTAACTAGCTGCGGGTCAGTTTCTTTAATAGCAGGTTTATTAACCTTACTACTATTGGATTTCTGGGCCTTATTGTTAAACCCTTTATTCTGCGTTAGATACCAAATCGCAGAGACCGATACTAATACGACTAACGCCAGTAGGGCTGCAATTATGGTTTTTTTATTAGATTTTTTAGGTTTACTATGGAACTCAGTCGGAAAAGTATAACTATCAACGGGATGTCGATCGACTGCAGGTTCAGACTTATAGTCACTTGTATCTTCGACAGGCAAAGAGTCTAAGGACTCCTGAATATCGTTATCTATACCACTATTAGAATCGTTCGGTTCACCTTCGTCCATACTACCCCCTATATATCACTAAGGTCTATGATAGTAGTTATGTTTATTATTGTCTAGCTAAGTAGTAGTGATTGCCAGTTTATTTAATCCAGTCCTCGAGCAATTCGGATTGTAATCCAGCGGCATTTTTAGCGTCAATAAATGCCCTTAAGTCCTCTTTGAAGGTGTGTCTAAAGTGCATTAGTACAATATCGCCAGGCTTTAAGCTATTAGTGTCCTGATATTCCATCCGGCCACTATCGGATAGTGCCGTCCATAGTACAACTGACTTCATGCCACACGCCTTAGCGGCCCTGAGGGTGTCGCCAGTGTAGTTACCGCCTGGCGGACGAAATAGTTTTGGTTTCTGATTATAGGTCTTTCCAAGATACTCAGCACCGCCACAAATCTCGTCAATTTGCTGTTGGTATGGCATTCTGTACATTCCTAGTTGATGATTAAGTGAGTGATTCTCAATCGAGAAGTACTTCTTCGGAAAACCGTCAAAATATCCAGCTTCGTCTTCAATAAATGGGCGCGCAACAAATAATGAGGCTTTGATATTATTATCAGTTAACATTTTAATAGATTCAGGCGATTTGTATTTGCCGTCGTCAATAGTTAGGAACACAACTGGTTTCTGAGTCGTGATATGACTGATTACTGGCGCAAATTCTGAACCGTCATCAACTGGCTTATAGTCAGATTCTATACGAGGCACGCGGTATATGACTGGCTTATGCCTAAGACGTCCATTTTGCATGCGATTCCGTCTAGTGCTAGAAAATGAAGTCGATCTCACAGATTGATAATTAGTCAGCTGAACTAAAAAAGACAATGTTAACACCAACACCACCGTCCATAGGATGATTGCTGATATCTCGTACTGGTATTTAGTTAACCACTTCCCTGATGTCACTGTAACTAGTATAACAGAATGGCTATTTCTCGGAGATTACTATGGTTTGATTCAGATACTTATCAGACTCAATTTGGTCAATCATGCAATGCGCCACATTCGCTCGAGATATAGTTGAATTAGCCTTTAAATTAAGGCTGTTGTCGATGTTGTACTGTTTGGTTAATGGTCCGTTCGTCAAATTTGCTGGCCTCACAATTATCCAGTCCAGATTGCTTTTCATAATGGCACTTTCTTGAATTCTCTTGGCAGCAAACATATCCTTCATAAACGGAATATTCGATAGCAACCTCCAGGATACCGGTAATTTTGACCTGTCTTCAAGCAGCCCGGCACCAGTTTCGACAATAATACGTTTCACGTTATTCTTTTGCATCGCCTTAATAATATTTATCGTCCCATCGGATAATATTTTATTTGACACACCAGGTCTAGTGCCCAGCGCCACTAACACCACATCCTGACCGTCGGCGGCCCTATCAACCGAGTCGTAATCTAAAACATCGCCATAGAAAAGTTTCACCTCGTGTGCCATTTTGGCCTTTGAATTTCGACCTTTATGAATAAAAGCTGATGTTTCATAGTTCTTTTCAATAGACTGTCGGACTAGTTCTCTGCCCGTTCCGCCAGTCGCGCCAAAGACCAATACCTTCATAATTGATCCTCGTCCAGTAGTGGATATATGTCTAGTGCAACTTCTTCGTATGGATGCGCCTTTTTGAGTGCTGCGACCACCAATCTGGCGTCAGACCTATCACACACCACCTCTATCCTCTCCTCTTCAACGACTTCTGGCTGGTTTGGTTGACCGATGTGTGGATTTGCATTCGAGCTAGGCGTGAATCTGCCTTGACCAGCGCTACTGAAACTGCAATATCTATATTCGCCTATGACACCTGCACCGACATCGCCAATTGCTTGACGTATCTTATCAGCGTCCTCGATTGGTGCGAATGTTACGATTTTTACCCGTTTAATGTCCATAATCGCATTATATCAGAAAAGATATCGTAGAAACGTTAGAGGTTTTTTATCAAAGCAACCAATTCTGGGAAGTGTTCCTGTTTAAAATGTCCCATGTCGTCTAATAGTATTACTTTGGAGTTCGGTAAGTCATTTTGGTATTTATAGACATGATCGAGTGGCACAACTACATCATCTTTACTTTGAATTAACAGTATTTTTTTAACTTGATCGTTAAACCGGGAGAGTGATTTTGGCAAACTAAACGACGCCAACTCCTCAGATTCAAGTTCTTCGTATGGTGCCGCTACCAACACTGTAGCTCTAATCTTTTTTGGCATTTCATTTTCGGACAAGTATTTTGCTAGAAATATCCCGCCAAGTGAATGACCCACCAAAATCATGTTGTTTTTCAATAAAGGTATTATTTTTTCAAACCAGATTGACCACTCACTATACTTGGCGTTAGTGGTGTTCGGCATTCTAGGTACTAGCACTTCGTAATCCTCGCCTAGGTCTGCAGTAATTGAACTCTTCCAGTCTAATCTATACTTCAGTTTATCCAACTCTAGAACAACTGACTTCATACTGTCTATATAATTTTTATAACTCGAGAAAGTAGTTCCACCGTGAATCACCAATACCTGTTGCTTCATGGAATTATTATAACAAAATAGAAGTCAAAACGACTTCTATGAAAACTTTTAGTATATTGGTGTAACACATTGAAAAAAGTTTTCACGAAATCAGTAGAGAGATTAGTCGATGGAGGAAGATATTAGAAGCACTCCCTCTCTTTATATTACAGGACGCATTTTATATATCTCTGCTATCTCGTAACTCAAAGGACTGCGGGTTTAAACGATGACAGCGCAATTAGTTTTTTATGCAGCGTAAGGAGTAACCGATTATTTTTGAAAAGAAATTAAAACGACGATAGACACGATGATAGGGCGCTGAATAAAGAATCTCTCGAGTCGTAGTATAATTTCCAGAACTTGTGCTAGTCGCCCATACAGCTCCATCTGGTCCATTGAATACGCCCAAGCCATCGCGAGTGCCATTAAGCTCTAGGTTCAAACCTGATAATCCACCAGGTCTCATTTGTGTACCCTGATCTGTACCTCTATATCCGGTAGCATCCGCTTGAGCTTGAGTCATGCCAAGATATACTTCTAAAATTTTCCAGTCATTATCACTTGGAACGTGTGCACCAGTCGGACAAATTCCCTGCGAACCTTCAACGGTTGAATAGTTCATCATTTCACTCCATTGATATATCGCACCATACGCTGTACAGTTTGCCTCTGAATTATTAAAGCAGTATTTTTGCACAACCTGACTTGCGCCTTCATTCGTAGGGTTAGCGGTACCGTTAATCATAGTGCCTACGTTCACACTTTTTCTCGCCCAAAACTGTGTGCCAATTTGAATCCAATCATCTACGACAAAATTCGCGGTGCACGTCTTGTTGCCGTCCATCGTAATAGCATAGCTAGCGCTAGTCACGCCACTACAACCAGCACTGCCAGTCCAACTATCTAGTTTATAGCCACTATTAGGCGTAGCAGTAATAATTGGGGTTGAGTTAAGGGTATAATTGCCGTTTACAACAGTATTAACTGAACCATTAGCACCAGCAGAAATTGCTAATGATACTTGGGTCGAGGCACTGGCGGTATTAGACCAATCACTAGTATCACCAGATATAGTTACGTTTAGTCGGTAGTAATAGGTTGTGCCAGAGGTTAAGCCAGTTGAAGAAGCTGAGGTGTCGGTTGGAGCTGGTGCGGTTAGAGTTGTAAGGTTATCCGTAAAGCTGCTGTTGGTAGCACGTTGAAGTACGAATGATTCAGCGCCAGAAACCGCATTCCAAAATAAGTTGATTGAGGTTGGAGATGATGGATTAGCAGATAAGGTGACTGGGAACGAGTAAGTGCAAGCACCTTCAGATACTACTCCGTCTTGATTAATATTCCTTTTTATGGAAGTGCCGTTCTTGATAGTAAGACAGAAGGTTTGTGGATTAGAAGAATTGTTGACGATGTATACACCAATTGTATTGCCGCCACTTAGTTTAAGACATTTAGTGTTAACGTCTGGGTCATTTGAGCAGTTTGTGACTACATTATTTGGATAGCCACTATTCTCTACTTGAAATAATTTTAATAGCTTAACTGAATTAGAAAGATCTGATTGGATAGAAGCTACGATGGCTTTTTGAGATATGCCCGTATACGCAACTATAGTCACTGCTGCTAGTATGCCGATCACTACTATTACAACTAGTAGTTCGACGATAGTAAAGCCAAATCGTTTTGATATATTTTTATATTTCATATTTTTATAAATTAGCTTAAGCTTAATTCATTTAATAATAACATAAAAGAACAGAAGCCCATCACGGCTTCTGTTACTGTTTACAATTGGTGCGGGTACGGAGACTCTAACTCCGGACCTCTTCCTTGGCAAGGAAGCGCTCTAACAACTGAGCTACACCCGCGTGTATCTAAAAATTATAGAGAAAGAATTGCTAAATTGCAAGGTGTAGTAAGACTAAATACTAAATAAATGTTACTCGTGCCATCGCCAAAGCGCAACGTGCCTGTCGTTCACATATGCGACTCATCGAAAGGCGTTCACGGCCATTTATTACTGGTGTAGTTTCTGCTTCAGTGGGCGGTATTGTCCAATGTTCGGCATCTACTGAAGACAAAAGCTCTGGTGCATCGACTAATAGATTGCCTTCCAGCTCCGAAAACGTTCGGTCCTCTACTATGGCTTCGACATGAAACCCTGGCTCGTAATCACAATTAGTTTCTAGTGAACTCAACATTACTGCCTCCTCTACTGATTGTAATATTGTGATTATAAAATAACAACAGTATAAGTACAATGCAGCACCTCATATCAGGCGGTCGCTATACTTCCCATTTACGCTCATAAAGGCTACACTCAATCCTCCCAGACATCACTTCGTTCTCCGCTAGATGATGAAAAAGTGTAAACAGTTTTTCATTCATCTCACTACACTGAACTGGGTTAATTTTGCTTCGCAAAATCCCAGTTCAAGCCCGGAGGGCTGCCAAAGAAAATGGTCCTATCTATAGGACAGGACCATTTTCTTTGGTGGCTCCTCCCAGACTTGAACTGGGGACACAAGGCTCTTCAGGCCTCTGCTCTACCAACTGAGCTAAAGAGCCACACGGTTTTGACTGGCCTCTGCTCTACCATCTTTCATTGCCGTTGCTTCGCAACTAGGAGCAAAGTGCCACGCCAACCTATTTTACTAGAGATAGAGGTTTTGGACAAGTCAGACTAGAATTGTTTTAAAAAGCTAGATGAAAAGGTACTAGCAAGTTTTTGTTGTTCATCAAACCTTTCGACAGCCAAATCGACTAATTTACAAACAAGGTCAATCGATGACAGGCCACTAGCCCGCCAGTTATGAGCGTATAAGCTACCTGGAAGTGGATTGATCTCGTTGAAATATAGATTTTCGCTGCTGGAGTTTATTAACAGGTCTATTCTGGCAATTCCAGTACAGCCTGCCGCCTTATACATCTCCTTAGCCACCCTGATTGAGTCTTCGTATAGATTATCGGGCAAAATCGCAGGCAACTCACTGTAACCCTGCGCACCCTGCTGGCCCATCTTTTTACCACCCTTTTTTCCGTTATTCATATACTTGGTTTCGAAGTCAAAAAACTCATCCTTGGCAAGAGGTCGTTCGACCAGTGCAGCTTGCAATTCGTTATTGCCCATAATTGGCACTGTCACTTCAATCAAGTTACCGACCGCTTCTTCGACTAATATTTTATCGTCGTAATAAGCCGCGACTTCACAGGCGTCTACTAATTCACTATCGTCATTAACCTTTGTAATACCAATGCTCGAACCTAGGTGAGCTGGTTTCACAAATAATGGGTACATGAGTGATTTATTGATTTTAGAGATAATAGTTTCTCTATCTACTTCAAATTCAGATTTTGAAAAATAAATGAACTGTGGTGTCAAAATATCGTTTTGCAAGGCCACCTGTTTAGACAAAACCTTATCCATCGCCACCACACTAGCTTCCATGTCACAACCAACAAATGGGATACCCGCTAGTCTTAATAATCCCATCAGACTACCATCTTCGCCATAGGTGCCGTGCATAGCCGGAAACGCCACGTCAATTCGTATATCGCGAGGTTTTAGCCCGGATTTTCGTAAAACTAGGCCCTTATCAAAGTACATCGACAACGGTTTGGATTTAGCCATAAAATCATCAATGGCTTTATCACGAAAGAAAGATATATCTTTTAATTTGTTATCACAGAACCATCGTCCGTCTTTGGCAATATAAACCGCCACTACATTATATTTTTTTGATAGTTCAAGCGGTTTTATGACCGAACTTAGAGCGGTAATAATCGATATGTCATGTTCGGTTGATTGACCACCGAAGAATACGGCAACTGTTTTCATATCTCTAGTATATACCAGTTATGCGTAATTATCAGGCCAATCGTTTTGCATCAGAATAATATCACCGCCAATTATATATTGGTCGAGATGTGTATAGAATTCCAGCGGATTATCGATTATATTTACTTCACCTTTAAAACCGGCGGCAGTCAGACCGGTTTTTATGTAGTCTGTTACCGAATTATTCATTAGGTAAACTACGTCGGCAACATTGGCAATTTGTCGACCAATCTTTTCGTGCACTTCACGAGTTTTGTCGCCCTGTTCAACTAAACCTGGCGTTACGTATACTTTTCGTTTCGCATCAATTTGCTTAAGCAATTCTAGCCCAACTTCTATACCGTCGCTATTGCCGTTATATGTATCATCAATAATCCAAGCACCGTTAAGGTGCTTCGGTTCTAGTCGATGCTCGAATGGTTTGGTTCGTTTGATGCCGGCCTCAATTTGTGAAGGTCTTAGTCCTAACGATTCGGCAATATCCACGGCGACTGTTATGATACCTATATTATGCTCGCCAAGTAGACTAGTGTGGGCGCTAATCTCTTTGTCGCCTTTCTTTATTTTGAAATCAGTGCCATTTATATCGGTCTTGATGTAACTCACCTTCCAGTTATGTACGCCGGCGCGATTGTAATTTAATTTGTCGTCCGATTTTACCTCGGCACGTACTAGGCCATTTTCAATATTCTTGTATAGTGGTTTGTCGCCTAGACTATCACGGAGTTCGAAAATGGTAGCGACAGTTTGGTCGATTGAGCCAAAACTCGACAAGTGCGCCTCATTAATACCGGTGATTATACCGATGTCTGGTTTAATTAATTCACATAGCTCCTTAACATCGCCAACCTTGCCCTCGCCAAGCTCAAATATTATCACCTCTTCGTCGCCTTTTAGAGTTTGCGCAAAACGACTAATACCGATCATGGTATTCATATTGCCAGGCGTAAAAGCCACATTCTTACCTTCAGCTAGAACCGTCGCCAGGATTTCTTTGGCGCTAGTTTTACCATAGCTACCAGCGATAGCAATTTTCAGCGCCGTTTTAGGGCTATAAACACTAACCAGCATGCTCAATTCCTACCAGAATTTGGGGGGACAATCCGAGTGATTGCACGACAGACCATAAGAATAATCCTTCAGCCGATCGCCCGGGACTCTTCTCC
>Ga0209798_10001487_pt1 | contig 14088 bp, 7 predicted proteins | sample DOMMetBare3Fresh_FD_187475 | JGI IMG/M metagenome (GOLD analysis project Ga0209798, IMG submission 187475) | Wetland sediment microbial communities from St. Louis River estuary, USA, under dissolved organic matter induced mercury methylation -... | ecosystem: Environmental > Aquatic > Freshwater...
ATATAAAAGAAATTTCAATTTGGGGTGGACACAGCTGAATAGAATTACAGAACGTACAAGTGAGTGACACAACAGGCGATGATAGTAGTACCATCGCCTGTAAAATAATTTTTCATACCAACTATAAACTCTTACTGCGTCACCTTAATCACTCCCGCCCCATGATATGAATGATATTCGCCATTATACATTGCATCGGCGCTTACTGGACCCATTTTATAAACTCCCGGCGATACTGCACGAACAGCATAATAATAATTCCTCTTTGTGTAATCGGCATCTACAAAAAAATGTATGCGGTCATCACGAACATCAAGCGAACGGGTATCGGCGGCATCTTTTATCCAATCCATGCCCGGTATCTCTTTTGTTCGCGGATTCTCAATCTCAAAACCGGCAGGCAACAGATCTGTGATCACTATATTTTCAATAGTGGATGAGTAAGAATGTTCCAATGTAATGTTGACAATGATAAGATCGTTTTGCTTGAACGTATTTCCGGTAAGCAGTTTTCCATTACGATCATAAAAACGTTTCCGCACTTTCAGATAATTGTCTTCTTCTTTGTAAGCGCCGCTGCTGCTGATGCCCTCTGCCACCCAGAAATAATACAGTTGACCACTCCCTTTTGTTTCTATATCAACATTGGTTCCTTTCAATGCGGCCTGGTTGCCCGTCCACTGACCGCCATCAACTTTTGCAACTGTCTTACCATTTACTTTTATATCAGCAGTTACATCAGATTTCACAGCAGACCTCGCCAGTTTACCAAGAGAAAGAAATGCAAATGCTCGTTCCTGTGTGCTGAGCCAGTAACGTGTCTTTAATTTATCGCTTACATGTTTTGCCATAATGCCGATCTGGCTGTTTCCGGGATCAGCGTCGATCAATGAATTCAAAGCGATTGCTTCATCACGAACATCAGAATAAAAACTTCCTCCTGTTTGCGCTACCGATTCTTCGCCGGCAAATGCAGAAGGCAATAATGCATTGAAAGATTTTTTATCGCCTGCGGCTGCATACGCTGCTGATAAAAGGTAGCGGCTATCCAATGCAAGCAGCTGCGGATTTGATTTGTAATAATTCATTGCAGATACATTGCTCTTGCCTGCCAATGCCAGCACATACAAACTATAAGCAACTTCTTTCGGAGCGATCATTTTATTCTGAGTACGATTGTAATAATAATTGACTGTTTCCCTGTTTCTCAATCTTGTATTGATATAACCAAGAATTGTTTCGATCAAACTATTATCAACATCAAAACCGGCTTTCTTTGCTTCAATAAGGAAATGCGCCGAATACACGGTAGCCCACCAATGCTCCGTACCATCATTGTCCCAAAGCATGATGCCGCCTCTGTATGTTTGCCGCATTTTTATTTTGCGAATTGCTTCGAGGATATTGCTGTTGGCATTTGTTTTTAATTTTTGATTTAATCCCATCAGGTCAGCCATATCGCCATAATATAATTGCGGGAATGCTGCAGAAACAGTTTGCTCAGTACAGCCATAAGGATACTCAACAAGGAATCGAAGGTGATCGCCAAGTTCCAATGCAGGCGAACGACTGACAACAAGCTTGTATGCAACACTTGCAGGAATAAAATCACTGAGGCTGATATTTATTTTTTGTGTTGAGCCGCCGGCAATAGACCCACTGCCCGAAACTTTTTGTAGTGTTGATGGCGGACGAATTGATATTTCCGTTTCATCAGTGAATTTTTCATTTAATCCATTTACTGAAATTTTTATTTTACCAACAGCCACCGAAGGATCAGCAGCAACACGGAAAACAGCACGGCCTTCACTTTTTGAATTAACAGTTACCGACTGACTGTTTCCGCCAATTACTTTCAATGGACCTTCAACTGAAATAGCTGCAGAAATATTTGCTGCGTTTGCAGTTGTATTGCTTAATGTAACCGGCACCGTCACTGTATCACCCGGGCTTAAGAACCTTGGCAGTGCTGTGCTGATAACAATTGGGTCAGCAACTGTCATTGTATTTTCACTGCTGCCGAAACTTTGATCCTTGTATGCAACAGCCATTAATCTTAATTCGCCGCTGAATTGCGGAACGGAGAATTCAAAACTTGCTTCACCATTTCCATTTGCTTTTTGAATACCACTCCAGTAAGAAACAACTTTAATTCTTTTAGCCGGCATCGGGTTTACCCTTTTTTCCATTGATAACTCACCATCGCCACCGGTGCTGCTTAGCTTAGCCCTTATTTCAGGAAACAATAAAGGATAAAGATCAAATGCTGAAACCTGTAATGCTTTTTTCTGGTAAAAGAAATTATATGGGTCAGGAGTTTCAAAATCGCTGATCTGTAAAACGCCATTATCAACAGCCGACAACGTAACATAACTTCCCGGTGCAGCTTTCACTGTTACTTTCTGTTTTGTTTTTGAACGAACAGATTTTGATGCAGCGATGCTTACTTCCATTTTCCTGCCCTTCTCTTCCACTTTTACATTTTTAAACCCATGTGCAACTGTAAGCGGCAGATCAGAAATCTGGTGAGGTTTTAAAAGTGTAGCAGTGATGTAAACATTTGGCACATGCTCGGCCGTCAATGGCAGATCAACTTTTACCGTACGGTTCTTATCATTCACATCAACATTTACATATTGATACTTCACCACTTTGTCTGTTTCCATTGTCACCAACATTCTTCCGCTGAATGGCGGCTTGAATAATGCACTTACGGTTTCACCTGCCATATAATTTTTCTTATCCAACTCTATTTCTACATTCCCTTCATTGCTTACTTCAAAAGAATTATTATCTGACCAACCCCAGCGACCATAACTGTAAAAATCCTGGCTTACATAAGTGTTTGCTCCCGGAACCGAAACCCTTAATTCATAACGACCCGGAATTTTTGGAACAAAAGAATAAGTGGAAGCGGCGCCAATTGTCAACTCTTTTGTTTCAATTGATTTTATTTCCTCCTGTGATTCGTACCGGAAATAACCGCCGGTATTGACAAGATGCGTATTGTATTCTCTTTTTATAACTTCCACTTTTGCTTTTGCATTCACTGCATTTCCATCTTTGTTTACCGACGCCAGAGTGAATTGAACAGGTTTATTCAAAGCATGATACCACCAGCCATCATATTTTATACCGAAGAAAACATCTTGCGTAAATACATCAATAGAATTTGCCCGGCTTACCGGCCTTCCTGTTTCATCAAACACAGTGGTATAAAATGTTGTTTGCAATACTCCTGTATTTCTTAAATTTTCAGGCACTTTATAAATTTCTTTGGCATTGCCTTCAGCATCTGTAGTGCCTTCTCTTACATCTTTACCAATTGGAGCGTTTTGATTTAAGCCCGGATAACGAAAAGGATCAACAAAAGAGAAATTAAAGTCCGCAAATTTTTCCGGAGAAAAATATTTTTGTTTTGTCTGGATCTCCGTTTCATATTTACGATTGGCAGCAGGCGGTCCAAAAAAATTTGTTGCATTTATTGAAAGCATTGCTGTTTCGCCTGCTTTCAAAGATTCTTTATCAAGTTTCACATTCACTTTTATTCTGTCAGGAACAAATTCTTCAATACGAAAATCTTTTGAAGCAAGCAACAGGTCATTGGATGTATAAACTTCCAGGCTATAGGAACCGGTGATGGCAGAAAGTGCCATGTCAATATTCCCTTCTACAGAACCTTCTTCATTCAATGTTTTTCTGAATTCCTTTAGTTCTTTACCATTTGGTAAAAGAAATTTCATTTTTACAGGTATCTCTCCGGGGCTTTTCCATTCACGGTTGCGAAGAATGACAGAGAAATTTATTTTTTCGCCCGGGCGGTAGATATCTCTTTCTGCATACACGAATGCATCAAGACCAGAAGGATTATTTCTTCTGCCGCCAACATCAAAGCGGGACATATTTACTCTTGTAGAATTAAATGGCAGGTAATTAAAATCATCACCACTCTTTGCAATGATCATTGCAGGTTGAAAACCATTGAAATCTTTTTTCGTATAAGTGATCTCAGCTACTCCGTCACTATTTGTAGACCCTGTGCCGATGAGTTGATTATTTTTTGAATACACTGAAACATCTACACCATTCATTCCTTCTGCAGTTCTGATCGAATTGGTAAATACATAAATTTTATCAGTTCCTTCTTTTGCAACCAACCCGATATCAGATACAGAAATAAATCGGCTGTCCTTCACCCAATAATCTTTCATTGAACTTACCTGTATATGATAAATGCCTTTGAATTCCGGCAATCTGTCTTCAAACTGGGAAATATTCAGCAATTTTCCAGCACCGCTTTTTGGCAATGAACGGGTATCAATTTCTTTTTCATAAATAACATCACCAAATGTTGCATTATTTCCGCCATACTCATTATAATATTCTCCATCATCATAACTATAGCTGGCTGAGCTGGGGTAATACCCATAGCGGTCAACCATCAACAAATTGCTTTCATATATTTTTGAAATTGTCAGTTTCACTTTTGGTACGTTCGTGATCTTCACTTCCATATTTTTTCCACCATGTTTTGACAAGTACACTGCTTTTTTGCTTGTAAAATTTATACCAGCTTCTAACTCGCCAAAAGCAACCTGGTGTTGAGATTCTTCTTTCAGTTCTCCGCCAACTCTTCCACGCATTCCTTGTTTAAGTGTTACCGTATAACTTTTTTCAATATCGAATTTATCGCTGCGCAATGTCAACCCTGTTTCATCAACCTCAGTTGTAAACTGTATTGATGGATCAAAATTTATATATGACTTTAAATCCGTTTCTACCAATTGCTGGTTAGTTGTAATTCTAATCGTTCCCTCAGTACCATCATGCTCTGATTCTACATTTTGAATTGTGAGTACATAAGGTGAAGGAATAGAAAGATTTTCTGTAATTGATTCCGTAATTGAATTTGATCCTCCGTCAGGTTTCAACCCTTTTTCAATTGTGATCTTTGTTTCATAATTACGATCCTCAGGTTTAAAACTGGCAAGACGAAAAGAAACTTTTGTTTCGGGTGAAATTGTTTGTGGTGTAAATGAAGTTTCTTTTCCATCAACTTCTATGGTTAATTTCTCTTTCAGTTTTGCAGGGTCAATTTTATAATTAAAGAAAAGTTCCAATTGTGGAACAACATTGCGGGTAGCTTCATCAGGCATGGTCCAAACTACCTGTGCATTTTCCAGGGCAAGTGCCGGAGTATTGAAACTTATATTATCGGCTCCCTCCACTTTATTGTATTTGCTATACCTCAAAACTTCACTTGTGATCTTTGCAGAATAAGTAGTGGCGGGAAGCAAAGGCTGTGAAGGAGAAAACACCAGCAGATCCGGACTCTCCCAACGAAAACGACCAGATATTTTTGGTGTGAATGAAATATAATTTGTAGAATCCCACAGGTTAAGCAGGGAATCTCTCATCAATGATTTATTAAACCGAAAAATAAGATTGCCGACCTGCGGTACTTCGCCTTTTGCATTAGTATGTTCAAGTGTAACTGCATTCTTTTTACAGGCTGTTAAAAAAATAGTAACTATGAGAATAGTTGCTAAAACAGGTTTGATACGCATATAGGTTTATAGGTTGAGTGTGTGACCGAAAGTTAAGTTAAATAAGAAACGGACAGTAAAAATTTATCCCTTTTGTTCTTTTTTTCTTTTTAGAAAAACAGAATTTAGTATTGTGAAAGCTAAGGAGGAATGTCACGGGTGGGTCGTGACGGGTCAGAAGAATCCATATAGCTGGAAAGAATTTGAATGGAAAGGTAACAGTAAGAAAAATTGGTTTGTAAATTTTGGAAGATAAATAAATGTTAAGCTAGCTGTCTTTGTTATCCATGCCACGGTTATAACCGTGGCACGGATGCCCGGACGCCGCTAAATAAAATAACGATGGAGTTTTTCAGAAACGAGATATATCATATTTACAACCGGGGTAATAATCAGCAGAAGATTTTCTTCAAGCCTGATAATTATATATTCTTTTTAAAAAAAATAAGACGTTATATTCTACCTTACTGTGATATTCTTTCTTATTCACTTATGCCAAATCATTTTCACTTTCTTATTCATTCGGACGAAAGAACGATTGCTGCAAAAACAATTCGTGCTCAAGCCAAAAATGTGCTTTCCGAAGGAATCAGGCTTTTAGTAAGTTCTTATGCTCAGGCAATAAATAAACAGAATCAGTTTTCAGGATCGTTATTCCAGCAAAACACCAAAGCGCAGCCAATTGTGAAAGGAAGCAGGAACTATGACTTAACGGTCTTTCATTACATTCACCAAAATCCTTTTAGAGCTAATTTAGTGGAGAGAATGGAAGATTGGGAATATTCATCTTTTAAGGATTATTGCGGCCAACGGAATGGAACATTGTGTAATAAAGAACTTGCAATAAAGTTGCTTGGATTAAATATGAAAACATTTTATGAAGATTCGTATAAAGCGATAGGCATAGAGATATAAAAAATATTCTTTGATTTCCTTATTGCGGTGCAAACCGCTTACCCGTGCCACGGCTCAAAGCCGTGGCACGGGTAAATCAGCAAAAAATATGAAGCTCCGCATCACCAAAAAAAATAGTATCCGCTTTTTAAAACGACTTGGCATTGGACTGCTCGGTTTGTTCCTTCTTTTCCTTTTATTAAATATTGTTTTTCCTTTTCGGGTTAAAGTTGAATACACCACAGTTATTACTGATAAGAATGGCGAAGTGATCAACGCCTTTTTAACAAAAGACGAGAAATGGAGAATGAAAACTGAGCTGGATGAGATATCTCCTTTATTACGCAAAACGATCATAGCCAAAGAAGACAAGTATTTCTATTCTCACCCAGGTGTAAATCCATTTGCTGTTATGCGTGCAACATTCAAAAATATTTTCAGGATGAAGCGAACCAGCGGCGCCAGTACCATCACTATGCAGGTGGCAAGGGCATTGGAGCCGAGAAAAAGAAATCCTGGCAGCAAGATGATCGAAATGTTCAGGGCATTCCAGTTGGAATGGAAATACAGCAAGGATGAAATTCTGCAGATGTATCTGAATCTCGTTCCTTATGGCGGTAATCTCGAAGGCGTGAAAGCCGCATCATTATTATATTTTTCAAAAAACCCTGATCACCTTTCATTAGCTGAGATCACTGCCTTAAGCATTATTCCCAACCGGCCTTCATCATTGGTGATGGGGAAAAACAATGACCTGATAATACAGGAAAGAAATCGCTGGTTGAAAAAATTTGCCAAAGAAAAAGTATTTACTGAAAAAGAAATTGAGGATGCGCTGGCTGAACCATTAACAGCAACAAGAAATACGGTTCCGCATTTTGCCCGCCACCTTTCCACTAAGCTATATAAACAAGGTGATCATAATTATAAAACACATCTTGACCTGAACACCCAATTAAAAACAGAAAAAATTGTAGAAGACTATATAAGAGCCCAACGTTTGCGAAATATTAATAATAGTTCAGTAATTATCATTGACAACAAAACACATCATGTAATTGCTTATGTCGGCTCAGCAAATTTTAATGATACAACTGATGCAGGACAGGTAAACGGCGCTGCTGCTATAAGACAACCGGGCAGCACATTAAAACCATTGCTTTATGCCTTGTGCATGGATGAAGGTTTTCTGACACCAAAAATGGTGATGAATGATGTAGCAGTGAATTACGACGGATATGCACCTGAAAATTATAATCAGAAATATAACGGTTATGTAACTACAGAATATGCATTGGAACATTCATTGAATATTCCGGCGGTAAAAGAATTAAGATTGTTGGGGAAAGACAGGCTTGTACAAAAATTAACTTCATGTGATTTTAAACAAATACAAAAAGACAGGAACAAATTAGGATTATCAATGATACTTGGGGGTTGTGGTACAACACTCGAAGAACTCACCGGTCTGTTCTCTGCATTTGCAAATGACGGAGTTTATATGTCGCCTTCCTATTCTGATAAAGATACGCTGCATAAAAAAGTAAATGTCGTAACTCCTGAAGCAGCATTTATCATCAACGATATTTTATCAAAAGTGAACAGGCCTGATTTTCCATTGAACTGGCAATCGACGGAACGAATGCCCAAAATTGCATGGAAAACAGGAACCAGTTATGGACGAAGAGATGCATGGAGTATCGGCTATAATAAAAATTATACCGTTGGAGTGTGGGTTGGAAATTTTTCCGGCGTTGGTGTGCCTGATCTGAGCGGTTCAAACACTGCCACTCCTTTGCTTTTTAAAATTTTTAATACAATAGATTATGACAGCGATGAAGAATGGTTCACTCAACCAAAAGATTGCGAAACAAGAATGGTGTGTTCTGAAACCGGGTTAATGCCGGCTGACCATTGCACAAACCTGGTGATTGATTATTTTATTCCGTTGATCTCCTCTACTGCAAAGTGCAATAACATACAGGAAGTACCTATCTCAGCAAATGAAAAAATTTCTTATTGTAAAAACTGTGTGCCGCAGGCTGGATTTAAAAAGAAAACTTATAAATTAACTGAACAAGAAATGCAATCATGGTTTGAGGAAAATAAGATTGCTTATCAAAAGATCCCTCCGCACAATCCTGAATGTGAAACAATATTCAGGGGCAATGCACCTTCAATCACTTCACCGGCAAATGGCTCGGAATATTTAATAAGTAAAAAGAATAAGGAACCCTTACAGCTTACATGCAAAGCAGGCAGTGATGTAAGCAAAGTGTATTGGTATATCAATAATAAATTCTACAAAACAAGTTCGCCGGGAGAAAAACAATTCTTTGTGCCAGATGAAGGTCCCGTGAAAATTTCCTGCACTGATGATAAAGGAAGAAACAGGGATATAAAAATTATGGTGAGGTATGTGAACTTGTAAGACGCGAAACGTGAAAAGTGAAACGTGAAAATCCCAAGAATTCCTTTCACGTTTGCCGTTTGACGTTTGACTCAAATTTATCTCGGATTCAAAATTCCAAGAATAGGATCGGCATAAAATCTACCGCCGGGATAAGCTGCGGTATAATCAAGGTTCAACCAAATTCTTCCGTCCTTATCAGTATGATAATGCAGGCTTTGTTCTTTACTTTCTATCGGGAAAAGAACATTTTTTATAAGATGTTCAACTTTGGGAAGATCGTATTTATCACCGATCATCATTTCAGGATATAAGTGACCTGTAGTGCTTACAAACCTCGCAGTGCCGCCAATTGATTTAATTGCAGCAACCATCATGATGGCATGATCATCACAATCGCCTGCCAGAAATTTTACAGACTCACCGGCTTTTGCAAAATATTCTTTACCTACCGGGTCATTTACATAATTCCAGTTACGGTTTATTTTTTTAAACACAGCAAAACATTGAATAATGTCCCGGTATCTTTCGTGCAGGTTCTGTTCTTTTTTAAAATTATTGTTGGCAGCTCTTATGGCAAACCCTCTTACTTCCGTATTCTTATCGTTCGTAGCCGCAAGTATATCTGTTTTATAATAAAATTTTGAATCATCAAGGATCATGATGTTTTCATCTGAGTCTGGTTTTATAGCTGAGAACATTGCTTTATAATCTGTCGCAAGATTTTTAAATCCATACGTATCAGTGAATGTGCCATAAAGCAACAAGAGCAACGTACCCACAAAAATGAAATTAATAACAGGTCTGAAAAGACTTAATAACAGCAATACAAATACGATCACCAGCACAAATAACAGTACCCGATCTAAATGAATGGGCCAGTCATAATCAGGCAATTGTTTGTGTAGTAAAATAAAACCAGGAAATGCAATGAACAGGCTCAGAAAACCTACTAACAGATAACTGACAGATGTAAGAGAAGATTGCTTTATTGAATGTTTCATAGGCGTTTTCATATAAAGATTCCTCTAAATTAACGCAAAAAAAACCCGTCTCGTCTAAGACGAGACGGGTTTTTATAATATTAACTTTTATTTTTTCTCAGTCTTTCTTATTCACACTGCTTGCCCCTGATCTATTCACATTTACTGTGGCACTTCCTTTATGATCAACACTTGAAGCACCCGATGCCTCCCCCGCTAAACTTACACTTGCATACACTTCGGCATGACTTGCCCCGCTAACATCCACATTTGTGTTTTCAGTAAGCAGATCAAAACACCTGATCTTACTTGCACCAGAAGCTCCTGCTTCAAAGTCTTTTGTTCTGCCTCTGACACTAACACTACTTGCACCTGAAAGATCAATTGATACTTTCGGAGCATCGATCTCTAATTTTCCTTCGCCGGCTCCGCTGATGCCAATATGAACTGATCCGGTGGAAGTGACCTGGTTCTCACCGCGAATGCTGCTGGCGCCTGACACCTGGAATTCTTTGTATTGAGGGTTGCTGACATATACTTTTATTTTTTCACTTGGCCTCAACCTTACATTGCCTTCCGTATATATTTCAAGACTTGATCCTTCTGTATGCACTTCAATATATTCTAATATATTATCATCTGCTACCACTTTTACTGAGCTTACAGAGTCCTGTTTTACATAAACATCAATGGCGCCGGATACATCGATGCTGTTGAAAGTGGAAACTGTCCGGGCTTCTGTTTTAATTTCACCGCTGCCTCTCACTCTTCTACCGGTCATTTCACGACAACCTGAAGCAAATACAATTATTACCAATGAGAACAGAAATACATTTTTCATTGTAGTTAGTTTATTAAACCGAAGGTAAATAGTTTTCTTGTTTGGAAAACTGACTATAAGACTACTGCCTGCAGAAAGAGGTTACAGGTATATAAACCACTGCGAACACAGAAGGGGAAGCGCCGTGGTTCGCAGTGGCCGCTGTGGTTTCCTTCGCTCCGCTCAGGATGACAAACTAATTGCTGAATAGAATTACCGAACGATAAATGGAGCGTCGCAACAGAAGCTCAATCAAGGCTCAATAGCCGGTATCAAATAACTAACAACATATAACCAGTAACCAGCAACAAATAACCGTTTCTTATCTTCGCAGCCATGACGGAAAAAATACTGATCCTTGATTTTGGCTCCCAATATACCCAACTGATTGCCCGTGCTGTAAGGGAGGCAAATGTGTACTGCGAAATAATTCCTTATCATAAAAATTTCGAATACGAACCGGGACTGAAGGGTATCATTCTGAGCGGCTCACCTTTTTCAGTTAATGAGGTTAATGCGCCGGATGTGAATGTGCAGTTCATGATCGATCGTGTGCCAGTGCTGGGTGTTTGCTATGGGGCGCAGCTTACTGCAAAACGCTATGGAGGAAAAGTAGAAAAAAGTAATAAACGTGAATACGGAAGGGCTTTGCTGCATAAACATAAAGATGATGTGTTGCTTCATGATGTGATGGAAAAAAGCCAGGTGTGGATGAGCCATGCCGATACAATTCTTGAATTGCCGGAAGGTTTTGAATTGCTGGCGACGACGGAGAGTATTCCGATCGCAGCATTCAAAAAGTCGGGAGTCAGGAGTCGGGAGTCGGGAGTTAGTAATCTGAAGCGTAGTAACGGGACTCCGAACTCTGAACTCCGAACTCCGAACTTTCCTCTCTACGGTTTACAATTTCATCCCGAAGTTTATCATAGCATTGAAGGCAAAAAAATACTTCACAATTTTTTGGTGAACATCTGCGGATGCAGCCAGGATTGGACACCGGCGCATTTTATTTCTGATACTGTTGAAACATTAAAAAAACAAATTGGTGATCGCAAAGTGATCATGGCATTAAGTGGCGGAGTTGATTCCACGGTTGCTGCCACATTAATTCATAAAGCGATCGGCGAACGGCTGTATGGGATATTTGTTGACAATGCTGTGCTTCGCAAAAATGAATTTGAAAATGTTTTGACCACTTATGCCAAACTTGGATTGAATGTAAAAGGCATTGATGCAAAGCAACGTTTCTATCATGACCTGGCCGGTAAAACAGATCCTGAAGAAAAACGAAAAGTAATCGGAAGTTTATTCATTGATATTTTCCAGGAAGAAGCAAAAAAGATCGAAGGCATAGGCTTACTGGGACAAGGAACTATTTATCCTGATGTAATTGAAAGCATGTCGGTGCACGGTCCCTCGCAGACAATCAAATCGCATCATAATGTAGGCGGATTACCCGAACACCTGCATCTTGAATTGGTAGAACCTTTGCGTTCTTTATTTAAAGATGAAGTAAGAAAAGTAGGAAGAGAACTTGGTATTCCTGCAGAGATGATCGACCGGCATCCTTTTCCAGGGCCAGGTCTTGCTATACGAATACTTGGCGAAGTGACGGAAGAAAAAGTGAAATTATTGCAGCAGGCAGATGATGTATATATAAAAGCATTAAAAGATCATCGCCTGTATGCAACTGTATGGCAGGCTGGTGCAATCTTATTGCCGGTAAAAAGTGTTGGTGTGATGGGTGATGAAAGAACGTATGAATTTACAATAGCATTAAGAGCCGTAACAAGTGTAGATGGAATGACAGCAGACTGGGCACATCTGCCTTATGATTTTTTAGCCAATGTGAGCAATGAAATTATAAATAATGTAAAAGGCATCAACCGTGTGGTATATGATATAAGCAGTAAGCCACCGGCTACGATCGAGTGGGAATAAGTTACCCCCTGTCTCCGCCTAAGGCGGTGGAACTTAGTTCAGGTTATTCCTGATGTATTATGATCATTAGAATTATTTTAGAAAATATGTCATTACAAAAGATGAAAATAATTAATAAGACTGGCCTCCCTCTTCTTTGGAAAGGGAATGAGGGTGAGGTATTAAAACCAAAAAAAAGTTTTTTTCAAATTGCCTGTTTTGTCTTACCTGTTGTCTGTTGTCTGTTGTCCACCGGAATTATTGCGCAAACGAATAAACAAAAGATCGCTGTTTTCGTTCCTTTGTATCTCGATTCTGCTTTTGATGCTGGAAATAATTATCGTTACGATAAAAACTTCCCTAAGTTCATCAATCCCGGTCTTGAGTTCTATGAAGGTGTGCAGCTTGCTCTTGATTCATTGAATAAAGAAAAAGCGCAGCTGGAGGTTTTTGTATATGATACAAGATCAACGCAAAGAAATTTACTGGAGCAGATAAACGAGATCGATACAGCTATTGGATTGATCATTGCACATGCAAGTGCCCAGGAAAACTGGGTATTGGCCAGTGAAGCGATGCTGCGAAAGATACCTTATATAAATGTGAACCTGCCAAATGATGGCGGCATTAACAATAACCCTTACTTCGTAATGCTTAATCCATCGCTGAAAACACATGTTGAAAGCGTTTACCGTTACCTGCAAAAATATTTTTCTACAAATACGATAACTGTGCTGAGAAAAAAAGGGCAGATGGAAGACCTCATTAAAACTTATCTGGATGAATTTGGAAGATCAACGGCATCTGTTCCTCTGAAATTAAAATATGCAGACCTGGCTGATAGTTTTTCTGTAAAACAATTGTTACCGCTGCTCGACAGCAACCGTCAAAATACTTTTGTCGCCGCAAGCCTTGATGAAAGTTTTAATCGCCGCCTGCTTACACAATTTGCACTGGCCGGAAAACAGTATAAGACAAGCATTATCGGCATGCCAACGCTTAATAATATAGAAAAAGATTTTGCCAGAACGGAATTCAAAGGACCAGAGATCATCTATGGCCAACCTTTTTATAATGCCAAAACGGATAAAATAAGCAATCATATTGCTACTTATTTCAATACAAAAATGTATGCCCGCCCGAGTGATATGGTTTTTCGCGGCTATGAAGTGATGTGGAAATATTCAAAGCTGCTGACACAATATAAATCTGATCTTTCTTCCAATCTCTCCGATAAAAAAAATAAAGTGTTTACCGACTTCGACATTCAGCCGGTGCTGAACAAACAAACGATGACGATGGATTACTTTGAGAACAAAAAATTGTATTTTATCAAATGGCAGGATGGAGTGATCAGAGGAGTGAATTGAGTTAGCCCCTAAATCCCCTAAAGGGGACTTTGACAGCATTTCACATTTCATCTTACTTCTTATCTTCAACTTCACAACTTTATTAAGCAATGTCCACAAGCATGCATTATGGAGCGACTATGGAGATTTTTCAAATAGCTGAAAG
>Ga0209798_10001488_pt1 | contig 14085 bp, 14 predicted proteins | sample DOMMetBare3Fresh_FD_187475 | JGI IMG/M metagenome (GOLD analysis project Ga0209798, IMG submission 187475) | Wetland sediment microbial communities from St. Louis River estuary, USA, under dissolved organic matter induced mercury methylation -... | ecosystem: Environmental > Aquatic >...
GCTGCTAAAACGAGTTTGATACGGGCAGAAAACAACCGGGAAATAGCCCGGCTTGAACTTGCCAATGCCATGGGGATTGCATCCATAGGCGAGCGTAGCCTGGTTGAACCGTCCTCTGTTTTATTGCCATTGCCGGAGAAAAGCTTGTCGCAACAGCATGCCCAGCACAACCGCGCTGAACTGCAACAATTTGCAGCACTGAGAACAGCAGCATCCGGCAACCTCAAGTCTGCCAAAAGCAGCTTTCTGCCGATTCTCTCTGGTGTCGCCAGCGCCGGCTATGCTGAGCGGGATTTCCCCCCCCAGGGGAATGTTTGGGGAGTGGGCCTGAATCTGACCATGCCACTCTTTTCCGGCTTCTCATCGATTCAACAGGTCCGGGAAGCGATTGCAAACATCAACTCAATCGAGGCTCGACAGAACAATCTCAAACTGCAAATCAGCAAGGAAGTCGAATCAGCCTGGCTGGGGGGAAACGAGGCCGCTGCCCGCATAGTCTCGAGCCAGAAGGAAGTTGCGGCAGCCAATGAAAGTAAATCGTTGGCAGAGGGACGCTATCTTGAAGGTGTCGGCAGCATCATCGAGGTAACCGATGCGCAGTCCCAGGCACTTGATGCCCGGACAGCCAATATTCAGGCAACGTACGATTATTACATTGCACTGGCACGACTTGATCGGGCTGTAGGCAAACAATAGGAATCACCATTAAGGAGAGATACATGGATCTGTTAAGAAGTTTGGCAAGCAAGAAAAAGTATCTGCTCTGGCTGATTGTTCTTGTGGCTGCCGGCATGATTGTCAAAATCACGCTGTTAGCGCCGCCAAAGGTAAAGGTCGTGAGTATTGAGAAGCGTGACCTCACCGCCCAGGTCTACGGTAACGGAACGGTTGAGGCCAAAGTGGTGGTTGGGGTTTCAAGCAAGATTACCGGCAAAATAGTGGAACTCTACGCCGACCAGGGTGATCGGGTGAAGCGGGGTCAACTTCTTGCCAGACTGGAAAATGACGATTTTCGCCATCAGCAACAGCAGTCCGAGGCTGGACTAAGCAAGTCAGCGGCCAACCTTAGTGCGGAACAGGCCAATCTGCAAAAAGCCACGTCAAATCTGGCACTCTCTGAAAAAAATGCCCAACGTTACAAAACTTTGGCAGAGAAGAACCTCGTCTCCAAGCTGGAGGCCGAACAGTATGATACTGCCTGCCAGGTTGCCAGGGAAGAGGTTGCCCGCTGTAAGGCCGCTGTTGAGGCGGTGCGCATGGAGCAGCAAGCTGGTCGTGCCAGTGTTGGTTTTGCCAAAAGCAGGGTTGCCGATACCCTGATCTACGCCCCTCTGGACGGCATCATCATCAGCCGCGACCTGGAAAAAGGGGCCACCGTTTCACCGGGGGCGTCAATCTTTACCCTGGCAGATCCGCGCACAATCTGGGTTAAAGCCAACGTGGACGAATCCCAGTTGAAAGGGGTGGTGGTCGGCAAGAAGGCTATGATCACGCTTCGCTCCTCACCCGGTGAACAACTTCCCGGCCAGGTTGCCCGTCTCGGGCATCAAAGCGACCGGGTTACCGAAGAGCTTGAAGTCGATGTGGCATTCAATGAACCTCTGAAAAACTTCCGATTGGGTGAACAGTCCGATGTCTACATTGTTGCAGCAATGAAGAAAGAAGCAGCGTCACTCCCCTCTGCGACTATTGTCACCAAAGATAAAAAACGTGGCGTGTGGTTAGTCAGGAGTGGCAAGCTTGCTTTCAGGGAAGTTACCATCGGTATTGCGGACCGGCGTAACTTTACCGAAATAGTAATCGGTCTGGATGGCGGGGAACAGATTGCAATGGCGCCTGTTCCTGAGATGGTAAAATTCCAGCAAGATATGAACGTACAGGTAGCAAAATGAATCTCGCTATCCGGGACATACGCTATCACCGGGGGAGGTTTATCCTGACTTCCATCGGCCTGGGGCTCTTGCTCGGGGTTGTCATTAGCATGGGAGGAATCTACCGAGGACTGTTTGCCGATGCGCTAACCATTCTCAATACTACCAACGCCGATATCTGGGTAGTGCAGCAGGATACCAATGGTCCCTTTGCAGAAAACTCTCGCATCCCGGAAGACATCAAGTACCGCATAAAAGCGGTGCCCGGCGTGGCAGAGGCATCCCCGCTCTCTTTTCAGACCATCCAGATTGATCGCATGGACAAGCCGCTCCGTTTTTTCCTGATTGGCAATGACCTGAACGGCTTCGGTGGTCCACCGGTGATTCTTGCCGGTCGGAATATCCGCCAAAAGCATTACGAAATGGTGGTTGCCAAGGGAATGAAGATGGAGATCGGCGAAAAGATCCGTCTGGGACTCCATGACTATACGGTGGTGGGTATCACCGGCAAGGTGGTTTCGTCAGGGGGGGATCCGGCTGTCTACATGAGCCTTGCCGATGCTCAGGAGATTCAGTTCAAGAAGGGTAATGACGCCATCAGGAACGACCGGGAGCGGATCGGAGCGAATCTTTCAGCTGTTCAAACACTTTCCCCGGCCCAGGCAAAATACCTGCAGCAGAACATCTCCGGCATTACCGAATCAACCCACACGGTGAACACGGTCGTGGCACGCTTGGCGCCGGGCGCAAATCTGAAAGAGGTGCAGGAACGAATCAGGCGCTGGAACCATTTCCGTCCCCTCTCGGTTGAAGAGCAGACCAAAATTCTTACCAAAGGGATGATCGAGAAAGCAAGAATGCAGTTGGGGCTGTTCCGGATCATATTGCTGGTGATCTCGGCGGTCATCATCTCGCTGATCATCTATACTTCGACCCTCGACAAAATCAAGGTTATCGCCACCCTGAAACTGATCGGCTCGCAGAACCGCGTGATAGTCGGTATGATTCTTCAACAATCGATGCTGATGGGAATAATCGCGTATGTCATTGGTTATGTGCTGATTTTACTGACGTACGAAAAGTTCCCCCGCCGGATTGTCCTGGAGTCATTCGACTTGCAGGTACTTTTCGCGATTGTCATGGCGATCTGCATGATTGCAAGCTTTGTGGGGATCAGAAAAGCGCTCAAGGTCGAGCCTGCGGAGGCGCTGGGTGGATAAATCCATGTACGCAATTGAAGTTGATAAACTTACAAAAATTTACGGTAAGGGTGAGACTGCGGTTACCGCTATTGCCGATGCAACGTTCCAGGTAAGGCCAGGTGAACTGGTTGCCATCCTTGGTCCCTCGGGTTCAGGTAAGACCACCCTGCTGACTTGCATCGGCCTGATTAATGAGCCGACCCACGGTAAGGTAGTTGTTGATGGGGCTGTTGTTGCTGATCAGGGGTGGAGGTCGGGGCTCGATCTGAAACGTTTGCGGCGTGAAAAGTTAGGCTTCATTTTTCAGCATCATAATTTGATTCCCTTTCTGAGCGCCATCGAGAATGTCATGATCGCTTTGGAAATCAACCATCTGTCAAGGTCGGAAGCAAAAAGCCGGGCAACCGAACTTCTTATTTCGCTCAATCTTGGACACCGACTGAACAGTTATCCGTCGGCGCTTTCCGGTGGAGAGGCACAACGGGTTGCCATCGCACGTGCTTTGGCAAACAAACCAAAGGTAATCCTGGCAGATGAACCAACCGCCGCTCTCGACACTGAAAATGGTAGAAACGTCATGGAACTTTTGAAAAAGCTGGCCGTAGAAAACCATTCCGCCATCCTCGTTGTCACCCATGATCATCGCATGGTCGAGGGATTTGACAGGATTTTCCATGTCAGTGATGGCCGGATTACTAACGAAATCAGTAATTGACCCTCACGCTTGAAGCTAGGCGTAAACATCAGTCGATATACATTCAATCAACTTGTATTGAACTTAGGAATCTGATACCTTGCGGCAATGATTCGGTTGGAAATACATAGTCGCAGCATCAGATTTTTAACCCTGGTTATCCCATTCTTGCTAGTTTTTATGGGAACCAAGGTACCGAACCTTTCAAAGCCACGCGCACCAAAGCCGATGCGTCGCGCGGTTTTGGATAAAACCCCGGTTACTACAGCTTTACAATCAATTGTTAAGGCAGAGACAGATCATGTAGCTCTCTCAGAACCGCATGCTTGTTATTTTCTGGCAACAGAAGATCATACTCCGGAAGTCCATTGTTTTTTCTTACCACCCTACTTTTTTAAACAGAGTCCCTTTCCCCCACGAGCACCCCCTGTATTTTCCCTGCGAACCTAAGTAAATCATCCCGAATACTCTGATTTTTCAGTCTTTGTATCAGGCATGGGGCGGCCCGGTTATTTGCCATTGCCAGCGCTGCGACATAGTCGTGCACGTCCGCGTTTTTTACAACGTGTGCGCCATTACCGTCGTTTACCTGTGCCTACTATCGTTCAATCCCGAATAAAGGATAAGAATACCAGCGAACCTATGAAAAATCTCGATCTCGTACTAATCGTTCTCGTATGTATCTGTGTACTTTCGACACCTTGCCATGCCGGCTGCAACTGTGATGACTGGATGAAAAAAGGGGGATATTGCGTTGATTACATCAAAAGCAAAATACCAACTTTTCCGATCCCCCAAAGTACTGCTGCCATAACAGCCCTGAATAACAAGGCTCTTGACGATGTTTCTGAAGGGGATGTTGCCATATTTTTCTTAGATAAATATTGGCATGTAGCTTATGTTGAAAAGGTGCACCTTGATCAGCGTGGCAAATCAACTGCCATTGACGTGAGTGAGATGAACTTTGGCGACCAGATGTCATTTAGTGAATTCAAAAAGAAATGGCGGAAGAAAAGCAAGGGTGAGTGGAAAAGGGCCATCTGCTGCGGTGTTACTGATACCTATGATCAACTAACTTCACGCCACTATGTCTCTTTGAGTACGGTAAAACAGGTCTGGTCACCCACGATAACTGAAGATGACGATGATAAGGATGATGACACTGTTTTTGAAAAAGTCAGGGAAGTCTTGAATCGCGTCATCCAATTTACCGGAAGAGAACTGTGAAACAGCGGCACCATGGCTCTGAATATTTTCTTGAGTGAGTTAAAATCGATGTCTAAAATACTGCTTGCCGTCCTGTTTCAGGAAATCCAACAGTTTTTGAAGGTTGGCTGAAGGTTTGCCTTTATATGCCAGGGTCAACGGACGTTCGATGGATGGCGCAACTTCTTTAATACCGCTTCGAGTAGAATCAGCATTTACAATACCGATTGCCTCTACAGTGCCGGCAATGGCATCAGGGGTGTCTGACATGGTGCCCACATCTAAAACACTCTTTATCACCGCTTCATTATCCAAAATCTGGGATTGAAACAATGCCAATGAGCCGGAGGGAAGTGCAGGCCAGACAACCAGTATGGGGGCATCGTCACCACCGACTTCTTTCCAGTTCAGAATCTTTCCGGTAAAAATACCCTTGAGCTGTTCTTTTGTGAGCGAATTAACCTTGTTTTCGGAGTTCACCATCAACAGTCCCTTTTCTGTAATGGGAGAATAGGTCGTGTAGGCACTGATCCCCTTTACCGGTATTCCTGCTTTTTTGGACAGATCAAGCCAAATATCCAAAGGAAGGCTGGCACCGGCAACTTCTGCGTTTCCTTTTTCAAGTTCCCCCAGAGAAGGCGCCGGTCCACCCACCAGGATTCTGATGTCAATACCGGTTTTGGCTTTAAACGGTGTTCTGATCGGATCAAAGATGGCATTGATAAAGGTTTGACCGGTGGCGATCCTTATTTCGTCGGCAATTGAGAGAGAAACGGAGAGTGTAAGAAACAGAGCGATTAGAACTGATATCAGTTTGATCATAGTTTTTCCTCTGAACGTAATGAATTGTCGGCTGAATTATAGCCCCTGCCACAAGAACCAGCCACCAACCAAGACAACTACCATCCCGCTGACCCGCTTGGCCCACAGGGAAAAATTGACCACACCGCGTGCTTTGACAAATCCTTCCACAAATCCGGTGAAGGTTCCGGCAAAGAGCATCAACAGGCAATGGCCAATGGCGTAGCAGAACAACAGCGCTATGCCGTATAGCACCTGACCCTTGCCGGCCACCAGGGTCAGTAGCACGACCAGTACCGGAGTGGCGCAGGGTGATGAGACAACCCCGAAAAACAGCCCCAGCAGAAAGGCACCCACAATACCGCCTTGCTTCGGCTTGAAATCGCGCTTGATTGGGAAGCGGATCTCGTACAGCCCCATCAACTGGCCACCCATGACAAGCGCAATAACACCTGCAATCAGGTACCACGGGCCACCAAGAGTTCCGAACATGGTTCCCAGCAAGCCGGCTGTCGCACCCAAGGCAGTAAAGGTTAGCGACAGCCCGAAGACAAAGACCAGGGAATAACGGAACGCCTTGCCCCGGTCACCGTCGCTGTATCCACCGACAAAACCGACTACTAGCGGGATGGTGGCCAGGACACAGGGGGAAGCGGATGAAAGTAACCCGGCCAGAAAGACTGCCCCGAAGGCCACCAGCGGATAGAGGGTGATGATCTGCTCGATGTTGTCGAGAAAACTCATTTCAACCCTGCAGTCTTCAACCCCTGCAAAATCTCGGATTTGTCCATGAAACCCATATGTCGCTTCACTTCTTTTCCCTGGGCATTAAAGAATATCTGGGTCGGGATCATCTGGACGCGGAACTTCCGGGCCGTAGCCTCATCCTCATGAACGTCGATAAAGAGGATATTGGCCTTACCACGGTACTCGTTGGACAATGCTTCAAGGATCGGCGCCATTTTTTTGCAGGGAATGCAGCTGCGGGCGCCCAGGTCAATGACCGTTGGTTTACCGGATGAGATCGCCTGGGATATCACCTTTGCCGGAGCAGATGGAAGTTCCGCCTGAGCGATTGAGGCGCACAACAGAAGCAGACAAGTAGTCAGTAGTTTCATGGCAGCATCCCCATGATTTCGGCAACCGAGGCCAGTTTGCCGGAAAATTTGACCTGACCGTCGATCACCAGCGCCGGGGTACTCATGACGCCGTACTTCATGATTGAGGGAATGTCTTCAACCTTGACGATTTCAGCATTCTTGCCGCTTTCTTCCACCGCTTTTTTTACATTTTCGCACAATGTCTTGCATTTGGCACAGCCGGTGCCGAGTAATTCGATTTTCATCCCTCATTCTCCTCTCTCGTTAAATTGACCGGTTCTGCCGGTCAGAGTAAGGCGTTGAACAGATAGCCAACGCCGACAATTGCCAATGCCACTATTCCGAAGAATACCGCCAATAATCGATTTTTCAATACGTTCTTGAGAATAATAGCCTCCGGGAGTGACAACGCCGTAACTGCCATCATGAATGCCAGCACCGTACCAATTGCCATTCCCTTCTCCATCAGGGCATGGACTATGGGAATGACTCCGGCGGCGTTGCTGTAGAGTGGAACTCCCAGTGCCACAGCGATTGGCACGGCAAACGGGTTATCCGGGCCGGCCCAGTGTGCCAGAAAGTCCTGGGGTACAAAGCCATGGATAAATGCTCCCACTCCCACACCAACCACAACGTATGGCCAGATCTTCTTTAACAGTTCAAGGGTATAGTTACCGGCATAGTCCCGTTTTTCCTTGAACGTAAGTTGCACGATCTCGGCATGACCGACCTGCATTTCCCAGACATAATCCTGAACGTATTTTTCCATCTTGAGCTTGCCGATGACGATACCGGCGATGATCGCCACAACCAGTCCTGTGCCGATGTAGATCAGCGCGATCTTCCAGCCGAACAGCCCCCAAAGCATGATCAGCGCCACTTCGTTGACCATGGGTGATGAAATCAGAAACGAGAAGGTTACACCCAGCGGAACTCCGGATTCTACAAAGCCGATAAACAGCGGTACGGCCGAGCAGGAACAAAAGGGGGTGACGATCCCCAACAACGCTGCCAGGAGATTGCCGATGTATTCCCGCTTGTGAGAGAGCATGCGCTTGGTTTTTTCAGGCGGGAATGAGGTGCGGATGATCGCCACCACATATATGATTACCGCGAGTAGCAGGAAGATCTTCAGCGTGTCATAGATGAAGAAATTGAGCGCTTCCCCGGAACGGGAACCGGGAACCAGTCCAATGAGGTTGAATACCAGATAGTCGGCAAAGCTTTTAAGCATGACAAACTCCACAAGCATATGATTGTATACTCACACAAACGGACAAAAAAATATCCGTTACCGCCCATCAGTCAAAAAGCTGTGACGGCCGGAAACATCCTGCTTTACAATCAGGTTGATAATATCCGAGACCTCAGTGATTTCAGCGCGTTTGAATAGTCAGTGCAACAGCGATTGTCAAAGATCGTTTCCTTTATTCCTGCATTTCGAAGCTTCTGTCCAAAAGTGAGGCATTTATTTCATCACCAGCTTCAACTGTAGTACCTGAAGGGACAAGTATAAGTGCGTTTCCGAGCGTGAGCGAAGAAAGTCTGGCGGAGCCTTGATCGCCAGTGCTTTTGAGGTAATATTTTCCATCTTTCAATTCAATCAGAGTTCGAATCAGGTGCGGGCGGTCACCTTTGTTGTGAATCGGTTCGGTTGCAACTGCCCTGACAAGCGGACGGATACTACGAGTATGCCCCATCATGGCAAGCAGAGCCGGACGAACAAACATTTCAAAGCCAACCATGGTGGCAACCGGATTACCGGGCAGCGCAAAGAGAGGTTTACCGTCGATAGCAGCGAAAGCCAGTGGCTTTCCGGGCTTCATATTGATCTTCCAGAATTTGATTTCTCCGCCCATCTGCTCAATGACCTCTTTAACAAAGTCATGGTCGCCCACCGACACTCCTCCCGACGTTATGATGACATCGGCTTGCAGACCCTGTTGAAGTAATCTGCGGGTAGTATCACGATCATCACGGGCAATCCCGAGCATAATCGGTGTGCTGCCTGTCTCCAGAACTTGTGCTGCAATACTGTAGCTATTGCTGTTGATGATCTTACCTGACAACCGTGCTTCGCCTGGTTCAACCAGCTCATCTCCCGTTGCTAAAATTGCTACGACAGGTTTCCGGTAAACTGGTACCGTTGTCCTCCCGAAAGAGGCGAGCATGCCAATTTCCTGGGGCCTGATTAAGGTACCTTTAGTGAATATGAGTTTATCTGCGCCGACATCTTCTCCGCGCTTTCGGACATGAGAACCCGACTTTGATGGGCCTTTGAGTAGTAGTATGCCCTCGGAAGTTTCCAGGACATCTTCAACCGGAACCACCGTGTCACATCCGGGCGGAACCTGGGCACCGGTCATGATTTTAATGGCCTGACCTGCAGGCACGGGATCTGTGCGTATCGTCCCGGCTGGCAGAAAGCCACAGACCAGAAGAGATTCGCCCTTTAACAAATCATGTGAGTAAGCGTATCCATCCATGGCCGAGTTGTCTGCTGATGGTATATCCCATGGAGAACGAACGTCTTCCGCGAGAACCATCCCGAGGCTATCCAATAGAGGAACTGACACAACAGGCAATCCTGTTACCTGCTCTAATATGATCCGGCGGGCTTCGTCGATACTTATCATGATGTACGCATCCTTTTGTGCAATATCCGGCGAAATCGTGTTCCGTTCCGGATTGAGGTCACAATCCGCTTCAATACTACCTTACCAATGTGGCATGGAGTCGAGATCAGCCGCAACATGCTGTGGGGGGCGTGTTGTCGCTGGAACAGGCAGCGCGGCCGGTAGACGAAGTATCGAGCATGGTGGCCGAGAACTTCCTCATGGCGCTCGTGGCGCCTCTTTCGACCATCTGACCCGTTTCTATAGCGGCACGGATCTGTTCATCATCGATACCGAGCTCCCGGGCCTTCTCCACATGGTAGGTCAGGCATGGCTGGCAATGAGCACTAACTGATGCCCCAATTGCGATCAATTCTTTTATCCGTTCGTCCATAGTACAACTCCTCTCATGTTTGATGTTCAGCGACAACCGGATGTACTACAACAGCAGGGAGACTTCTTGTGCTCGCCGAAGAAGACATCAATACCTGCCTGTTTGAGGGCTTGCTGGATCTGTTGATTGGTGGGATAGCCACCCTGACTGACCAGTTGATCATCCACAAAACAGAGCGGCAGACATTGCGGCCCTTCGTTCTTCAGCAGTTCAGCAACGGCACTGTTGGTTACAAAAGCCTGCGGATCGGCTGAGAGCCCATGGCGTTCCACCTGAACTTCAGGCGCTTGTATCCGGATCTGGCGCAACGTTTCCTGGATTCTCACCAGCTCAGGATCGACACTCGGTCCACCGACTCCGGTAGAACAGCACATGGCAGGATCAAAGATTTCAATTTTCATGGTGAAGCTCCTGAAACCAGCGCCGCTGAAACCAGAAGGCGACATGCACCAGCCCGATCATGACCGGCACTTCCACCAGGGGGCCGATCACCGCGGCAAAAGCGGCACCGGAATTGAGACCGAAGACGGCGATGGCCACGGCGATTGCCAGCTCGAAGTTATTACTGGCAGCGGTAAAGGCGAGGGTGGTGGTTTTGCTGTAGTCTGCCCCCAGCTTCTTGCCCATCCAGAATGACACCACAAACATGACAATGAAGTAGATCGAAAGCGGAATGGCAATACGTATCACGTCCAACGGCAGCTGCACAATCAGGTTCCCCTTGAGACTGAACATCACCACGATGGTAAACAGCAGGGCAATCAGAGTCAGGGGACTGATCTTCGGCACAAACTCACGGTGATAGCGCTCTTTCCCCATGATTTTTACACCGATCAAGCGGGTCAGAGCACCGGCAATACACGGAATTCCCAGGTAGACAAAGACACTCCGGGCAATCTCGGCGATGCTGACATGAACCTCCATCCCTTGCAAACCAACCAGTGGCGGCAGGATGGTGATGAAAAACCAGGCGTAGACGCTGTAAAACAGTACCTGAAAGATGCTGTTGAACGCCACCAGACCGGCAGCATACTCGGTATTTCCCTTGGCCAGTTCATTCCAGACAATCACCATGGCGATGCAGCGGGCCAGGCCGATCATGATCAGCCCCACCAGGTATTCCGGTTTGTCCGGCAGCAACAAGGCAGCCAGCACAAACATCAGCAGCGGGCCGATCAGCCAGTTCTGCAGCAGCGAGATGCCGAGGATCTTCTTGTTCTGAAAGACCTCCGGCATATCTTCGTACTTCACCTTGGCAAAAGGGGGATACATCATGACAATCAGGCCGATGGCAATCGGGATGTTGGTGGTGCCGATTTGGAAAGAGTTGATGAATGATTCCGTACCGGGAACGAAATACCCCAGGCCGACTCCCAGCGCCATGGCGCTAAAGATCCAGAGTGTCAGCCAGCGGTCCAGGAAGGATAGTTTGCGGGTAAGATGTTCACTCATGGTGTGCCTCCGAATCGTGAGTGCAGAGGAAAAGGATTTGTTTGCTCATACAAACGAGTATATCCGCATTTGCGGATATATCAAGAGGAAAAATTGGCAGGGTGGGATGGAGTATGCGAAGAATCTTGTTGTGACGCTGGTCATTGTTATTAACCACCTGATGAGATCTAATCTTCCACCAAAAAGAATGCCATCCCCGAATGGCATTATCGGGAATCCAGACTTCAGAAACTTAAAAGACTGGATGCCCGATTAACCCTCGGGAATGACATTGGTAAGGAATCAAGCGGCTAATTGGAACGAATCAGATTAAACCTTGAACTGATTTACCATCCGTTTGAGCTCATTGGAAACACCTGCCAGATACTCTGCGGCGGTGAGCGATTTACGGGCCCCATCGGCAGTTGACTGAACCACCTCCGTTATCTGGTGAATATTGCCGCTGATCTCGCTGGTTGTGGCGGTCTGTTCCTCGGCGGCTATGGCAATCTGCTGAACCTGCAGGTTAACTTCATTAATTTCCTCATGAATCATCCGCAGCGCCTCGCCGGAGAGGGTTACTTCCTGCATCCCCTGCCTGACCTCAGCTACCCCTTCTTCCATCGCGTTTACTGCCGATCTGGTTTCCTGCTGAATAGCTTTGATCATCTTGCTGATTTCTTGAGTCGCTTTTGCCGTTCGTTCCGCCAGTGCGCGCACTTCGTCCGCAACCACCGCAAAGCCACGCCCCTGATCGCCTGCCCTGGCAGCCTCAATAGCAGCGTTCAAGGCAAGCAGGTTGGTTTGATCCGCGATGTCCTCAATCGTGTTGATGATGGAGCCGATCTGATCACTTTGTTTCCCCAGTTCTTCAACGGTCTTGGCCGACGACTGAACCCGTTCCGAAATCCGGTGCATGACGACAATCGAGTTTTCAACGACCTGGGTGCCATTATCAGCGGCATCGTTGGCGCGTTTGGCGCTTCCCGCTGCCAAATGGCAGTTACGGGCGATATCACTGGCAGTGGCTGACATTTCCTCGCCTGCCGTGGCCACGGTGATCGTCTGTGCGGCAGCCTCTTCGGCGCCACTCGCCATCCGTTGCGCGTCATTCTGCATCTCGACCGAATACCTGGAAACTTCGCAGGAAGTATCAGCCAGGGTTCCGATCAATTCCCGCAGATTATTGGTCATGGATTGGAACGATTGCCCCAGACGGCCGACTTCATCATTCGAGCGGTCGTCAAACTTCGCCGTAAGGTCGTTTTCAGCAATCCGGTTGATGGTGGCACCAAAATGATCAATTTTCCCCCGTATGTTTCTGATCAAAATAATACCGAAGGCAAGTAGAAAGAGACCTGCCACGGTAGCAACCCCGGCCTGTAGGTACAGTTTGCTCCTGGCCTGGTGCTGGAGTTCACGGATTTGAGCAGTTATATTCCCCCGGCTGGTTTCGGCCAGTTTCTCCAGAGAGGCGCGCAACGGTTTCTCAATCCCCTGGGCGACATTCTTATCCACCCAGTTAATGTCGCTGTTTAACTCGCGCGCCTTAACCAGTTGAAATATCGAGCTGCGGTAGGCAGTGTGGGTCTGAATGGCATCATCCACCAACCTGCGTTCCTTATCATCAGTGACCTTCAGGCACTCGTCAAGGTTGTTTCCAATCAGTGTACATTCACGGTTAAACTCTTCGACATATTTGGGGTCATTGCGGATCAGGCTGTTTTTGTAGGCCTGGATTGCCTTTCCCAAGCGGTCGAGCGATTCCATGGTCAGCTCAACCTGACGATAGTCATTGCGCAGCATCTGCTTATAGCTAGTGTCGACAGAATAGGTGGTATGCCAAGAATACAGAGTAACAAAAAGCAAAGCAAATTGCCCGACCGCCACCATTATGATCAGTTTCTTGGCGATGCTCATATGCGCTCCTCCTTTTGTAATCAACCGATCACACCATTTATTTGCACTACTGTTTATTCATGAGCAGAGTTGCATAATGTCCCATGGTAACAGTTTGTTTACACGGAAAAGCTGATAGTTTGTCTGATATTACAATCAGATCTTGAGACAGGAATTGATGGGGTTTCAAAGAAGGAATACTACTGATGTAGTCCTATGAGGGGCTCATCCTTAATGGCTGGCGGGGTAAGGGGGGTGGCATGCAGTTATGGTATTGGAATCTCTTCCCGCAATACCTTGACCGTTCTCCAGGCGCCACGCCTGAAACGGAGCGACCAGATCACAGCGGTGACGAAAACGTAGAGTGTGGCGAGTGTCCATTCTGCCATCAGGCCGGGGAGTAGCAGCGCGATCATCCAGAGCAGGGTCAGGAAGGCCACGGAACAGAACAGGAATGTGCGGGCCAGCCAACGGGTATCTCCGGCCGAAGCGAGCACGCAGCCGATCATGACATTGGCAGCGTCGAACAAGCAGTAGCACGCCACGAATTTCATCAGCAGGGCGCCGGTGGTCACGATCCGCGCACTGGCCGGAGCGCTGCCGGCGAAAATTTCCATCAACGGTACTGAGGCGCTGGCAAACAGAGTCGCCATCGCCAGCATCCAGATTTCGCAGACTATCAGCGACTGCCAGGCAATGGCCGGAATCTGATCATCCTCCCCGGCTCCCCGGGCGTGTCCCACCAGAATCCCGGCTGCCTGCCCCAGTCCCAGCGCCGGAAAGAAGGCCAGCCCGTTGATCCGGAAGACGATACTGGACGCAGCCAGCTCCACGGTCCCCAAACGCCCCACCACCACCAGAAACAGCGTCCA
>Ga0209798_10001490_pt1 | contig 14076 bp, 13 predicted proteins | sample DOMMetBare3Fresh_FD_187475 | JGI IMG/M metagenome (GOLD analysis project Ga0209798, IMG submission 187475) | Wetland sediment microbial communities from St. Louis River estuary, USA, under dissolved organic matter induced mercury methylation -... | ecosystem: Environmental > Aquatic >...
TGTCCGAGCTGGGCGGCCTCCACGTCTGGGTCAACAACGCCGCGCGGCTGCTCGTGCGCCCCTTCCTGGAGACGAGTGAGGACGACTGGCGCGACGTGCTGGCGCCGAATCTCTTCGGGTACGTGTGGGGTTGTCGCGCGGCCGCCCGGCGGATGGCGGCGAGCGGTGGCGGCCGCATCGTCAACGTCAGCTCGGCCGCCGACATCCAGCCGCTCGCCGACCTCTCGGCCTACATCACCGCGAAAGGCGGCATCGTCGCCCTGACCAAGACGCTGGCCGTCGAGCTCGCCCCCCTCGGCATCACCGTCAACGCGCTCGCGCCGGGCGCGACGGACACGCCCCTGAACAAGCAGGCTTACACACCGGCCGTCCGCGCCGCCTACGGCCGGCGGATCCCGCTCGGCCGAATCGCGAGCCCGGAGGAGGTGGCGGATGCCGCCGTCTTCCTCGCGTCGGACGCCTCACGCTACGTCACCGGACACGAGCTGCTGGTCGACGGAGGCCTGACCCTCAACGGCTCCGTCGGCCACGCGACCACGTGATGGCCGCCCGGACGTTCGTCCCGCGCTACTACGAGATCGAGCAGGTGCTGCGTGCCCGCATCTCCAACCTCGAGCCCGATGCCCCGTTGCCCTCCGACGCCGAGCTGTGCCGCGAGTTCAACGTCAGCCGGATGACGGCGCGCAACGCGGTGCAGCGACTCGTGCAGGACGGCCTCGTCTACCGGTTGCCGGGCCGGGGCACGTTCGTAGCCGACTACGGGCCCCACCGGCATGCAGGCAGCCTCACCAGCTTCACGGACGAGATGCGCCGGAAGGGACGCACGCCGAGCTCTCGCCTGCTGGAGCGCGGGATCAGGCCGGCAACCAGGGAGACGGCGACGAGGCTGCACCTCCAGCCGCGTGCCAACGTGATGGTCGTGAGCCGCCTCCGCCTCGCAGACACGGAGCCGATCGCCGTCGAGCACGCCGTGCTCAGGATCGACGCAGCTCCGGCCCTGCTCGGTGCCGACCTGAAGTCAGGATCGTTGCACGCGACGCTGCTCGGAGCCGGCCTGATCCCGACGTCCGGGCGGGCGACGATCTCGGCGGAGCCGGCGGCGAAGGACGAGGCCCTGTTGCTCGACGTCCCCGAGGGATCGCCGCTTCTCGTCGAGAGACGTGTCATTCTCGACCAGAACGACATGCCCCTGGAGACGACAGAGACCCGCTATGCCTCGGGCCGCTATGCGCTGGATGTGGAGTTCCACGTCGAGCAGCCGGAGCGGCCGGCGTGATCGACGCGGCGCGACGCGCCGGCCTCGATCCGCTCGCGAGCGCGGTGCACTCGGTCGTCGCGGAGGGGCCGGCTGCCGGCTGCCGGGCGATCGACGTGCGCGCCCTCGGCGGCATCGACCTGCGCGTGCTGCCTGACCGCGGCCTGGACGTCGGCGGCGCGTGGTTCCGCGGCCTCCCGCTCGCCTGGATCTCCGAGCACGGCGAGTGCGCCCCGCTCCCGGCCGACGAGCTGACGGCGAGCCGCTGGAGCGACTGCTGGGGCGGCGGGCTCGTCACCACCTGCGGCCTCTCCAACGTGGGCGCCCCGTCCGAGGGGCACGGGCTCCACGGCACCTTCACCGCCCGGGCCGCGAGCGACGTGCACGCCGAGCCCTCCGAGGCCGACATCACCCTCACCGGTGTCGTCTCGGATCCACCCTTCAGGCTGTCGCGGCGCATCGTCACCTCGGTCGGCACAGGTGCCCTCCGCATCGACGATCGGGTGGTCAACGAGAGCGAGTGGACGGCCGCGGCGCCGATGCTCTACCACGTCAACCTCGGCGCCCCGCTCTGGGACGCAGGCTCGTGGATCGAGACCGATGCCGGCGAGACGGTGCCGCGGGACGACGACGCGGCGGCCGCGCTCGACGCCTGGGACGAGGCGCCCACGCCGCTGGAGCAGGCCCCGGAGCGCGTCTTCGAGCACGTCGGGGCGACCTGGGCGCGAGTCACCAGCCCAGGTGCGAAGCTCGAGCTGACGGTGCGCTCGTCCATGCCGCGGCTCTGGCAGTGGGTGCAACCCGAGCGCGGCACGTACGCGCTCGCGCTCGAGCCGTCCAACTGCTCCGTGCTCGGTCGCGAGGCAGACATCGCCGCAGGCGCCATGCCGTTCCTCGATCCGGGCGAGACCCGGCACTCCTGGCTCTCCATCGAAGTGAGGTCGATCGCATGACCGAGATCAGCGGCCTGCGGGCAGGTGTGGTCGGCACCGGGTTCGTCGGCGTCGTGCACGTGCAGGCGCTGCGCCTGCTCGGGGTCGACGTCGCGGGCGTCGTCGGCTCGTCGCCCGAGCGCGCCGCGGCGAAGGGGATCGCGCCTGTCTTCCCGTCGCTCGAGGCGCTCCTGGCCGACGACTCGGTCGACGTCGTCCACCTGACGACGCCCAACCACCTGCACCACCCGCAGGTCAAGCAGGTGCTGGCGGCGGGGAAGCACGTCGTCTGCGAAAAGCCCCTGACGATGACGTCGCAGGAGTCGGCCGAGCTCGTCGGGCTGGCAGAGGCGAGTGGCCTCGTCCACTGCACGAACTTCAACCTGCGCTTCTTCCCGCTCGTCCACGAGGCCCGAGCCAGGGTGCGAGCCGGTGAGGTCGGCGACGTCTGGAACGTCCACGGCGGGTACCTGCAGGACTGGCTCCTCTACCCGACGGACTGGAACTGGCGGCTCGAGCCCGGCAAGGGGGGATCGCTGCGCGCGATCGGCGACATCGGCTCCCACTGGATGGACATGGCCCAGTTCGTCAGCGGGCAGCACATCGTGGAGGTGTGCGCCGACCTCCACACCACGATCCCGGTGCGGCGGCGGCCGCTCGGCGAGGTGGAGACCTTCTCCGCCGCGGCCGACGTCGAGCGTGAGGACGTCGCGATGACGACCGAGGACATGGGCCACGTGCTCGTGCGCTTCGACGGCGGCGCGCGCGGCGCCTTCAAGGTCTCGCAGGGCAGCGCCGGGCGCAAGAACTACCTGCACGTCGAGGTCGACGGCTCGGAGGCGGCGCTCGCCTGGAACGCCGAGCGCCACGAGGAGCTGTGGCTCGGCCGCCGCGACGAGCCGAACTGCGTCCTGCAGCGAAACGCGGCGCTGATGCTGCCGGACGCGGCGTCCCGCACGTCGCTCCCCGCCGGGCACGCCGAGGGCTGGGTGGACACGTTCAGGGAGCTGTACCGCGCCGTGTACACGGCCGTCGCGGCAGGCGGCCCACCGGCCGAGCCCGACTACCCGACGTTCGCAGAAGGGCACCGGGCGAACGTCCTCGGAGACGCCATCGCCGGGTCGAACGAGACCCGCGCCTGGGTTCAGGTACCGACAACGGAGGTCACGCCATGAAGCTCGGGCTGATGACGGCGGCGCTCCCCCGGCTGTCGCTCGCGCGCACGGCCGAGTGGGCGGCAGGGAACGGCTTCGACATGCTCGAGGTGGCCTGCTGGCCCGCGGCGGGAGGCGAGCGCCGCCGCTACGCAGGCGTGTCGCACATCGACGTCACGCGGGTGGACGTGGACGTGGTGCACGCCCTGCTGCAGCGGCATCGTCTCGAGATCTCCTCGCTCGCCTACTACCCGAACAACCTCCACCCCGTCGCGTCGGAGCGCAAGGCAGCGAACGATCACCTCAGGAAGGTGATCGACGCGGCCGCGAAGCTCGGCGTGCCGACGGTCGGCACCTTCGTCGGCCGGGACAAGGGGAAGAACGTCCCCGACAACTTCAAGGAGTTCCGCAAGGTCTGGCCGCGACTCGTCGCCTACGCCGAGGAGCGCGGCGTGAACGTCGCGATCGAGAACTGCCCCATGATCTTCTCGAACGACGAGTGGCCGGGTGGGACCAACCTGGCCACGACTCCGGCGGTCTGGGACGAGATGTTCTCGATCATCCCGTCGCCGAGCTTCGGCCTCAACCTCGACCCGTCACACCTCGTCTGGCTGATGATCGACTACGAGCGCGTGGTGCGCGACTATGCCTCCCGGATCCTGCACGTGCACGCGAAGGACCTCGAAATCGACCGGGAGGGCCTCTACCGCCATGGCACGCTGTCGCTGGGCATGGGCTGGCAGGTACCGCGGCTCCCCGGGCTCGGGGAGGTGCGCTGGGACCGCTTCATCGCTGCGCTCTACCGGGCCGGCTACGACGGCGTCGTCTCGATCGAGCACGAGGACCGTGACTTCGAGCAGAGCGAGGAGCTCGTCAAGCGCGGCTTCCTGCTCAGCCGCGACGTGCTGCGGCCGTACCTGCACTAATCGACACGTGCACCGCGGGGGCAGGTTGCAGTGCGCCTGAACACAGCTGCCCCCGCTGTCTTCAAATCTTCTAAGATTGCCTGGCCTATGCCGTTCCAGGCGACTCCGCTGTACGTGGCCAAGGCGGCGCTGTTCCGCACGCTCGGCCACCCCGCACGCGTGCGGATCCTGGAGCTGCTCGGCGCCGGCGAGCTCTCGGTCGGCACCCTGCAGGAAGGGCTCGGCCTGGACTCCGGCGGCACGTCGCAGCACCTGGCGGCGCTCCGGCGCGTCGGTCTCGTCGAGTCGCGGCGCGAAGGCACGAGCGTGTACTACCGCGCCGCGGACGCGCAGGTGCTCGCGCTGCTCGAGGTCGGCCGCGCAGTGATCGCCCGTAATCTCACCGAGCAGCAATCGCTGCTCGAGGAGCTCGAGACCGAGTGATCTTCGTCCTGCTCGCCGGCCTCGTCGTGCTCGGAGTGGGTGCGGTCGCAGCGGCTGCGCCGGGAGCGTTCGCGACGGGGCTCCGGCTGCAGGCGGCCGGCGCGCTCGCGCTCGGGATTGCAGGCTTCTGGGCGCTCACCGACGGCGCCATCTGGGGAGCCTCTTTCACGAGCGTGCTGACCCCCCACTTCGGCGTCGACGCGCTCACCGGGCTCTTCCTCGGGACGCTGGGCCTGATCGCCTTCCCCGCGCTCGTGTTCGCCTCCGCGTACCTTCAGCCCACCGGCCCCGGCCGCGCCACCGGCCTTCTCACAGGAGCGTTCGTGCTCGCCCTCGCGGGTGTTCTCTGCGCGCGGGACGCGCTCACGTTCCTCTTCTTCTGGGAGCTGATGACGCTCGTACCGGCGGCGATCATCCTTGTCGGGGGATCCGATCAGGGTGCCCGCCGCTCGGTCTTCGTGTACGTCGCCATCACCCACATCGGCAGTGCCGGTGTGTGGGTCTCCCTGCTTCTGCTCGCCCGTGAGGGTGCGATCGGTGACGCGTCGGCGCTCGCCGACGGGTCGGGCGTCCAGGGTGTCGTCGCACTCGCCGCGATCATCGGATTCGGGACGAAGGCGGGCGTAATGCCCCTCCACACGTGGCTCCCGCGTGCCCATCCGATCGCCCCTGCGCACGTGTCGGCGCTGATGAGCGGGGTGATGATCAAGGTCGCGATGTACGGCCTGGTTCGTGTGCTCGTCGAGTGGCTCGGAGGGCCGCCCGTCTGGGTGGGGGCACTCGTGCTCGGGCTGGGGATGCTGTCGGCGGTCGGCGGCGTCACCTATGCACTGTTCAAGCACGAGCTCAAGCGGCTGCTCGCGTTCCATTCGATCGAGAACGTCGGCATCATCCTGCTCGGCATCGGCGCCTGCCTGCTGCTACGGGCACGGGGCGCCGACGAATGGGCGGCGTTCGCGCTCGCCGCCGCCCTCCTGCACACGGTCAACCATGCCGTCTTCAAGGCGCTCCTCTTTCTCGGCGCAGGGGCGTTCCAGAAGACTGTGGGCACGCTCGAGCTCGATCGGCTCGGTGGCCTGCTGCGGCGCATGCCGTGGACCGGCGCAACGTTCCTCGTCGGAGCAGCAGCTATAGCCGGGCTGCCTCCTCTGAACGGGTTCGCCTCCGAGTGGCTCACGTTGCAGGCGCTCCTGCGCATACCCGCCTACGGGGGCGTGCTGGACGGCGTCCTCGGAGCGGCCGCCCTCGCGGGCCTGGCGGCGACGGCTGCGCTCGCCGTCTTTTGCTTCGTCAAGGTCGTCGGGCTGGTGCTGCTGGGGCCGCCCCGCCGGCACGAGTGTGAGGAAGCCACCGACCCACCGGGCCCGATGCGGTTCGGGCTCGCGTTCCTCGCCGCCACCTGCGTCGTACTCGGCATCGCCCCGGGCGTCCTCTTCTCGCAGCTCGTCGGCCTTGCCCCGTGGGCGTCGCCCGAGCCCGCACGGCCCGGCCTCTCACTCCCCACAACGGGCGGGTTGCCGACCACCGGCATCGCTGTCTTCCTGTTCCTGCTCGTGCCGCTCCTCTGGCTCTCGCGCGGGTCGCGCCGAGCGGCGCCGTCGCCGAGCTGGGCATCGGGACAGCCGCTCACGCCGGCACTCCTGTGGACGAGCGCCGGCTTCACGAAGCCCTTGCGTCTCGTGCTCGAGGCCGTCCTGCGGCCAGAGCGCGAGATCACCGTGCGGTCACACGGCGGCGTCGTGCAGGAGGTGAGCTACAGCGGGCGGGTGCCCCAACTCGCGGACGAATGGCTCTACCGGCCTGCCGCGCGCCACGCGCTCTCCGCCGCCCGCTGGGCGAGGCGCCTGCAGACCGGTCGTCTCGGTACCTACGTCGCGTACCTGATCGCGCTCGTTCTCGCCCTTCTCGTCTCGGTGCGGATCGGAATCCTCGGATGAGCGGCGCGACCGTGGCGGGAGGGATGGCACAGGTCGTCGGCGGGGTCGTGCTCGCTCCTCTCCTCCCCGGTCTCGTCCAGCACCTGAAGGCACGCTTGCAAGGCCGCCGCGGACCGACGCCCCTGCAGCCGTACCGCGAGTTGCGCCGACTGTGGGGCAAGAGCTCGATCGACGTCGAGGGGACGACGGCCGTCTACCGGCTCGCACCGCTCGTCGTGGTCGCCGCCCTGGCGGTGGCCATCCTGCTCGTGCCGGCCGCCGACCGCGCGCCCGGCTGGGGCGTCGGACACGACGCGCTTGCGCTCGCGGGGCTGCTCGCTCTCGCCCGCTTCGCCGTCGCCACCGCCTCCTGGGACGTGTCCAACGGCTTCTCGCTGCAGGGAGCAAGCCGAGACCTCACGCTCTCGGTCTTCATCGAGGCGGTGCTCGTGCTCGCGCTCGCAGTCGCAGCGCTCGTGACCGGAACCACCGACCTGCGGGGTGTCATCGCCGGCACCGCCGGAGGCGACGTCTGGTCGAGCCCGGCGCTCGCGCTGGGCGCCGCCGCTTTCGCGCTCGTCGTCATCGCGGAAACGGGGCGTCAGCCGGTCGACAACCCGGACACGCACCTCGAGCTCACGATGATCCACGAGGGCCCCTTGCTCGAGTACGGCGGGCGCGACCTGGCGTTCCTGCAATGGGGCGCGGCGGTGCGGCACTGGCTGGTGCTCGTGCTGATTGCGCAGGTGTTCCTCCCCCACCCCGAGGGCACCTGGTGGCAGCTCGCCCTTCTTCCAGCCTGGCTCGTCGTGCTGTGCGCGGCGCTTGCCCTCACGGAGACGATCCTGGCGAAGTCGAGGATCCTGATCGTGCCACGCCTGCTCGGCGTCGCGGCAATGGTCGCACTCCTCGGCATCGTCGCCTGGCTCGTGGAGAACGCGTGACAGCCGGCTTCAGTTGGGCGATGGTCGCCCTCGGCATCGGCGTCGTCGTCTTCCGGCGCCGATCGGTCGCCGTGGGCCTCGTCACGACACAGGCACTGCTCCTCGCTCTCGAGGCGCTCCGTGACGCGTCATCGGCGCGCGACGCCGCCGCCGCCCTGGCGCTCGGCGCACGCGGCGTCGCGCTCGCCGTCTTCTTCTGGCTGCTCGTGCACCGGACGCGCGAGACGCGCCCCGTTCGCGCCGGGACAGAGCCGCTCGCCCGGGGCGGGGCCGCCGTCGCGCTCGCCCTGGTACTGGTCTGGCTGATACCGGACCTCGGTCTGGATTCGGCGGCAGCCGAACGCTCAGCCCTCACGCTCGTGGCGCTCGGGCTCGTCACGGCTGCAACGCGCCGGGCGACCGTGTTCCAGGTACTTGGGATCGTCCTCGTCGAGAACGGCCTCGCGGTTGCAGCGCTCGCGCTACCGGGCAGCTCCTCGCTCGCGATCGAGATCGGCATCACGGTCGATCTGCTGCTGATCGCGGTCGTTGCCGGCGTGTTCCACGAGAGGATCTTCGCCGAGTTCGGCGCCGGCGACTCGGCGGCTCTCGGGAGCCTGCGTGGCTAACCGGGAGTGGCTCGCGGTCGCCGTGCTCGCCACGCCTGCGGCGGGGGTCGTGCTCTCGGCGCTCGTCCCGCAGCGTGCGCTCGCCCGCGTAGCGATGGTCACTGCGATCGCCGCCGGGTCCGTGTCGGCCACCCTTGCAACAGTCGCACTGGCAGACCCGGGGAGCCCGCAGCTCGGCCGTTGGATCGTCGTCGATGCAGCCGGAGGACTGCTCGTCGGCGTGATCGGCATCGTCGGCCTCGCAAGCACGCTCGTCTCGCCGCCGGTGCTCGGCCACGGCCACGGCTCGCTGTTCCGCCCGCTCCGCGCCGAACGCGTGTATTGGGTGACCCTGTTCGCCTTCTGGACGGTGCTGCTCGCCGTTCCGCTCGCCGCCAACCTCGGCGCCGCGTGGCTCGCGATCGAGGCGACGACTGCCGCCTCGGCACTCCTGGTCGGCTTCAGCGGCCGCGCCCGTGCGCTCGAGGCGGGCTGGAAGTACCTGATCCTGACGTCGCTCGGCCTCGGCGTCGCCCTGCTCGGGATCCTCGTGCTGACGGCAGCGGCCGGAGGGGGCGGGCTCGAGACGCTGACGTGGCGCTCACTGCCCCACGCGACGCTCGACCCGGACGTCACGCTCGTCGCCTACGTGCTGCTGCTCGCGGGACTCGCGGCGAAGATCGGCTGGGCGCCGGTGCACAACTGGCTGCCGGACGCGCACTCCGAGGCGCCCGCGCCCGTGTCGGCGCTCCTCTCGGCCGCACTCCTGCCGGCCGTCCTGCTCGTCGCGTGGCGCTCGCAGCAGGCGCTCGCTCCGACGATCGGCGCGCACACCGCCGGCAGCGTGCTCGTGGCGTTCGGACTGGTCTCCCTCGCCGTCGCGGTTCCCTTCCTCTGGCGTTCGCAGGCGTGGAAGCGGTTGCTCGCATACTCGAGCCTCGAGCACATGGGCGTGATCGCCCTCGGCATCGGCTTCGGCGGCCCGCTCGCCCTCGCCGGTGTGACTGTGCACATCGTCGGGCACGCGATCGCGAAGGCGCTCGGCTTCTACGCCGCGACCCCGCTGCTCGGACACGAGCCGCGCGCTTCCGGACACGCCGTGGGAGGCATCGGGAGAACACAGCCGGCGCTGGGCGCCTCGCTCGGCATCTCGCTCGGCGCGCTCGCCGGACTGCCCCCCTCGCCGCTGTTTGTGAGCGAGGTGCTGATCGTCGCGGGCGGCTTCCAGGCCGGCCGCCCCTGGGCAGCCGGCGCGGCCGCAATCCTGCTCGCGCTCGGCTTCCTTGGTCTTGCGCACGCGCTGATCGACACCGTGATCGGCAAGCCTCGTCGCCGCGACCGCGACGCCGCTCCCGGGCTCCGCGCCGTCACGGCGCTGACCGCGGTTGCGGTGGCGGCGCTGCTCGCTCTCACCGTCGCAGCGCTCTGGCTGCCGGGCTCGGGCATCGTCGACGGGTTGCTACGAGGGCTGGCGTGAGCGCCCCGCTCCGCGACGGGACGACGTACCGCGAGGCCGTAGCGGCAGCGCTTGCCGACGGATGGAGCTTCGCAGGGCTCCACGCCACGCGGAGCGGCGACGTCCCGGCCGTACGCACCCTGCTCGTCTCCAGATCCGGCGACGTCTGCCTCGAGAGCGTGGAGGCCGGCAATGGCAGCGTGCCGACCATCGTCGACCTGGCCCCGGCTGCCGGCTGGGACGAGCGTGAGGCACGCGACCTCTACGGGATCGCGTTCGACGGCCACGAGCCGCTGCGCCCGCTGGTCGACCACGACGTGCCCCTGGAGCACTTCGCGACGAGCGTCCGCGGGCGCGACGCCTACCAGGTCGCCGTCGGCCCGATCCACGCAGGGGTGATCGAGTCCGGCCACTTCCGCTTCCACGTGGTCGGCGACCGGATCTTGCATGTCGACGCGCGGCTCTTCCACAAGCACAGGGGAATCGAGCGTGCATGCGAGGGCCTCCCACTCGCGTACGGCGTCCGCACCCTAGCCCGCGCCTGTGCGGGTTGCTGGGTGACCAATGCTGTTGCGTATGCCCACGCGTGCGAGCAGCTGCTCGGCCAGCAGCCCACGCCCGAGGTGGCCCGGGCCCGCACGATCCTGCTCGAGCTCGAGCGGGTCTGGAACACGCTGAACGACATCGGCGCCATGTGCGCCGGGGTCGGGCTCGCCGCCGGCAACAATCGCTTCCTCGCGCTCACCGACGAGGCGAGGAGCCTCAATGCACTCCTCACAGGGCATCGCTTCCTGTTCGGATCAGTCGCGGTCGGAGGCAGCGACCTGGGACTGGACGTTCACGCGACGGCCGCCGCCAGGGAGACTCTCACGCGGATCCGCAGGGGCTCCTCGCGCGCTTGGCGCGAGCTCCTGTTCAACGGCTCGTTCATGGATCGCATGTCGGACATCGGCGTGGTGGACGCGGAGACGGCACGGTCGCTCGGGGTCGTCGGCCCGGCGGCACGAGCGGCGGGCCTGCTGGAGGACGTACGGGAAACGAGCCCATTGCTCGCGTACGAGGGTTTCGAGACGGCGGCTCTGCGCCGGCAGGTGGGTGACGTGCAGGCTCGTCTCGAGCAGCGGGCACTCGAGCTGTTGCCGTGCCTCGACATCCTCGACCGCCTGCTCAGCGGGCCGGTGCGACCCGCCGCGAACGAGCATGGTGGGCCGGAGTCCCCAATCGGCGTCGGCCGCGTAGAGAGCCCTCGAGGCGCGACCGCGTGTGTCGTCGAGCGCGACGGCGATCGCATCGCGCGCCTCAGGCTGCGCACGGGCTCGTACGCGAACTGGCCCGCCGTCGCCTCCGCGGCTGCCGACAACCTGCTGCCCGACTTCCCGCTCATCAACAAGAGCTTCGAGCTCTGCTACGCCTGCGTCGACCGCTGATGCTGACTCTGCTGCGTGATTTGAGGAAGCTGCGCGGGGCGACGGCGCTGTCGGCGCCCGACCGCGGGCGCTCGCTGGCGCTCCGGCACGTGGACTGCGGCTCGTGCAACGGGTGCGAGCACGAGCTCACTCTGGCGTCGGGGCCGACGGTCGACATGGCCCGGTTCGGGCTCGGCATCGTCGCCTCTCCGCGACACGCCGACGTGCTGCTCGTGACCGGGCCGGTCACGACCCGCATGCGCGAGGCGCTGCTGATCGCCTATGCAGCGATGCCGGAGCCGCGTCGGGTGGCTGCGCTCGGAGACTGTGCCCTCGGTGTGGACGTGCTCGGCTCGGACGACCAGATCGTGGGGCCTGTCGAGTCCGTGCTCCCTGTCGACCTGCGTATCCCGGGCTGCCCGCCCACTCCGGACGCGATCGCAGCCGCACTGCTCGCGCTGGTCGACGCGACTACGACCGCACGGCGCTGACGAGTGCCCGTGCCGCGGCACCGACGTCCGGCGCCTTCGTCAGCGAAGAGCCGACGCCGACGGCGACCGCTCCCGCCCGCAGGAACTCCGCGGCGTTCGTGACGTCGACGCCGCCCGTGGCCATGAGCGGCACGTCGTGCAACAGCGCCGCCAGCTCCCTGACGTAGCGGGGACCACCGAGGCTGGCAGGGAAGAGCTTCACCATGGCGGCGCCGGCACGCCAGGCGGCCTCGACCTCGGACGGCGTGAGCGCGCCGGGGATCACCGGGGTTCGAAGCGCGAGGCACTGCTCGACGACAGCGGGCACGAACGCCGGCCCTACGCATGCCTCGGCGCCGGCAGCGATCGCGGCGGCTGCCTCGGCCGCGGTGCGTACCGTGCCCGCGAGCACCGTCACGCCCTCTCGCTCGCGCAGACGCGCGATCGTGTCGAGCGCGCCGTCGGAGTCGAGGGTGACCTCGAGCACGACGATGCCCGCCTCGACGAGCCGGTCGACGACACGGTCGAAGTCGGCCACGCGCCGCAGCACGGCCACCAGCCGCTCGGCACGGATCCGCTCGACCGCGTCCATCTGCCGTACCCTACGCGAGCGCTCGAGCGGCCCCGGCGACGGCGGCGATCGTCTCGTCGATCTCTTCGTCGCCGTGCGCCAGCGAGACGAACCAGCGCCCGAGCGCGTACCGGTGCGCGTAGACACCACGGCGCGCGAGCTCGTCGCAGAAGGTCGTGTACAGGCCGGCCGGCTGGAGCGCTGCAGCCTTGTTGACGTCGCGAGGCTCGTCGGGCGGCCGGGTGGCCAGGAACGGCTGCAACATCGAGCCGGCTCGGCGCACGTGGCCGGGCACGCCGGCGGCACGGAAGCCCGCCTCGATCCCCTCCGCAAGTCGTGCCGAGCGCAGCTCGAGCTCGTCATAGAGGCCTCGCTCCGAAGCGATGCGGTGGAGAACGGCTCCCGAGGCGGCGAGCGCGGCCGGCGAGCCGGTGGTGGTGCCGCCGTGGAGGACACGGTTCTCGGACTCCCAGCGCATGAGCTCCCGCGAGGCGCCGAAGGCCGCAACGGCCATGCCGCCTCCGATGATCTTGCCGAGCGTCGTGATGTCCGGCGTGACGCCGTAGCGCTCCTGCGCGCCGCCCGGGGCGAGGCGAAAGCCCGTCATCACCTCGTCGAAGATGACCAGCGCGCCCCGTTCGCGGGTCGCACGGCAGAGGTGCTCGAGAAAGCCCGCCCCGGGGGCGAGCACACCGCCGGAGCCGGGCACGACCTCGCAGATCACGGCGGCAACGCGATTGCCGGCCGCCGCGAGTGCCTCGTCGAGGGCCGCCTCGTCGTTCCAGGGCACCGTCCACAGGCTCTCCATCGCGCCCGGCGGCACGCCGGCCGAGTCGGGTCGAGAGGGTCGGGCGGCGGAGGCGGGGCCGATACCGGCGCCCAGGTGGTCGGCCCAGCCGTGGTAGTGGCCCTCGAACTTGAGCACGAGGTCTCGCCCCGTCGCAGCACGCGCAAGCCGGACTGCTGCCTGGGTCGCCTCCGTGCCCGAGCTTGCGAAGCGAAGCTGCTCGATGCCCGGCACGAGCATCGCCACGAGCTCCGCGACCTCGCCGGCGAGCCGGTGGGGGAACGCGATGTGCAGCCCGAGCTGCTCCACCGTCTCGCCTACCGCCTCCCAGACGAACCCGGGCGCATGCCCGAACAGGTTGACGCCGTAGCCCATGCAGTAGTCGAGGTACTCGCGGCCGTCGACGTCGCGGATGCGCGCACCCGCGGCGTGCTCGATCACGAGCTCCTGGCCCGCGCGCAAGCGAGCGTAGCTCGACTCGCCGCCGGCGACATGCCGTGCGATCTCGGCGAAAGCGGCGCGGGAGCGGGCTCCCCCGGTCGACGTGTGCGTCATGCCGTCAGTCTCACACGCACGGACAGGCGGCCGCGCGCACACGGCGGCTACGTTGCGCCCATGCCCGCGTCGCTCTCTCCGCCCGTGGCGCCGCGCCTCCTCGCCGTCGCCGACGCTGCCGCGATCACCGCGTTCGCGGTGATCGGAATCGTGTCCCACACGGGCAGCGTCTCGTTGGCGGCGCTCGCCGAGGACGCAGTACCGCTACTGGCGGGATGGTTCGCAGCCGCGCTTGCCTTCCGGCTGTACGCCCGCAGGACGACCCGCGCGCTCGTCTCGACCTGGGCGGTCGGGATCCCGCTCGGCGCCGTTGTGCGCGCGGCCGCGCTCGGCCGCCTGGACGAGCCGCGACAGCTCGCCTTCCTGGCCACGACGCTGGTGCTGGGAGCGACCTTCGTCGCTTTGACCCGTGCCTCGCTGGGCTTCATCGGAAGGCACTGAGGGCACCACGCCTGCCACCCCGCTGCGCCTCGACGGCAGCTTCTGTGCTGCCCGAAGACGGAGGGAGGGCCTATGCCCTCCCTCCGTCGGAGAATCGAATGGCGACCGGCAGGGTCGGCTATTCGTCGCCGCCGCCGTCGTGAGCGGCCTGCTCCTCGCACGAGGCGTAGTGCTCGTCGAAGGGGAAGTCGGGGGCGTTCTGCCAGCCGTGCCCTGGTGCTGTTCCGTCGAAGTGGCCCTGCAATGCGTTCTC
>Ga0209798_10001491_pt1 | contig 14075 bp, 13 predicted proteins | sample DOMMetBare3Fresh_FD_187475 | JGI IMG/M metagenome (GOLD analysis project Ga0209798, IMG submission 187475) | Wetland sediment microbial communities from St. Louis River estuary, USA, under dissolved organic matter induced mercury methylation -... | ecosystem: Environmental > Aquatic >...
CCTCCAGTTTTAGCGTTAACCATCAACAGTTAAATCATTATTTGCAAAAAGTCGAAAATCGATTTCCCAAAGTTGGCAAAGCGGTTTATGCAGGCGGCTATCAGTCCTTTTTTGATATTACCCCTGATCTTAAATTTATTCTGGGCAAGGATGCTAAAGCACCCAATCTTTTTCACTGCCTGGGCGCTGGCCAGGCCTTAAAGTATGCACCGGTTTTTGGCGAGATCATTGCCGATCTGGTAACTAAAGGCCATAGCCAAGACGCTCAGATTGACATCAGTGAATTTTCAATGGCCCGATTTAATCATAAAGCTATCAGCGAGTTTTGCATGACTGAAACGGATAACCATCATTTCCTGTAAGACCCACAACTTTCATTGGAACGTGACAAACACCTGTTTCAAACTTTGCTACTCATGATTGAAACGCAGTGCAACTCCGTAAGCTTCCCTTCGTTATCAAACTACTAAATTAATTAAGGAGGCTTCGGATAATGCCGACTAAGACTGAACCAGTTTATCAGCTTCAAGTAAAGTTTGGCCCAATGGCTTAATAATTTGTTGCCATAAAGGAGTAGCCTCTGTAGGTGTTTGTTCATTGTTAGTGTCTCTACCGACCTGATTAACTGCGTTAAAGAGAGCACTAAAAACCGATAATTGACTTTCAAAAGGCTCAAGAGCCGATTGAGCCGTTTTTAACAATCCCCTGGCCTGACTGAAAAAATCTACTGCCTGCATTATCTTTTCCGGCTCAATTTGTCGGTCAGGAAAAACAGCCTGTTGGTAAGCTGTTACTGCCTGAATTGATTTTTCCATCGACAGGCTCATTGAAAAACTCGCAATCTGGCGGCTATCCAGTCCTATTTTTTGGGCATGATCGAAAGCGGCCTGAATGTGTCCATTAAAAAAATCACGTCCGATTTTGTCCATTTGTTTCAATAATTCCTTCAGCGACTTTTGCTCATCTTCATTCAAATTACCTTCTACTGAAACGGAGAAATCGGTGCTGCTCACAAAATTGTTTTGCATGCCGCTTGCCGTAATGGTGCCCTGCTCAATTTTAAGCGCAGTTTGGCTATTGGAAACAGATTGCGCCAGCCTGATTTTAATGATGTCACCTTCCTTGGTAACAACCTCGATATCTGCAGATTGGCTAATTTGAGCTGAAAACCCCTGTAATTGTGAAACGTGGGTAGATGATGCCTGCTCATCTGACTCCAATTTTGGCAAATCATCTTGTGCAGAAATTCTGTCGCCACCATTTACCTTTTCAATTCCTCTTGCAAGTTGATTTTCAATTATATGTTGCGGGTTTCTCGTTAGCCCGGGTTGCTTGCTTGCACACCTTGAACAATCAGTATCTGGGTTTTCTGAACTGCGAACTCTGTCTATCTGATTGAATTTCCTTGTTAACAACTGGAAAGGAGAAGGTAAACTATATATTGATTGGGTATTCATAATTATGGCGCCCTGAATCTGATGATTGATGACTCTATCGGCAAATCGCTTATATACTTTAATATTTGTGACCCATCGCACAAAAAATAAATCAGACACATTAATTACCAGAGTTACTCACTGTTATATCATTATGCTCTGTATGTTCTCTGTAGTTAAATATTCTCTTTTGAAGCGTTTGGTGTATAGGGATAAAACATTAACTGGTAATACCTTAGGCTACCAAAAACTTGCAAAGGTGACTCATGTTTAATCTGTTCATATCGTATCGCCGTGATGACAGCGCCGGGTATGCCGGGCGTCTGGCTGACTCTCTCGAACCGATTTTAGGTCCCGGCAAAATATTTCGCGATGTCGAAGACATCCAGCCAGGCGAAGATTTTGTTAAAACCATTGAACAACACTTGCAAAATTCCGAAGTGCTGTTAATCGTTATTGGCAATAACTGGCTCACAGCCAAAGACGCTAAAGGTCTATTGAGGCTTCTCAATCCCAAGGATTTTGTCCGCCTGGAAATCGAGACGGCATTGCGTTTAGGCCATCGAATTATTCCAGTCCTGGTCGATGATGCAACCATGCCGAATCCCGAAGACCTGCCGGAATCGATCGCACCGGTCGCCTACCGGCAAGCGATTGCTTGTTCTGATAACCGCTGGGATGAAGACATTGAACGCTTGGTTAATGTGTTGATTAAGTCCCCGGGCAAAAATGTTAAATACCCCGAGTCAAGACATTGGCTAAGTGGCATGTTTAGCAATTTTCGCTATTTTGCCATTTCGTCTGCCTCATTGGTCGCAGCTGGCTTTTTGTATGCGCTTGGCCAATGGTATTTTCTAATACCTGATTTTTCCGGAAACTGGTATTTTGAAGGCGGGAATTATCTGCTGATCAAACAGGACGGCGATCATTTCGAAGTCGAACGCATTGATCCTGCCATGCAAACAAGCTATGAGAGAGGCAGCGGCATCATCAAGGGCCGCCATCTTGAATTCACGCTGGAACCAATATATTCGGACAAATTTCGCTATCGAGGTGATTTGATGCTTGCCTGGAACAAAAACCGGCTGAGCGGTCAATTAGTGGAGATAGTAACCAACGAAATAATACCTGTCGAATTGAACAGGAGCAATCCTGCCGATTAACAGCAATTAAACACGAAATAAAAAACTGCTCTAGGGCCCGGCAATTACTGGTCCAGCAATCTAACCGCCAACACATCGCAGTTTGCATGATGTAACACGCCGTTTGCAGTTGAACCCAGCAAGAGTGCCAGACCATGCCGCCCGTGGGAACCAACGACAATCAAATCGACTTTCTGCTGATTGGCGATTTCAACAATTTCATTTTTTGGAACGCCCCAGATCAACCAGCGACGGGCCGGATCAACACGCAGCCAGTCACCCATCTGCATTAACTTGGCTTTTTCTTGTTCAAGTAAATCGTACCCTGAATCCTGATCCAGCGAAATTACGGTGCCGTAACTCGTATCAGGCATGGGAATGTTATCGAGCACATGAACGATACTCAATTTTGCCTGATAGAGTTGAGCCAGCGCTTTAGCTTTCCGAGCAACATAATTACCCTGTTCCGAAAAATCAACTGCCAATAAAATATGGTGATAATCATCCATTTTCTTAACCAGAATTCAAGTGTGATTGTAACTATTCAGCGTTCATTGTCATTATGGGCCCAGTGAGGAATATTATGCTTTGGAGGCACGAATCAAGATTTAAGATTTCTCGATCATTGCCCCTACAGGCTCTATCTCCTGCATAAGCCATGGGGTCGTGGCAAATGCTAATACTGCACGAGCGATATATCTGCCCAAGCAGTCATCCCGCTGACCGATTTGACACTACCATTAAAGCCATTATTGTATTTTCTCAAAATACTGCAAATTAAACTGCACGCTGCGATTACCTCTGAACTCATTGACATCCAGTTTGTAAACGGCCCTGATTCTTCTGACCCCCAGCCATTGTTCGACCTGATCGACAAAAAAAGCAATGGCGTCGACCGGCAATCCGCTGACCGGCTTTTTCAACACCAACTTCAAATGACGTTGCCCAACGATGCGTGCCTGCATTACGTCGAACAGCCCATCGAAAGACGGTTCTGGGAAAGCCTGGCCCCAGGTCGCAGCATTCTGCAGCAAATCGGCGAATTCCACGCTCATTTCCTGTTCCGTCAATTCGCCATCGGAATAAACTTTCGGCTCTAGATCAATTGTGTTCAGCCGTTTTCTGACCATTTCATCAAAAGCCAGTGCAAACGGCGGATAATCATGCATTTTCAGGCTCAATCCGGCCGCCATTGCGTGGCCACCGAATTTGCTCAATAGCTTGGGATAGGCGACGGCAATATCGCTAAGCACGTCGCGGATATTCACGCCCGATATGGATCGAGCCGAGCCTTTTATTTCATCCTTGCCGGTCGAAGCGAAAGCGACGACCGGCCGGTGCAGGCGATCCTTAATGCGTGCTGCCAGAATGCCGATAATACCCTGATGCCAATTAGCATCGAATAAACAGACACCGGCCGGCAAATGCTGTTCATCGAGCGCCTTCATTTCACTTAACAAGAGCATGGCCTCATGCTTCATTTGCCCTTCGATTTCCTTCCGGTCATTGTTCAGCGCATCGAGTTGCAAAGCCATGTCTTTTGCGAGCTGCGGATCGTCGGTCAACAAACACTGAATGCCTACAGACATATCGTCCATGCGCCCCGCCGCATTCAGCCTGGGCCCCAGCGCAAAACCCAAATCCGCCGCAACGAGAGTCTGAAAATTGCGGCCAGCAACTTCAAGCAATGCCTTGATGCCGGGAAGACAATGTCCTGAACGGATTCGTAGCAGGCCTTGGTGAACCAAGGTGCGATTAACCTGATCCAGTTCCACTACATCGGCGACCGTCCCAAGCGCCACCAAATCCAGCAAACTGGCAAGTTTGGGTTCCGGCACATTGTTCGAGGCAAACCAGTTGCGTTCCCTTAATCGGCCTCGCAGTGCCATCAGTACATAAAAAATAACACCGACACCGGCTAAAGCGCCGCTTGGGAATTTGTCACCGGACAGATTGGGATTGACAATGGCGTCCGCCGGCGGCAACTCATCGCCCGGTAAATGATGATCGGTGATCAAAACTTTGATGCCGGCGTTTTTGGCCGCCACTACCCCATCAATGCTGGAGATGCCATTATCTACGGTAATCAGGATATCCGGCTTTTGCAATTTTACTAGCGCAACTATTTCAGGTGTCAAGCCATAACCATATTCAAAACGGTTAGGCACGACAAATGAAACCTCCCCTGCCCCCAACATTTTCAAGCCTCTGATCCCGACAGCACAGCTAGTAGCCCCATCGGCATCGAAATCGGCGACGATGGTGATGCGTTGTTGTTCATTGATCGCGGTTAACAAATGTGTAACCATCCCCTCCATTCCTGACAGCATCCACGGAGAAGGCAGCGTAGACAACGTGCGATCAAGTTCAGCCGTTGATTTTAACCCGCGTGACAGAAATATACGCGCCAGCAGAGGGTGCAAATCGCCTAATTGACCGTGTTTGTTACTAACCGAACGGTTGACTATGATTTTTGGGATGCCTTGATAATGCATTGAATGGCTATGAACAAAATCCGTAGTTTTTGTATGGCTAGCTAGCAATGCAACTGCAAGATTTGCTCGACTCGCCGCAAGTCCTCCGCCGTATCAACACCGGCTGCCGGCATATCATTAACAATTTTTACAAACAGACGCTCTCCGTGCCACAATATCCTGAGTTGCTCCAAGGATTCAACCGCCTCCAGAACCGAAGGCGTCCATTGGCAGTAGCGCTTTAAAAAATTGGCGGTATAGGCATACATGCCAATATGTCTCAGATAAGGCAGTAGCCCTGAAGGCATGCCACCGGCATGGCCGAATGCGCGTCTTTCCCACGGTATCGGAGCCCGGCTGAAATAAAGCGCATAGCCGTTTTTATCCAGCACCACCTTGACCACATTCGGATTAAATATTTCTTCCGGTTCTTTAATTCCGGCCGCCAACGTGGCTATCCCCGCGAGTTGCTGACCGGCCAGTGCAGCTGCGACTTCACGGATGGCGGCAGGAGCAATCAGCGGCTCATCGCCTTGCAGGTTCACAATGATGTCGTCATCCTTCCAACCACGTTGCTCGGCTACTTCGGCAATCCTTTCGGTGCCACTGGCATGGTCTGCTCGTGTCATCACCGCCTGAATACCGAGTTCATTGACCGCATTAAAAATCCTGTTATCATCGGTAGCGACAACAACATCTTCAGGCTCGGCCTCCCTGGCCCGTTCACAAACATGCGCGATCATCGGCTTGCCTGCAAGCAGGAGCAAGGGTTTTCCCGGCAAGCGGGTGGAACCGTAGCGCGCAGGGATGACGACTTTAAAACGCGGCGTCATTTGTACAAAACATCGGTTTCTTCGCTGCTTAATTCGCGCGCTTCATCTTCCAGCATAACCGGAATGTCATCGCGGATAGGAAAAGCCAACCGGTCAGCCCGGCAGATCAGTTCCTGCGCTTCCTTATCATATCTCAAAGGACTTTTGCATAAAGGGCAGGCCAGAATATCAAGTAATTTACTGTCTAACATGTGTTTCTCGTAATAAAAGAAGTAATTGTTCGCCAAAATTCGCTGCAGGAACGGCTTGCACAGGCACATACCAATGCTGATTGCTGGCATATGGACTGCATTTTACGGCATCCTTTTCGGTCATCAAGATCGGCTTGTCGTCGCCGAACTCGATGTCGCTCTGTTGAAAACGGTGATGATCTGGAAAGCTGTGTGGCATGCAGGATAAACCTGCTGCCGCAAGCAGACTGAAAAACCGGTCAGGGTTGCCAATCCCCGCTAACGCATGACAGCCGGTATCGTTAAATTCCACTAAGTATTTTTCTGCGCCAGTCGCCAAATTAACCGCGGTATCGCCTGTTAACTGCATGGAGTATTCATTCGCTTTTAACTTGTCGCCGTTTACCACCACTAAATCGATACTCTGTAAACGGCTGACAGGTTCGCGTAACGGACCAGCCGGTAAACAATAACCGTTACCGAAGCGCCGCTCGCCGTCGATCACCGCGATTTCAATATCCCTGTTCAGCGCATAATGCTGCAAACCATCGTCGGACAAAATCACATTACAATCCGATTGGTTTAACAGCAGGGCCGCTGCTGCTGTGCGCAATGGTGCTACCGCCATGGGACAATCTGTACGTTTGGCAATTAACACCGCTTCATCTCCTACCCGGTTCACATCACTGGTAGCATCCACCCATTGCGGCCATGATTCGGCCTGGCCGCCGTAACCACGGCTGACAATTCCGGGACGGTAGCCCGAGGCTTTCAAAAAATCGGCCAGCCAAATGATCAACGGTGTTTTTCCAGTACCACCGACGGTAATATTGCCAACCACAATCACCGGAACCGGCAAGGTTAGGCTTTTTAAAACGCCTTGTCGATAGAGAAATTTCCGTAACCTGACCAATGCGGCAAAAACCAATCCGAGCGGCAGCAACAATTTGTCAATGACTGAGTCTTTATACCAGATCTTCTGTGCCCATTCTGACAGCGTTTTGTTCATGATCCGGTTTTTGGGCGCTGGGCGGCGAAGGTAATATGACTGAATCCGGCGTCGCCAGCAGCCTCCAACGCAGTAATAACAGCCTGATGCGGTGTTTTGCCGTCGGCATTGATAATGAACGGCGTATCTTTTGCTGGTACGGACAATTTCGCGAGTTCACTTTGCAGCGTTTCTTTCTGTTGATTGACCAGTTCATGCGGCAAACCGTCTTCACCGGTCAGGTAATAAACGCCATCGGCGTCGATATCCAGCGTTACCGTTTTGGGGTAGTTTTCCGCTTCTTCAGCCGTTGCTTCCGGCAGTTTGATCTTGACTTCGGTATGGCGATTGAAGGTTGTCGACACCATGAAGAACAACAACAGCACAAACAAAACGTCAATCAATGAAATCAGGGTTATATCCAGTTTCTCACGTTTTTTGCGTTGAAATTTCATCAGGAGTTCTCACGATCACCGTGCAGTATATCAATCAGTTTTAACGCTTCCTCTTCCATTAAGACTACATATTCATCGACCAGACGCACGAAATAACGGTGAAAAATCAGACTGGGTATGGCCACTGTCAATCCGGCCGCAGTGGTAATCAAGGCCACCGAAATACCGCCAGACAAGAGAGTGGGATCTCCTGCGCCGTGCAACATCAAGGAAGAAAAAATTTCTATCATTCCGAACACGGTGCCTAATAATCCAAGCAATGGACTAACCTCTGCGATAATACCTAACGCATTCAAAAAGTGTTCTAGATCATGGGCGACCTTGCGACCAGTTTCCTCGATACAATCTTTCATGAATTTCCTGCCATGATGGCTATTGGCAAGGCCAGCTGCAAGAATACAGCCCAAGGGTGAACTGGCTCTTAAGCGCCGCAGCGTGGCATCATCCAGTTTTTTTTCACGGTATAGTTTCCACACCTGGGGAAGTAATTCCGGCGGAAGAATTTTTTTTCTCTGTAAGGTCCAGAAACGCTCGACAACGATACCCATCGCTGTAATAGAGCACAGAATGATTGGCCACATCATCCAGCCACCACTTTTTATTATTTCAAACACATTATTTCCTAAAAAATTAAATCAACGTAGTCAAGGCTACAGGGATATTGTATTCAGCACATCTGATAAGTGCATGCAAATTGATTAATAATCCACGAATAACACCAAGAAAAACCTACGTAAATACATCGCGAACTTCGTGGTTTTATACTTTAAGGAAAGTTTGATCAAGTCCTTCGACATACTCAGGGCAAATGGCAAGTTGTTGCTGCCTATGGAAAAGACCTCATTCTCCGTGTACAGGTGTTTGCTATTTTAACCTAACGCAGCCGTATTTTGAGTATTTTCCCGGCCAATCCAAATATACGCAATAGCAAATGCAACAAGGCAAAAGCATGCTGCTATCGAATATACAAACTGTGCACCCAGCAAATCCCAATAATAACCACTATAAAGACTGCCTACCATACCGCCGAGACCAAAACTAAAACTGCTGTATAAGGCCTGGCCTTTACCTTGATGCTGCGTGCCAAAATAATGATGCACCAAGTGTATAGCAGAAACATGAGCAGCTCCAAAACTGGCTGCATGCAATAGCTGGGCAAAAATTAACAGCTTTATATAATCTGCACACCAGGCAATCACTAACCATCGCACCACGGCTAACAAGATACTGAACAGCAATATGACCCGCAAAGAAAATCGTTTTAGCAATCTAGCCATGAAGATAAATAATACTATTTCCGCAACAACACCAAGCGCCCAAAGTAATCCGGTCAAACCAGCCGTGTAATGATACTGTTTAAGATAAATCGAATAAAAGACATAATATGCCCCGTGAGCCGTTTGCAGCAGCACACAGACCACAAAAAAAGCCAATACTTCAGGATTTCTTATGATGACGGCCAAGCCGACGGATCTCGTCACATTAACTGGAATACGAACTTCAGGCGTTATCAGGCTGGCCAGCCATATGGTAGCCAATAATGCGGTAATAATCAGGGGCAAAATGGAAATGTCCTGGCTGTCCAGCATTTGGCCGATACCTAAAACGGTAACGATAAAACCGACTGAACCCCATAATCTGATCAGGCTATAGCGATAAGATTCTGTTTTTAAGTGAAACAAAGTAGCCGCTTCAAATTGCGGCAACGCCGCATTCCAGAAAAAACTGAACCCAAGCGTGATCCAAGCAAACCAGAAATAGCCGTGGACGTAAATAAAAAACGCAAAAACCAATACAGCAAAAAACGACACAATGCGAACAATGCGTAAATTTTTACCGGTATGATCTGCCATCCAGCCCCAAAGATTTGGCGCAATGATTCTCGTACCCGCCAACACTGCCGAAAGCTCGCCAATCGCAGCGGCATTAAAACCGCTATCCTTGAGATAAAGATTCCAATAAGGTAAAAATGCGCCTAAAGTGGCAAAATAAAAAAAATAAAACCCGGACAGCCGCCAATAAGGTACGGACATCAAAACTGACGGCACCTAGCGTAAAATGGGCAGTCCAGAATCGACACCCATATTTTGTGCCCGATGGCGTAAAAAATGATCCATCAAAATTATCGCCATCATCGCTTCGGCGATGGGGGTTGCACGAATTCCGACACAGGGATCATGGCGGCCTTCAGTGACTACTTCAATCGCCTCACCTTGCAAATTAATGCTTCTTCCCGGCAAACGCAGGCTGGAGGTCGGTTTTAACGCAATACTGGCCCTAATGGACTGACCGCTGGAAATGCCGCCGAGTATACCGCCGGCATGATTGCTTAAAAAACCACCGGGCGTCATTTCGTCGCGAAATTGCGTACCTTTGCTAGTGATGCAGGCAAAGCCATCACCGATTTCAACGCCTTTGACAGCATTGATGCTCATTAAGGCATGGGCCAAATCAGCATCTAAGCGATCGAAAATAGGCTCGCCCAAGCCAGGTGGTACATTAAAGGCCTCGACTTCAATCCTGGCCCCAATGGATTCGCCTTCCTTGCGCAACGCATCCATATAGCTTGCCATTTCATCGACTTTATCGGCATCGGGACAAAAAAAAGGATTATTGTCAATGACGTTCCAATCCAGCTTTTCAATTTTTATTGGACCCAATTGCGATAAATAGCCGCGAATTTCAATACCGGCCAGATCTTTCAGATATTTTTTAGCGATGCCGCCGGCGGCAACGCGCATGGCCGTCTCTCGTGCCGATGAGCGTCCACCACCCCGGTAATCTCTAAAACCATATTTTTGCTGATAGGTATAATCGGCATGACCCGGCCTGAATGTGCCGGCAATTTTAGAATAATCTTTGGAACGTTGATCGGTATTCTCAATGAACAATCCGATCGGAGTGCCTGTGGTTTTTCCTTCGAAAACGCCGGACAGAATTTTGACTTCATCGGCTTCCCGGCGCTGCGTCGTATATCTTGACGTACCCGGTTTCCTACGATCCAGATCTTGCTGGAGATCGGCCTCAGTCAAGGCTAGGCCAGGCGGACAGCCATCAACGATACATCCCAAAGCGGGTCCGTGGCTCTCGCCAAAGGAGGTGACGGTGAATAATTTTCCTATCGTGTTTCCAGACATAGTTAAGTTAAAGCGGCTAAAAATAATTCCTGATAATCACTGACTTGTTCGGCCGTCAGCAGAAACACACCGTCGCCGCCGCGCTCAAACTCCAGCCAATAAAAAGGCACATCGGACAGCAGATACTGCAATGTTTCAGCGCTGCTGCCGACTTCAACAACCAAAATGCCCTGCTCAGCCAGATAATCATTGGCATCGACCAGAATGCGTAAGACCAGATCCAAGCCAGTCACTCCCCCTTGAAAACCCATATCGGGTTCGGCGCGGAACTCCGGTGGCAGTCGTTGCCATTCTTCAAGGGCTACATAGGGTGGATTACATACGATCACATCATAGCGTGTTTCGGGGAGGTTATTAAACAAATCGGATTGATAGAGCATAACCGAATCCGATAACTCATGTTTTGTGATATTCAGTTTGGCGACAGCCAGTGCATCTTGCGATAAATCCACCGCATCAACCAACGCACCCGGAAAAGCATACGCACAGGCTATTGCAATACAGGCGCTGCCGGTGCATAAATCCAGGATCCGCGTCACCTCGCCTTCTTCGACCCACGGTGAGAAGCGCTGCTCGATCAATTCGGCGATGGGTGATCTGGGAACCAGCACGCGTTCATCGACATAAAATTTAAGGCCCGCAAAAATAGCTTCACGGGTTAAATAAGCTGCCGGCTTTCTCTCATTGATGCGCCGCTCGATAATGTTTATGACGGCCTCGCGTTCAACTGGTGTTAAAACGGTATCCAAATAAGCCTCGGCCAGATTATAAGGTTGATAAATAGCGTATAAAACCAGAGCCGCAGCTTCGTCCAGCGCGGTCGCCGTACCATGCCCGAAACAAAGTTCAGCCTGTGTGAAACGGCTGCTACCCCAACGGATAAAGTCGCGAATGGTTGATAATGTAGTTAAAACGTCAGAAATTGTGCTATTCATTGGTAATTCGAATACGATACAAAATGAATCAAATACAAAGGCTGATTTTAAACTAAACTTTTGTAACTTGTCTTATTATCGCTAACGGCGCCTCCTCATCCATCGGTTTATTGCGGATAAAATGCATTCAAATGGACATTAAACTGCCAACCAATCTGCAAAATCCATCAGCCGTAAATAGGCTGCTTGACAACGCCTTGGACCTGAAACCAGGACAAAAGCTTGATACCAAAGTCATAAGTTCACTTTTTAGGGCAGGCAGCAATACCATTATGTTAAAGCTTGCCGGCAATACCATAACTGTACAAAGCAATCAGCTTATCAAACTTATGCCTGGTCAGGATTTACAAATCCAGGTTGTAAAAACTGTTCCCGTTCTGGAATTTGCCGTTATGGATTCATTGCCCGAACTTAAAGGTCAAATTAAAGCTGCGGACCTGCGTTTGAAACAAGTGATCAGTTCCACCAATAAACCGGCTGCAGCATCAATCGGAGATCTATCGCTACCGCTGAAGCAACCTTTAGCAGCGAAAATTATTGCCATCACCGATAGCAAAATCCAATTACAACTATTTGCAGGAATGGATCTCACCACGCTACCCAAACAGCAAAAACCGGCAGAATCCGGCAGTAATAAGCAACCGCTTATTATCAGCATCGATCGCTCGCAATTACTGCTACCCAAGACGACCGCTACCAGTCGGTCATCGCCATTTTCGCCTGATATTTTGGCCACCCGTGCTAACCCCGCATTTGAGGTGGGTCAACAGGTGCTTCTGGAAATCCATTCAAAAGGAGCCGCACCACAATTCAAAATTACTGTTACTTTGTCTACTGCTGCCGAGGAAGTAGCCAAGTTGATGAAATTGTTTCTTCCCAGGCATGAATCCGCGCCAGTCCTGTTAAATCAACTGATGAAAGATTTACCGCAACTGTTAAAAAATAACAATGTCCCGGAAATGTTAAAGCGGATCGCTGCCGAAATTTTACAAAACCTGCCACAAAGACAACAATTCACAGAGGGTTCAGCTCTTAAACAAGCCATTGTCAATTCAGGGCTGTTCCTGGAAGCAAAATTACACGCTTTTAAAGAAAATCCTGAATTACCTCTCGATCAGGACTTTAAGGCTAATCTGTTGAAATTCGTTGAAGTCTTAAAAAATGAAATAACCAAGCTGGAAAAAACAGAAGCGCAGGAAATCGATCATTTCATGTTTAAAAATCTGCAACAAAAAGCTGAAAATAATATCGCCAAAATTGCCCTGGACCAACTAACATCGCTGGCCAAGGAAGACAGTCCCAAGCAAACATGGACTATTGACATCCCATTCGTCGACCGGGGCCAAGCCGAAACCGCCAGCCTTAAAATAGCCTGTAATAAGGAAAATACTCAGTCATCCGATAACGACAAATGGTCGGTAACGATCACGCTGTCGCCTCCCGGTTTGGGCATGATTCAATGCCATCTGACCTATCACAACGAAACAGTCAACACGTATTTTCGCAGCCAACACTCCCAAACAGCAGATCTGATTGGCCATCACCTTGATTATCTAAAACAACAATTGGAAAACTCAGGCTTAAAAACAGGATTTATCAATATACAGAACGGGCTACAACCAACCAAATCCGTTTATCAAGTTGCCAAGACCACTTTGTTTGATGAGAAAGCTTAATCCTAAAAAGAGCAGTCGAAATTGATTCTCTTAACCTTTCCATGCATTACTATAACAGTTTATTGCCGACATCGATCCAGGTGCGCTTGGACTGGCTGACTCCTAAGCCCAAAGCAAGGCTTAATTGTCCTCTGGCTCCACAACTTACCGTTCCTGGGTGCATAAATTTTTAATCATTCCAGAACCGTTGCGGCAAAGTTTATCCGAGCCCATACGTCTGATCCGGTTCCAATTCAAGCAGAACCTCCGGCGGTAACTGGCTCATTATCGATCTAGGCGTTTCCTTCCGGACAGAAAGAATGACAGGTGGGCAGGCGGCCTTATTTAAAGTGAGATGTATCGGTTCGTTCGGCAAGAACGCCAGGCCATATCCGTTGCCAGCAACAAACGTGATCGTAAGTTTCGATTACGATCAGGTCAGAACCCAGTTGTTCGACAGCTTTTGCCATTAAGGCCGGCGGCACGATGCGATCTTTGCCGCCGGCATAATGGCGCTGACGGACTGAAGCAGGCAATGGCAGAAGAACCGCGGGGCTTAAAGAGCCACTTAGGGGTTCTTTAAGCCCCGTATACTTAGCCCATGCCTCAAGGTCCAGATTAGCCGCAATGGTAACTATCGAAACGGTTTGCCTAAATCGCGCTGCTAGCAGCGCGGCAAGCGTCCCACCGCCGCTGTGCCCAAACCAGGCAATCCGGTCATAACCTCCTCGCTGCAACAACTGCCTGACGACGCTAAACAAACTTGCCACCACATCCCCCGAATAACGATCTTTAAGCCACAAACGGCTGGAGCAGGCATCTGTTTTATTTAGGCCATGATAACAGGGCC
>Ga0209798_10001492_pt1 | contig 14070 bp, 15 predicted proteins | sample DOMMetBare3Fresh_FD_187475 | JGI IMG/M metagenome (GOLD analysis project Ga0209798, IMG submission 187475) | Wetland sediment microbial communities from St. Louis River estuary, USA, under dissolved organic matter induced mercury methylation -... | ecosystem: Environmental > Aquatic >...
GAGTATCAAAAAGTCAATGTCGAAGGCACATTAAATTTGGCGAGACAGGCTTCTGAAGCAGGTGTAAGACGATTTATTTTTATAAGTTCGATAAAAGTCAACGGTGAAAGAACGCAGTTGGATATACCGTATAGGGCTGATGATAGACCGGTTCCGGTCGATTCCTATGCTATTTCCAAATACGAGGCTGAAAATGCTTTACGCAGGATAGCAGTTGAAACCGGCATGGAAGTAGTGATCATTCGTCCGCCTTTGGTTTATGGGCCTGGTGTGAAGGCTAATTTTCTGAGCATGATGCGTTGGCTGGTAAAAGGCGGGCTGCCCTTGCCATTGGGCTCCATCAATAATAAACGCAGTCTGGTGGCGCTGGATAATCTGCTTGATTTAATAGTGACTTGTATCGAACATCCTAAGGCCCCGAATCAGATTTTTTTGGTCAGTGACGGTGAGGATCTTTCAACGACTGAATTGCTGAAACGCATGGCGGTTGCATTAGGCAAGCCGTCTCGATTATACCCGGTTCCAACAGGTTTGTTAAAACTGGCTGCCGTACTGTTGGGTAAACGCGCCTTTTATCAACGCTTGTGTGGATCGTTACAAGTCGATATCAGTAAAACAAGAGACTTGCTAGGCTGGATGCCGCCTATGTCGGTTGATGAAGCTTTACGAAAAACAGCGGATGCATTTTTGACAGAAAATCTCAAAAATTGAGCTGTTGATATCACATGACCATTGTAAATATTACTACCTCACTGAGGATTTGATGGATGAAAATTGTGGGGATGTACTTATTGGCCAGCTTAATGTCCTGGATATTCACCGGGTTGATGCGCTCTTATGCCACTGCTAAAAGCCTGATCGATATACCCAATGAACGCAGTTCACACTTAGTTCCGATACCGCGAGGTGGCGGAGTGGCTATTGTTCTGGTATTTTTGATCGCACTGTTATTATTGTACTGGTCAGGGTTGATGTCCGGCACTTCCTTGTCAGCCTTTATGGGTTCAGGTGCCATAGTCGCCGCGACCGGTTTTTGGGATGACCACGGCCATATTGCTGCCCGCTGGCGGTTGTTGGCACATTTTTTCGCGGCTGCCTGGGGGCTTTACTGGCTGGGTGGTTTGCCCCCCGTTGATTTTCTGGGAACCGTTGTCGATTTAGGCTGGACGGGGCAAGGCCTGGCTCTTTTTTATCTGGTTTGGCTGTTGAATCTGTATAATTTTATGGACGGTATCGATGGCATTGCCGGTATTGAAGCGGTTACGGTTTGCTTGGGAGGAGCGTTGTTGGCCTTTACAGGATCTCAAACAACAGAGCAATGGCAGACACTTTTGTTGTTGGCAGCTTGTGTAAGTGGTTTTTTGATCTGGAATTTCCCTCCGGCAAAAATTTTTATGGGTGATGCCGGTAGTGGTTTTTTAGGCATTGTGCTAGGTTTTTTTTCCATTCTAGCCTGCTGGAATGCGCCGCAATTCTTTTGGAGTTGGTTGATTTTGCTGGGTGTATTTATCGTGGACGCAACTTTGACGTTATTTCGGCGTTACGTCCGGGGCGAAAAAATTTATGAGGCTCATCGTAGTCATGCTTATCAACATGCTGCACACCTTTATAATGCCCATAAGCCGGTCAGTCTTGCCGTTGGAATGATCAATATGGTTTGGTTGATGCCGCTGGCATTATGGGTTGGGCGGGGCGGTCTCGATGGCTTTTGGGGTTTGCTTATTGCTTATGTACCCCTGGTAATGCTGGCCTTGCGCTTTAAAGCCGGGACGAGGGGGACGAACTAGTGAGGGAGCAGCTTGCTCATTGGTTTATAACGCGTTCCCGGCGGGTCAAGGCTTTTATTCTCATTAGCGCCGACGTGTGTTTTGCGGTCCTGTCACTTTGGACTGCGTTTTCGCTTCGTTGGGGGGTGATCTATGCCCCTAAGGGCCACGAATGGTATTTGTTTGCTGCGGCGCCCGTTATAGCCGTGCCCATATTCGTCAGGCTGGGATTATACCGTGCGATTATACGTTACATTGAAGTGCGGGCATTATGGACCATTGTTCAGGCCGTGACCATTTATGCGCTGGTTTTTGCATTTGTATTGTATGAGTCGGGCATAAAAGGCATTCCCCGTACCGTATCCCCGCTCAACTGGCTTAATATGATGCTGCTGGTAAGCAGTAGTCGGTTTTTTGCGCGCTGGTGGCTGGGAGAGACCTATTTCCGTCTGGCAGGAGAGCGTTCGCCGCCGGAGTACCGCAAAAAAAATGTTGTAATTTACGGCGCCGGCAGCGCCGGTGTGCAATTGGCTTCCGCATTGGTGCATGGGCGCGAATTCAGGCCAGTTGCTTTTATCGATGATGACGAGTTATTGCATAAACGAAAAGTTAACGGCTTGCGAATTTATCCTCTGGCTTCTCTGAGCTATTTAATTGAACGCCATAAAGTTACCGATATTCTTTTAGCAATCCCCTCGGCCACGCGTGCAAGAAAGGGTGAAATTATCAACCAGCTCGAATCGTTTGCCGTCCATGTCATGTCCATGCCGGGTCTCGCGGATATTGCCCAAGGCAAAATCAACTTCGATACGCTTCAAGAAGTGGATATCGGTGATCTTTTGGGTCGTGACCCGGTGGAACCGGACAAAACGCTGTTGTCCGCCAATATAGCCGGTAAAGTGGTTATGGTGACCGGAGCTGGCGGCTCAATCGGTTCAGAATTATGCCGGCAGATTATCCGGTTGCAACCGTTGGCGCTGGTTCTTTTTGAGTTGAGTGAGTTTGCCCTTTACGCAATTGAAAAAGAGCTGAATTATATTTTGACGCAAACAATAAATCACCAAGACTATAAGGAAATCGAAATCATTGCCGTGCTGGGTTCGGTTACTAACGGTGAGCGCATAGAAAAGGTTAGTAGGGCCTTCAATGTGCAAACGGTTTATCATGCGGCGGCCTACAAACATGTGCCTTTGGTGGAAAAAAACCCGGGAGAAGCGGTCTGGAATAATATGTTTGGGACTTTGCGTGCAGCACAGGCTGCTATAAAAGCGGACGTTGAAACCTTTGTGCTGATTTCCACGGATAAAGCAGTCAGACCAACCAATACCATGGGTGCGACCAAGCGCTTTGCCGAGTTAATATTGCAGGCACTTAGTCAGGATACCAGTGAAAAAGGTCGTACCCGTTTTACCATGGTCCGGTTTGGCAATGTATTAGATTCATCGGGATCGGTCGTACCCTTATTCAGAGAACAGATAGCAAGAGGTGGGCCGGTAACGGTTACGGATCCTCGCATTATTCGTTATTTTATGACCATACCTGAAGCAGCACAGTTAGTCATCCAGGCGGGCGCCATGGGACAGGGAGGCGATGTGTTTGTGCTCGATATGGGTGAGCCCATTCGAATTCTCGATCTGGCCAAAAGAATGATTCATTTGAGCGGGCTGGAAATAAAGGATGAAGATCATCCCAAGGGTGAGATCGAAATAAGATTTACCGGGTTGAGGCCGGGCGAAAAACTCTATGAGGAATTATTGATTGGCGGCGATGTTTCAAAAACCGGCCATACAAGAATCATGAGAGCTGAAGAGCCTGTGATTCCATGGAGCCAATTGGAAAAAATGTTGCTGGATATGCAATATGCTGTGGAAACGGATGATTTTTCCAGAGTGAGAAAGATTTTGAGAAATGCCGTTTCCGGCTTTGTGCCGCAATGTGAAATTAACGATGTACTGTGGATGCAATATAAGGCTCAATGAGCTTTATTTTGGGCTAAAAAAACAGATAAAGCTTCCGCTCCATGCTGACGCCATTTGCCTGCATACCGGTAGGCAAAAAAAACCCCCAGCGGTTAGCGGTGGGGGTGAGTCAAGCAGAGTGTTATGAGGAGGTTCTGCTTGTGGGTACAGCCTAGGAGATAAAAAAGCAGTGGGCTTAGCTATTCGGCCAAGCCCTCATTAAAATATTGCTATATATAGCGGCGCCGGCAAAGATAACGGTTGATAAAATAAACTGTCCTGAAATAAAACTACCGATCCCGGCAATAAATAATAAGCCGATAAGAATATCTTTTTTCAATCTGCACATAATCTTTTCTCTGAATACGAAAATTTTTTATCAAAACTTCACTTTCCCATTTGCTGTTCACTATACAGATAGGGTATTCAGTATACAATATATGAAATAATAAATTAATTGTTTCATATTAAGAAATAAAATGAAATGTCAAGTTTTTTGTTATCGCGCTACAAGTTATTGAGTTGAGGTTTTGCTCAAACAGCAATTTTTATTTACACGATTGCTGAAATCATTTTTTACCATCAGGGCATGCCGGTTATGACGAAGCAAAAGGTTTGCTTGCGCAACTGGAATTAGCTAAAGATGTCGAAAGATCAATAACTAACGAGGTCGATTTAAGCTGGGAATGACAAAACAAACTATACTGAATGGAATTACTTCGGTAAGAGCGGCAATATAATTAATTGAAGTAAAAGGGACTCAAGTGGATAAATTAACCAGTATGAATGTTTTTGTTCGTGTAGCAAGAGGCGGAAGCTTTGCCAGCGGCGCGCGTGAGTTAGGGATTTCCAGAGCAATGGCCACCAAGCATATTATGCAGCTTGAAGGTAGTTTGGGGACAAGGTTGTTTAATCGGACGACACGCAGTTTGAGCCTGACCGATGTCGGGGCATCGTATCTTGAACGTTGTCAGCAAGTATTGTTGGATGTGGAAGAGATGGAAGCAGCGGTAACGCATTTGCAAACCGAACCTAGAGGCTTGTTAAAAATCAGTGCCCCTCCCGTTATTGGAGCAACACACATAGCGCGTGCAGTGGCCGAGTTTTTAAAAATATACCCGGATCTAACCGTTGACATGGTTTTGCAGAGCAGTCCTGGCGATCTGATTGAAGAAGGCATTGACCTTGCGATTTATTTGGGGGCTCTGGATGATACCAGTATGGTGGCACGAAAACTGGCTAGTTCATCGTTGGTTGTTTGCGGTTCTCCCGACTATTTGGCTAAACATGGCATTCCACAGACACCTGAGGAGTTGGCAAATCATAGCTGCCTGGTTAACTGGGCAATAGCGCCAAGAAATAAATGGCAGTTTAAAAGTGAAACCGGCGTTAAAATTATTAATGTCAACGGCCGGATGCAATCCAATGCGGCGCACACAATACGCATTGCGGCGCTTAACGGCCTGGGCTTGGTTATGTTACCCATTTATATCGTAGGCAGTGATATTGAGAAGGGTGCACTAAAGATGGTTCTGGAAAATTATTCTTTGCCGCCTTTGGATATTCATGCGGTCTACCCCCATAGAAAGTATTTGTCGGCAAAAGTGAGAAGTTTCATTGATTTTCTGCAGGAGTGGCTGGAGCCGCGAGTAAGTATAGCAGGCAATGACTAATGGAAGATCTGATCAATAAATGGAATCGATTTTACAGCCAAGCAGAGATTGAATCGTCATCTGTCTCGGAAGTCCTGGCAGAAAACACCTATTTATTGCCACATAAAGGGACGGCACTGGATTTGGCCTGCGGGCTTGGCGGCAATTCTATTTTTCTGGCGCAACAGGGGTTGGCGGTGACCGCCTGGGATATATCATCGATAGCCATTGCCAAATTGGCCGCTTATGCAGCTCGCCAAGCACTGAATATCAACGCCAGCCAAAAAAACATAACAGAACAGCTGTTGACGAAATCCTGTTACGATGTCATTACCGTGAGTCGATTTCTTGACCGGACTCTAAGTGATGCGATAATAGCCGCACTTAAGCCCGGCGGTTTGCTTTTTTATCAAACATTCACCCGGGAAAAAGTTGATCAGTCGGGCCCTAATAATCCGGAGTTTTTGCTGGATAACAATGAATTACTGCGCTTGTTTTCGCCGTTGGCGGTAATTTATTACCGGGAAAACGGGCTATGCGGTACTCTATGGCAAGGGTTAAGAAATGAGGCACAATTTATTGGCCAAAAGATGCATGGGTGAACGTGATGATAGAAAATTTGGATCCGCTACAAGCATGGGATTTGTTGCAGCAAAATGCCGATGCCGTATTGATTGATGTACGCACAAAAGTCGAACATTCGTTTGTCGGTCATCCTCCGGGTGCTATCCATATTCCCTGGAAAGAGTTTCCCGACTGGCAGGTCAATCCAAGGTTTGTTGCTGAGGTAAAAAAAGAAGTGCTGGATCCTAGCGCGCCCGTTTTATTGCTTTGCCGTAGCGGCCAACGTTCTCTGGATGCGGCAAGAGCACTCGAAGAAGCCGGTTATCAACTGTTGATCAATATCGATGGCGGTTTTGAAGGACCTTTGGATGAAAACAAGCACCGAGGTAATCTTGGCGGCTGGCGTTTTCATGGGCTGCCCTGGGAACAGAGCTAACTTACCTGACGACATCCGTGCTGAATCAATCCCACGGATGAACAAGCCTATTTATCCGGCACATTAAATAGTTGAAACCGTTGCCCTTGCGCTTGCCGAAAGCAGACTCATCGAACTGCCTAGACAGGTTCAAGGCGACTGCGTTAGACCCTCCAAGGACGACTTTAAAAAACCGCAAAGACTAATAACAACCGATATATTCCCTTCACCATTAAACCCGACTTACTCCGGCTTTCCGGTGTATGTGTTCATAAAATAACGTGAGAAACGAACTAGTGATCGAAAAATTAAGAAATATTGCCATTATCGCACACGTAGACCATGGTAAAACCACACTGGTGGACAAATTATTACAACAGTCCGGCACATTTGCCGCGCACGCCAAGGTCACCGAACGGATTATGGATTCCAATGATCTGGAAAAGGAGCGAGGCATTACCATTCTGGCAAAAAATACCGCGCTGGATTGGAATGGCTATCATATCAATATCGTCGATACACCTGGTCATGCCGATTTCGGCGGCGAAGTAGAGCGGGTCTTGTCGATGGTCGATTCGGTCTTGCTGCTGGTTGATGCGGTTGACGGGCCGATGCCTCAAACACGCTTCGTTACGCAAAAAGCTTTCGCCCTCGGCTTAAAACCGATTGTGGTGATCAATAAAATCGACCGGCCAGGTGCCCGTCCGGACTGGGTGGTCGATCAAACCTTTGATTTATTTGATCGTTTGGGCGCTACCGATGAGCAGCTCGATTTTCCCATTGTTTATGCGTCAGCCATTAACGGCTATGCCGGTCTGGAACACAGCATCTCCGGGGGCGATATGACCCCGCTGTTCGAAACGATCGTTACAAAAGTGAGCCCGCCAGCGGTTGATTTGGACGGTCCTTTTCAAATGCAGGTTTCTAGTCTCGATTACAATACCTACGTTGGCGTGATCGGTATCGGCCGCATTCAGCGCGGCACAATTAAACCCAATATGCCATTGGTAATTGTCAATAGAGAAGGTGTGCAACGCAAGGGGCGAATGTTGCAGGTTTTTGGTTTCCATGGTCTTGAAAGAGTTGAAGTTACTGAAGCGCGTGCAGGTGATATTATTGCATTTACGGGTATCGAAAAATTGGAAATATCGGACACACTTTGTCATCCGGACGCAGTGGAAGCAATGGTACCACTAACCGTTGATGAACCGACGGTGACGATGACCTTTCAGGTCAACAATTCGCCTTTTGCCGGCAAGGAGGGCAAATTCCTGACGTCCCGACAAATTCGTGACCGGCTGGAAAAAGAATTGCAGCATAATGTGGCGTTAAAAGTTGAAGACACCGGAGACCCGGATAAATTTAAAGTGTCGGGTCGCGGCGAGCTACATTTATCGGTCTTGATTGAAAATATGCGCCGCGAGGGTTTTGAACTTGGCGTTTCAAGGCCTGAAGTCATTATCAAGGACATCGATGGCGAAAAATGCGAGCCGTTTGAAATGGTGACCATAGAAGTGGAAGAAGTCCATCAAGGCAGCATCATGGAGAAACTGGGTGAACGTAAAGGCGATTTATTAAATATGGTTCCGGATGGTAAGGGTCGCATACGGCTGGAATATATGATGCCATCACGCGGGTTGATCGGTTTTCAAACCGAGTTTATGACATCAACTTCAGGCTCGGGTTTGTTGTACCATGTGTTCGATCATTATGGGCCGATGAAAAAAGGTGAACTGGGCGTGCGTAAACGTGGCGTTCTTGTTTCCATGGTGCAGGGTAAAGCCCTGGCTTATGCCTTATTTGCCTTGCAGGAACGTGGTGAATTGTTTTTGGTTCATGCCGATGAAGTGTATGAAGGCATGCTGGTCGGCATACACTCCCGTGCCAATGATTTGGTGGTTAATCCGACCAAAGCTAAGCAACTGACCAATATTCGTGCAGCCGGTACCGATGAAAATCTGATCTTGACGCCGATTCAGAAGATGACTTTGGAACAAGCGCTGGAATTCATTGCGGAAGATGAGCTGGTCGAAGTGACGCCAAAGTCGATACGCCTGCGCAAGAAATTATTATTGGAGCATGAGCGTAAAAGGGCTGCGAAAGGATAAAGGGCATAAAAACAATAATTAGGTTTTGTGCGTTGTGTCTGTATTGTTAAAATACAATGATTTTCAGCGTTTTTTCAAGAAGCTTGATTTTACTGTCATTTCGACCATCGGGAGAAATATTTATAAGCGCTGGAACATGGGTTAGACTTAAGATTCCTCGTTTTGCTCGGAATGACAAAATACGCTGTATGGTTACAAAATACTCTTAATAAACATTCAACCCATTATTAACATGGATCAACGAATAGCCGAAGTCCAGCGTGATACACTGGAAACGCAAATTAAAATCAAAATTAACTTGGACGGATCGGGGAAAGCGTCGCTAGTAACGGGCTTGCCTTTTCTCGATCACATGCTGGATCAGATCGCAAGGCATGGTCTGATCGATATGGATATCGTAGCTAAAGGCGATTTGCAGATTGATGCCCATCATACCGTCGAAGACATCGGCATAACGCTGGGTCAGGCGGTTGCTGGGGCGATAGGGGACAAAAAAGGCATTGTCCGTTATGGTCATGCCTATATACCGCTCGATGAGGCTTTATCCCGGGTGGTTATCGATTTTTCCGGACGTCCCGGCTTGGTTTATGATGTCAAATTTACCCGGGCCATGATCGGCGGATTTGACGTGGATTTGTTCAGAGAATTTTTTCAAGGCTTTGTCAATCATGCTGGCGTAACGCTGCATATCGACAATCTGAAAGGCAGCAACGCCCATCATATTGCCGAAACCATTTTTAAGGCGCTGGGCCGTGCGCTACGTATGGCTATTGCCGCAGATCCCAGGATGGCAGGCATCATGCCGTCCACCAAAGGCAGTCTTTAAATATTGAATTTTCCCATGTCAACTGTTGCTGTCATCGATTATGGAATGGGCAATTTGCATTCCATTGCCAAAGCCCTTGAGCATGCCGCGCCTGAAGTCAATGTTAAGATCGTTGCCGACGCCGATGCGATTTTAAATGCCGACCGCGTGGTGTTTCCCGGTGTCGGGGCCATACGCGATTGTATGCAGGCGCTGAATCAATCGGGTTTGGCCAGGGTTATCAAATGTGTGGCGCAAAGCCGGCCGCTGCTGGGCATTTGTCTGGGGATGCAGGCCTTGTTGACCGATAGCGAAGAAAATGACCATACCGAATGTTTGAATGTTTTTTCTGGCCATGTCTTGCATTTCCCTCAGCCTTTAACGGACAGCGGCGGGCAGAATCTCAAAATTCCGCATATGGGCTGGAATCAGGTTCATCAGAAGGCGCATCCGTTGTGGGCGAATATTCCACAGGATAGCCGTTTCTATTTTGTCCATAGCTATTATGCCGCTCCGTATGATACAGCCGTCATTTCGGCAACCACTCACTATCCCAATGCCTTTGCCAGCGCCTTAGCCAGCGGCAATGTCTTTGCGGTGCAATTTCACCCGGAAAAAAGTCAGTCAGCCGGTTTGCAGCTGCTGAAAAATTTTTTGCATTGGGATGGAAGACTTTAAAACCTACTTTAATCAATCCAATTTTTTCACGATGCGCTGTTGAGGGTTCAATAATTTATGCTGCTAATACCTGCTATTGATTTAAAAGAGGGAAAATGCGTCCGTTTGCGGCAGGGACGGATGGAAGATGACACGGTGTTTTCTGACGATCCGGTTGCCGTAGCCGGCAAGTGGGTTGCTGCGGGTGCAAAAAGACTGCATTTGGTCGATCTGGATGGGGCATTTGCCGGAAAGCCGAGAAATGCCGATGTGATCCATGCCATTGTCGAAGCCTATCCCAATATACCGGTGCAGATCGGTGGCGGTATTCGTGATGAAGATACTATCCAGGCTTATCTGAATGCCGGTGTCGAGTATGTCATTATCGGCACGAAAGCGGTCAATACACCTTATTTCGTTAGGGATGTAGCCTTGGAATATCCTCGTCACATTATCGTTGGCCTCGATGCAAGGGATGGCAAAGTGGCGATTGATGGCTGGTCCAAATTATCGCGTCATGATGTGATTGATTTGGCGCAGCACTTCGAGGAAGACGGTGTCGAAGCCATTATCTATACCGACATTTCCCGGGATGGCATGATGACCGGAGTGAATGTTGAAGCAACCGCCCGATTGGCACGTGCAATCCGGATTCCGGTCATTGCTTCCGGCGGCATCACCAATATCGATGACATCAAAGCACTGGGTGCGGTTGCAGGCGACGGCGTTATTGGCGCCATTACGGGTCGTGCGATTTATGAAGGCACTTTGGATTTTGCCGAAGCGGCAAAACTGGCGGAAACGTTTTAAGCTTATGGGCCTGGCCAAACGCATTATTCCCTGTCTGGATGTCGATAATGGCCGCGTGGTTAAAGGCGTCAAATTTGTCGATATCCGTGATGCCGGTGATCCGGTGGAAATCGCCAGACGCTATGACCGCGAAGGCGCCGATGAAATTACTTTCCTGGATATTACCGCCACGCATGACAACCGTAAAACAATGGTTGATGTGGTGAGGCAGGTCGCCGGCGAGGTTTTTATTCCGCTGACCGTAGGTGGGGGTGTCAGGACGCTGGAAGACATCAGATGTATGCTTAATGCCGGCGCCGACAAGGTCGGCATCAACAGCGCAGCAGTTGCAAACCCGGAGTTTGTTCGTGAAGCCGCCCAGCGTTTTGGCTCGCAGTGCATAGTTGTGGCAATAGATGCCAAAAAAGTCAGTGCACCCTGTCAGGACAACCAGTGGCAGATATTTACTCACGGCGGCCGAAAACCGACCGGCATCGACGCAATCGAGTGGGCTATAAAAATGGTCGGCTATGGTGCAGGTGAGATTCTACTGACCAGCATGGACAAAGACGGTACCCGCGAAGGTTTCGACTTGCTGCTGACACGAGCCATCAGTGAAGCGGTAACGGTGCCAGTAATCGCCTCGGGCGGCGTTGGCTGTCTTAAACATCTGGCCGAAGGCATTATCGACGGCAAGGCCGATGCGGTATTGGCAGCCAGCATTTTTCACTTTGCCGAATATACCATCCGGCAGGCAAAGGAATATATGGCGGCGCGTGGCATTGAGGTACGTTTATAATGGGCTCATCTTGGCTGGATGAGATACGCTGGACCGAAGACGGCCTGGTCCCCGTGATTGCCCAGCAGGCGGACACGGGAAAAATCCTGATGTTTGCCTGGATGAACCGGGAATCTTTGAGGTTGACTGTTGCCGAAGGCTATGCGGTATACTGGTCAAGATCGCGTAATAAATTATGGCGTAAAGGCGAGGAATCCGGGCACCGGCAAAAAGTAACCGGTCTCTTTATTGATTGTGATGAAGACGTTGTGTTGCTGAAAATTGAACAGGAAGGCGGTATTGCATGTCATACCGGTCGTGAAAGCTGTTTTTACCGGCGTTTAATCGATGGGAATTGGCAGACGGTCGAGCCGGTATTGAAAGATCCTGAAACAATTTATCTTAAATCATGAGTGATATATTACAGCAATTGGCGCAAATTCTGGAGCAACGCAAGCACGAATCTGCTGAAAAATCTTATGTGGCAGGTCTTTATGCAAAAGGCCTGGACAGCATCCTGAAAAAAATTGGCGAAGAAGCGACAGAAACCGTAATAGCTGCCAAAGACGGCGATAAAAGCAAGATTGTTTATGAAACTGCCGATCTCTGGTTTCATTGCATGGTGTTGTTGGCGCATCAGGGTCTGGCGCCGGATGATGTTTTAAGAGAGTTACAGCGTCGCTTTGGGCTGTCAGGGCTGGAAGAAAAAGCTGGGCGCAACAAATAGTTACAAATTACAGACTCAGCTGAGTCACCAACGGAGTTTATATGGGCTTTAGCATACCTCACCTGTTAGTCGTATTGGCCATCGCCATTCTAGTGTTCGGCACCAAGCGCTTGCGTAATCTGGGCAGCGATCTGGGCGGAGCCATTAAAGGCTTTCGCGCCGCCATGAAAGAGGGCGAAGAAGGTCAAGCCAGCGAAAAAAAAGGCCAAACCATCGATGGCGAAGTAACTTCCAAAGATAACGATAACAATTAAATCGTATGTTTGAAGTCGGTTTTTCCGAATTATGCATGCTCGGTTTGGTCGCATTACTGGTGATCGGTCCTGAAAAATTGCCTAAAGTTGCAAGGCTGGCTGGCTTCTGGATCGGCAAGACGCGGACCATGATTGCTTCTGTGAAGGCTGAGATTAAGGAAGAACTCCGTGCGGAGGAAATGCGGCAATTATTTAAAGAGCAGCAAGCCGACATCAGCAAATTTCAGGAAATACTGGATGATGCCGCCAATTCCGTCAAACTCCCGCAGACGAAGTCTGTGCAAAACAACGTAGATCGAATCAAACAGCCGCATGAGCCTGAATGATTTTGAAGATGCCCTAGAGCAACCCTTTATCAGCCACCTCATTGAATTGCGCAATCGTTTGTTGCGCATCGTATTGTGCGTATTGGTTGTTTTTATGGGATTGGCTGCCTATGCCAATGAAATTTACAGCATTCTGGCTGGGCCGTTGCTGAAGCATATGCCGAAAAATAGTACGATGATAGCCATCGATGTGGCATCGCCTTTTTTTACGCCTTTCAAACTGGCGTTTGTCGTGGCGATCTTTATTTCCGTACCTTATATCTTGTATCAGTTCTGGGCCTTTGTTGCGCCCGGCCTGTATAAGCGCGAGCAGCGGCTGGTTTTGCCCCTTTTGATTGCCAGTACCTTTCTGTTCTATATGGGCGTGGTGTTTGCCTATTTTGTCGTATTCCCGCTGGTTTTTGGCTTCTTGACGACAACGGCTCCCACAGGAGTCGCGGTCATGACCGATATAGCAAAATATCTGGATTTTGTGCTGGCCCTGTTTTTTGCATTTGGTACTTGTTTTGAAGTTCCAATTTTTACGATTGTGCTGGTCTGGACCGGTTTGACCACACCCGCCGGTCTTGCCGATAAACGCCCCTATGTCGTCGTTGGCGCGTTTTTCATCGCGATCAGGCAGTTGGTGTTGGCGGGGTTGCCCACCACCAGTACTTTGACATCGCGGCTGGCGTTGTCCGACAGCGCTTTGCCCTGCGGACCGAAAATCTTGCCGTTGGCTTCGAGCAGGTCTTTGCGCTCCATACCCGGGCCGCGAGGACGCGCGCCCACCAGCAGGGCCACTTCAACATCCTTGAACGCAACGTTGGGGTCGGAAGACGGAATCATGCTGTGCAGCAAGGGGAATGCGCAGTCGTCGAGTTCCATCATCACGCCGCTCAAGGCCTTCTGCGCCTTTTCGTCGGGTATCTCGAGCATCTGCAGGATCACCGGCTGGTCTTTGCCGAGCATCTCGCCGCTGGCGATGCGGAACAGCAGGCTGTAGCCGATTTGACCTGCAGCGCCGGTGACCGCGACGCGCATGGGTTTTTTCATGGTGGAACTCCTGGATTTCGGGTCGTGAAAAATTCGCGTCGGCTGCATTGGGAACCAACAATCTTGCCGACTCGAGGAAGAACTCTGATGATAGCCAACGCCCTTAACTGGGTCAACTTTTGAACTTCACACTGCGATATGTGCGCGGTCCAAAGAGGTGCGCGATGACTCTGTCGGACTTGCCCATGCATTGGAACATTGGACCAAAACATAGGTGGCTCTGCTGTTCCGCAACA
>Ga0209798_10001493_pt1 | contig 14069 bp, 12 predicted proteins | sample DOMMetBare3Fresh_FD_187475 | JGI IMG/M metagenome (GOLD analysis project Ga0209798, IMG submission 187475) | Wetland sediment microbial communities from St. Louis River estuary, USA, under dissolved organic matter induced mercury methylation -... | ecosystem: Environmental > Aquatic >...
CGTTATTCAACCATAGAGGCACCCCAACAGCTTCTTCTCTCTGCCATTGTTGTCGGGCTATTCGCCCGAGCCTGGGTCATTTGGCATGCTCCTGGCCATGCGTTTGCCGTCGATCAATTGTTCGACACGTTGGCGTGGAATCTGGCGACTCTACATCAGTTCACACTCGACGGAGTTAACCCGGCTGCCCATGTGGGGCCTCTTTATCCAATGATCCTCGCCGTCTTCTACTCGCTTGCAGGCCATCGACCAGAATGGGTGCCGATGCTGCACGTGTTCTTCGATCTTGGTACTGCGTGGTGTATCTATCGAGTCGGAACCACATTGTGGGGTTCATGGATCGGGGCTTGGGCCGCCGCTCTCGTGTTCCTCTATCCGGCCTATTGGACATATGATCCGAGGATTCGAAGCGAAGCGCTTCTCACCCTTTTGGTCAGCGTCTGGCTATGGGCGACCGTCATGTGTCGCCAGAGCCCATCTCGCCGTCGATATGTATTCATGGGGCTCGCAGCTGGTCTGACTATCCTGTGCAAACCGGTCGTGCTGGTTCTGGCGCTGCTTCTGACGGGGCTCATCTGGGTCAGCACAGATCGACTTTCACAAAAGATAGCCTACGTGGTCGTGTATGGTGCGACCTGCCTTGCGCTGGTCACGCCATGGTCAGTGCGAAACTACGTCGCATTTCATCACATCATTCCTGTGTCAGCCGGGATGGGGGCGGGATTATGGATGGGCAGTGATCCGGTTTCTCGCGGAAGCTGGCCTATGCCCCCAGAGCGAGAGCAGGCCATCTGGGAGAGTGCCGGCATCACCCCGCTTCCCTATGCGCACGCGATGTATGACGTGCAAACAGATCAGCTGTTGCGTGAAAAAGGCATGAGTCGGATCGCAGCCGATCCTATCCGCTATGTCGGTTTGACCATCACCAGGGTGTGGGATTTTTGGATCGGCAATCCGTTCTATCTAGTTAATGAGGAGGGCGGGCTAGTGCAGGGATTACGGATGGATGCAGTCGAGCGAGGATGGGCCGTCGCAATCTACAGTCTACTCAAACGACTTTTCTTGATACCTGGAATTATTGTTGTCGCCATGTGCAGCGCCTGGGTTCATCGAGAACGCTGGCGGGACCTCCTGCCGCTCTATCTTTTTCCCGTAGGACTCACGGCGGGCTATGTACCATTCACCGTGGAAGCTGGTCGCTATGCCTTGCCCGTATTACCATGCTTCATGATGCTTTCGGTGGCCCTGGTGCCGCACTGGCAGGCAATTCGATCGTTCTTCGTGCATAGACAAACTTCTCCACAGACCACGAGTTTGTGATGGCATACGAACTGACCAGGCATCGCTTTCTTGAGCTATTGAGAACGTACCGACCGTCATCCTACGAGGCGTTTGGACAAGATGACGCACGCTTCACCGTTCCCATGCATCATGCGATGAAATGCCAAGACCGATTGCACGTGGCCTTGAGGAGCGGTTTACGCAGATTGCCGTCTGAGAAACAGACGATTGTCGATCTAGGCCCGTTTCCTGGAAGTCTGTTACGACTGCTGCGCAGCCTAGAGTATACGAAGTCGGCACAATTGTTTGGGGCCGGGTTGATGGCCTCTGAAGATTTTGTACGTGGGATGCAGCGAGATGCACAAACAGACATCCTGACGGTCAATCTGGATCCGGCAGGTGGGCATTTTCAGAGTAAAGGATATCCCGAAAAAGTACCGCTTCCGGATAACTCGGTCCAGTTGGTATTTGCGTTGGAAATCATTGAACATCTGACGTCGCCGTTCCATTTACTCTCAGAAGCCTACCGCATATTGGGATCAGGCGGCCATGTGGTGCTCACGACCCCGAACGTGACGCGGATCGGGAACGTCTTCAAGCTTCTGATCGGTCGGACGCCAAACGACCGGCTTGCTCCCCCGGGATACAACAATCCGGATGATGAGTGGAGACCCCATGCCCGTGAATACGCGATGCATGAACTGGCCGAGATGCTGCGCCAAACCGGGTTCGACATCGCTGAGTCCCGGTTCTTTCTAGGGGAGGACACACAGCAATGTCGGCAGTCTGTGGGCCAGCACGGCATCGATTGGGCCAAATGGCCATTCTACCTTGTGCCACATTTGCGCGGCAGCCTTCTCATTGTGGGAAGAAAACCATGAAGCCGGTTGTATTAGCAGAACTTGCCGGATCAGCTGGTTATGGGGGAGGAGAACGGTATTTGGAACTGCTGTTTGATCGGTTGGACCACAGCCGATTTGCCCCACTGTTGATTTGCCCAGAGCCGGGTCCATTCGTTGAGAGAATGAAAATAAAAGGGATTCCGACCAAGGTCGTGCATCTGGCGCCGCTCTTCAACCCATTCGCCCTGATGCGGCTGACGTGGTTGTTGAAGCGGAAACACGTCATGATTCTTCAAACCCACGGGGCCCGTGCGAATGTGTACGGGCGCCTCGCTGCCTGGTTAGCGGGAGTTCCTTGTGTGGTATCAACCGTGCACAATTCCATCAGAGATTATGACGTGAGCCTCCTGAAGCGCTCGATATACCGAAGACTGCTGTGTCTGACGCTTCCCTGGGCGGATCGAGTGATCTGTGTGTCGGAGGCACTTGCGCAGGACGTACGTGCCGACTGTCCCGCAGCTGCTCCATTGATGCGGACGGTCTGGAATGGTGTCGATTCGGTTTGGCTCTCCTCACGCGGGAACCGAAATAAGATCAGGAAGGAATGGTGCGTAAGCGAGGGACCTGTGCTCCTTACGGTTGCGAGACTCGAGAAGGAAAAAGGGCATCGGTTTCTGATCCAGGCGCTTCCCGAGTTGTTGGCCGAATGGCCATCCCTCGTGTGCCTATTTGTCGGAGAAGGCGAGTCTCGAGAAGCGCTTCTAGACTTGGCAAGAGAACATGGTGTTGATCGATCCTGCCGCTTTGTCGGATCAAAAGACGACGTGGTCGATTGGTATGCGGCAGCCGATGTGGTCGTGTTGCCATCTCTTTCCGAAGGATTTCCTTTTGTGGTGCTTGAAGCTCTCGCCATGGCCCGTCCAGTCGTGGCAACGAATGTCAATGGCGTACCGGAGATCATCCACGATGGCTGCACGGGCTTGCTCGTGCCGCCCCGGAATCCCAAGGCATTGGAAGCAGCGCTTCGGACTCTGCTTCGTGATCCGTGTTTGGCTGCTCGTTTGGGAAGAGCCGGGCAACAAGAAGTCGCAGCGCGTTTTACAGCGGAGAAGATGGTTCACCATACGGTCGAGGTCATCGAAGAAGCGATGCCTGCGTTGCGTGGTTCAACCCACGTTGCTCAGAGACAGATACAGATAGAGAAAGAAGCGGCATGACCACGGAAACCACCAACCAAGAACCAGATCTCGGCTGTCCCTGTGAAACTGTCGAGCCGGTTACTGAGGTGTTTGCGACCCCCACGCGACGATATGTTCGCTGCCCTACGTGTGATCTCGTGTTCCAGCATCCTCGCCCGACCCGTGAATCGGTGGAAGGCTATTTTCGCGAAGTCTACGACGGCGACTACGGCGCGGTCGAGGCTTCCGATGATAGGCAGCCTGTGTACCAGAGCGTAGTAAGGCACGTGGCCTTGTATCGTTCGCCACCAGGATCTGTGCTCGATATTGGATGCGGAGATGGAGGATTCTTACTCCTCTGTCGACAGGCAGGATGGAACTGTTCAGGGGTTGAGTTGTCAAAACAGGCTGCCATGCGCGCGGCTCAGAAGGGAATCACGGTGTTGCCGCCTCATGTGCTTGAGAGGGGGGAATGGGCCCAGCACTTTGACGTCGTGACCTTGATTAACGTGCTCGAAACCGTGGCCGATCCGGTGAACGTGCTGAGACAGGCAAGGACAGTCCTTGCACCCGGTGGGCTTGTGATTGTAAGGGCCACAAACGGACTGTTTCATCTTCCGATGCGGACACCCGCTCGTTGGATCGGGTCGCGATATGACCAAGCGTTTCATTGGTATCTGTATACGACCAAATCCTTGAAGACCCTCATGGAACGTGTAGGTCTCACGATCATCAGTCTACGCAATTCCCGACCAAGTCGAGGGCCGCTTTCCCCTGTGCATCCCTGGTTCAGCCAATTGAAATGGACTGTCAGTCGCACGTTGCTGTGGCCGATTGCCCAGACCGTGTATTACGCAACGAAAGGCCGCATCGTCTGCGCTCCGTCATTTGAAATTGTCGCCCAACGATCAGGACACGAGAGATGAGTTCGTATCTCACCTACCATCGGTCTTGGAAGCGTACGATGCGTGGCTGGGGGGTGATTGTCTTGCTGTGCCTCTTCGGGGCAGTAGCGGCGCTTGGCGTGCGAGCACTTCTCGAAGCAGTCGGAAACGCTAAGCATACGCGATATGAACCGGTAGACGTTCCGCCTTCATCAGTCTCGCCGCAGCATGAACGTGAACGGCAGGAGCTGGAACGGCGAGACCGTAGCGTGATTGAAAAGGGGAAGTAGAAAAATGTGCGGGATTTGTGGGGTCATCGGACAAGATGATGGCGCAGCACTTCAGCCGATGTTGCAGCGTCTGATCCATCGTGGCCCTGACGAAGAGGGTATCTATCGTCAGGTTGGAATCGCGCTTGGTGCGAGAAGGCTTCGTGTCATTGATCCGGTCGGGGGGCAACAACCGGTTCGTAATGAACGAGGTACCGTGTGGGCCGTTATGAACGGCGAGATCTATAACTATCGAGAACTACGGGAACAGCTGTTGAGTAAAGGGCACCGACTCGCGACTCGTAGTGATACCGAAGTTTTGGTCCATCTGTATGAGGACGAAGGATTTGAGGCCTTCCGTCGATTGCGAGGCATGTTTGCTGTGGCGCTATGGGATCATGAGCGTCGTGTTGCGTGGCTGGTTCGTGATCGCCTGGGTATCAAACCGCTGTACTACGCGATCCGCCAGGACGAAGCCGGTAGGGGTACTTCTGTCGTATTTTCATCGGAGATTCCTTCTCTACTCGAAGCCTTGCCGGATTGGCGGCTTCGGCCGGAAGGGGTTGCCGAGTACCTGATGCATTTGTATGTGCCGGGGCCGAGCACGATGATTGCCGGGGTGCACCAATTACGTCCTGGCGAAGCGATGAGTATCTCAGATGGACGAGTGGAGTTGTTGCGCTACTACCGTCCTGAGGAAACGCTCCACATTCACGGCCAATGGACCATCAAAGAGGCCAGCAGAGAGGTATTGCATACGTTTCAAGAGACGGTAAACGCTCATCTGGTCAGCGATGTCCCCTTGGGGTTATTCCTCTCCGGTGGGCTAGACTCCGCGTCTTTGTTAGCCATGATGGCGAAAGAACACAGTGAGCCGGTCAAGACCTTCTCGATTGGATATGAGCATCCATCCGACCAATCATTCAGTGAGCTGGCTTCGGCGAGATTTTTGGCCAATCACTTCAAGACCATTCATTCGGAGACGATTCTGCGGCCAGATGCGGTCACGCTGCTCGGAAAAGTCGTGGAGGGTATGGGGGAACCATTTGCTGACTCGTCAGCGATCCCCACGTATCTCGTGTCGGAGGTTGCGCGACAGACCGTCACAGTTGCACTTTCTGGAATTGGCGGCGATGAGCTCTTCGGTGGATATCCTCGCTATTTGGGCCTCCGCACTGCGGCGCAGTATCAACGAGTTCCCCGTGTGTTGCGTGAGCGCATGGCCCAGTGGAGCAGTCAACTCGGTGAACGTGGAAACGCTCGTGACCACGCCGCTCGTTTGAAACGATTTCTCGGCAATGGGCATCTGGCGCTTCCCGAGCAATACGGACGCTGGACTACGTTCATACCCGCCGAATGGGACGGCAGCCTCTGGGGAGACCGTTTGGAAGCGATGTTTGTCAACGATAGGCCACTTGGACCGGCCGAGATTTTGTTTAACCAGTGGCCATCGTCCGATCCGGCGGACTGTGCCATGGGCGTCGACATACAGAGTTATCTGCCTGACGATCTCCTGCGCATGGCTGATCGAATGAGTATGGTGCACTCGCTCGAGTTGCGTGTCCCGTTTTGCGATCATCATCTTTTGGCCGTAGCTCTGCGAATTCCCGCCCGGGTACGTCTGACCGGTTGGCAATTGAAAGGGTTTATGCGCCGAATGTTGCGAGGCCTTCTGCCGGATCGCATTCTTCGTGCACCCAAGCAAGGGTTCATGGTGCCCATGGCGCGATGGCTTCGAGAGGACCTTCGCGAAATGGCACACGATCTATTAGCAGATGATGTGATCAAGGATCGAGGGTATGTCAAACCGGCTTATGTGCGGTGGTTGCTGGAGACGCATGAGAGCGGCCGCCGAAACTGTTCGGATCAGTTGTATGCGTTGATGGTGTTGGAGCTGTGGCATCGAGGGTTGCGTGCCGGCTCCTCCGAGCGAATAGCTGTGGCGGCTACCTCATGAATATTCTATTGCTGGCTGAAGTTTCGGCGGAGCGAATCATTGGTGGTGCGGAACGAGTGCTTCGCAATCAGGCGATTGGATTAACGGCGCTTGGACATCGTGTGGAATTATTGACGCGGGCTCCTCAGGCGGCATCAACGAGTATGATCGAGATGAATGGAATTCGGGAATGGCGCTACCCTGTCAATCGTAAGCATGAAGCTGCGTTTGTCTGGTCTTCGGTAAGACGCTCGGTCGAGTACTTCGATCGCCTCCGTGCGACTGAACCCTTGGATGCCGTCATCATTCATCAAGCTATGGCTGGACTTGGGCCAATTCTCGCTCGCCATCATGCCGCTTCTCGATGGATATATCTTTGTCATTCCCTTGCGCACGAAGAGTATGACACGAGAAACACACCAGCCAAGTCGGCGATCGCAAGCTTGCGTCGACATGCAAATCTTCGAGCGAGACGGTCAGTAGAAGGCGCCGTGATGTCCAGATGCCATCGCGTGGTGGTCCTGAGCCAGTTCATGCGTCAGAGGGTAATGGCCGCGCACGGTATCTCATCCACTCGAATCGGACTGATCCCAGGAGCGGTTGACCCAGAGCTCTTCAAACCTGCAGTGCAACGCCATGCTGCACGGGCGACCCTCAACTTACCGAATGACCGGACCATCCTCTTCACCGTTCGCAATCTTGTCCCACGAATGGGACTGGAGAACTTACTATCCGCTTTCGAAATGCTGATCCCTGCTCAGCCACGACTCATGCTTCTCATTGGAGGAGAGGGCCCCTTGAGAGCGCAGCTTCAAGAGGTGATACGCCAAAAGAATTTGCACGAGGTCGTACGTCTCGTAGGATTCGTACCTGAATCGCAACTCAACCATTACTATCAGGCTTCTGATCTCGTTGTGATGCCAAGCCTCCAGCTTGAAGGATTTGGACTGGTGATGGTCGAAGCTCTCGCCTGCGGCACGCCCGTACTTGGAACGCCGGTTGGAGCCATTCCGGAAGTCTTGAACCAGGTCGATCCCATCCTCGTCGCTCAAGGAACTGATGGTCGGTCGATTGCTCAAGCTCTTGAACAAGTGCTTAGACGATTGCGGGATTCTGGAGAAGCTGCCCGTCTCGTCCAAAAAGGTCGGTCGCTTGTTGAGAGACGCTACAACTGGACGCAACATTGTAGCGAGCTCGCCAGAATGTTGGACAGCACAATGTCGGCTCGGCTCGCAGCATAGGCATGATGGCAACCCAGAAAGTAGTCCATATTATCACTCGGCTTGATCGGGGAGGCTCTGCTCAAAATACGATGCTCACGGCACTTGGACATGATCGTTCGCACTTTGAACCGGTTGTGATCACCGGAGAAGTGGGCAGGTGGGATGCACAAGGAGGGCACACAGCAACCATTGATAACCTTCGGCTCTTAGAGAAAGAGTCGATCCAGTATCACATGATGGCGTCGCTAGTTCGTCATATTAGTCCACTGGCAGACCTAAGAGCACTGTGGCATCTGGTTCAGCTGTTGCGAGAGGAGCGCCCACACATCGTGCACACGCACACGTCCAAAGCAGGAGTGTTGGGTAGATTGGCCGCGTGGATAACGGGTGTTCCTATGATTGTCCACACGCCACACGGGCACGTGTTCTACGGCCACTTCGGGTCGATCTTCTCCTGGGTATTTCTACAGATCGAGCGGGCATTGGCCTGGATCACCGATGTGTTGATTGCACTGACAGCGGCTGAAAAAGCTGAGCACCTTGAACGAGGAGTTGGGTGGGCCAATCGATTTGCCGTCATACCAAGCGGGATCGACATCGACCGCTTCAAGCAGGTTCGGAAGGCCGGAAAGGTGATGCCGGAGTGGTTCGACTGCCCACCTGATGCGATAGTTATCGGCTCTGTCGGCTGGTTGACGGATATCAAGGGGCATCGGTTTTTGGTCGATGCCGTCGCTCGATTGAAACAGGAGCATCCTCATCTGCACCTCGTCATTCTCGGTAGCGGAGGGCAGTATGATGCCCTGCTGCACCAGGCACGCAAGGCAGGGATCAGTCAGTCCGTACATCTGGTAGGTCATCGAGAGGATGTCGAACGTGCTCTGGCTGGGATGGATGGCTTCGTCTTGCCGTCGCTCAATGAAGGGATGGGGCGGGCCTTGATTGAGGCCATGGCAGCGGGACTTCCGGTGATTGCCAGCCGAGTGGGGGGAATTCCTGCGCTGATTGAAGATGAGAAAAATGGGCTCCTGGTTCCAGCCGGGGATAGTCTCGCGCTCGCCGTCGCGGTGCGACGGATATTGTCCGATCCTCCCTGGGCTCGCACATTAGGACAGAACGCGATGCAGAGTATTGGAACAGCCTACGGCGTCCCTGCCATGGTGCGAGCCATTGAGTCGATCTATAGAGGGGGAGCAGTGGGCCATGCGTAGAACCAGCCGTAGAATGGCAATCGCTCTGTTGGCTGTCGTGATGGGCCTGATAGGGGATGCTGCAGGTTTAACTGCTGCACCAGCCACGGGACAGTACTCTCTGCGGGCCGCCATTCATGTCCACAGTACGATGAGTACGGGATCCTTTAGCTTGGAATCGTTGGCTAGAAGAGCCGAGGAACAGCAGCTGGATGTCTTAATTCTCTCCGAAAATTTCACGTTGCGATATGACTATGGTTTCCAGCCGCTTGAAGGATTTCTGAAGTACCACGTCACATTTCCCTCAATCATGGAGTACGGCGTCCAACGATTTCTCGATGAAGTGCGTGCAGTGCAGGACCGCCATCCGAATCTGATTATTATTCCAGGGGTTGAGGTCGCCCCACATTATTACTGGACTGGTTCGCTACTGCACGGGGATCTCACCATGCACAACGCCCAGCGGAATCTCCTCGTCATCGGGCTCGAAAAGGCCGAGGATTATCAGCATCTTCCTGCTCGTGGAAGTGCGTACTCGTTTGTGTGGGGCTGGCAGAGTGTGGTCAATGGACTTCCACTGCTGCTGTTGGTTCCCGCCGTTTGGTTGTGGAAGTCCCAGGACCAGAGATATTCTGATCGCAGAGGGCCTGTATTTCGCCTTCGGCCTGTGCTCGGCGTCTCTCTCTTGATCGTATGTGTGGTCCTGATAGCCAATGCGTGGCCGATGAGGATGCCTGTCTACAGTTCTTATGACAGCGCGGGTGGGTACCGGCCTTATCAAGCCTTGATCGATGAGGCAGTTGAACAGGGCGCGTTGGTGTTTTGGTCTATGACGGAAGCGCGAGATTTTAGCCAGCATTCATTTGGACCGCTCGGAACGGTCACAGTCAAGACTGAGCCTCACCCCGACGCGTTAGTCTTGACGCAAGGCTACACAGGATTCGGTGGATTGTACCAAGACGCTAGGCGAGTGATTGCGCCGGGAGGCGTATGGGACCAACTGTTGAGATCGAGGATGGCACATGAGCAGGGCTTATTTCCCACACTGATCGGAGAAGTGGCATTCCATGGAATCACGGATCCCGGAAAGGATCTGGATCGGGTGTACACCGTCGTCCAGACATCTGAGCGAGCTGCAGCCGGCATCCTGGCTTCGCTCAAGACAGGTCGGGCCTATGCGGTCGCAAGAGGTGATCAAAATATTCTGCTTCAGCTCGACGAGTTTTGTGTGTTGAACAACGGACAGTCCGCGGGGATTGGCGAGACGCTTCGCGGAAGCACGAGCGGCGATATCATCGTGCGTGTCGGAGTGTCCGCCATCGATGGGAAGCCATATGCGGTGAAGCTTCGTATCATTCGATCCGGTCACGTCATCAGACAGGTCGAAGGTCAGACTCCCTTGCAGGTGGAGCTCGCGGATCATGAGGCTCAGCGGGAAGAGTGGCTGAATTATCGAGTAGAAGTTGTTGGCAAGGGTGGAGAATTGCTGACCAATCCGATCTATGTCTCACCGATGGATGGCTCAGACACAAACAAATCCCAACGACTGGCCGTTCGCCTCGGAGCCGTCGCTCAGAGCCGGATTGCAACAAGCTGAAAGCCGGGGTACAGCATGCGCGTAACGATTCACCAACCGCAATTCCTGCCGTGGCTCGGCTATCTCGACAAGATCGATCAAGCGGACCTCTTCATCATGTTGGATACCGTCCAGTTCAAGAAGAACGAATGGCAAAATCGTAATCGCATCAGGACCGCGAAGGGATGGCAGTGGTTGACGGTTCCGGTCCTGCAACAATTCGGGCAACGGATCGATGAGGTCCTGATTAATCCAACTGTCACATGGAAAGCTCAGCACCTCCGTGCGCTGGACATGCATTACGCTCGGGCGCCGTATCGCAACCGATATCTTGCCCAGTTGCGTGAGCTCTACTCGGCACCCTGGAATAAGTTGAGCGATCTCAACAAAGCGACCGTGCAATGGTTGCTCGAGGCTTATGGAATTACCACGCCGGTCCATCGCGCTGTGGACTACGCGGCTCGCGACGAGCCGACGGATCGATTGACTGACCTCTGTCAGGCGGTCGGCGCTACAGAGTACCTTGCCGGGCCAGGTGCTGAGCACTACATGGATAAGCCGCGATTCGAATCCTCGGGTGTACGGTTGGACATACAAGTATTTCAGCACCCGATCTATCGCCAGGTGTATGAGCCGTTTGAGCCGAATCTATCCGCCCTTGATCTCTTGTTGATGCAAGGGCCCGACGCACTCATGACTCTGCGCCAAGCACGACCGATGGATCATTCGATGACGAGCGTGTAGGAGGATCAGGTATGAGAAGTGTTGACGTCAAAGAGCCGATGCGCATTCTTGCCCTGGGAGCCCATCCAGACGACATCGAGGTAGGGTGTGGCGGAACCATGATCAAGTATGCGGAGAATGGCCACCGCATTTTTCTCATGGTCATGACACAAGGTGGGGCGGGCGGCAATGTGTCGGTTCGCAAGAAAGAACAAGAACGGTCGGCCAAACTCCTCCAAGCCGAAGAAGTGTTCTGGGGAGGCTACCAGGACACGGAAGTTCCCCTGGGACGAGATCTGATCCAAACCGTCGAGGGGATCGTGCGAAAGATCGAGCCGCATTTTATCTTTGTTCACTACCATGATGATACCCATCAAGATCACCGGCATTTGGCGATGAGCACAATTACCGCTACGCGATATACAAAAAATGTGTTGTTTTATGAAGGACCAACCACACAGAACTTTGCGCCGACGGTGTTTGTCGATATTCAGCAGGCCTTGGATCGCAAGATCCAGGCATTAGAAGCTCATGCGTCGCAAGTCAGAAAGACCAACATCGAGGGGATCAGCATCGCGGATCTGGTTAGGTCGTCGGCGCATTTTCGCGGCATCCAAGGCCGCGTGAGAACAGCAGAAGGGTTTCTTCCATTGCGGTTGTTTATTAACATCGGGATCTAGTCCTAGCGGCGATGATGATTCCTCACTCACGGCCCTCAATCGAAGCGGAGGACATTCGTGCAGCCGTCGAGGTTCTGCAATCCCGTCAGCTGGCTCAAGGCCGTCTGGTCGAGCAGTTTGAACGAGGGATGGCCGCATACTTCGGCCTGTCCGGGGGAGTGGCGGTTACCTCGGGAACGGCAGCCCTCGAAGTTGCCCTCCGTGCAATGGGAATCGGGTCAGGCGATGAGGTAATCATTCCGAGCTACGTCTGTGCGGCTCCGCTGTTGGCGATCCAGCGCGTTGGGGCAATCCCGAGGGTAGTCGATATCGATCTCACCAGTTTTAACATGGACCCCTCAGCCGCGCAGGACGCCAGGACTTCAAGGACCAAGGCCCTCATCGTGCCGCATCTCTTCGGTCTTCCAGCCGATCTGACGGCGCTTGAGCGTTTGGGTATTCCGATCATTGAAGATTGTGCACAAACGCTTGGAGCGGTAGAGCAGGGAAGACCCGTCGGGTCGATCGGTCTCGTGACGATCTGCTCGTTTTACGCAACGAAATTACTCTGCGCCGGCGAGGGGGGGATGCTGCTGTCGCGTGACGAAACCTTGCTGGAGAAGGCACGCAGACTGAGGGAATACGACGAAACGCCGTCGCTCCATCCATCGGCCACCAATGTGAAGATGACGGATCTTCAGGCCGCCATCGGTCTTGCGCAACTGGGACGTCTTGCCGCGTTCATCGAGCGCCGGAGTTCGCTCGCGGATGAGTATCGTGCGAGACTGAGCGGTACAGCACTCGTTCAGCCGATCGTTCCCGCCGGTCGCACGCATACCTACTATCGCTTTGTAGTGCGCTTGCCGAATCTTGCCGGGGCCACAGATGGGTTGAGTGAAGTGATCGCCCGATTTGAAGCTCGCGGTGTCCACTGTCGGAAGCCGGTGTTCCGCTCACTCCACCGGTACCTTGACTTGGATGGTTTTCCTTCCACTGAAGAAGCCGAGCGGACCACACTCTCGATTCCGTTGTTCCCATCGCTGACGGATGAAGAAGTGGCGCACATCCAGGTGGCATTGAGATCGGAGTGGCCGTGAAAGCGATTGAGACGCAACTGGTAACCCCATTTACCACCACGACGTGGCGTTGGATCACACCGCTGGTCTCAGGCGCGGCACTGGGAACCCTGGCGCTGGCGATTCCTTCCGTTCGAGAACTCTTTCAGCTTGAAGGCCTGCGATGGCTCTACGTCTTCCTGTTTGCGTTTCTCGGGACCGGAGCTTTGACCCCGCTGATGGTCCGGATTGGTCATCAATGGAACCTTGTCGATACACCTGCCGATCGAAAGATTCACATCATCCCCACCCCACGGCTTGGTGGTCTTGCACTGTACGGCGGATTTATTGGTTCCGTGCTGCTGAACTCGATCGTGCCTGATTGGATGGTGGCCATTCTTGTGGCCGGCTCTCTTCTGTTGATCATCGGCGTGATTGATGACATTCGAGAGCTGCCGGCCTCGGTAAAACTATTCGGGCAATTGCTGGCAGCGGGCATCGTCATTGCGTCGGGAAAGGTCTTGACACTTTTTCCTCCAGGACCACTTGGAGATATGGCCAACATTGTTCTGACGCTCTTCTGGATCGTCGGGATTACGAACGCCTTCAATTTTTTCGACGGCATGGATGGATTGGCGACAGGTCTTGCGGTACTCATGGCCGGGTTCATGGGCGTCGTCGCGTTCGAAACGAATCAGGCGGGGTTGGGCTGGCTCGCCATTGCCATGATCGGAGCGGGTCTTGGGTTTCTGCCGTACAACTTTCGCGGCATGAAGCCTGCTGTCATTTTTTTGGGCGATGGCGGTTCGACGTTCATTGGATTCACGTTAGCCTGTCTGGCCGTCAAAGGTAACTGGGCCGATTCCAGCCCAATTGTGTCATTCAGTAATCCGTTGTTGATTTTCGGAGTTCTCATCTATGACATGATTCACATTACCGTGGAACGAGTCATCACGGGAAAGGTCAAATCCGTGAAAGAATGGCTGGACTACGTGGGTAAGGACCATCTCCATCACCGCCTTGAGCGGGCGCTCGGTTCCCGCCAGGCCAGTGTGGCCATGATTTTCTTCTTCACCATCTGTCTCGGGCTGGCAGCACTGGCGCTTCGCCATGCCGGCACGATGGAGGCTGTGCTACTCCTCATTCAGGCCGGCTTGATCGCCGCGATGATCACCGTGTTGGAAATCAGCGGCCGTCGTCGATAGGGACTTGCACTCCTGCTCCATTCCCGTTAGAAGAGTCCTCCATGGTAC
>Ga0209798_10001494_pt1 | contig 14067 bp, 14 predicted proteins | sample DOMMetBare3Fresh_FD_187475 | JGI IMG/M metagenome (GOLD analysis project Ga0209798, IMG submission 187475) | Wetland sediment microbial communities from St. Louis River estuary, USA, under dissolved organic matter induced mercury methylation -... | ecosystem: Environmental > Aquatic >...
TCGTCGGACGCCTCGGATGTGACGTCGGCCGATGTGGTCTCGGTGGTCTCGGGTGCCTCGGATTCGGCTGCTTCGACCTCGGTGGTCGCGGTCGCCTCGTCCGCCGGAGCGTCGGGCCCGGCCGGGGGCCTGGGCGGCTCGTCGCTCGCCCCCTCGGCGCCGCGGGTCGCCACCACCAGGTCGACGAGGGCGCGGCTCTCCGGGTCGAGCTGGGTGAAGCGGATGCCCATGCCCGGCACGCGCTCGGGCTCGCCCGGGGCGGACGGGGGCGCGGTCCAGCTCACGACGCCGGTGCCGCGCACCACGCGCTCGCCCGTTCCGATCTCGATGTTGAGCGAGACCGGGGTCCCGGGAGGCTGCGGGTCGAGGGTACGGACGAAGATGCCGCCCCGCGAGATGTTGAGTGCGTACCGATCGATGAACTCGTCGACCGAGCCGTAGGCAAGCTTGAGGTTCAGCTCGGCCGCGACGCGGGGGGCGCGCCGCTTCTCGTCCGCCATTGGCGCGATTGTACCCGGCCCGGCCGCCGGCCGTCCCCTCTTTCGCGGCGGCGGAGACCCGCGCGGGCCGGGGCGAGGCCGCGGCGGGCCGTTATGTCAACGGCAACGGAGCGCGGAGGAGAACGCCATGGCTTACGTGGTCGCGGAGCCCTGCATTCGGTGCAAGTACACCGACTGCGTCGAGGTCTGCCCAGTGGACTGCTTCTACGAGGGGCCGAACTTCCTCGTCATCCACCCGGAGGAGTGCATCGACTGCGGCGCCTGCGAGCCCGCCTGCCCCACCAAGGCCATCTTCGCCGAGGAGAGCCTGCCCGAGAGGTGGAAGGAGTACGTGCAGCTCAACTCCGACCTGTCGCGCAAGTGGCCCAACATCTCGCAGAAGAAGGACGGGCTCCCCGACGCAGACGCCTGGAAGGACGTCGAGCAGAAGCGCCAGTACCTCGAGGGCCTGTGAGGCGCCGACGCTACTTGCGCCCTCCACGCCCCTTTGCTACAAACCCCGCTCCGACGCCCAGGTGGTGGAACTGGTAGACACACCATCTTGAGGGGGTGGCGCCGTAAGGCGTGCGAGTTCGAATCTCGCCCTGGGCACCAGATCGAAGTAACGAAGGGACCCCGCGAGGCGCGGGGTCCCTTTCGCTTTCGGGAGGAGACCGCCTGCGGGCCGCAGCTACCGGGCCGGGGCGGGAGCGGGCTTCGCCGGCGCGGGCTGCTGGCCCGGCGCGGGGGGAGCCGACTGCAAGGGCGCCTCGGCCGGGGCGGCGGGCGCGAGGGGCACGCCCGGGAGGGCCGGCGGCGGGGCGGCGGGGACGGCATCGGGCCTCACGACCGAGCTCGTCTTGGACGAGTGGTAGGCGAGCGTCAGCGAGGTGAGCATGAAGATGCCGGCGCACACGCTCGTGACCTTTCCGAGGAAGGTCTGCGCCCCGCGGCCGCCGAAGACGGTCTGCGAGCCGCCGCCGAAGGCGGCGCCCATGCCGCCGCCCTTCCCGGCCTGGAGCAGGATGACGAGGATGAGGACGACGCAGGCGGCGACGTGGATGACTGTGACGAGCGTGATCAACGGATGGCACCTTTCACGATCTGGGAGAAATCGGAGGCCTTGAGGCTGGCCCCTCCGACGAGCGCGCCGTCGACGTCCGGCTGGGACATGAGCTCGGCCGCGTTGTCTGGCTTCACCGAGCCGCCGTACTGGATGCGGACCTCTCCGGCGACGCCGCCCGCCAGCTCGCGCAGGAGGGCCCGGATGGCGGCGTGGACCTCCTGGGCCTGGGCGGTGGTGGCGGTCTTGCCCGTGCCGATGGCCCAGACCGGTTCGTAGGCCACGGTGAGCTTGCCCACGTCGGCGGCGGAGAGGCCGGCGAGCCCGCCCCGCACCTGCCGCCCCACCACCTCGAGCGTCCTGCCGCCGTCCCGCTCCGCCAGCGTCTCGCCCACGCACACGATGGGGCGCATGCCGGCGGCGAGGACGGCGCCGACCTTCTTGCGGACGCCCTCGTCGGTCTCGCCGAAGAGCTGGCGGCGCTCGCTGTGTCCGACGATGACGTGGCGGCAGCCGGCCTCGGCGAGCATGGCGGCCGACACCTCGCCGGTGAAGGCGCCCTGCGGCTCGGCGTGGACGTTCTGCGCCGCGAGCTGGATCTTCGACCCCTGGAGCGCCTCGGCGGCGGCGGCGAGCGCGGTGAAGGGCGGCGCCACGGCCACGTCCACCTTCTCGGCGAGCCCCTCGGCGAGGCCGCGCAGCTCCTTCACGAGCGCGCGCGCCTCGGCCGACGTCCTGTGCATCTTCCAGTTGCCGCAGACGAACTTCTTCCGGGCCACGGCTACTCCTCCAGGACCTGGATGCCGGGGAGGACGCGCCCCTCGATGAACTCGAGGCTGGCGCCGCCGCCGGTGGAGACGTGCTTCATCTTCGCGACCAGCCCCGCCTCCTCGACCGCCGCGGCGCTGTCGCCGCCGCCCACCACGGTGACGGCCCTGGACTCCGCCATGGCCCTGGCGACACCGAAGGTGCCCTCCGCCCAGGGCTTCTGCTCGAACAGGCCCATCGGGCCGTTCCAGAAGACGGTCCCGGCCGCGAGGATCTTCTGGCGGTAGCGGTCGAGGGTCTTCGGACCGATGTCGAGGCCGACGAGGGCGTCGGGGATGGCCTCGCCGGGCGTGACCTCGCGCTTCGCCGTCTCCTTGGCCTCCGTGGCGCAGACGTGGTCCACCGGGAGGAGGAACTCCACGCCCCTCGCCTTGGCCTTCTCCAGGATGGAGCGGGCGAGGTCCAGCTTGTCGGCCTCGACGCGGCTCTTGCCGACCGCCACGCCCTTGGCCTTCAGGAAGGTGTAGGCCATGGCGCCGCCGACGCAGACGGTGTCGGCCTTGACGAGGAGGTTCTCGAGCACCTTGATCTTGTCCGAGACCTTGGCGCCTCCGAGGAGCGCCACGAAGGGCTTCTCCGGCTTCGAGAGGACCCTCGACAGGTACTCGACCTCCTTCTGGATGAGGAAGCCGCCCGCCTTCTCCTTCACGAACCTGGCCATGCCGGCGGTCGAGGCGTGCGCCCGGTGGGCCGTGCCGAAGGCGTCGTTCACCCAGACGTCGCACAGGCTCGCGAGCTCCTTCGCGAAGGCCTCGTCGTTCGCCTCCTCGCCCTTGTGGAAGCGCAGGTTCTCGAGCAGGAGCACCTGGCCGTCCTTGAGCTCGCGGACGAGCTTCTTCACCGCGTCGCCGATGCAGTCGTCGGCGAGGATGACGTCCTGCGCCAGGAGCTGGGAGAGGCGTGCCGCCGCCGGCTCCAGGGAGAACTTGTCCTTGTCGGAGGGGTCTCCCTTGGGCCGGCCGAGGTGCGAGGCCAGGATGACCTTGGCCTTCTTCTCCACTGCGTACCGGATGGTGGGCAAGGCGGCGCGGATGCGCGCGTCGTCCGCGACCTGGCCCTTCTCGTCCAGCGGGACGTTGAAATCCACGCGAATGAAGACCCGCTTCCCGGCGAGGTCCAGCTGGTCGATGGTCCTGATCTTCCCTGCCATGGCGCGCCCCCCGAGGCTCGCTAGCGAATGAGGTACCGGGCCACGTCCACCATGCGGTGGGAGAAGCCCCACTCGTTGTCGTACCAGGCGAAGACCTTGGCGAAGGTGTCGCCGATGACGAAGGTGTTGGTGGCGTCGAAGATCGCCGAGTGCGGGTCGCCGTTGTAGTCGATCGACACCGTCGGGGCCTCCGAGTAGGCGAGGATGCCCTTCAGCTTCCCGCCGGCCGCGGCCTTGAAGGCGGCGTTGATGCTCTCGGCGGTCGCCGGCTTTTCCAGCTCCACCGTCAGGTCCACCAGCGAGACGTTGGGCGTCGGCACGCGCACCGCGGTCCCGTTCAGCTTGCCCTTGAGCTCCGGGATCACCTCGGCCACGGCCTTGGCGGCGCCGGTGGTGGACGGGATCATGGAGAGCGCGGCGGCTCGGGCGCGGCGCAGGTCCTTGTGCGGAAGGTCGAGCAGGTTCTGGTCGTTGGTGTAGCTGTGGATGGTGGTCATCAGGCCGCGCTTGATGCCGAAGGCCTCGAGCAGGACCTTGGCCACGGGCGTGAGGCAGTTGGTGGTGCAGGAGGCGTTGGAGATGATCTTGTGCTTCGACTTGTCGAGCTTCTCGTGGTTGATGCCGTAGGCGACGGTGATGTCGGGGTTCTTGGCCGGCGCCGAGATGAGCACGCGGGGGCCGCCCGCCTTGAGGTGCTGCTCGGCCTTCTCCCGCTCGGTGAAGAGGCCGGTGCACTCCAGCACCAGGTCCACCTTGTTGGCGGCGTGCGGCAGCTCGGCGGGGCTCTTCAGGGCGGTGACCTGGATCTCCTTGCCGTTCACGACGATGCCCTTCTCGGCCGCCTTCACCTCCGCGTCGAGGGTGCCGTGCACCGAGTCGTACTTGAGCAGGTGGGCGAGGGTCTTCGTGTCGGTGAGGTCGTTGATGGAGACGAACTCGAGGTCCTTGTCGCCGCGATCGAGTGCGGCGCGCAGGATGCAGCGTCCGATGCGTCCGAAACCGTTGATTGCGATGCGCGCCATGGCGAGGTCCCTCCGATTCTGGTGCTGGGGTGGAAAGGCGGGCCCAAACTACTGAGGGGACTGGGGAGTGTCAACGGAAAGCAGGGGGTGTCGGCCGGTCCTAGACGAGCGAAGCGGCGCCGGAATTCCCGGCGCCGCTCCAGTCCTCTGCGCTCTGCCCTGCTGGGGACGCGCCCGTCTAGAGGGCGGCCCGCGAAGTGTCGTCGGCCTGCGCCGCCGCGACCGCCTCGACCTCGCTCGCGGCCTTCAGGTCCTGCGTCACGAGGTCGATGAGCTCGGTCGAGAGGCTCAGGATCTGGTTCGCCGAGTACCCGTTTCCGCGCAGCTCCTTGAAGAGCGACTTGGCGAGGATCTTGGTGCCTTTCGCGTCGAGCATTCCTGGTACCATGGCTTCCTTCTCCCTTGGGGCCGGATACGGCCGTCGGATGTGCAGCGGGGCTAAACCAAGCAACCGGCGAGCCACCCGGCTGCAAATCGACTTTTTGCATCGAATCCAAATGGTTGAGGTGTGCGACAGCGGCGCCATGGCCGCCCGGATGCGTAGGGAGGTTCGCACTTTCCTCCCCCGTAGGCGCTGCCAGGCGCGAAGCGGCCTTCGCAGCCCGTCTTACCCCGAGGACGCCTGCGCTACCGCGTGAACGACCTCCCCGTCCGGATCGACGAGGACGAGACCGCGATCGTGCGGCGCGCCGCCGCGCGGCTCGGCGTCGGCGCGGCGAGCCTGCGCGAACTGGCCGTCGTCCGCCGCTCGCTCGACGCCCGCAAGAAAGGGCAGCCGCGCTGGCTCGTGAACGTCGAGGCGACGCTGGAGGCTTCCCTCCCCGCGCTGCCGGCCGGCGTCGTGCCCGTGGCGGCGCCCGGACCCGCCCCGGCCCCGGTGCGGGCGCCTTCGGCGCCGCCGGTCGTCCTCGGCGCGGGGCCGGCCGGGCTCTTCTGCGCGTGGTCGCTGCTCGAGCGCGGCGTGCGGTCGGTCATCCTCGACCGCGGCAAGCCCGTCTCGCCGCGCCGCCGGGACGTGGCGAAGCTCATGCGGTCCGGCGACCTCGATCCCGAGTCCAACATGAACTTCGGCGAGGGCGGCGCCGGCGCCTACACCGACGGCAAGCTCGGCACGCGCATCCACCACCCGGCGGTGCGCAAGGTGGTGGAGCTGTTCGCCCGCTTCGGCGGGGTCGCCCGCATCCTCTCCGAGGGCAAGCCGCACGTGGGCTCGGACCTCCTGCCGGGCGCGGTCTCGGCCATGGTGGCGGAGCTCGAGCGCGGCGGTTGCGCCTTCCACTGGAACGCGCGCGCAGTGGACCTCGAGGTCCGGGGCGGGCGCGTGCGCGGCGTGCGGCTCGCCGACGGCCGCACCGTGGACGGCGACCGGGTGGTGCTCGCGCCCGGGAACAGCGCCCGGGAGCTCTTCGAGCTCTTCGCCGCGCGCGGCTGGCCGGTGGAGGCGAAGCCCTTCGCGGCGGGCTACCGCGCCGAGCACCCCCAGGCCCTGGTGGACCGCATCCAGTACGGCCGTGCCGCCGGCCACCCGCGCCTGCCGCCGGCCGACTACAAGCTCGCCCTGAACCCGCGCATCGGCGGCGAGGCGCGCGGCGTCTTCTCCTTCTGCATGTGCCCGGGCGGCGTGGTGGTGCCGACGCCCACCGAGCCCGGCATGCAGTGCACGAACGGCATGTCGAACTCCGCGAGATCCTCGCCCCTCGCCAACGCCGGGATCGTGGTGGCCGTCTCCCCCGCCGACTTCGCCGCCGAGGGGTTCACGGGGCCGCTCGCCGGGCTCGCCTGGCAGCGCAAGTGGGAGCGGGCCGCCTTCGACCTGGGCGGCGGCGGCTACCGCGCACCGGCGCAGCGCATTCCCGACTTCCTCGCCGCGCGGCCGGGGCGCGCGCCGGGACGGTCGTCGTACCGGCCGGGCCTGGCCCACGCCGACCTCTCCGCGCTCTACCCGCCCCAGGTCCAGGCGGCGCTCCGGGAGGCGCTGCGCGCCTTCGACCGCCGCATGAAGGGGTTCGTCAGCGAGGAGGGGATCCTCGTCGGCGTGGAGACCCGCACCAGCTCGCCCTGCCGCCTGGTCCGCGGCGACGACCTCCAGTCGCCGGGGATCCGCGGGCTCTACCCGGCGGGCGAGGGCGCGGGATACGCCGGAGGCATCGTCTCCTCGGCGGTGGACGGCCTGCGCGTCGCCGGTGCCATCTGCGACGAGCTGGGGCCCTCGTGAGGTACTTCGTCCGGAGCCCGGCCGGCGAGGAGCTGGTCTGCCCGAGCCTCGCCGACCTGCACGCCCTCTACGCCCAGGGGTTCCTCGCGGACGACGACCTCGTCCGCGCGGAGAACGCCCAGCGCTGGGTCCGCGCTGGGAGTCTCCCCGCCCTGCGCGGGGTGCGGGAACGGCGGGCCGACCCGCGCCGGATGGCGGCGCTCCTCGCCGCGGCGGCGCTCGTCGCGCTGGCGCTGCTCTTGCTCCTCCGCCACGCCAGGTGAATCCCGCGGCGGGGGCGTCGACGGAGTACCCAGGTCCGGCCGGGCTCTCGGCCCGCCCTGGCTGCATCCGCCGGTCCGGCTGGGCCCTCGCCCCGTCCTCGCTCAAAGTCGCTTCCGTCACCGACGATCGCGGCGGTTCCGACCGCGCGGGCCCCGGCAAGCCGGGCCAGTCGCTTCGCGTCTGGCTGGACCAGCTTGCATGTGGCTGGCGTACTGGGACCGGGCCCCGTACGCAGCTCCGTTCGCTGCGGGCGGGGCGAGGGCCCAGCCAGCCCGGCTCGCTCCCAGGCGAGAGCCCTACCGGCCGGCCCGGCCGTAGGCGTCCTCGAGCCGGACCACGTCCTCGACCTCGGGCGTGGACACCTCGAGGACGTCGCAGTCGGTGACCGCCACCATGCGGTGCTTCGTGAAGGGCTTCACCCGGTAGCTCTCGCCGGGCTTCATCCGGTGCGTCTGGAGACCGTCCCCCTCGTCGAGGACGAGCTCGAGGTCCCCGCTCCAGAGGTGGATCGTCTCGTCCTTGCGCTCGTGGTACTGCAGGGAGAGCTTGTGGCCCGCCTTCACGTGGAGGAGCTTGCCGACGTACCGCTCGGTCTGCGCCCACCACAGCTCGTGGCCCCAGGGCTTCTCGACACGCTTCGGCTGGTCGAACCGCTTCATGGGGCGCGAATGCTAGCTCAGTTCCCGGGCGTCACGAAACCCTTCACGCCGGTCTCGCGGGTCAGGTCCCTGAGGTAGGCCTCCGCCGACGCCTTGTCCTCGAACGCGCCGACACGCACCCGGTACCAGCGCCCCTTGCCCGGGATGTCCGCCGGCACCACCCGCGCGCGCTGGGCCTTGAACTTCCCGGCGATGCGCGCGGCCTCGGCGGCGTCCTGCGAGGCGCCGACCTGGACGGCGAAGGCGGGCTCCGCGGCGGGCGGCGGCGTGGGCTTCGCCGCCGGCCTCGGCGAGGGCGCGGGTGGAGGGGGCGCGTCCGGCGGCGCGGCACGGGTCGGGGCCGGAGCTGGAGCCGGGGTCGCAGAGGGGACCGGGGCCGGGACGGGGGCCGGCGCGGGCGCCTGGGCCGCGGCCGGAGAGACGGCGGGCGAGGGCTTCGGCGCCGCGGGGCGCGGCTCGGGCGCCTGCGGCCGGGTGAGGGTCTCGTGGTAGGAGAGGCGCGGCGGCGGCTCGCCGGCGTCGGGCCTCGCCGTGGGCGAGTCGAGGGCCGCGAGGGGGTCGGCGCCGGCCCGGGGCGCGGGTGCCTGCCGCCCGCCGATCTGCCTGCCGACGTTGAGGCCGAGCACGAAGACGCCCGCCAGGATGACGAGCGCCCCGACGATCACCGAGACCACCTGGCGGCCGTCGAGCGAGAGCTCGAACCTCTCCCTGACGCGGTTCTGATCGCGCATCCAGGAGGGATTCTAGACGTCCTCCACGATATCGCGACTTTCCATCCGCTCCGGGGCCGAGACCCCGACCACGCCGAGGCCGTTCGCGAGCACCTGCTTCAGCGCCTTGCACAGGTACAGGCGGCCGGCGGTCTTCCGCCGGTCGGGCCCGATGACCCGCTCCCCGCTCTTCTTTCCGAGCGTGTAGTAGGAGTGGAAGGCGCCGATCGTCTCCTGGAGGTAGAAGGCCACGCGGTGCGGCTCGTAGGCGAGCGCCGCGGCCGCCAGCATGTCGGGGAACGCCAGGATGCGCTTCAGGAGGTCCAGCTCCTCCGGGGCCGTGAGCGCCCGCACCGCGTCGAGGTCGAAGCTCGGCGCCGGGTGGCCCGCCTCCGCCGCCTTCTCCAGGATCCGCGCCAGCCGCGCGTGGCCGTACTGGACGTAGAACACCGGGTTGTCGAGCGTCTGCCTCTTCGCCAGCTCGAGGTCGAAGTCCAGCTGGGCGTCGGAGCGCCGGGTGAGGAAGAGGAAGCGGGTGGCGTCGCGCCCCACCTCGTCCACCACCTCGCGTAGCGACACCACCGTGCCGGCCCGCTTGGACATCTTCACCGCCTCGCCGCCGCGGGTGAGGTTCACCATCTGGATGATGACGACGTGCAGGTCGTCCCTCGAGGCCCCGAGCGCCTCCAGGGCGGCCTTCAGCCGGGGCACGTAGCCGCCGTGGTCCGCCCCGAGGACGTTCACCAGGGCGCCGGCGCGCTGGCGCTTGTCCCAGTGGTAGGCGATGTCGGCGCAGAAGTAGGTCGGGGTCCCGTCGGCCTTCTTCACCGGCCGGTCCACCTCGTCCCCGAACTGGGACGAGCGGAAGAGGGTGAGGTTGCCCGCCTCGCTCCCGGCCTCGTCGTCCTCGAGAGCGGGGCGCGGGCCGCCTCCCGCGCCCCCCGGTGGCTGGCCCTTCCTCGACCGGGGCGGCGGGAGCTTGCCCACGTAGACGAGCCCTTTCCTCTCCAGCTCGGCGAGGAAGCGATCCACCGTGCCCGACTCGTAGAGCTTCTTCTCCGACGTCCACACGTCGAAGTCGACGTGGACGGCGTCGAGGTCCTCGCGGATGAGGCCGAGGACGTGGGCCACCGCCCTGTCGCGGAACAGCGCCAGCCACTCGCCCTCCGGGGCGTCGAGGAAGCGCGGCCCGAGCTCGTCCGCGAGCGCGCGGGCGACGTCCGCCACGTAGGCGCCCGGGTAGCTCTTGGGCGGCATCTCGACCTTGCGGCCGAAGGCCTCCTGGTAGCGCAGGTGGACCGAGCGGGCCAGCGTCTCCACCTGGCCGCCGAAGTCGTTGACGTAGTACTCGCGCGTGACCTCGTGCCCGCTCCAGACGAGGAGGCTGGCCACGCCGTCGCCCACCACCGCGTTCCGGCCGTGGCCGACGTGCATGGGGCCGGTGGGGTTCGCCGAGACGAACTCGACGATGACCGTCTTCCCCTTCCCCAGCGCGGTGCGGCCGAAGGAGGCGCCCTGCTGCTCGACCTGCGCCAGCGCCCGGTACCACACGTCCGGAGCGAGCCGGAGGTTCACGAAGCCCGGCCCCGCCACCTCCAGCGAGGCGACCTCCCGCCCCTCGTCCACCGCGCGCAGCGCCTCGACGAGCCCCTGGGCCAGCTCGCGAGGAGGCTTGCCCGCGGACTTCGCGAGCACCAGGGCGGCATTGACGGCGAAGTCGCCGTGCTTCGGGTCGCGCGGCGGATCGACGGCGAAGGCGACCTCCCCGGCGGGCCATCGCCCCTCCGCGGCGCCGCGGGCGAGCGCCCGGCGGACGATGTCGGTGACCTTCTCTCTCATGGGCCGCCGATGATTACCGGGCGCCGTGCCGGGGCGCAAGGGAGCGTCAGTACCCGTCGAAGGCGCCGCAGCGGGGACAACGCCAGAAGCGGGTGGCGGACCCGGCGCCGCAGCGCCGGCAGCGCAGGAGCCGAACCTGGCGGAGCAGGGCCGCGACCATGAGGTCGTGCCGGGCCGGCAGCTCCTCGGGGCCGGGGGCCTCGGCGTCGCGGAGCAGCTCCCGCATCGCCAGCGTCACCTCGCCGTCGTGGTCGAGGTCCATGGCGCGCCCCAGGGCGGCGAGCCCCTCCGCGCCGCGCCCCTCGAGCCGGAGCATGCGCCCGCGCAGGAGGTGCAGCGCGGCGTCCTCGGGAGCGCGCCGGAGCCGCTCCTCGACGAGCCGGCCGGCCGCCACCGGGTCGCCGATCCGCTCCAGGGCGGGCCAGGCGAGCAGCGCCGCGGCGGGCTCGGCGTCGAGGGCGCGGCCGATGGCAGCGAGCGCCGCCGGCCGATCGCCGCGCGCGGTGTCCACCTCGGCCCGGGCGAGCAGCCCGTCGGCGCACGCCGGGCTGGCGACCAGCGCCTCGGCCGCGAGGGCGGAGGCCGCCGCCGGATCCGAGGGCAACCGGGCCCGGGCCGCGGCAGCGAGGAGGTGCGCCAGGAGCCGGTCCTCGCCCTCCCCGCCGATCCGCCGCTGGACGGCGATGGCCCCGTCGAGGTCGCCCTGGTCCACGAGCACGTCCCGGAGCCCCTCGGCGGCGCGAAGGTCCCCGGCGGCGGCGAGCGGCCGGAAGGCCTCCGCCGCCTCGGCGAGCATGCCGCTGCGGCGGTAGTCGTCGGCCAGCTCCCGCTCCACCTCGCTCCGCCGCGCCGGGTCGAGCCCCGGCCGGTACAGCATGTTGCGGTGGAGCCGGACGGCCCGCGTCAGGTCGCCGGTGCGCCGGAAGAGCGCGCCCAGCGCCAGGTAGGTCTCGACCGCCTCGGGGCTGCCGAGCCGCGCGGCGTCGGACAGGGCCTCGATGGCCGCGTCCGGGTCGTCGGAGATCATGGAGCGCACGCCCTTCAGGTACGCCTTGGCCTCCTCGCGGCGCCGGCGCAGCCGGTCGCCGAGGAACAGGGCCACGACGCCGGCGAGGCAGACGATGCCGATGACGAGCCAGTGCATGGCGGACGGCGGCTAGGCCTGGAAGCCCTTCCGGATGCGCTCCCAGGCCTCCTCCAGGTGCTCGACGATCACCTTGGCGTCCGCGAGCACCGGCATGAAGTTGGTATCGCCGCCCCAGCGCGGGACGACGTGCCAGTGCAGGTGCTCCTTGATGCCCGCGCCGGCGACCTCGCCGAGGTTCATCCCGGCGTTGAAGCCCTGCGGCCGGTAGACCGACCGGAGCACCGCCATGGCCCGGCGCAATTCCTCGTTCAGGTCCGCCCACGCCTCGGCGGACAGGTCCTCGAGCCGGTCCACGTGCGCACGCGGGACCACCATGACGTGCCCGGAGTTGTAGGGGAACCGGTTCAGGATGGTGAAGGCGTGGGCGCTGCGGTGGGCGACGAGGTTCCGGCGATCGGCCTCCTCCCCCTGCTCGGCGGGGAAGTCGCAGAAGATGCAGCCGTCGCGCTTGGGCGCGAGGATGTACTCCATGCGCCATGGCGCCCAGAGCGGCTTCTCCACGTGGCCTCCCTCCGTCACCGCGCCAGGTAGTAGACGCCCGGCCCCTCGGCCGAGAAGGTCTCCCGGCGCACCTCGGCGCGCACCGCGTCGGCGATGCTCCGGGCGGCCCCGCCGAACAGCTCCTCGAAGAAGCGGGCGCGGTCGTCCGGCGGGTAGACGAGGCGTGGCTCGCCCTTGATGCTGGCCTCCTCCTTGGCGAGGTCCACCGCGTCGTGGAAGTTGCCGAGCTGATCCACCAGGCCGAGCTGGTGGGCCTGCTCGCCGGTGAGGACGCGCCCGTCGGCGAACTGGCGCACGTCCTCCTCGGACATGTCCCGTCCCTCTGCCACGGCCGTGATGAACTGACGGTGGACCTGGTCGATGAGCTGCTGCCAGTAGGCCCGGGCCTCGGGGCTCATGTCGGCGAAGGGATTGCCGAGGTCCTTGAGCTTGCCGCTCTTCACCGTCTCCACCTTGACCGACAGCCTGTCGGCGAGCCCCTTCACGTTGGGGAACTGGCTGATGACGCCGATGGAGCCGGTGAGCGTGCCCGGCTCGGCGACGACCCGGTCGCAGCCCATGGCGACGTACAGGCCGCCCGAGGCGGCCACGCTGCCGAGGGAGCACACCACCACCTTGTCCTCGGCGACGCGCCGCAGCTCGTCGAAGATCTCCTGGCTCGGGGCCACCGCGCCGCCCGGCGAGTCGATCCGGACCACGATGGCCTTCATGCTGGAGTCCTCGGCGTAGCGCTTGAGGAGCTTCATCACCTCCTCGGCGTCCACCGTGCCACGCCCCATGCCGATGGGCCCCTTCACCTCGACCACGCCGATGCGCGGGCCGGTGGCGAGGTGCGGCGACTCCCCCCTCACCGCCGTGTAGGCGAGCAGCAGGAAGGCGAAGAAGACGACGAAGAGCCCGCCGAAGATGAGGAGGACGACGAGGAGGGCGAGCCGGTCGCGCCGCGGCGGCGGGGGCGGAGGGATGCTCGCCTGGGGAGGCGTCCACGGCGGCGGGAGCGGCGGCGGCGCGCCCCACTGCGGCTGCGGCGCGGCCGGCCCGGGCGAGGGCGTCCCGCCCTCCACGGCGGTGGTGGGGAGGGGCTCGTTCGGATCCTGGGGATTCATGGCGGCGAAGTAACCACGCGGGAGTGCCGGCCGCAAGGGCAAGCGCGCAGGGCGCGGCGTACGAATGGGGGGAGCCGAATCCACCGGCTCCCCCCAATCCCCCCGCTCGCTCCGGTCCAGCCTCATCCGGCTGGACCTGCGCTCGCACGTGCAGCTACTTCCCGCGGCGGTTGAACTTCTCCATGAGGTCGCCGAGGCGGGCCCGGGCGTCGCCCTGCTTTCGGAGGTACTCCCGGTAGTCGTCGTCGCCCTCGCGCGACAGGGCCTTCACCGACAGGGCCACCTTGCGCTCCTGGAGATCCATGTCGATGACCTTCACCTCGATCTCGTCCGCCTCCTTCACGACGTCGCGGGGGTTCTCCACCCGCTCGTCGCGCAGCTCGGAGACGTGGACCAGGCCCTCGATGCCGGGCTCGAGCTCCACGAAGGCGCCGAAGTCGGTGACCTTGGTGACCTTGCCCTTGAGCCGCGAGCCCACCGGGTGGCGCTCGCTGATGGTGGTCCAGGGGTCGGGCTGGATCTGCTTGATGCCGAGGCTGAAGCGCTCGTTCTCGACGTCGATGTTGAGCACCACCGCCTCGACCACGTCGCCCTTCTTGAACTTCTCGGCCGGGTGCTTGATGCGCTCGGTCCAGGAGATGTCGGAGACGTGCACGAGGCCGTCGATGCCCTCCTCGACGCCGACGAAGATGCCGAAGTCGGTGACGTTGCGGACCTCGCCCCGGATGACGGAGCCGATGGGGTACTTGTCCTCGAGCAGCGTCCAGGGGTTCGCCTCGATCTGCTTCATTCCGAGGCTGATGCGCTTGGCCTTGGGGTCGATGTCCAGCACCACCGCCTCGACCACCTTGCCCACATCGACGAGCTTGGAGGGGTGCTTCACGCGCTTCGTCCAGCTCATCTCCGAGACGTGCACCAGGCCCTCGACGCCCTGCTCCAGCTCGATGAAGGCGCCGTAGTCGGTGAGGCTCACCACCTTGCCCTTGACGCGGGTGCCGACCGGGTACTTCTCGTCGGCGCGGTGCCACGGGTCCTCCTGGATCTGCTTGAGGCCCAGGCTGACGCGCTCGGTGGCCGGGTCGAA
>Ga0209798_10001495_pt1 | contig 14063 bp, 11 predicted proteins | sample DOMMetBare3Fresh_FD_187475 | JGI IMG/M metagenome (GOLD analysis project Ga0209798, IMG submission 187475) | Wetland sediment microbial communities from St. Louis River estuary, USA, under dissolved organic matter induced mercury methylation -... | ecosystem: Environmental > Aquatic >...
CTGCACCGACACGCCGAACGCGGCGCCGAGCGCGGCTTCGGTCATCACCGTGTCCACCGGGCCGTGCACCGCGGCGCCATCGCCACCGAGCAGCAACGCATGGGTCGCGAAGCGCGCCGCGAGGTTCAGGTCGTGCAGCGCCACCACCGCGGCGCGCTCGCCGGTGGCCACGAGCTGGCGCAGGTGCTGCAGCACGATCAGCTGGTGCTTCAGGTCGAGGTGTGCGGTCGGCTCGTCCAGCAGCAGCAGTCGCACCTGCTGCGCCAGCAGCGCGGCGATGGCCACGCGCTGGCGCTCGCCACCCGACAGGCTGGTGACGTCGCGCTCGGCCAGCGCCTGGGCGTCCACGGCGCGCAGTGCCTCGCGGGCCACCGATTCGTCGGCATCGCCCTCCCAGGCCCAGCGCGCAAGGTGCGGGTGGCGCCCCATCAGCACCACGTCGAGCGCACGCGCGGCAAAGCTGTCGTGCACCGTCTGCGGCAGCAGGCCGCGCCAGCGCGCGGCGTCCTCGACGCGCCACGCCATGGCTGCGCGGCCTTGCCAGTTCACCTGGCCCTGATGCGCCTCGCGCAGGCCGGCCAGCGTATGCAGCAGCGTGGTCTTGCCGCTGCCGTTGGGGCCGAGCACGCACCACAACTCGCCGGGCCGCATCTGCAGCGACAAATCGGCCACCAGCGTGCGCGCGCCGATGCGCAGCGTCAGCGCGTCGGTGGCGAGCAGGGCGCTGGCGGTCGGTGTCATCGGCGCCTCAGCAGCAGCACCAGAAAGGTCGGCACGCCCACCAGCGCGGTGATGATGCCCACCGGCAGTTGCTGCGGCGCGACCAGCGTGCGCGCCACCGTGTCGGCCAGCAGCAGCGCGGCACCGCCGGTCAGCGCGCAGGCCGGCAGCAGCACACGCTGGTCATTGCCGATCACCAGCCGCAGGCCATGCGGTACCACCAGGCCGATGAAGCCCACCGCGCCGCTGGTGGTCACCGCCAGCGCGGTGCACAGCGAGGCCACCGCGTACAGCACGCGCCGCAGCGCCACCACGCGCACGCCGAGCGTGCGCGCCACCAGCGGGCCGCGCAGCAGCATGTTCAGCGACCGCGCCAGCGGCATCATCGCCAGCGTGGCCAGCAGCAGCGCCCAGGCCGGCGCCGCGCCAGCGTCGGTGGCGCCCAGGTCGCCGGCCAGCCAGAACAACATGCCGCGGATGCGCGCCTCGGGCGCCAGCGCGAGCATCAGGGTCACAAGCGCGGTCCAGAACGCCGCCAGCATCACGCCAGCCAGCAGCAGCCGCGGCGTGCCTTCGCCGCCATCGCCGATCGCCGCGGCGCCGAGGTCACGCCGCGCCACGGCGAAGACGACCACGATCGACAGCAGGGCGCCGGCGAACGCCCCCGCGTGGACCAGCACGGCCGCGAGGCCGAGCACCATCGCGCCGAGCGCGCCGACCGCGGCGCCGCCCGACACGCCGAGCACATAGGGCTCGGCCAGCGGGTTGCGCAGCAGCACCTGCATCAGCGCGCCGGCCAGCGCCAGCAGGCCGCCGGTGCCGAACGCCGCCCAGGCGCGCGGCAGGCGCAACTGGTGCAGCACCTGCGACGCGGCGCTGTCGTCGGGCGCGAGCAGCAGGCGCCAGACCTCGCCGGCGCCGATCGTGCTGCTGCCGAGCCACAGCGCCAGCGTCAGGCTCGCCGCGGCGAAGGCGGCACAGGCGAGCCAGATGCGCAGCGCGCGGGCCATCGTGTCGCGCGCTTACGGCGCCGCCAGGTCGAGCGTCAACACGAACTGCCGCGGCGCGGTGTTGTAGCCCTGCGCCAGCTCGTAGCGTTTGTCGAACGCGTTGCGCACCCGTGCCGACAGGCCGATTTCGCGGCCGATCTGCCAGCGCGCGAACACATCCAGCAGCGCGTAGCCGCCCATGCGCGTGCTGGGCGCGTTGGCGGCGCTGTCGAAGCGCGCGCCGCTGCCGGTGAGGTCCGACCCCAGCTCGAACGGGCCCACTGCGTAGCTGGCGCTGGCGTGGCCGTGGTGGCGCGCGCGGCGCACGAGCCAGGTGCCGGCGTCGGCATCCCGGGCGCTCTGCTGCGTCCATTCGCCGGCGACGCGCCAGGCGTCGCTGCGGTGCTGCGCGGCCAGCGTCGCGCCGTGGATGCGCGCGCGGTTGACGTTGACCACGGTGCTGAAGGTCGGGTCCACCGCGATCAGGTCGTCGATGCGGTTGGCGAACAGTGTCACGCTGGCCGACGTGGCCGCGCGCTGGAAGCGCAACGCCAGGTCCGCGCCGCGCGAGCGTTCGGGGCGCAGGTCGGGGTTGCCCGAGAAGCCGAAGCTCAGCGGGAAGTACAGGTCGTTGAAACTCGGCGCGCGAAACGCGGTGCCGGCCGCGGCCGCCACGCGCCAGGCCGCATCGAGGTCGAAGCCGTAGCCCACTCGACCGGTGGTGCGTGAGCCGAACTGCGAATTGCGGTCCAGCCGCAGCGAGCCCTCGAGCCGATGTGCCTGCACTTGCGCCGTGGCGCCGCCGAAGGCCGACGTGATGCGCCGGACGGTGTGGCTGAAAGCGGTGTCGCCGCCCACCGATTCGCGCCGCCACTCCACGCCGCCCTGCAGATCCACGCCCGGCATCATCGTGACGTCGTGTTGCCAGGTGAACTGGTCCTGGTCGGTGGTGAAGCGGCTTGCAAACACGCCTTCGGTGACCAGGTGGTCGGCGCCGCGGGCGAGCCGCAGCGTGCTGTTCCAGCGCTCGGTGATGCGGTTGCGGCTGTCCAGCGCCACGCTGGTGATGCGCTGGCGGTTGAGATCGTCGCTGCCCGGTCCGGCGTCGAAATGCGTCACCGCGTCGCTGGCCAGCGCCTGCAGCCCCAGGCTCTGGCCGGCTGCCCAGGCGTGGCGCAGCTTGGCCGCCGCGTGCAGGTGGCGGTACGGGTCGCGGTCGTCGTTGAACGAGAACGGGTTGCCTGCGTTGGTGGCCGAGAACGCGCGCACGCTCTGCGCGCCGGCGAGCAGCGACCAGTCGGTGTCACCGATCTTGCCGCCGATGCCCGCCGACGCGTCGCGCAGCCGGTCGCTGCCGATGCTGATGCGGCCGTGGGCGCCGCTGCCGGAGCGGGTGAAGATCTGGATCACGCCGCCGACCGCGTCGGCGCCATACAGGCTGCTGGCCGGGCCGCGCAGCACCTCGATGCGCTCGATCTGCGCCAGCGGCAGGTGCTCCAGCGCGTTGGCACCGGTGGTGGCTGAGTTGACGCGCACGCCGTCGATCAACAGCACCACGTGGTTGGCGTTGGTGCCGCGCACGAACACCGCGGACGGCTGGCCCGGCCCGCCATTGCCGGCGATCTCGACACCGCCCTGGCGCTGCAGCAGTTCGGTCAGGCTCACCGACGGCGAGCGGGCGATGGTGTCGGCATCGATCACCACCACGTCGGCGATCACGTCCGCCGCGGCCTGCGGCACGCGCGCCGCGGTGATCACCACCTGGGCGACCACGTCGGCGGCGTGGCTGAGGGTCGAACAACAGAACAGCACCAAGCCGGCCGCCATGGGCCGGCGCAAACGCAGCGCGTGGATCACTCGCAACTCCCGCAGCCAGCGTCCCCGCAGGCTGCCTCGGTGGGACACGCCGCGCCCAAAGGCGCGGCACCAGTGCTCCGAGGCCGGTATCCGGGCTCACAAGCCGACGCTCGACACAGAGCGCCTCAGGTCGCCGCCTTCCCACGGGGGTTGCCCGCAGTGGCATTCGACGACCGTCGAGACCGTGCAACACCACGGTCTCGGCTTGCCTACCGGTGCGGGGGCAGCACAGGCTTGGGTGTCTTGCGACACGGCACCTGCTTCCCGTTCAACCCCCAACTCGCGCGAGCGAACTGGGGGCACCTGAAGCGGGTGCGATCTTAGTCCTAGGCTCGTCCTGGTTTTTGCGCCCTCGCACAGGGCACCTGGATCAGTTCCACCGCGCCGGCGTCGACGCGCGCGGCGGTCAGCGTGCCGCCCCAGACGCAGCCGGTGTCCAGCGACAGCAGGTTCGGCCGCTCGATCAGACCCAGCGTCGACCAATGTCCGAAGGCCACCGGCGTGGCGGCGGTGCGGCGCGACGCGATCTCGAACCAGGGCTCGAAGCCCAACGGCGCGGCGTCGGCGCCTTCCTTGATCGTCAGCTCCAGTTCGCCGTCGGCGGTGCAGAAGCGGATGCGCGTCAGCACGTTGACGATGAGGCGCCAGCGGTCGGGGCCGTGCAGCGATTCGCTCCAGCGCGCCGGCAGGTTGCCGTACATGCCCGGCAGGAACGCCTCGAGCCGCTCGTCGCGCAGCATCGCCTCCACCTCGGCAGCGAGCGCGAGCGTCTGCGCCGCGTCCCACTGCGGCAGCACGCCGGCATGCACCAGCAGCCAGCCGTGCACCTGGTCGGCCATCCTGCAGCGGCGCAGCCAGTCGATCCAGCGCTCGCGCTCGGGGCTCGCCAGGATGTCGCCGAAGGTGTCGCTGCGGTGCGGCGCGCGCACCCCGGCGGCCACGGCGAGCAGGTGCAGGTCGTGGTTGCCGAGCAGGCAGGTGGCCGAGTCGCCGAGCGCGTGCAGGCGTTTCAGCACGCCCAGGCTGTCGGGGCCGCGGTTGACCAGGTCGCCGAGCACGTGCAGGCGGTGGCGCGACGGCGAGAAGCCGATTTCGGCCAGCAGCCGGTCGAAGGCGTCCAGGCAACCCTGCAGGTCGCCGATCAGGAAGTGCATCAGCGCCCGCCCGGCCGCCCGAAGGGCGCTGAGCGCCCCCCCGGGGGGGTGAGCCCGCACCGAGCGAGCGCCTGCGCGCTCGCAAGTGGCTGGCGAACGCCTTGCGGCATGAAGGCCGCAAGGCAGCGAACGCAGTGAGCTCGGGGGTCCATGAGGCCGATTCTGCTACGCTGGCGCCCCCGGCTACGGTTAGGGCGCGCTGGCTCGACAGCGCGCCGTTCGATGGACGTCGCGCTACTGGTCTTCCTGATCTGCCTGAACGGTCTGTTTGCCATGTCGGAAATGGCGCTGACCGCGGCACGCAAGGCCCGGCTGGCCGTGATGGCCGAGGCCGGCGAAGCCGGTGCCCAGGCGGCGATGGACCTGCACGAGCACCCGACGCGCTGGCTGTCGACGGTGCAGATCGGGATCACGTCGATCGGCGTGCTCAACGGCATCGTCGGCGAGGCCGCGTTCTCGGCGCCGCTGGCAGCCTGGCTGACCGAGGTGCTGCACCTGCGCGCCCGCGCCGCCGACATCAGCGCCACCGCGCTGGTGGTGCTGATCATCACCTTCCTGACCATCATCTTCGGCGAGCTGGTGCCCAAGCGTGTCGGCCAGATGTTCCCCGAGACCGTATCGCGCTTCGTCGCGTTGCCGATGGAGTGGCTGTCGACCGCGACGCGCCCCTTCGTCTGGCTGCTGTCCAACACCACCGACGGCGTGCTGCGGCTGCTGCGCGTGCGCGAGACGAACTCGCGCGCGGTCACCGAGGAGGAGATCGCCGCAAGCCTGGAGGAAGGGCTCGATGCCGGCGTGATCGAGGCGCACGAGCACCAGATGGTGCGCAACGTGTTCCGGCTCGACGAGCGCCAGATCGGCTCGATGATGATCCCGCGCACCGAGATCGTGTGGGTCGACGTCGACGCCCCGATCGACGAGGTGCTCTGCGCGATGTCGGTGGAGTCGCATTCGCGCTACCCGGTGTGCCGCGGCGGCCTCGACGACGTGATCGGCGTGCTCTCCGCCCAGTCGCTGCTGAAGCCGCTGGCCAGCGGCCGGGTGCCGCCGCTGACCGAGCTGATGCAGCCGCCGGTGTTCGTGCCCGAAACGCTGTCGGGCATGGAGCTGCTCGAGCACTTCCGCGTCGCCGATGCGCAGCTGGTGTTCGTGGTCGACGAATACGGTGCCGTGCAGGGCGTGATCACGGTGCGCGACGTGCTGGAGGCCATCACCGGCGAGTTTTCGCCGCCGAGCGCCGGCGACTCCTGGGCCGTGCAGCGCGACGACGGCAGCTGGCTGATGGACGGGCTGATTCCGGTGCCCGAGCTGAAGGACCGGCTCGACCTGAAAGACCTGCCCGAGGAGGATCGCGGCCGCTACAACACGCTGGCTGGCATGATCATGCTGCTGCTGGGCCGGCTGCCGAACACCGCCGACCATGTGGAGTGGGAGGGCTGGCGCTTCGAAGTGGTCGACCTCGACGGCAAGCGCGTCGACAAGGTGCTCGTCAGCCAGCAGGCGGCGCAACCGTCACCCGAGATGACATGATCCATCAGGCCCTGCACAAGAACCCGGTCGCGCTCGACCGCCACCAGCACCGGCTGCTGCGGCTGCGCCGCGAGCAGCCGATCGTGTCGCAGCTGGCGCCGCTGAACTCGTTCGTCGTGGTCGCCGGCGAATTCATCGAGGCCTGCCGCGAGTTTGCGCTGGTGTGGATTCCCGCCGGCACCGACGCGGCCGGGGCCAAGCAGGTGGCACCGGTGGCGGTGTTCGGTCTGGCGCCCGGGCAGAACCTGTACCTCGAGCCGAACGGCTGGCGCACGCCGTACATGCCGGTGCTGCTGCGCATGTACCCGTTCGCGGTGGCGCGCGGCGGTGGCGACACGCTGGTGCTGTGTTACGACGCCAGCTGGCCGGGATTCTCGGTCACCGAAGGCGAGCCGCTGTTCGAGGCCGACGGCACGCCGACCGCCTTCACGCTGGACATGCAGCGCCAGCTCGAGCAACTGGAAGCCGAGGTCGAGCGCACGCGGCTGATCGGCGAGAAGCTGCTGCAGAAGAACCTGCTGCAGGACATGCGCTTCGAGGCCACGCTGCCTGATGGCCAGACGCTGAGCGTCGATGGCTTCCTGACGATCGACGAAAAGCGCTTCACCGAGCTGTCCGACGCCGACGTGCTCGAGTTCCACCGCAGCGGCGTGCTGGCAATGATCCACGCGCACCGCGCGTCGCTGCCCAACATGACGCGGCTGGTTGGCTGGCACGTGCAGCGCCAGGCCGCAACAAGCTGACGGAGGCACCCGATGGCCGACCATCCAGCGACGCTCGCCGGCTTCGGCAACCAGTTCGCCAGCGAGGCCGTGCCGGGCGCGCTGCCGATCGGGCGCAACAGCCCGCAGCGCGCGCCGCACGGTCTGTACGCCGAGCTGCTGTCGGGCAGCGCCTTCACCGCACCGCGGGCCGACAACCGGCGCACCTGGTTGTACCGGCGCCAGCCCTCGGTGCTGGTGGGCCGCTACGAAGCGTTGGCGCATGCCTGGTGGAAGACCGGCGCCGCCGCCGGCGTGGCGCCGCCGCCCGACCCGCTGCGCTGGCATCCGTGCGAGATCCCGGCCGACGCGGGCGATTTCGTCGACGGCGTGCGCACGATGGTGGTCAACGGCGATGCCGAGGCGCAAGCCGGCATGGCGGCGCACGTGTACCTCGCGACGCGCTCGATGCAGGGTCGCGCATTCGTCAATGCCGACGGTGAGCTGCTGCTGGTCCCGCAGCAGGGCCGGCTGACGATCACCACCGAGCTCGGTGTGCTGAGCGTCGCGCCGGGCGAGATTGCGCTGCTGCCGCGCGGGCTGCTGTTCAAGGTGGCAGTCGACGGGCCATCGCGCGGCTACGTCTGCGAGAACTACGGGGCGCCGTTCCGCCTGCCCGAGCTGGGGCCGATCGGCAGCAACGGCCTGGCCAATCCGCGTGACTTCGAGGCGCCGCACGCGGCGTTCGAGGCCGACGCGGCGCCGCACGAGATCGTCAAGAAGTTCGGCGGCGCACTGTGGCGCGCGCACAGCGCGGCGAGCCCGTTCAACGTGGTCGCGTGGCACGGCAACCTGACGCCGGCCAAGTACGACACGCGGCGCTTCAATGCCATCGGCTCGATCAGCTTCGATCATCCGGATCCGTCGATCTTCACCGTGCTCACATCACCCACCGACACGCCGGGCACCGCGAACTGCGATTTCGTGATCTTCCCGCCGCGCTGGCTGGTCGCCGAGGACACCTTCCGCCCGCCCTGGTACCACCGCAACGTAATGAGCGAGTTTATGGGCCTGGTCTACGGCCAGTACGACGCCAAGCCCGAGGGCTTCCGCCCCGGCGGTGCGAGCCTGCACAACATGATGGTGCCGCACGGACCCGACGCCGAAGCCTTCGACAAGGCGTCGGCCGCAGCGCTCGCGGCGCACAAGCTCGACGACACGCTGGCCTTCATGTTCGAGAGCCGCTGGCGGATGCGGCCCACCGAGTGGGCGCTGCGTGCCGGTGCGCTCGACGACGCCTACACGCAGTGCTGGCAGCCGCTGCGCGATCGATTCAAGGCACCCCGGTGATGACGACCTCGGCGCTCGACGACAGCCACGAGCCGGCGCTGAAGAGCTGGGTCGCCTCGGCCAACGTGGCCAATGCCGACTTCCCGGTGCAGAACCTGCCGCTGGCGCGGTTTCGCCGGCGCGGCATCGACGAGCCCTGGCGCGTCGGCGTGGCCATTGGCGACCAGGTGCTCGACCTGAAGCTCGCCGCGCAGCAATGCCCCTGGCCGCGCGACATCGAGCAATGGCTGCACCCGCTGGCCGACGGCGACCTGTTGAGCCTGATGGCCGCCACCGGCGACGTGCGGCGCAGCGTGCGCGCCGCCCTGTCGTCGGCACTGCGCGACGGCAGCGACCAGGGCCCGTTCCTCGAGTTGTGCCTGGTGCCGCAGGCCGATGTGGAGTTCGCGCTGCCGTGCCGCATCGGTGACTACACCGACTTCTACACCGGCATCCACCACGCCACCACGGTGGGCAAGCTGTTCCGGCCCGACAACCCGCTGCTGCCCAACTACAAGTGGGTGCCGATCGGCTACCACGGCCGCGCATCGTCGATCATGGTCAGCGGCCACACCTTCAACCGGCCGCGCGGCCAGATCCTGCCGCCCGATGCGTCCACGCCGGTGTTCGAGCCCTGCCGCCGGCTCGACTACGAGCTCGAACTCGGCATCTTCGTCGGCGCCGGCAACCCCGACGGCACGCCGCTGACGATGCAGCAGGCCGAGGACAACTGGTTCGGTCTGGTGCTGCTGAACGACTGGTCGGCGCGCGACATCCAGGCCTGGGAGTACCAGCCGCTCGGGCCGTTCCTGGCGAAGAACTTCGCGACCACCATTTCGCCGTGGATCGTCACGCGCGAGGCGCTGGCGCCGTTTCGCAAGCCTTTCGCGCATCCGGCCGGCGATCCGCAGCCGTTGCCGCATCTCGATTCGCCCGCCAACCGCGAGGCCGGCGCGATCGACATCACGCTCGAGGTGTTCCTGCGCACCGACGCGATGCGGCGCAAGGGCATGCAACCGCACCGTCTGTCGAAGTCCAGTTTCGTCGACGCGTACTGGACAATCGCGCAGCTGCTCGCGCACCACAGCAGCGGCGGCTGCAACCTGATGCCCGGCGACCTGCTCGGCACCGGCACACAAAGCGGGCCGAAGCCGGAGCAGGGCGGCTCGCTGCTCGAGCTGTCGCAGGGCGGCAAGACGCCGATCGAGCTGCCCGGCGGCGAGACGCGCACCTTCCTGGCCGACGGCGACACCGTGATCCTGCGCGCCTACTGCGCGCACGACGGCGCGCGCCGCATCGGTCTGGGCACCTGTGTGGCCACCGTGATGCCTGCGCGTGGTGCCTGACGCGCGGCCTGCCCGCTGCGCCGCGGCCATGCCGAGCACCGCCCTCGGCCCGCCCATGCGCCAGCAGGGTGCTGACGCACAATGGCCCACCACGACATCATCACGGAGACACAGCATGACCGCCAGGCGTTCCCTTCTTGTCTTGCCGCTGGCGCTGATCGGCGCGCCGGTCGCATGGGCGCAGGCCGACACGGTGAGAATCGGCCTGATCCTGCCGATGACCGGCCCGCAGGCGTCCACCGGCCGGCAGATCGACGCCGCGGTGAAGCTGTGGATCGCGCAGAACGGCGCCAAGGCCGGCGGCAAGACGATCGAGGTCATCGTCAAGGACGATGCGGCCGTGCCCGACACCTCGCGCCGCCTCGCGCAGGAGCTGGTGGTCAACGACAAGGTGGCGGTGCTGGCCGGCTTCGGCGTCACGCCCGCGGCGATGGCCACCGCGCCGATCGCCACGCAGAGCAAGACGCCGATGGTGGTGATGGCGGCCGCCACGTCGGCGATCACCGAGGCGTCGCCGTTCATCGTGCGCACCAGCTTCACGCTGCCGCAGGCGACGCTCGGCATCGCCGAATGGGCGGCGAAGAACGGCGTCAAGAAGGCGGTGTCGCTGGTGGCCGACTACGGCCCGGGGTTCGACGCCGAGAAGTTCTTCGATGCCCGATTCACGCTCAACGGCGGCCAGGTGCTCGAGAAGCTGCGCACGCCGCTGCGCAGCCCCGACTTCGCGCCGGTGCTGCAGAAGGTGCGCGACCTCAAGCCCGACGCGCTGTTCGTGTTCCTGCCATCCGGGCAAGGCGCGCAGTTCATGAAGCAGTTCGGCGAGCGTGGCCTCGACAAAGCCGGCATCCGCTTGATCGCCACCGGCGACGTGACCGACGACGACCAGTTGAACGACATGGGCGACGTCGCGCTCGGCGTGGTGAACTCGCACCACTACTCGGCGGCGCACCCCGGCGCGACCAACAAGAAGTTCGTCGACGCCTTCCAGGCCGCCAACAAGGGGATGCGGCCCAACTTCATGGCCGTGGGCGGCTACGACGGCATGCGCGTGATCTACAACGCGCTCAACGCCACCAAGGGTGCCACCGGCGAAGCGCTGCTCAACGCGATGAAAGGCCAGATCTTCGAGAGCCCGCGCGGCCAGGTGCTGATCGACGCGCAGACGCGCGACATCGTGCAGGACATCTACATCCGCAAGGTCGAGCGCGTGAACGGCCAGCTGTGGAACGTGGAGTTCGACGTGCAGAAGGCGGTCAAGGACCCCGGCAAGACGAAGTGAATGGGAGTTAGGCAGCCGCTGCGCGCGCTGAGCCCGCAGCCGGCCCCATCAAGTGGACGCCGTGGATCCGGCTTTGCCGGTCCACCGGCGGCGCCCCCTTGAGGGGGAGGCGGCCGCTAGGCCGCATCGGGGGTGGGCCATGTTGACCCTGCTGTTCGACGGCGTTGCGTACGGCATGCTGCTGTTCGTGCTCGCGCTCGGGCTGGCGGTGACGATGGGGTTGATGAACTTCATCAACCTGGCGCACGGCGCGTTCGCGATGGCCGGCGGCTACTGCCTGATCGTGCTGATGCAGCGCCATGGCTGGCCGTTCCTGGCCTGCCTGCCGGTGGCCTTTGCGCTCAACGCGCTGGCCGGCGCGCTGCTCGAACGCAGCGTGTACCGGCCGATGTACGCCAAGCCGCACCTGGACCAGGTGCTGTTCTCGATCGGCCTGACTTTCATGGCGGTGGCCGCGGTCGACTACCTCGCCGGCTCGTCGCCGCAGACGGTGCATTTGCCCGATTGGCTGCGCACGCGCATCGAGATCGGCAGCGGCGCGCTGCAGCTCGGCATGGGCGCATACCGCCTGTTCATCATCGTGGTGTGCCTGATGCTCGCGCTCGTCTTGCAGGCGACGTTGAACCGCACGCGTTTCGGCAGCCGGCTGCGCGCGGCGGTCGACGACCCGCGCGTGGCCGCAGGGCTGGGTATTCCGGTGAACCGCGTGTTCCTGATCACCTTTTCGGTCGGCTCGGGCCTGGCCGGCCTGGGCGGCGCGCTGGGCGCCGACATCCTCGGCATGGACCCGACCTTTCCGCTGAAATTCATGGTCTATTTCCTGATCGTCTGCGCGGTGGGCGGCACGAGCTCGATCACCGGTCCGCTGCTGGCCGCGCTGGTGCTGGGCATCGCCGACGTGATGGGCAAGTACTACGTGCCCAAGCTCGGTGGCTTCATCGTCTACGTGCTGATGATCGCGATCCTGCTGTGGCGGCCGCAGGGGCTGTTCACGCGCGAGGCGCGGCGGTGAGCGCGCCGGGCCGCCCCAAGCGCGAGCTCCCCCTTGGGGGGACGACGCGCAGCGTACAAGGGGGTCAATTGACGGCGCCGCGACAGCTGGCCACCGCTGCGCGCTGGCGGGCCTGGGAGTTCGTGGCGTGGCTGGCGATCTGGGCCGCGCCGCTGCTGTTCGCGCAGCATGCCGCGCTGATCAACGAGATCGCGATCCTCGCGCTGTTCGCACTGTCGCTCGACCTGATCCTCGGTTACGCCGGCATCGTGTCGCTCGGCCACGCGGCCTATTTCGGCGCCGGCGCGTACGGCGCGGCGCTGTTCGCCAAGCACGTGATGCCCGACCCGCTGGTGGGTCTGGCCGTCGGCACCGCGGCCGGCGCGCTGCTCGGCGCGGTGACCAGCCCGATGATCGTGCGCGGCACCGACCTGACGCGGCTGATGGTCACGATGGGCGTCGCGCTGGTGCTGCTCGAGCTGGCCAACAAGTTCGACGACATCACCGGCGGCATCGACGGCCTGCAGGGCGTGGTGATCGGGCCGCTGCTGGGCCGCTTCGAGTTCGACCTCGGCGCGCGCGTAGCGTCGTTCTACTCGCTGGCGGTGCTGTTCGTCGTGTTCGTGCTGTTGCGCCGCATCGTGCATTCGCCGCTGGGCGTGTCGATGCGGGCGCTGCGCGACAACCGGCTGCGCCTGCAGTCGATCGGGCTGTCGGTACAGGCGCGGCTGGCGGTGGTGTACACGGTCGGTGCCGCGCTGGCCGGCGCGGCCGGCGCGCTGCTGACGCAGACCACCGGTTTCGTGTCGCTCGACGTGCTCGAATTCCACCGCAGTGCCGACGTGCTGCTCGCGCTGGTGATCGGCGGCACCGGGTGGTTGTGGGGTGGGCCGATCGGCGCGATCGCCTTCAAGGTGATGCACGACCTGCTGTCGGCCATCACCACGCAGTACTGGACCTTCTGGATCGGCCTGTTCCTCGTGGTGCTGATGCTGGTCGGGCGCGAGCGGCTGTTGCGGCCGTGGACGTGGTGGCGCCAAGGGTCGGTGAGATGACGGACGTCGTGCTGCAGACCGACGCGCTGGTCAAGCGCTTCGGCGGCATCGTCGCCACCGACCGCGTGTCGCTGCGCGTCGAGCGTGGCGCGCGCCACGCGCTGATCGGCCCCAACGGCGCCGGCAAGACCACGCTGATCCATCAGATCGCCGGCATGCTGGCACCGACCTCCGGTCGCGTGCTGCTCGGCGGGCGCGACATCACCACGCTCGCACCCGAGCGTCGTGTGGCGCTCGGTCTGGTGCGCACGTTTCAGATCAACCAGTTGTTCGGCAGCCTCACGCCGCTGCAGAGCCTGGCGCTGGCGGTGGGCAGCCGCGTCGGCGCGGCCTGGCGCTGGTGGCAACCGCTGGGCCGCGACTCAGGCGTCGCCGCCGAGAGCGAGCTGCTGCTGCAGCAGTTCCGCCTGTTGGACCTGGCCGAGCGGCCGACGCGCGAACTCCCGTACGGCAAGCGCCGCCTGCTCGAGATAGGCCTGGCGGTGGCGATGAAACCGAGCGTGCTGCTGCTCGACGAACCGGCGGCCGGCGTGCCCGGCGCCGAGCGCCAGGACATCCTCGACACCGTGGCCGCGTTGCCGGCCGACGTGTCGGTGCTGCTGATCGAGCACGACATGGACCTGGTGTTCAACTTCGCGCGCCACATCACCGTGATGGTCAACGGCAGCGTGCTGACCGAAGGCACGCCGGCGGCGATCGCCGCCGATCCACGCGTGCGTGCCGTCTACCTCGGTGACGACCATCCCGGCGCGCCGATGGCGGGAGTGGCCCGTGGCTGAACGGCTGCTCGAGGTCGAGCGCTTGAGCTGCGGCTACGGCGAGGCGGTGGTGCTCAACGACGTGAGCTTCTCGCTGGAGGCCGGCCACTCGCTGGCGCTGCTCGGCCGCAACGGCACCGGCAAGACGACGCTGATCGACACGCTGGTGGGCGTGACGCGGCGCCACGCCGGCCGCATCGTGCTCGGCGAACGGGCACTGCATGAGCTGCCGTCGTTCGAGCGCGCGGCCGCCGGCATCGGCTGGGTGCCGCAGGAGCGTTGCATCTTCAAGTCGCTCAGCGTTGACGAGAACCTCACGGCCGTGGCCCGGCCCGGCGCCTGGACCCCGCAGCG